>Ga0066709_100000451_pt1 | contig 21890 bp, 15 predicted proteins | sample GraSoiAngelo_158_FD_79665 | JGI IMG/M metagenome (GOLD analysis project Ga0066709, IMG submission 79665) | Grasslands soil microbial communities from the Angelo Coastal Reserve, California, USA - 14_1009_16_30cm | ecosystem: Environmental > Terrestrial > Soil > Grasslands | place: USA...
AGGTCCACCACTTCCATGAGAAAGATCTCATCCGGCGTGCGTCGTAAACGGTAGCCTCCGCCGCTCCCGCGCGTCGCACTGATGAGTCCCGCACTCCCGAGCGTCCAGAGAATCTTGGATAGATAATTGCCCGGGATCTGGGCACGCTTTGCCAGATCCTTTCCCAGCATCGTCTCTCCTTCGGATAGAGTGGCCAGATGGGTGAGTGCACGAAGTGCATGTTTGGAGGTCACAGAGAGCATTGTTTACGTCAGTATGAACAATAAAGGATTGCCGCCTGTAGTGTCAAACACTCGAACCCATATCCACCCATACCCCTGCGGCAAGGCTTGGCGCGTGCTGAAAAAAGCAGTTTTCACGACCGCGAACAATGGCCGCTCCGGAACACTACCCACGTGATGATGAAGACCTCTGCCTTCCACATCAGCGTCGCCGAACCAACCTAGCCGCAGCAGGACTTCGTCACCGCCTCCGCGGGCGGCACGCCGGCTTTCTTCAGAAAGGTCATCATCGGACACCAGTTTGTAAACGCAGACTGAAACAGATTTAGCCCGACAAAACCCGTGAACAGAAGCCAGGCAGGATGGAACCAGTAGCCCAGCGCGACGCTGACCATCACAAAGGCTCCGGCGATCATGCGTAGATAACGTTCGATGTTCATGAGGACACTCTCCTTCGATTCACGATGAAATAAGCGATGGGCACGGTCATGCGCGAGAGCGCGAGTGACGCGATTTCGCCCGCCATCAGCGCGATGGCCAAACCTTGGAAGATCGGGTCAAACAGAATCACCGCCGCACCAACAACTACTGCCGCCGCGGTCAGCAGCATGGGGCGGAAGCGAATTGCGCCCGCGTCGATGACCGCTTTTTCGAGTGGCACGCCCTGCCGCAATCGCAGCTCGATGAAATCAACCAGGATGATGGAGTTCCGAACCACGATGCCGGCTCCGGCAATGAAGCCGATCATGGATGTCGCGGTGAAGAACGCACCCATCAGCCCGTGTGCCGGCAGAATGCCTACCAGCGAAAACGGAATTGCCGCCATGATCACAAGAGGCGTGACGAACGACTGGAACCAGCCGACCACCAGGCCATAGATCAGGATCAATACAATCGCAAAGGCAAAGCCGAGATCGCGAAATACTTCATACGTAATGTGCCACTCGCCATCCCACTTTATGGAGTAGCGGTTGGCGTTCGTGGGCAGCACGGCCATGTGCTGCTCGATCTTGTACCCTTCGGGGATCGCGATACGATCGATCTCCGGACCTGTCTGGAGCAGCGCATAAATCGGGCTCTCAATCGATCCCGCAACATCGCCGATGACATAAGTGACCGGCATTAGGTTCTTGTGGTAAATGCTTTTTTCTACAATCACCTTTTCCGGCCGCACGAGTTCGCTGAGCGCGACGGTCTGTCCATTACGAGTGGTGAGCTTCAGATTTCCAAGACGACTGATGTCGGACCGGCTTGCACGGTCAAGCCGCAGTGTAATGGGAATATCTTCTTTCGCGGAGTCGACATGCAGCACGCCGGCCGGATATCCCGCTGACGCGATCACGACGGCGTGCGCCACATCATCTTGGGAGACGCCGTTCAGTGAGGCTTTTTCGTTGTCGACGATGAGCCGGTACTCGGGCTGGTCATCTTCGACGTACCAATCAACGTCCACGATGCCATCGGTCCGGCGGAACAGGTCGCGAATCTGGCGGGCTAGGTGGATGCGGCCATCCTGTGCGGGTCCGTAGATTTCAGCAACGAGCGTCTGCAGCACCGGCGGCCCCGGCGGCACCTCCGCCACCTTGATCCGCGCGCCGTAGCGTTCGGCAATCGGCGCGAGCCTGCGGCGGACCTGCTTGGCGATCTCGTGGCTCTGCAGGCGCCGCTCGCCCTTGCGCAAGAGATTGACCTGGATGTCGGCGGCGTTGGAACCGCTGCGGAGATAGTAATGTCGTACCAGACCGTTGAAATTGTACGGGGAGGCGGTGCCGACGTAGGTCTGTACGTTAGTTACCTCGGGCTGCTGCTGCGTTTCCACCGCGAGCGCCTGCGTGACGCGTGCGGTTTGTTCGAGCGTCGTGCCATTCGGCATGTCCACGATGACCTGAAACTCGCTCTTGTTGTCGAACGGCAGCATCTTGACTTTGACGAATTTGATATAGACCAGAGACATCGAGCCGAGTAGCAGGAAAAACACCATCCCGAGAAAGCCCCAACGTAATACCGGCGCGTGGAGGAGCGTTCCCATCACTCGGCGGTAGAGCCTTGTCAGGCTGTCCTCCCGCTCCCCGGCTTCGTGTATAACGCCGGGTTTCAGGATACGAACCGCGGCCCACGGTGTCACAATGAACGCTACCAGCAATGAAAACAGCATGGCCGCGCTCGCTCCGATTGGTATGGGCCTCATATAGGGCCCCATCAACCCGCCGACGAAAGCCATGGGCAGAATGGCAGCGACGACCGTCATCGTGGCGAGAATGGTCGGGTTGCCAACTTCGTCGATGGCTTCGATCGCGACCTCATTGGGTGGGCGGCCCCCGTTGTCCGGCATGCGCCAGTGGCGCGCAATGTTTTCCACCACCACAATTGCGTCGTCCACAAGGATTCCGATGGAAAAGATCAGAGCGAACAGCGTGATGCGGTTGAGGGTGTATCCATACAGGTAGAAAACCGCGAGCGTCAGGGCGAGCGTCACAGGAATCGCGAGGAATACAATCAGCGACTCGCGAAGGCCCAAAGTGGTTGCGATGAACAGGCTTACCGAAACCACCGCGATGAACATATGCAGTAGCAGTTCATTCGATTTCTCCTTGGCGGTCTCGCCGTAATGCCGCGTAATGGAGACGGTGACGTCGGATGGAATCACGCTACCTTTGAGCGGCTCAATGCGCGTGAGCACATCTTGCGCAACGTTTACGGCGTTGGTCCCCTTACGCTTCGATATGGCGATCGTCACGGCCGGATAGAACCCGCGCCCGGAGGAGTAACGGACATATTCGCCTGGCTCCTCGCTGCCATCGGTCACCTGGGCGACATCGCGCACGAAAACCGCCTTGTCGTGAACGGCCGCTACGACGACGTTCCGCACGTCGTCCGCGGTGCGCAGAAACTCGCCGGTCTCCAGCAGGTACTCCTGATTCGCGCTGGCGAAGCGGCCAGAAGGCAACCTGCGATTGGAAAGGCCGAGCGCGCCGGCCACTTGTAAGGGTGAAAGCGAGAAGGCGGCGAGCCGGGTGGCGTCGAGAGTAATCCGAATCTCGCGCCGTTGGCCGCCGATCAAGGTTACGGTGGAAACCTCGGGCGTCTGCTTGATGGTGTCATGAACCTGAGCTGCTATCCGCCGCAACTCGAAATCACCGTAACGCTTGCTCCACAGCGTCAGCGCAAGAATGGGCACGTCATCGATGGAGCGCGGCTTGACCAGCGGCGGCGAGGTGCCCGGCGGAATTAGATCCATGTTGGCGTAAAGTTTTTGATTGAGACGGACGATGCTTTTCTCTTCGTCTTGGCCCACGAGGAACCGCACCACCGCCATCGACATGCCGGGACTCGATGTCGAGTAGATGTACTCGACACCTGGGATCTCCCAAAGCAACTTTTCCATCGGCTTGGTGACGCGCTCCTCTACTTCGCGGGCGGAGGCGCCAGGCATCTGGACGAAAACATCGATCAACGGCACGATAATCTGTGGCTCTTCTTCGCGCGGGAGTTTCCAGACCGCGAGCACTCCCATCAGCAGCGATGAGACGATGATGAGCGGCGTCAGCTTGGAAGAGACCCAGGTTCGCGCGAACCGACCTGCGGGACCAAGATGGCGCTCCGCGTTCACTGCCGGATCTCCACCCTAGCGCCTTCGGCAAGCTCAACCGGGATGGGCGAGAGCGCCCGCTCGCCGGCGTTGAGCCCGGAGAGCACCTCGACGCGATCAGCGATTTTGCGGCCGATGGTGACGATGCGTAAACGCGCTGCGTCATTTTCGACGGTGTACACAGATTGCACCTGGCCGCGGTCCAACACTGCGGAGGACGGCACCGCGAGAACTGTCCGGCTACCTACCAGGAAGCGGGCGCGGCCGAAAATGCCGGACCGCAGTTGCGGTATCGCCGGCAGGCCAATCTTGACCAAATAGGCGCGGGAGGCCGCGTCGACCAATGGCACCACTTCGCCGATGTTCGCCTCGATCGTGCGACCCAATGCATCAAGAGTGACCGTAACCTTGCTGCCGCTGCGAATAATCGCCAACCGTGATTCTTCTACTGGAACTTCGAGCCGATACGCCTCCTCACGCTCAATCGTCAATAGCGGCGCGCCCGGTGTGGCGAGGTTGCCAGGCTCCACGGACTTTGCCGTCACTACACCGGCGAACGGCGCGCGCAATTGCGCATAGCCGCGCTGGATATCGGCAGCGCTCCGTTCCTGATCGGCCTGAGCAATTCTGCAGGTCAGTTGCACGCGCTTCGATTCCGCCGTGGCGTTTGCGGCTTCGGCCGCCTTCAGTCGCGCGACTGCTTGGTCGTACTCCTGATTCGAGATGGATTTGCTGGCAAACAGATCGCTCATGCGTTTGAAGGTCGCCCGCGCCAACTCTAAGTTGGCTCTTGCGGCAGCTATGCCGTTTTCGGCCTCTGGGATTGCGCTGCGAGCTTCTTCACGTCCGGCATCCGCGCGTTGGTAACTGGCTTCCAGATCCGCGGCATCGAGCACCACCAGCAATTGGCCTGCGCCCACATGGTCGCCGATGTTTGCGTGCACCTCATGAACGTAGCCCATCACCTTACTGGACAATACGGCGGCCGTTCGCGCCCTAACGGTGCCCATGGCTTCGTACACCTCCGGCCACGGCTCGGCCGTGACGGTCACAATCTTGACCGGAACCGGCATGCCATTGGCCTCCACTTTACGCGGCGATTCGCCGCAGCCGGCCAGGCAGAGAATGATGGGGAAAACGACAGCAGGCCCTTTCATCAGTTGAATACCTCCGAGTCAGGGAAAAGAGTGCCGGCAGCCTTCTCGAGCATGGCAGCAGCGACGCGTTGATCGTTGACCGCGGCGAAATAACGTGTCTTGGCTTCTAGTACCGTGGTTTCGTTGCGCAGCAGGTCGGTCACATTGTTGAGACCGGCGGTATACCGGTTCTGCGTGATGCGCAGGCTCTCCTGCGCCTCCTCCACCGCTGCCCGCGCCACTTCGATACGCTGATTGGCGGCATGCAAGTCAGCCCAGGCGCGGCGCACCTCCAGACGAATTGCCGAGCCGGCCCGAGTCGCCTCCGCTTTTGAACGCCGCAGCAAGTGCCTCGCCTCATCAATACGGGCTTTGTCGCCGAACCCGTTGAACAGGTTCCAACGGACCGAGACCGATGCCAGCCAGTTGCCGCCGGAGCGCCCGGCGAATTGCTGGCGGTCTTGTTCAATAGCCGCGTGCAGACCGACTTGCGGCAGCAGGCTGGATCGTGCGGCCGCCGTCTGAGTTTCCGCCAGGCTGGTGGCCAGTTTCGCCTCGCGTGCTTCGGGCCGTCGCTCAACCGCCTGGCGCTCGTATTGTTCGAGCGAAGTATCGGCCGCGCCCGCCGGAGCCAGCGCCGTCGTCAGTGCGTATGTTGTTTCGAGAGGCTGGCCCAGGACATCATTCAGCGTGGCTCGTGCAACATCCAGATCGGCAACGCGCCGGATCTGCTGTTCCATAACGTCCGCGAGATGCACGCGGATCGAGAGCACGTCTGCGTCGGTCGACATTCCAGCCGCACGCACTGCTTCGGCGCGTTTCAGGTCGGCTTCCGCCGAGCGCACGGCTTCCTTGGCGGCCGCTAGAGTTTCTCCGCTAAGCACGACCGCGTAGTATGTGCGGACAACGCCGGCGATGACGTCCTGCTGCGTTCGGCGCCCATCCTCTCCCGATACGCGCTCGATTAATTGCGCCGAACGTATGGCGTTGCGGGCTTGGCCCGCATCGTAAATCACTTGGTCCAAGTTGAGCTGCGACTGAAAATTATTCAGCGCATGTGGACGGTTCAGCGCGCCGATGCCAAAATTTCGCTCGGTGAACTGATGCTGCGTTAGTAATGAACCGAAAACGAAGACGGGATTATCCCCGCGGGTTACGGATTCGGAATAGTTCAGCCGAGGCAGCCAGCCGCTCTTCGCCTGCTGAATGCGCGCTCCAGCGGCTTGCCTCGCCGCTCCAGCAGCTTCGATCGACTTGTTGTGACTGAGTGCCACACGAACCGCGTCCCGCAACGATAGAGGATCTTGCCCGTAGAGTGGAGCGAGCAGTCCCAAGTAAAGGAGTTTCTTCCGCATCAGTCTCCTGCGTTGGGAGATTCAGTTTGTTCCAGGAAGTGACAACCGTTTTCAGTAGTGCCGACATATTAGTGCTCGATTTAGGCCCACGTGGCGTGTCACCTTTTGGCCCTGATCGGATCGACAGTACTAGCTGCCAGGTCGGCTACAATGATAGGCGACGGAGCCCAACATTGGAACGAGCGGCTGAAATCGAGCTGGCGCGCCGACTACTCGAAGGCAAGCCGGAAGCCTTTGACAGATTTGTCGAGCACTTCCGGGCCAAGGTTTTTCACTATAGCCAGCTCATGTGTGGTCATCGCGAGGATGCGGAAGAGGTCGTGCAGGAGACATTGCTCAAGGTGTTTGAGAACTTCGGCCAGCTTCCCGAGCCTGAGCATGTGCGTGCATGGGTATTCGGCATCGCGAAAAACGCCTGCCTGATCAAACGGCGCAAGAGCATCTACGCGCCGCCGCAGGAGATCTCACTGGACGAGCTGATGCCGGCGAGAGGAACCAGTGGAGATCGGATGAAGATTGAGATCGCAGACTGGTCCGGGATACCTGAAGATGAGGTCCTGCGGTCGGAACTGCAGCACATTCTCAAAGACACCATTGCCGACATGCCGGAAATCTACCGTTCGGTAATGTTGCTGCGCGACGTAGAGGAACTTTCGACGGAAGAAACGGCGCATGTTCTGGACGTGAACGTCGACGCAGTCAAAACCAGACTACACCGTGGGCGGCTGCTTGCCCGGAAGAAACTCGATAGCTACCTTCGCGCGAACAGCCCGGCAGTGGAGACGAACTGATGGCATCCCATCAACATGATGAGAGCTGCAAAAAGATGTTCGCGCTGCTTTCCGAGTATCTCGACCTGGAGCTTCCTGCCGAGTCATGCAAGGTGATGGACGCGCATATTGTGGGATGTGAGCCATGTGCGGCTTTTACGGAAAACCTTCGCAAGACGATCGAGCTTTGCCGTGAATACCGGCCGAAAGAGCTGCCCGGCCCGATCGCATGGGATGCCCGGCAGAAGTTGTTTGAAGCGTATCAGAAGATGCTCGCGGGCCGGAGAGCCTAACCAACTTCCCGAAACGTCGAGCTTTGGCAACCTCACTGGTATTACTGGTCAAGGCAAGGCGGCACCAGGCGCACGTTGTGCCCCAATTGTCACGGTTAATCAGTTTCTTGGGTGCAGCAATGAGCAACGTCTGCGACCAACATGGTGAGTTCCGTATGCTGATGGAGTATCTGTTCACCAGCACCGCGATCCCACCCAGGCTCGGTACACCAGAAGAAACAGGTCGGCGCGAGCACCGGCTCAGGCCACTGCTGCGTCCAGCGACGCCTGAAATGCCCTTGGACGGAACAGGAACTCGACAATGTTGCCTTCGTGTGGCTGAAGCCAATCGAGCTTGATGGTTGGAATGGCACCGATGTTCAATCGGTCGATGTGGGGGGCGTCGATGAGTTTCCGCTGAAACTGCGTGTCCTGGGTGATGACGCTGCCGACGAGCGTGGGGCCAACCCTCCTGAGCATTTCTTCCTGCGGACATCGGACCACACTCACAAACGGGAACATGAACTCGGTGTTTGCCAGTGCCAGCTCGGGCGAGTTGCAATGAACCACCGTTGGCCGGACGTAGCCGCAGCGCTCTTTTTCCACCAGACGCGGCCCGAAGCGAGCCGTCGTGTGTTGAACGCCCGACTCCTCCAGGCGTGCCTCAATCGTATTCCAAATCGCCCGCGCCGCACCTGGCACGGTAAAGGCCGCAAGGCTCGCCTGCGGGTCTTCGGGCGGCTTGGGTTCAACCGGGCCCAACCGTTCGGCCAGCGCCTCAGCGATCTCCTGTGTGTGGCGCGACGCCCAGATACCCGAACAATTGATGCACCCGCGCCCGCTGTTGGCAAACACGCTCTCCACCATCACGTCAAGATACCTGTCCCAGTGGTCGACGACGTCGTCTCCGAGAAGGATCTTGCTGAAGCCTGGCCCATGCACCTGCACGCGAGGGTCCCCTTTATATCGCTCGACTGTCGCCGTCCCGCCGAAGATCAAGCTTCGCCGGGTGCGCGCCACCACCTCCGCGCCTACCTCTCCGAGGCCAGGGTAGATCGAAATCGCTTCACGCGGCACTCCGGCCTCGTGAAACGCCGCCGTCATCCGGTACGGAGTCCACGGCTCCTGCGGCCCCGGCTTGAGTACCAGTCCGACTTGCATCGCAATCACCGGCAGCCACAGCGTATGCACACCCGGTGAGTTCGACGGCAACACCAGTCCCAACACCGGCGCCTGCGTTTGGTAGCTGACCATCACTCCCCGGGATTCCACGCCGTAGCCCCGAGTCAGGATCTCGAGATCCAGGCCCCGCGTCAGTGACTCGAGAATCCGATTCATATTCGTCAACACGAAGTGGTTTTTTTTCATGTTGGCTAGACACATATGTTCCGGCAGGCCAGTGGAAGCCGATTGCTGGCGGGCGAAGTCGTCCGGGGTCTGCTCTCCGTCTCCCATGGGCAAGGCGCCGGTCAGGTAGAAGTCCGCAGCTCGCTTCATGATCCCGATCAATTCCGGGATCGGGATCTCCGTAAGAACTTCCCGGGCGCGCTGCGCCTGGCGCATGTCGCAGCCCAGCAACCCGGTGTTGGCCTGGCTGACGCGCGCCAGCGTCTCGCCCGTCAGAAAGTGGACCACTTGGTCCTGTTGGAGGCTCGTGTACGCACGGCCCCAACGCAAGATCGGCAGGTTCAGCATCACCGTTTCCTTATGCTTCCTATCAACCAGATTCGTTTTTCGATTTCCATTTCAAACCACTACCGTCGGCAGCGGGCAGTATCAGTAAACCCCCACTACCGTTGTCGCACCCAGTTGGCGGAACGGGCGTACTCCGCTGATCCCGTCCCAGGGATATTTTTCATAAGGCGGCTCCCGTTCGCCTTCGTCTCTTTCCAGGAAACCCGGAATAAAGGTCTCGCGTGTCAGCGTGGTAAGCCGGACACGTCCGGTCCGTCCATAGTCCACCAGTTTGTTGTGGTCATCGAAAGAGACGACTTCGATAACCGCCCGCGGCTGCGGTGCATAATAGCTGATTTTGTAGTCGCTATCGGCCGTAACGGGTTTCGAGCACGCCAAGCCCATGAGCGTGTTGCCATACGTTGGCGTCATATAGACGCCGGGGCCGAGCAGCTCTTCCATGGCGAAGCGGGTGAACTGCGGTGTGAACTCGGTACCGCCGGCAAAGATACCCGTGATGCCAAGTTCCCGAATGCTCGTCCCCCGATCCCCGAGCTCTTCGGCCAGAGCCTCAAGCAGTTTGGGCGTGGTGAACATGCATCGGATGTCGTGCCCGGCGTGCAAAATCGTAACCGCCTGCTCAATGACATGGGCTTTGTAGCGCGTCAGCTCGTCCATCTTCCCAGCCTTGACCAGCTTAATGACCCATCGCGGGTCAAGGTCCACGCAAAAGCAAATGCCGCCTCTGTGCTGGCAGAGATGCTCGACGGCAACCCGCAGCCGCCGGGGTCCTGAAGGCCCAAGCATCAGCCAGTTGGCGCCCAGAGGAAAGGATTCTTCCGGCAATGTCTGGCTGAACATCTCGTAGTCGGTGCGGAAATCCTCGATTTGTACCCGGCTCTTCGGCACACCGGTCGTTCCTCCCGTTTCGAAGACGAACAACGGCAGCCCGCTCAACCCGCGCGGCACCCACTGGCGCACCGGGCCTCCCCGCAACCATTCATCCTCAAACGGCGGAAAAATCCTCAAGTCTTCAAAACATTGGATCCGCCGCCGCGGGTCCCAGCCCAGCTTGGAGGCGAACTCCAACCAGAACGCGCAGCCGGTTTCGGGATCGAAGTGCCACTGAATGATTCCCCGAACGTGTGCGTCGAGTTGCTCTTTCGCCTCCCGAATCCTCGAAGAAGTGTCCATCGCTCCCGCAGTCATCTTGATAGTTGCGCGCTGCGCAGAACTTAGAATAGCGGAGCCCGTCCCCGCATACAACCTGTTAGCATTCGGCGGATTCGGCCAAAAAGGCTTTGGAGGATATGATATCCGGATGCGTTTTCAGTTTTTTCCAACGCTGGCACTGATGGTTTCCGCAACCGCCAGTGACTGGCCGATGTTTCGTGGCGTGAATGGTTCCGGCGTCGCCGACGTCACCAGCGTACCCACGGAATTTGGCCCCAACAAGAACGTCGTTTGGAAAACCGCCCTGCCTTTTGGCCATTCATCGCCCGTCATCGCCAGTGATTTGATCTTCCTCACCGGAGCCGAAGGTGGTGAACGTGTGGATGCAGGCCGGGGAGACAAGGTGATCGACAAAGGCGGCAAGCTGTTCACATTTTGCCTGGACCGTAAAACCGGCAAAATCCTGTGGAGGCGCGAAGTGCCGCGGCCCAGGATCGAGCGTTACCAGCAGGTGAACTCGCCGGCCTCGCCCAGCGCTGCCACGGACGGCGAAAGCGCCTTCGTCTTCTTCGCGGACTATGGTTTGCTTTCCTATGGCAAAGACGGTAACGAGCGCTGGCGAACACCGCTCGGGCCTTTTAATAATGTCAACGGGCACGGCTCGTCGCCTATCGTTTATAAAGACCTCGTGATTCTTGTCTGCGACCAAGACTCCGGGTCTTACATGATCGCCGTGGATAAGAATACAGGCCAAACGCGCTGGCGCGCAGAGCGCCCCGAAGTCACCCGCAGCTACGTGACGCCGGTGGTTTTCGAGCCCAAATCGGGGGCCCGCGGAACTAATCGTCCCGGGCGCTTATCAGGTGATCTCATACCGCGCCGATAGTGGCGAAAAGCTTTGGTGGGTACGCGGATTTTCATGGCAGCCGAAGTCGCTGCCGGTGATCGACGGCGAGATGATCTACGTTCACGGTTGGGAAGGCGGCGGCGAAGCGGCGGAGCCGACAGAAACCCTGGCGTGGGAGGAAGCGCTCGCCCTCTACGACAAGAACAAAGACGGCAAGATAACGCAGGACGAAGTCGATCCGAAAATGGAGCGCGATTTCTACTTGCTCGATCTTGACAGCAAGGGCTATCTCACGCGACGGGACTGGGACTTCTACCGCGCGCGGCGGGCCGCTCGCAACACGCTCCTGGCCATCAAACATGGCGGGCGCGGCGACCTCAGCCGAAGCGCCGTTGTTTGGCGCATGCAAAAATTTCTGCCGAACGTTTCTTCGCCGTTAATATATCAAGACGTTCTGTATCTGGTGAAAGACGGCGGCATCCTCTCGTCAATCGATCCCAAGACAGGCAAGATCTTCAAACAGGGCCGGCTCACCGGTGCGCTCGACACCTACTATTCATCACCGGTAGCGGCCGCCGGCAAGATCTACCTGTTCAGCCAGACGGGCATCGCAACGGTGCTCAAAGCCGGCCGTGAATGGGAAATTCTGGCGAGTAATGATATGGACGAACAGGTATTCGCGACACCGGCGATCGTGGACAACAAGATATATGTGCGTACCCGAGGTGCGCTGTACTGCTTCCAGAACAACTGATTCATGCTCTATCCAGGCGGAGCCGTTGAACGAAGATAAGGTTGCGTTGCAAACGCATGGCATCCCGGAAAACGAGGTGAGCCCTGACTCCGAACATGGAGGCGTGACGCCACTTGCAGGCGTCCGATCGACAATCCGTCGGACTCGAGGCTGACTTCAACTTTTCACTACGGCTAGTCCGCCGCCGCTTACTGCTTCAACACCTTCGCGACATAGTAGCTAACCGACTGAGGAACTTCCTTAAACCAGTGCGGAGTCGTCGCCGGAACCACGATTACATCGCCTTTGCTGAGGTGGTGCGTCTGCCCGCCAATTATGTCTGAGCCCATAAGCTGCCCCGGCCTGGTCATCTTTCCGCCAACCATCTTGCCGCCCGTCACGAAGGTTGCCGTGCCATCGACCACGTAGATAACATCGGTTTCTTTGTCATGCACCTCCACTTGACCCGCCTTGTCCCGGTAGCTGCCAGAGACCAAGAGGTCCGGTGCGCTGACGAGAGGGCCGCCTTTGCTGAGCGCCGCCGCTACTTTTTCGTGGCCGACGTAGGTAACGTCGGATGCCTTATCCGGAGCGGCTAGCAGCACAGTAATCGTCAATAGGGCAGTCAGCACCAACAAGATTTTCATTTGATTCTCCTGATGATATTGTTCCAGGAAACCCGATCATCATACGACAGACTGGTCGCCCAGCGTGCTCGAATAGTACCGGTTGTGCGCCTAATCGAGCCCGGTCGTTCCGTCCCGGTGTTTTAAGGCAGAGGTGAGGCCGGCTCATTAGGGCTTTGCGGATGACGGTTGAACGCCTCTGCGAACTTGCAGCCTTTCTCATTTCCTCGCGAGCGATGCATCTGGTCATGCAAAGGCCACCAACCCTCAACCGTGAGTGCGTTGGCATAGGCGGCGGACTTTTTAAGTTCTGCTACTGCGGTTATGTCCACGTAGTGAGTTGGCCAGAAGTCCTGTGTCTGCTGGCCCAACTCGACTTCATAGAAGTACAGCGGAAACTTCTTTCCGCCACGCAGCCAGGCATCGTAGGTGAGCAGGGAAGCCGCCCGGTGATCGGGATGCGTATCGATGGGCCAGTGCGTGAAAACGATATCAGGTTTTTGGTCCAATAACGCATCGCCGAATTCCTGGTAACGCGCCATGGTCACTTCAGTGCCGCGATTAATATAGTGCAGGGCGACCATCCGGCAATGCAGAAGCGCACATGAGCGCTGGGCATCTGCGTATCTCTTGGCTGCCAGTTCCGATGGCGGCATATGGAGACTGGCCGCGATGCTTTCGGAGTCTCCACGCGTCAGGGAGAGCGCGACAACTTCATGCGCGAGATCCGAGTAGCGTGCGATGGTACCGCCACAACCGGACTGAGGATCATCAACGTGGGCGCCGACAACGACCACTTTCAACTTCCGTTGGGCTGCTTGCGCTTTTTCCGCGCGGTCGGCCATCAGCAGTGGTAGGGACGAGCGGGCCAGCAAAGACCTGCGGCTGAACTTTTCCATGCGATTCTCACTGATACTTCTGAGTTACCTTAGCCGGTTCCGCCAGCATGGCCAGGCGATCAATGTCGAACTCTTTGTAAAGATCGAGGCAGAACAAATCGGGGGCGGATTCGAATTTTACCGGTGTATCCAGGAGGTACCGCAAACTGGGCATGCCCTCGCGTATCGCAATTTCAGAAAACAGAGTGGGTTCCATGTCTGCGGCTGTGAGCGCCGCCACCTGGTTACGTATGCCCGCGCTTTCAATCTGGATTTTCTGGCTGCCGAAGTTCTTCTTCATCCACTGCGCCAGCCCAATCAGTTGGGCCGCTTCGATGCCCAGCGCCCGTTCACCAGTAGTCGCCAGCATCAGCGGGAACTCCTCGAACTCGTCCTGGTTTGGGGCGGAGTCGCCCGTGAATACCAGATCGACCGCGAGAACCTGCTCGCCGCGGTTGAGACGACCTGAAACCACGCTCGCCGCTGCTTTCTTGCCTTTGTCGTTCAGCACAAGCGTGGCGGGTGCGTCGTTGGGGCTGTCGATTGCCTTCGCCCAAACGCCGGCCGCGCTCAATCCATTGGCGAATAGGAATTGGTAAGACCTTGTTTCCACGCCTTTATTCTTCGTATTCGTCAGCGCCCAAGCGTGTTCCAGATTGACAGGCTTGTAGCGAACCAACGATTTGAGTTTCGCCCTGGCATCTGAAGAGTAGACTACCGCTGGATGCGTAATCCCCCCGGCTAGTTTTCGCGCCAGACCTAGGATGGTCAAGTTATCTTTCGGCAGGCCCACCACGAGATCGTCATAACTCTTGACCTCGGCGTCCACAGGGATTTCCTGTTCGATGACCGGCATACCAAAATGTTTGCTGAAAAAACGATAGGCCTGCAATCGATTATCGAGCTGGTAATTGTGAGTGGAGGGGTTGGTGTTTTCATGCCACCGAAATCCATCTTCCTTGCCGAACAACCGGAAGAAGGGCTTCACGTCATCGTAGACGTAAGGTTTGACGAGGGGCGCCCGGAAGCAGCAATCATCTTCTGCGTTGTCGATGATCAACGTCGGGCGCGGCGCTCGCATGGCCGTAAGGTGCGAATAATCCTGGCCGGCGAGGAAGTCTTGCGGAACTTGCTCGTTGTCTCCATAGTCACCGACGCGCTCGAGTTTCGACACAAATGCGGAATAGCCGGCAACCGGTACCGCCACCGTGACTCTCGGGTCGAGCGAGCTCAAGACGATGGTCTGCCACCCACCGCCGGAAAGCCCGGTTACGCCCAGCCGGGCGCGGTCTACATTTGCATGCTGGTAAAGGTAGTCCAGGCCTTTCCGCATAGCCAGATAGAACAATCCGACGCCGTTCGCTCCAACCAGGTCAAGGTGAGCGGCGAATTCGTGTTTGTTTTCCGGAACGTTCAGCTCGCCGCAATACAGCCATTCCAGGCTCAAGGCAAGGATGCCTCGTTTGGCAAAATTGATGCATCGCTTTTGCTTGTATTCGGCAGCCTTGCCCAACTGCAACTCGTGACCGTTGGGGTTGAGAATAGCCGGGATCTTGCCGCCGAGATTCTCGGGCTCGTAAAGAATCGCCGTCGATTGGAAGCCCGGCACAATTTCGTAACGAAGCTTGCGGATCCGATATCCCTTCCCGGATTCCATGATTCCCAAGTCTTCAAACTTCGGCGGAGCGTCCACCCACTCTCTGGGCCATCCGTGGAAAACAACGTCGTCGAGCAGATGTTTACGGATGCGCTCCGTCTCGGCGCTCCACTGCGTGGCGCTCTGGGGCGCGGACAGCCGGGGGACGTGCTGGAATAAATATTGCCGCACTTGAAATGCGACCACCTCGGGCGTCTCGAGCCGCCGCTCCAGAATTGGGGCAATATCCGGAGGCCTGCTTTGGCTCGAAGCACTTGCGGCGGACAAAGCCAGCAGGACAAAAAACCTTCTATAACTCATGCTTGAGGCGAGAGCACTTCTGCGATCCGTTCGCGCCAGTATCAGAACGAGTACCTCAGCGCGAACTGGAGGATTCTCGGGTCCGCGGCGCTGAGAATCTGGCCGAATTTGGAGTGAGTCATCGTGCGATCCGGGCGGCCGAAATTTGCGTGGTTGAATAGGTTGAAAGCTTCCGCGCGGAAGTCAATACGTTGTGCCTCGGCGAAATGCCCAAACTTGAGTGGGAACGATTTGGTCAGCGCGAGGTCGAAGTTCGCGACTCCGGGTTGGCGGATAATGTCGCGCCCGGAATTGCCGAATGTCCCGGGAGCGTTAGAAGTGAACGCCGCCGTATTGAACCACTGGTGCAGCTTTGCGTTCTTCGAACGGCCACCCGGCAGACTCGTGTCTCCGATCAGATCAGCGCGGTCAATTCCATTGCCACTGTAAGAGTAATCCAGGCCGGATAACACCGAGAATGGAAAACCGGCGCGTAAGGTGAGGACGCCGCTCGACTGCCATCCACCGATCACATCACGCCCAAAAAAGCCCAGCGATCTTGCGGTCGGCAGTTGCCAAACATAGGATCCGATGAACTGCTTGTTAACGTCGACGCTGGAAAGGCCACGGTCAAATTTGGGATTGTTGGTGGTGTAGTCACTCTGCCCCAGACTGGTTCCGGCGCCGTTCAGATCATCGAGCATCTTGGCCCATCGGAAACCGGCCAGGAACGTCAACCCCTGTGTGGCCCGCTTCTCTACGGTGACGGTTAGACCATTAAAACTGGCTGTGCTGGTCGCCGTGTTAATCGAGTTGCTTGTGAAGTACTGACCCATCGGACGGCGGTCCTGGACATTCTCAAATGTCGATTGACCCGGGATGTAAACCGCTTGGTTCTGCTCGACGCCGCCGAACAGGTGATAGCTTTGCATTCCTTCATAGGCAGCCCTCACCATGAAGCCTCTTGGCAATTGCCGCTCGACGGCCAGATTCCATTGCTGGATCACAGGATAAGCCATGGACGGATCGAACTCATTTCCGAAAAACGGAAAAGCGAACGTTTGCGAATGGGGAAAAGGGCGGAATGCCGGAAATGGCACATTATGTCCCTGGTAGGGATTTTGCAGGCTAGCCGGAAATGGAATGTCCACAGACAAAGCCCACGGCGGAGCTGAGATCGTGTCGTTGTTGGAATTCACATTAATGAAATCGTGGTAAATGCCGAATCCGGCGCGAACACTGGTCCGGCCGTCACCGAATACATCCCAGGCAAGCCCGATCCGCGGATCAAATATGTAGTTGTAGGTCTTAACCGCTGTTTTCAGTACGCCTGGGTCACCGGGCACTAACTCGCCTGGAGGTAAATTTGGATATACAGTCGAGCGCACGCCTTTTGTGGCATCGCCGATCGTGAAGATTGAAATTTGATTGGCCTGCTCGTGGAACATTTTCCAAGGCTCCCAGCGCACGCCCAGATTCAGCGTAAGCCTCCGCGTCGCCTTCCAGGAGTCGTTCACATAAAGCGCCGGGAGAGTTCGGTAGAGGCTTTCATAGGTGGGGCTGAACTGTTGGAAGTCCGACGGCTTGCCCAGCAGGAAGTCGAGCAAATTGTCGCCGGAGAGCTGGCTCGAGAAATTGAAATACCCTTGCGACAGGAATATTTGCGCCAGGATATTCTGCTCCCGGATGATTTCTCCACCGAACTCGATGGTATGAGATCCCTTGATATACGTCCAGTTGTTCGAAATATCATATTCGGCGCGAGGAACGCGGTAGAGCGGGTCCCAATTCGCGCCGAAGTAACCGTCGACGTTGAGATAAAAGCCGGAACCTCCGGAGGAATCGGCACCGCCCACTTCGTCTGCGATATTTACTCCCAGGTCGACCCAACCAGGAATCTTTTTCGGCCCCAGTTGAATGTTGACTACGCGATTGTAAGTCAGAGTCAAGTTTCCGACTAAGTTAGGACGAGGCAGATAGGTTCCATTCAGGGTTATGTTCTGGCTTTGCCAGTAAGCGTCGTCCGTCACGCTCAGGATGTTATTGTTGACAAACGAACCTGGCCGATCCAGGCGATCGTAGAGATATCGCGCAGAGACGCGAAACTTCTCACCGAAGTTGTGATCGACCCGGCCTACCCATTGATTGTCATCGGTACGGGTAAAGGTCGAGTAAAAAGACAGCCCGGTGCCTGGTGCACCGACCGGCACGCCGCTCAACACCTTCACGGCGATTGGGTCGAACCTGGACGTGGGGATCTGATTGCTGGGAAAGGGTGTGTTTGAGATTGGATCCACGAGTTGTGTGCCGATTGCCGAAAAGTCTCCGGCGAGTTGGGCCGCGGTCGGTGTGACCTGAACATTCTGCGTTGGAACAGAGCGCACTTTTGTTCCTTGCCAGGAGGCGAAAAAGAACGTCTTGTTCTTTTGGACCGGCCCACCCAGGCTGAAACCGTACTGATTGCGCTTTAATCCGTCGTCCGACGAAGCGAAGAAGTTCTTGGCGTTTACCGTATGGTTTCTCAGAAACTCAAACGCCGATCCGTGAAAATCATTGCCACCGCTGCGTGTGGCGGCGTTTACCACGCCACCACCGCGCCCTCCGAACTTGGCGCTGTAACTATTGGTTTGTACACTGAACTCCTGAATCGCATCAGGATTAGGGAAAACGTTCGCGATTTCGGTGTACGGGTCTTCGTTAATCCCCCCGTCCAGGTAGAATGCGGTTTCATTGGAGCGAGCGCCGCTGGCGGAGACAAAGGTCACGCGCGATTCAGGCCGCGATGCGCCTTGCCCAAAACATCTGGAGCCGCCGGGACTGACATCGGGGGCCAGCGCCATGAGCTGGAGGACGTTGCGGCCGTTCAAAGGCAACTCACGCGCCATCTGAGGCGTAATCACCGTGGTCAAGGTTTGCGTGCGTACGTCAACCAGCGGAGGTTCTCCGGTCACCGTCACCGACTCGGCCTGGTTTCCCACTTTGAGACTCACGTTGATGGTGGCAGACTGATCCACTTGCAGGACGATGCCCTCCTGAACGTAGGCCTGGAAGCCAGCGTGTTCAACGCGCAGCGTGTATGTGCCTACCGGTAGATTCGGCAGTTGATAGAAGCCGTTCTCGTTCGATTGAGTCCGACTGGTGGTCGCGGTCGAGATCTGGACGGCCGTGACTTGCGTGCCGGGCACTACTGCGCCGGTCGGATCCGTCGTCGTTCCCGAGATAGCGGCCGTATTTCTTTGCCCGAAAACCGGAAGAGAAAGACAAAACGCCACTGCCAAAATAATAAGTCGGAGACGCATACAACCTCCAAGCGATTCACTTTATTGCGGGGCGCAAGTAATGTCAAGCAAAGAATCATTTTGCGTGCCGTTCTTTACGGCTGGTAGGATGTCAGTGAGCGATCTATGAAGTTGATGTTTCTCGCTGTCCTGTCGATCGCGCCCGGCTTGGCCGCAGAGTGCCCTTCTTCGGAGATGAGCCCTGCGCAGACCCAAGCGCGGTTTCAGGAGCTGGACAGAAAAGCTCAAGTCGAGTTTCGGCACGCGGAGTTCGCCCAAGCTTCTGAAGATTTTCACCAGGCAACCTGTGTCGCTCCCGAAACCATGCGCTCCTACTACGAGTTCTATGGAATCGCCACCGGCGCCGTGGCGGCAGTCGATTTTGCCCGGGCGCGCCAGGCTTTGCAAGAAGCGGACCGGCTTCGGCCTGACTATCCGTTGCCGCTGGCTATGCTGGTGAGGGTCAATCTGACTTTCGGGGACATCGCTGCTCTCAAAACGTCTCTGTCCGCCGCGGCGCGACGCTTTCCCCGCGACGGCAAGCTTCACGCGGATCTGGCTCAAGATCTCGTCCACGAGAAGCAATATGATTTGGCTCTGGCCGAGGCGCTCAGGGCTGCGGACAGCGGCGCAGCCGGCGGTAGGGCGGGGATAAACCTGGCTGTGCTGGAAAATCAAGTAGGCGCTTTCGGCGATGCCGCGCGGCTTGCCGCGGCTATAGAGGAACAAGCCGAGCTACCCGAAAAGGTGCGAGCGTCGGGCGCCGCGATCGCTGGTCTCAGTTATGAGAGCTCAGGGCAATTGCAGGAAGCCATGCGGCATTTCAAGTTGGCCATCGGGCTCGATCCCGATCAAGAGCAGCCTTATCTTGCGCTCGCTCGGATTTACGCGGCACAGCAGGACAATCGCGCGGCGGTGGAAGTTCTAGAACAGGCGCGAAAAACGCTAACCGGCTCTCCGAACGTTTGGCTGGCTTTGGGCTCGGCTCTGGTGTCCACCGAACAGTATGAGGCGGCCAGCCGAATGTTAGCGGGACTCATCCAAAGCTTCCCCGACCAGCTCGAAGCCTATCCGAAACTGGCGGAGGCCTACCGCAACCTGGGGGAACCCAGCCGGGCAACCGAGACACTGCGTCAACTGGCGCGGCACAAGCCAGATGATCCGATGCTCCACGTAGTGATCGCGCAGTCCATGCTCGATGAGGAGAAGATCGATTACGCGCGCGTGCTGCAGGAACTTGCGGCGGCGGAAAAGGCCTCGCCCGACGATTACGACATCCATTACCTTCGCGGAAAAGTCTTCCTGGCGACAGGCCGGTACGTGCAGGCCCTGCCCTCGCTGCGGCACGCGATCGAACTGCGTCCCACGGAGCCGGGCGCCTACTATCAGCTCGGCCTGGCTTATCGCAAGCTAGGACAACCGGACCTCGCAATGGAACAGTTTGCAAGACTGGAGTTTCTCAAGGGCCCACCGGGCGGGCTTAGAGGCCGAGATTGAGCGGCCGCGGAGTTTTCCATTTCCCTCGGGTGAAGTCCGGAAAATCGACCGCTGCACTTTTGGAAGCGACAGACTGCTCGCTCAAGGGAACGATCACACTCCAGGTGGCGGCATCGTAGACGTCTATGGGCGTTTGGGTCTTGTTGCGCACAGCTCTCACGAACTGGTGCAGCTCCACATAGTCTTCGCCGCCGTGGCTGGCGCTGCGCGCCGCGTCGCCCAGTGCCTTCCAAAGGAAATGCTCATACTGCTCGTAATACGGAGCCGTATCCTCCCACTTATGGAGAGGGCTGCGGCCGTCGATATAGATCTTCTCCATGCTCCCGAAGAAAATTCCGTCCGTGCCCTGCAGTCGCTGAACCATCAGCGGTATTTTCGTATCGCCGGAGTCCGAGTAAGGCCGCGGCAATTGGGTGTCGTGGTTGAGCGTGACGGTCACCCCTTTTTGCGTCATGATGAGGCTGGTGTTGACGTCGCCACTGGCGAACTCGCGCTTGGCGTAGATGTTGTCCGGACCGAAGTGCTTCGCCGCGTAGTGGCTCAGGCCGCGCGACTTGCTGCTCATCGAAGTCAGGTAGGTGAAGCGGTCGCCACGGTTGATGCCGGTCCACCACGCAATGGGTCCGATAGGATGCGTTGGATAAAGATTCGCGTTCCGGCGTAGAGCGTGCATGCCGCGCCATGAAAGCTGGCCATTTCGCAAAAGACCGGAGCGGATGTCATGGTCATAGCCGCCTTCGCAGTGAATCAACTCGCCGAGCACTCCCTGCTCGACCAGGTTGAGTGCCATCAGGGCGCCCCGGCCAAAGCAGTCGTTCTCCAGCATCATGCAGGGCATGCCAGTCTGCTCGGATGTGTTCACGAGCTCCCAGCATTGCTCCACTGTGATGGCCGCCGGGACTTCAGTGGCCGCGTACTTGCCCGCCTTCATAGCCGCAACAGCTATCGCCGTGTGCAGTTCCCAGGGGGTGGCAGTTATGACGGCGTCCAGATCCTCGCGGACCACCAGGCGCCTGTAATCTTCCGCGCCGCTAGCATATCCTTCCGGCCGCTTGCGACCGGTTTTTTCGACGATGGCCTGGGCATTTTGTAAATGCTCCTCGTTGATGTCGCAGATCGCGGGGATCTCGACACCCGGCACTTCCAGAAGAATTTTGACGAGGCCGGTACCGCGATTCCCCACGCCGACGAGACCCATTCGCACCGGCTTGCCGGCGCCCCCCAACGATGGCGCTAGTCCGGCGGCACCCGCCAGCTTCAAGAACTCCCTGCGTTGAAAATGGCTCGACATCGGATCTCCTATGATTTCATCGCACCGAGCACCGCACAGGTGCGCAAGAATTCAGCTCGTAAACGTCTTTGCGCGCGGGATCACGTGTGAGGGGCTGCTCGCGGCCGGCATCGTCGAGCGCGCGGCTCATCAGCACATGGTCGCCCGGTGCCGCGGACCACAAATATTTCCAGCGAACCCAGGTGAACGGCCTGGGCGGCGAGTCGAGCTGCGCCGGCACCCATGCGCGGCCCCCGTCGGCACTAAAATTGATGCTGCGGATAAGACCCGTGCCAGTCCAGGCAAAACCGCGAATTACGTAGCGGCTCGGAGGCAGCCGGGCGTTGTCCGCCGGCCACGCAATCACCGATCTGACCTGAATCTCGGTGAGGCGCGTAATCTTCAGCTCCCCGCCCGGGGTCTTGACCATGCGGTTGTAGACCTTGTTCATGCCGCTCAACTGAAAATTAGGGGCCAAGTCGGATGGCCCGAGCACGACGACGCGTTGCAGCCACTTCACCGAGTCCATCCCGTACCAACCTGGGAACAGCGCGCGCGCGGGAAAGCCGTTCCGCCGCGGGAGAAAAAGATCATTCAGCTTGAACCCAAGCAAGCTTTCAGGCCGCAGGCATTTC
>Ga0066709_100000452_pt1 | contig 21884 bp, 19 predicted proteins | sample GraSoiAngelo_158_FD_79665 | JGI IMG/M metagenome (GOLD analysis project Ga0066709, IMG submission 79665) | Grasslands soil microbial communities from the Angelo Coastal Reserve, California, USA - 14_1009_16_30cm | ecosystem: Environmental > Terrestrial > Soil > Grasslands | place: USA...
CACCGCCCGGCCGGGCGGCCCGCGCCGCCTACAGCCGATAGAGAACGGGTACTTCGACCCAGACCTCGACAGGATTCCCGTTCGAGAGTCCCGGGTGGAACGTCCAGCCCATCACCGCCTTCACGGCGTCTTCCCCCAGGGCCCGCAGCCCGCCCGCCACGATGACCTTCCTCGGGTGTCCGTCCGTTCCCACGAGCACGCGAAGCAGGACCCTGCCCTCGACACCCGCGTCCTTCGCCCAGTCGGGATAGGCGGGCTTCGGGGCATCGATCAGCTCGGGTGGGCTGTCGACGGCCCGGAACGCGGGCAGGACCTCGGGGGAAGCCGGGCGCGGCGGGCCCTTGTTTATTCCACCCTCGCCCTCCGCGCCGATCGGTTTCGCCGGGCGAGAAAAGCCGAAGTCAGACCATTGGAAATCCTGCCGCGGGGGAACGGGCTCGACAACTCCGTCCTTCGCGCTGGCCAACCCCGATGTTCGGGCGATGAGCGGCGGCAGGTCAAGCGGCACGAGCAGATTCACGGTGTGAGCCTGCTCCGGTTTTCCTTCTGGCCGCTGTTCCCCCCGGCGCGAACCCCTTTCACTCGCCACCCGAATGAATCCGACGACCGTGAGGTGCACCAGGGCGGAAAACAGGAGCGCGCATTCGAGAAATTTCCGAGCGTTCCCCCGGAGATCCCCTGGGCCGAAGCGAAACGGTGGCGGTGAAGATGCGAATGCGGATACCATGGCGTGGGCTCCATCCCGGCGGATGAAAGCGAACGAGGCCTGCCCGAGGGGGGCAGGCCTCTTGTTCCAGAAAGGGGCGGAGGTTCCTAGAAAAGGGTCCTAGAAGTGGAAGTCCATCGGGACTTCCACCCATACCGCCACCGGTTTGTTGTTGCTGAGCGCCGGCTTGAATACCCATTTCTTGATGGCGTCCACCGCGGCCTCGTTGAGCCCCGTCACCCCCCGGATCACCTTCACGTTCTTGACGCGGCCGTTCTTGTCTACGAGCACATGGAGAACGACCTTGCCCTGGATCTGGGCCTCCCGCGCGAACTCGGGATACGCGGGCTGCACCTGGGTCACCGGCACCGGCGGATCCTCGTAGTAGACGAACTCCCCCTCCGAGGGAAGCTCTTCCGTCGTGATGACGAGGCTGTCCTTCCCCGAACCGCCCACGCCGACCGGCGCCGTGAGCGCGGCAATTTCCTGCTGCGTCATGATCGTCTGCTCGGGCGCCTGGGCGTCCGGCACCGGCACCGGGGTCCCGATCGTCGGCTTCACGATAGGCTGGTTCGGAATCACGGGCGGCGGCGGCGCGTTGGAGAGCGACGGCGGGGGCGGCAGCGTCTGGAGGCGGATGACGCGGCCCGTGTACTCCGTATCGTCTCTCGGCTTCCAGATCGTGGCCAGAACGTAGAGCCCGACGAGGCTCAGGTGGATCGCGGCGGAAATGATCAGCGCCTTCTTGAGGAGCCGCTGCGCGTTCGCCTTGAGGTCCGCCGCGCCGATCGGGACGCGCTCGCTCGTATCCCTGAAATCCAGAGTTGTCGCCGCGGTGGTCGACGTCACAGCGTCTCCACCTCCTTCTTTTCCTCGGGCAGGAGCGGCGCCAAGGAGAAGCGGTTCAGCTCGGCGAACTGGAGCTGGTCGATGATGTCGACCATGTACCGGTACTTGGCCTTTCTGTCGATCTTCAAGAGCACGACCAACTTTGGATTTTTCTTACCCTCCGTCTCGAAGATCGACTCGAGCTTGTCGATGTTCGCTTCCTGAAAGGGCTCCTTGCCGAGCCTCCAGAAGACGCGCACGTCGCCGCGCGTGCTGTCCTCGGGCGCGATCACGCGGACCGTCATCACGTTCGACTCCGCGATCTCGACTTTGGCGTTCGGGTCCGGGGGCAGATTGATTTCGAGCGCTTGCGGTTTGCGGAACACCGTCGTGCACATGAAGAAAATGAGGAGGAGGAAGGCCACGTCCACCATCGGGGTCATGTCGATCTTGATCCCGATGCGCTTCGGCTTGCGCCTCTTGCCCTTTTTGTGTTTTACGCCAGATTCTGGGGTGTCTACGGCACCCATCGGAGAATGCTCCTTCCGCGAATCACCGCGCGGATCAGTGCGCCAGCGCGGATTTCTTACTGGTCACGAGCTCCGTGACCAAGCTGAACGTGATCGTATTGGTTTTCTGCATGACCGCCATGATGTCTTCCATGGTTCCGTAGTCCGCGAGCTTGTCGGCTTTGATCGCCACCCGCAGCCTGATATTCCGGTGGCGGGCATCGGCCACGATATTCTCCAAATTCGTGATATCCGTGTACTCCTGCGGACTCTTGCCGATTTGATACAGAATCCGGTTGTCCTTGGAAACCCCGATGATCATCACGTCCGACTCCGGGACTTTCAAGTTGGAATGGCTGTCGGGAATCGTGATCGGCACCTTCTGCGGAGGATCGAACTGCGAGGTCGACATGAAGAAGATCAAGAGGAGGAACGCGACGTCGACCATGGGCGTCATATCGATCTTGATGCCGATGCGCCGGAGCTTCTTCGCCGCCATTTACTTCCTCGCCTCTTTCAGGGACAGGACCTCGACCACCTCGAGGCTTGCCTCGTCCATCATGTAATTGAAGTTATCGATCATCGTGACGAACACGTTGTAGAGCACGATCGAGAAGATCGCGACGAAGAGCCCGCCCGCCGTGTTGATGAGCGCCTCCGAAATGCCGAGCGCCAGCTTCACCGCGTCCACCGAGCCGGTGTGCCCCAACGCGGCGAAGGAGCGAATCATCCCGATGACCGTGCCCAGAAGTCCGACCATCGTGGCGATCGACGCAATCGTCGCGAGGGCGATCAAATTGCGCTCGAGGAGCGGCACCTCCAGCATGTTCGCCTCCTCCATCGCCTTCTGCACCTCTTCCATCCGCGTCTTGAGGTCCAGGTTCACCGTGCGGACCACCGCGTATCGATCCAGGCCCGCGCGGAGCACGTTCGCGAGCGATCCGCGCTGTTTGGCGCACAGGTCGGCGGCGCCCTCGATATCCATCGCGTCGATCTTCTGGCGCACGCTCCGCATGAACACCGGAAGCGGCTGCCTCCCGCGCGCGCGGTTGAGCGTGAAGAGCCGCTCGAACGTGAGGGTCACTGACATGATCGAGAGCATGATGAGGAGGGCAACCAGGGGCCCGCCCTTCTTGATGTACTCGGGCAAGAACATGTAAACCACGATCGCGATCCCGAGCGCGATCGCGCCCACAATCGTCATGAACACACCTTGTTTCACCTCGACCTCCTCCGATTCCAGTTGGACGAACTCTCAGTATGCAACATGCATCCCGCTCGGGCAACCACCACTAGTGAAAGCTCTTCAACGCCTCTTCTTCTGTCTCGTAAACGTCGAACACCAGGGAGAGCTTGGTCACGACGAAGATATTTTGGATCTTCTTGTCCACCGCGCAAAGTTTCATCTTGGCTCCCCGCTTGGCGTAGTTGCTGTGGGCGGCGATCAGCACGCCCAGGGAGACGCTGTTCATGAACGAGGTCTGGCCCAGATTGATCAGAAGCTTCTTGTTGCCCGCTTCCGCCAGCTCCTTGATCTTGCCTTGGAGCTCGTCCGTTTCCTTGCCGCCAAGGAGCATCCCTTTCGGCGTGAGACTCGTGACGTCGCCCACGGTTCGGACATCCAGACTCATCGTACCTCCCTCTCCGCGGCGCCTTGCCGCCCTTTCCTAGGGTGTCCCCCCGCCCGATTTCGCCGCGCTGGGTGCCGCCCCGCTCGGTGTCGCGCCGCTCTTCTTCAGCGCCTTTTGCTGCTCGTATTTTCGAATCAGCTCCAATCCCCTGGATGCGTCCTTGTTGTTCGGATCGATGTCCAGGGCCTTGTTGAACTCGATCTTTGCCTTCGAAATGTCGCCGCTGTTCGAGTAGGCCTGCGCGAGCCAGACGTGACCCTGGAGATTCTCCGGCTCGAGCTGTACGCCACGCTCGAGATAGCCGACCGCTTCGGGCCAGTTCTTCTGGAGCAGGAGCACGACCCCGGCCCCCCGACACGCTTCGGCGTTCGTGGAATCCTGCGCGATCGCGGACTGGTACATTTCGAAGGCCTCAGGAAGCGAGTCGAGCGCGGTCAGAGTCTGCGCGATCCAGACCCGCGCCCGGGTCTCTTTCGGGTTCACCGCCAGGGCGCGGCGGAGAATGTCCACCCCCGCGGCCGACTCCTTCACCGCGAGCTTCGCCAGACCGAGATTCAGGAGCGCCGGCATGAAGGTCGAATCGGCTTTGAGCGCCGATTCGAAGTACGGGATCGCGCGCGCATGATCCTGGCGCGCGAAATAGAGGAATCCCAGCTGGAAGTTCGCGTCCCTGGCGAGCGTGGAGTCCATCTCGAGCGCGCGCGAGAGCTGGGGAGCCGCTTTGGCCGAGTCCTTGACGGCGACGTAGAGCGTGCCGAGCCTCAGGTGCTCCTCGGCGGTCATGAGCGTGTCCGCGCACTGCGCGTACAGGTCGTAATACTTGAGCGCATTCTCGTTGTCGCGCTTGTCGAAGTAGAGCTTCCCGAGCGCGCCCACGACCTCGCAGTTCTTGGGCTTTCCCTCGCTCGGCGCTCCCTCGTTCGCCTTCTCGAGCAACTCGTTCGCCTTCTCCAGCACGACGATCGCCTCTTCGCGGTCCCCCGGGACCGGGCTCTTCGCGAGGGCGCGGCCCAGCTCGATGTAGCCCTCGGGATCGTCGGGCTTGAATCCCGTGTACGCCCGGAATTTGTCGGCCGCGTCCTGGGGACGGTTCGCGCGGAAGTACAGGCGCCCCGCTTCCAGATAGGCGGGAGCGGAGGTCGAATCCACCTCGATCGCCCGCATGAACGAGGAGAGTCCCGCGTTGAACTCGTTCATCGCGACCAGCGCCCGCCCCGCGAGGTAATGCGCCTCGGGATTCTTGGGATCCAGCTCGGCCGCCTTCACGTACTCCGGCGCGGCGAGCACCGGGATTTTCTTGCGCTCGTAGAAGCCGCCGAGGTCCAGCCTCACGCGAAGATTATTGGGATCGGTTTCGCGGGCGCGGATAAACATCTCCTCGGCCTGTTTGATCTCACCCTTACCTTCCAGGGCGAGGGCCACGCCGTCGAGGAAAAGCGCACGCCCCTGCTTGAGCAGGGTCCCCTTGCGGAACACGGCGAGCGCTTGGTCCCACTTCTTGTCCTTGAGGTAGGCCTGCCCCAGGGCGTAGAGGGCGGGCGGGTCCTTCGGGTTGTACTTCACCGCTTCCTGGAGCCCCGCGGTCCCCTCCTCCAGCTTCCCTTGCTTGCGGAGGAGATTTCCCAGCCCGGTCAAGGCCTCGACGTACTTGGGATCGATCCGAACGGCGGTCTGGTATTCGGCCATGGCGCTGTCGGGCTCCCCCAGCTTCTCAAGGGCGCTCCCGATGAAATAGTGAGGCTTCGCCCCGCCAGGATCGAGGCGCAGCGCCTGGGTGAAAAGCTCCAGGGCGCGCTTGTAGTTACCCCCGCGATAGGCCTCCACACCCTGCTTGATGATGTCGCCCGATGAGAGCGCGTAGACCGCGGCGGCGGCCGCGAGGAGCCCTCCGACCACGAGCGCGGGCAGAACGCGGTGGAATGCCCGGTTCACTGTGCCTCCTCTGCGGTGCGCACGACGTGAACGGAAACCGTCGCCGGCGCGTATCCGTACCTGGCCACGATCTGCTGCCCGTCCACGCTGGTCACGAAATTGATGAAATCGGTCGCGGTACCCGGGGGGTTTCCTCGCGTGCACAGAGAAATGCTGCGCAAGAGCGGATAGGTTCTCAGCATCAGGGTCTCCCGATCCAGCGCCACGTACGGAAATCCGACCGCCGACGACACGGCGAGGGCCCGCACGCGCCCCTCCACGAATTCGCGCGAAACGCAGGCGATCGCATTCGGCCGTGACGCCACGATGTCGACGATCTCCCGCTCGCTTTTCTGGGCGTAGACGCCCGGTCCGTAGGGCTCCCCTCCCAGCAAGGCTTGCTGGACGAACTCGTAGAGCCCGAGCCTCGGGCCGCTGGTGAGCGGGACGACGGCACCCCCCTCTTTCCAACCCAGGTCCGACCAGTCCACGACGCTACCCCGGTACACGGCGCCCAGCTCGGTCCTCGAGATCTGGCGAACCGGCGAGCGCGGGTTCACAATCACCGCGACGCCGTCCCAGGCGACCGCGAAGGCGTTCAAACCCTCCCGCGCCACCGCGGCCCGGATTTCAGGATCCGTCAGCTCTCTCGTCAAGATGGACATGGTCACTTCGCCGTTGACGAGCTGCTCCATCCCTTCGGCCGAACCATTCGGGGCGACGCGGATCTCGGGCGCCTTGGGATTCCGATCCGCAAAGGCCCGTATCTCTCCGCGAAGCAAAGGGACCATATGCTCGGCGCCGGCAAGGACAAGCGGTGCGGGAGCGCTCTCGCGCGGGGGGGATGGCGACGAACACGAGCCAAGGCATGATGCGGCCAGCGTTGCGGTCGCCCAAATCAGCCGGTGCCTCTGCGCCCGGCCTCTAACTCTCACCGTTTCAGAGTACCCACCCCTCCAGCCGATGTCAACGCCGCCCGTTACGGGGCGGAACGGTTCCTGCTTCGTAGTACCCCGTTCCGCTTCCGATTATTCCTTCCCCCGGCCCTCCAGCGGACCGGATGCCGCTCCGTGAAAGAAGCCCCGGCTGCTCGCAAAAACGCCACCCATGCGAGGGTGGCACGAAGCGCGTCGTGGGATCGAAAAGAGGCTGGAACCTAGTGCAGGGCGGGAGATTCTGTCAACGGAATTCTCGCCGTGGACCGCCGCCGTCCTACGGGCGCAGGCGGTTCAGCATCCGTGGAAATGGGATCGTCTCCCGGAGGTGCTCGATGCCGCACAACCAGGTGAGCGTGCGCTCGATTCCCATCCCGAAACCGCTGTGCGGCACGGAGCCGTAACGCCGGAGGTCGAGGTACCACTCGAAGGCGTCGACCGGGAGCTTGTGCTCCTGGATCCGCCCGACCAGCCGCTCCAGGCTGTCCTCCCTCTCGCCGCCGCCGACGATCTCCCCATACCCTTCGGGAGCGAGAAGGTCGCATGAGAGGGAGAGCCGATCGTCGTCCGGATCCCGCTTCATATAGAAGGCCTTCACCGCCGCCGGAAACCTGTGCACAAAGAACGGCCGGTCGTACTGTTCGGTCAGGGCCGTCTCGTCGGTCGCTCCGAAATCGGCCCCCCACTCGAACGGAAGCGCCTTCTCCTGTTTCAAGACACGCGCCGCCTCGTCGTAAGAAAGCCTTGGAAACGGGGCCCGGACGTGCTCGAGAGGTGCGGTGTCGCGCTCGAGAACCTTGAGCTCCTCGCGCCGCTCCTCGAGGATCCGGCCCACGATCCCCTCCACGAAGCGCTCGATCAGATCCATGACGTCGTCCAGCGTGGCGAAAGCCACCTCGGGCTCCACCATCCAAAACTCGATCAGATGCCGCCGGGTCTTGGATTTTTCGGCGCGAAAGGTCGGGCCGAAACAGTAGCTCTTCCCGAAGGCCATCGCGGTCGCCTCGTTATAGAGCTGCCCGCTTTGGGTCAGGTACGCCTTTTCGTCGAAGTACTGGGTCTCGAACAGCGTGGTCGTGCCCTCGCAGGCGGACGGCGTGAAGATCGGCGCGTCGGCAAGGATGAACCCGTCGGCGTCGAGCCAATCGCGGCAGGCCTGGACAAGCGTGTGGCGGATTTTCAGAACCGCCGCCTGGCGCTGGGACCGTATCCAGAGATGGCGTTGATCCAGAAGGAAGGAGGGGCCGTGTTCTTTCGGCGTGATCGGGAAGTCGACGCTCGCTCCGACGATCTCGATGCCGCGGAGGGAGATCTCGACGCCGCTCGGCGCGCGCTTGTCCTCGCGCACGACGCCGGTGACGCGGAGCGAGGATTCCTGCGTCACGGTCGCGCAACGCGCGAAGACCTCTTCGGGAAGCTCGGCTTTTGCCGCGACGCACTGAACGGTCCCGCTCCCGTCACGCACGAGAAGGAACTCGAGCTTGCCGCTGGAGCGACGATTGTAGAGCCACCCCTCGAGCAGGACTTCGTCGCCGATTCTCTCCCGTAGCGCCCCGATCCGGGTCGCTTTCCGACTCATGGTTCCCACCTCCGCTGCGATGCGATGGATTCGCGGCCCCGAAGCGCCGAGGATAGCATGTCGGGGGACATTTCCCTTGACACCCCCGACGCCGCGCGCCTAACGTGCGGCCGTGGCGCGAATTGAGCCCTCGAGATCTCGACGCGCATGGCTCAAGCCGCTCGTTTTCGCGGTGGCGGGCCCGCTGACGCTCGCGCTGGTCGCGCCCCTAGGACCGGCCCCGGTGGAGCTGGCGGCGGCCTATGCCGGTCCGGACGCGGTGCGGGACGAGCTGGAGCAGATGCGGAACGCGGGACAGATCCGTGCCCTCGCGCCGGCCCAAGCTCGCTATCGCGAGGCGCTCGTATCGCTCGCCAAGGGAGAGGATCCCGAAGCCGCGCGGCTCCTCGCGGCGGCGGCGGAGTTCGATCCCGAGTACCCCGATCCCCATTTCACGCTCGCGCGGCTTCTCGCGTTCAAGAACCCCGAGCGCGCGGTCGGAGAGCTCGGTGAGGCGCTCCGGATCGTGGGCCGGACTTACGCCTGGCAGCGACACCTCCTCGCCAACACGCTGACCGCCTTTCTCGTGGTCTGGACGGTTGGCCTCCTGGTCGCGATCGCCGGGATCACCCTTCGGCATCTGCCGCATCTGATCCACGTGATTCTCGAGCTGGTCGGCCGCTCGAAGGGCCGCCTCGCCCGCGGCGGCGCGACGATCATCGCGCTCTCGCCGCTCCTCTGGGGGCTGGGCGCGATTCCCACCGCGACGGTCTATGCCGGGCTGCTCTCCTTCCGGGTGACCCGGCGCGAGGCGTTTCTGGTAGGGCTCTTCATCGTTTCGGCGATCGCGCTCTCGAGCTTTCTGAGGTCGGTCGCGCCGTGGGCGGGACCGCCGAGCCTGGAGGAGCCGAGCCTCCTCGTCGATCGTGCGCTCCGCTCGGGCTCCGATCCCGAGATCCGGACCGGGCTCATGGCGCTCGAGTCGCGGGACCCGGCGGAGCCCCTCTATCCTTTCACCGCGGGGACGATCGCTCGGCGCGAAGGAGATTTGGAGTCCGCGGAGCGCCTGCTCGCCCGGGCGGCCGCGCTCCGTCCCAACACCGCGTGGACCTTGACCAACCTCGGGAACGTGTACTTCGCGCGCGAGGATTACCCCCGGGCGCACGAGGCCTACGAAGCCGCCGCGAAAGCAGCGCCGCGGGCGGTCGAGCCGCATTTCAACCTCGCGCAGACCTACACGAAGCAGCTCCTCTTCGCCGAAGCGAACCGAGAACAGTCGATCGCGTCGTCGCTCGCCTTTGACCGCGTCCGCGACATGAGTCGCATCTCGGCGCCTCAGCTCAATCGCACGGTCATGGAAGCCATGCCCCCGGTCAAGGTGCTCTGGGATCTCGCGCGCAGGACCGCGCCGGAACGCGGAATCGCGGCCACGGAGGGGAACCCCTACGTCGCCTTTCTCGAGCGGCTCGCGCCGCCGCCCCCGTTCGCGATCTTTTTTCTCGTCTCCCTCTTTCTTCTCTTCGCGGGGCTGGGACAGATCCTGGGCCGGGCGCTCGCGACGCTCCAGTGCTCGAACTGCCAAAAGGTGGTCTGCCGCCGCTGCGTCTTCCGCATGCAGCAGCGCGCCTTCTGTGAAGGGTGCTTCGCCGCGGTCAGGGGACTGAAATCGATGGAATTCACCCGGCTCCTCCTCACCGGGCGGGATCGCCGGGCGGCACGACGCAGGACCTTCTGGGAGACAGCCACGACGTTCCTTCTCCCCGGCGCGGGGCAGATGCTCCGCGGGGCGAGCTTGAGCGGGTTCCTCGCGATCCTGGTCATGGTCCTGGCAGCGGTGCTCGTGGTTGGAAACGGCTCGCTGGTCCCGTCGGTCGACGTGCTGCCGCTCAACTCGGCGGGCTGGGCGAAGCGAATCCCCCTGACCCTGCTCTTCGCCCTGACCTACGCGCTCACCGTCGCGCGCTACTACGCGAAGACCTCGGCCAAGGTGCCGAGCATCACCCACGGCATCGGCCGCCTCTCGGAACGCACCGCCCCGCGCGCGAAGGCCGAGGGAGGCAGGCTCTAGATGGCCCTCCAAGGAAACCTCGACGATTTCAGCCTCCCGGAGATTCTCCAGCTGATCTCCGTCCAGCAAAAATCGGGGGTGCTCAAGCTCACGGCAGGCGCGGACGTCGCGGTCATCTTCTTCGAAGGGGGCCGGGTCGTCTCGACCCGCGACCGGCGCCGGAACACGCGCGACCCCCTCAAGACGTTTCTGGTTCAAACCGGCTTCATCACCGAGACCCAGCTCAAGCAGATCGAGACCATCGAGGCCGAGAGCCGCCGCGAGCTCACCGACATCCTCCTGACCGGCAATTACGTCGCGAGCGATCAGTTGACGGACGCCTTGGAAAGCCAGATTCAGGACACGTTCCACCAGCTCCTGACTTGGAAGGCGGGCACCTATCACTTCTCAGGGGACGCCAGGACCGTGCCCAAGTTCGCGGCGAACGTCCGAATGAACACCGAAGGCCTTCTCATGGAGTCGATGCGACGGCTGGACGAGTTCGTCCGCTACAAGGAGGTCCTCACGTCGCCGGCGATGGTGCTTCGACCGAAGCCGCTCGCGACCCCGCCGAAGGACATGACCACGCCCGAGCAGCGCGTGCTTCCGCTCGTGGACGGCCTGCGGCCTCTACGCGACATCGTCGCGCAGGCGAAGCTGGTGGAGTTCGAAGTCTACGAGGCGCTCCACCATCTGCTCGAGCTGGGCGTGGTCGAGATCTCCCTCGGCGCGGCGCCCGCCAAAGTCACTCCGATCGCCAAGGAGGAGGCCGCGGCGCCTCCTCCGCGGAGCATGGCGATTCCGGTCGCGGCCCTCTTTCTCCTGCTCTCGATCGCGATCGGAACCCGGGCCACCCCGAAGCTCTACTCCCATGTGGAGCGGACGGCGCACCGCGCCCCCGCGGGCTCTTCGAGCATCGACGAGTCCCAGCGTTTGGCCCTCGCGCTCGAGGTCTACCGCTCCATCCGAGGCGAGTACCCCACCGAGCTTCGGGCGATGTCGCGCGAAGGGTACCTGCCCCCCGCCGCCGTGTCCTCCTTCTACCGACGCTTCGACTACCAAAGCGACGGGACCAGCTACTCCAAGATCGCCCACTAGGACGTCCGGCTTACGAGCTCGCGGCGATGAGCCCGCCCGCGGCGCGGATCGCCTCATCCGGCTGGATCGAACGAAGGCATCCGTACCCGATCGGACACGTGCGGCGGAAACAGGGGGAGCATGGGTAGCCGGCGTACAGGTTCCGCACCCAGGGGGCATCCGCGGCGCTCCAGACGGGGCTCGTCGATCCGAACACCGCGACGGTCGGCCTCCCGAGCGCTGCCCCGAGATGCATGACGCCCGAGTCGTTCGACACCACGAGATCCGCCCCGGCGAGGAGCCCGGTCAGCGTGGAAAGATCGGTGGCGTCGACGAGGCTTCGAGCCGAGCCCCCCGCCATACGCTCCGTCTCCGCCGCCGGTACCACGTCGTCCTGCGTGCCGACAAGAATCGAGGTCACGCCGAAACGCGAGTCGAGATGCCTCGCCACCGCCGCGAAGCGCTCGGGATCCCACCGCTTCGCGGGGCCGTAGGCGGCACCCGGCGCCAGGACGGCGTACGGCGCGCCGCCGCGCCCGACGCCCCGGAGCAGCTCCACCGCGGCCCGACGCTCTTCCGGGAGCGCGGTGAGCCGCGGCACAGGATCGCGCACCGAGAGCCCCGCCGCGCGCGCGAGCGCCGCGTACTCTTCGACCCGGGGCGCGGCCCGGGATGGCGCGGAGCGCGGGACCCGCCGCGTGAGCAGGGCGCCGCGAAGCTCGGCCGCATATCCGATCCGGTCCGGGATCAGAGCGAGGGCGGCGAGGATGGCCGACGAGAGCGAGTCCGTGAGGAGGAGGGCCGCGCCCGGGCGCGCGCGCCTCAGCGCGCCGGCCGCGGCGAACCGGCGCTCGCGGGACCAGGGGACGAACTCGGCCGAAGGGAACCGGGGCACGAGGAGCGGCCCGAAGCCGGCGGGACCGAGAAAAATCACCCGGCGCGACGGATCCTCCGCCGCCGCCGCGACGACGGGAAGGGCCTGGACGAGATCCCCGAGCCAATTGGGAAGGCGGACCAGAAGCGGACGCGGTGGGGAAGCCGACGAGGACACGAAAGTCCCCCGACTAGGGGATGACGCCCAGCTCGCGGCCGACGTCTGCCAGGATGGCGAGCGCGCGATCCAGATCCTCGTCGGAATGGGTCGCGGTCACGATCGTGCGTAGACGGGCCTTCCCTTTCGCCACGGTGGGATACCCGATACCCTGGGCGAAGACCCCGCGCTCGAAGAGGCGGTCGGAGAAGCGCATCGCCAGCTCCGCTTCCCCGACGAGGATCGGCGTGATCGGGGTCTCGCTCGATCCCGTGTCGAAGCGGAGGCGCCGCAGCCCCTCCTTGAAGCGCCTCGTATTCGACCAGAGCCGTTCGATCCGCTCCGGCTCCTGCTCGAGCACGTCGAACGCGGCGAGGCAAGCGGCCGCGGCGGCGGGTGGATGCGAGGTGCTGAAGAGAAACGGCCTCGCGCGGTGGTACAGATACTCGATCAGGCTCTTCGAGCCGCAGACGTAGCCGCCGAGCACGCCGATCGCCTTGGAGAGCGTGCCGACCTGGACGTCGACCTGTCCGTGGAGATCGTAGTGATCGACGGTGCCCCGGCCGGCGCGGCCCAGGACGCCGCTTGCGTGCGCGTCGTCGATCATCATGATCGCCCCGTGCGACCGCGCCAGCGCCGCGATTTGGGGCAACGGGGCGATGTCCCCGTCCATGCTGAAGACCCCGTCCGTGATGACGAGGCGTCGTTTCACGTCCTTGGTTTCGTCGAGCACCCTCGTGAGCCCGGAAACGTCCCGGTGGGGAAAGACCCGGATCTCCGCGCGCGAGAGCCGCGCCCCATCGATGATGCTCGCGTGGTTCAGCTCGTCCGAGATGATGAGGTCCCCTTTGCCGAGCAGCGAGGAGACCGTCCCCGCGTTCGCGGCGAACCCGCTCTGAAACACGACGGAGGCTTCGGTCTTCTTGAAGGCGGCGATCCGCCGCTCGAGCTCCATGTGGAGCTCCATCGTGCCCGCGATCGTGCGGACGGAGCCGGACCCCACGCCGAGCGAGCGGACCGCTTGGAGGGCCGCCTCCTTGAGCTTCGGGTGGGTCGTGAGGCCGAGATAGTTGTTCGAGGAGAGATTGATGACTTCGCGTCCGTCGAACCGCGCCCGGGGAAGCTGCTCGCCTTCGAGCTCGCGGAGCGTCCGGTAGAGGCCGTCGCGCTTCAGCTGGAGGATCGCGTCTTCCAGATACTGGAGCGGGCTCTCGGTAGCGGGTGAGGCGCTCACGGGTGATCCCGCTTCAGGACGATCTTTCCCGCTTTCCCGGAACGCTGGAGGCCCACAGCTTCCTCGAAATCGGACCAGCCGAGCACGTGGGTGAGCACAGGGCGCACGTCGAGCTTGCCGCTCAGAAGCAAAGCCTCCATGCGGTACCACGTTTCGAAAATGAGCCTGCCGTTGATTCCCTGCACCACGGCTCCCCGGAAGATCACTTCCTTGGCCACGTCGATCTCGAGCGGCTTGGACGGAATGCCGAGGAGCGAAACGCGGCCACCGTTCGCGAGCGCCTCGAAACCGTCCCGGAACGCGTCGGGATGTCCCGACATCTCGAGCATACCATCGACGCCCCGGCCCTGGGTCTTCTCGAGGATTCGCTTCACGATCGCATCGCGCTCGACGTTCAGGACCAGGTCCGCGCCCATCCGCTCCGCAAGCTCTAGCCTCAAGGGATTCTTGTCGACCGCCGCGACCCAGGACGCTCCCGACGCCTTGAGCACCCCGACGGCGAAGCACCCGATCGGGCCGCAGCCGAAGACCGCGAACTGGAGACCGGCGACCGGGCCGGCGAGCGCGGTGTGCACCGCGTTTCCGAGCGGATCGTGGACCGCCGCGATCTCCTCGGGAATATCGGGGTGGAGCTTCCACACGTTCTGCTCGGGCAGGACGACGAAGTCGGCGAACGCGCCCTGTCGGTCGACCCCGAGGATCTCCACTTTCTCGCAGAGATGCCGCAGGCCGCGGCGGCAGGCATAGCAAAGGCCGCAATACACGTGGGTCTCCCCCGTCACCCGATTCCCCGGTTGGACGGAGCGGACGTCACCGCCGACCCAGTCCACGATCCCGGTGAACTCGTGCCCGAACACGAGCGGCGTCTTGATTCGGGAGGCGGCCCAGCGGTCCCAGTTCACGATGTGGAGATCCGTCCCGCAAATCGCGAACGCGGTCACGCGAATGCGGACATCCTTGGAGCCGCCTGCCGGCACCGGGGCCTGGACGCGCCAGAGTCCGGGCTCAGGCTTGGTTTTTTCGATGGCCCACATGCGGTCGACGGTCACTTGAGCCGGTGTGGCGGTCTCGAGGGTCACAGGGTCGCTCCTCTCCGTGAGCGCAAGGTCCAGAGTCGATGGATTATGGGAGAGGAGTCCCCGGAATCAAGCCCTTTCCCCTCCGGCGCGGCGGCCGCGCTAATACCCTCGCGCGCGGTCCACGCGATTTTGGAGCGGCTCCCCGGCGCGGAATCGCAGCCAGTTCTCCGCGAAGTCTCGCGCCAGGGACGGAATCACGCTCGCGCCCGCGACGTGCGGGGTGATCCAGACATTCTCCCTGCCTCGGAGCGGATGATCCCCGGGCAGAGGCTCCTCGCGGAAGACATCCAGAATCGCCGCCCGCGGCTTTCCACGGCCGAGCGCGCGAACCAGCGCCTGCTCCTCCACCGTGCCGCCGCGCGACACGTTGATGAACGTGGAGCCGGCCTTCATCGACGCGAAGCGCTCCGCATTCCAGAACGACTCGGTCTCGGGAGTGAGCGGAAGGAGATTCACGACGACGTCGGCCCACCCGAGAAGCTCGGCGAGATCCCGGCCTTGGGAATCGTGCGATCGCCGGTCCTCCCCTCCTCCGCCGCGCCGCACGCCGGCGACGTGCATCTGGAACGCGCGCGCCGTGGCGGCGATCTCGAGACCGATCGCGCCCATGCCGACGACGAGAAGATTCTTCCCCGCGATCGAGTCCGGGGTCCAGCGCTTCCAGGACCGGTCCGCCATCTGCCGCAGGGCTTCGTCGACCCCGAGCGTCTGGGCGAGCAGGTAGCCGAAAACGTGCTGCGCCATCCTCTGCGGAAAATCCCCGACCGTCCGCGTGAGGATCACCTCCGTCCCCCACTCCGGGCGGAGAAACCAGTTCTCCACGCCGGCCCATCCGCTCTGGATCCAGCGAAGCCTGGGGAGGCTGAGCGGAGATTCGGGAGGGGCGCCGGCGCAAAACCAAACGGTCGCCTCCTCGAAGCCGCGGGCGTCGAGCCTGTACCACGGCAGCTGCTCACCGGTTTCCTCCTCGACCGCGCGCGCGAGCCCTTCCGGGTCGGAGCTCGTGATGAGGACGCGCTCGCTCACGCGCGCGACACCGCGGCGGCGCTCGCGGCGCCCGCCCCGTCGAGGGCCCGGGCGAGGGCCCGGAACGTCAGATCCGGATCGAGCCGCTTCATGCACGCGTGGTGCCCGAGCGGGCAGCGCGAGCGTCCGTGCACGCCGCAGGGACGGCACCCGAGCTCGATCTCCGCGACCTCGTCGAGCGGGCCCTGGCGCGCAAATCCGAACTGGGGCACGGTCCCCCCGAACACGCCGACGGCGGGGATGCCGAGCGCGGGCCCCAGGTGGAGCACCGCGGAGTCGTTGGACACGACGGCCCGGGCGTGCGCGGCAAGGGCGGCGAGCTCGCGAAAGGGCAGCGCGAGAAGCGCCCCTTCCCGCCCGGGCAGAAGGGGCATGAGCTCGGCCGCGGCCCGCTCCCCGGGCGCCACCGCATAGAGCGACTCGAGCCCGCGCTCCCGCTCGATCCGATCCGCGAGGGCCACGAAGTGTCTCGCCGGCCACCGCTTGGTTTCCCAGCGCGCTCCGGCCCCCAGCAGGATGAATCCCCTCGCAAGCGCGCCCCGTCCCGCCCTCTCCGCCCCGCGCTCAAGCTCCACGTCGGAGAGAGCGCGGCGGAGCCAGGCCTCCGATCCGCCCGCCGGGTCGAGGCCGCAGAGCCGGCGGTACGTTCGAAGCAGCGGCGGCACGGGGGCTGGCTTGAGCCAGCGCGCGTATACCATGAGCCGCCGTCTCAGCGCGTACTTCGGAGGCAGCCGGTGCTTCGCGTCCGAGAAGGCCGTCCGGACCCGGAACGAGCGCCAGTTTCGGTGGAGGTCCAAGATCTCCTCGACTCCGTCCCGGCGCATGGCATAGATCAGGTCGCGGAGCGACCCCGAGATGCACGACGGCGTGGGCGCATACCCGCCGTGGCGTTCTCGGACCGCGTACACGCGATCCACGTGGGGATGCCCGCGGAGGAGATTCGCGTACCGCTCCTTGGTCACGAAGAGCACGCGCCGGCCGGAATCCTCCTCTTTCAGGTACCCGGGAACGTGTGCGGCGAGAAGCACGTCGCCCAGCGAGGAGAACCGGACGACCGCCGCCGCGCGGCGGTGGAGCACGTTAGCCGGCCTGGTCCGCGGCGAGCGCGTCCGGGAGGGAAGCGAGGGCGCCGCGGGGGTCGCTCTCCGCCAGCCGGAACTGCAGACGGTGGAGCTTCTGATAGAGCCCGGGGCGTTTCACCAGCTCCGCATGGGTTCCGGTCTCCACGATCCGTCCCTGGTCCAGGACGAGGATTCGATCGGCGCGCTGGATCGTGGAGAGGCGGTGCGCGATGACGAACACGGTGCGGCCCCGGAAGAGCACCTCGAGCGCCTCCTGGACCAGAAGCTCCGACTCGGAATCGAGATTCGAGGTCGCTTCGTCGAGAAGGAGGAGCGCGGGGTCCTTGAAGATGGCCCGCGCGATCGCGATCCGTTGCCGCTCCCCTCCCGAGAGGCGCAGCCCGCGATCGCCGACTTTCGTATCGTACCCCGCCGACATCTCGCGGATGAAGCGGTCGGCGTTCGCGGCGAGCGCGGCGCGGCGGATCGCCTCCCCATCGGCCTCCACCACGCCGTAGGCGATGTTGCGCGCCACGGTGTCGTTGAACAGCAAGGGATCCTGCGTCACGATCCCCATCATCCGCCGGAGCGATCCCACGTCGTAGTCGGTCAAGTCGTGGCCGTCGAGGAGGATTCGGCCTTCGGTTGGATCGTAGAAACGCGCGACGAGGTCCACGAGCGTCGATTTGCCCGAGCCGCTCGGCCCGACGAGCGCGACGACCTCCCCCGACTCGACCGAGAACGAGACGTCGCGCAGGACCGCGGGGCCGTTCCCGTAGCGAAAGCCCACGCGGTCGAATTCGATCCCGCTCCGGATCGTCGAAACGGCGCGGGCGGCCGGGCGACTCACGATGGCCGGCTGGGTGTCGAGAATCCGGAAAATTCGAACCGCGGCCGCGAGCCCTTCCTGGAGGGTGGCGTTCACATTGCTCAGTGATTTGAGCGGGCTCATCAGCTGGAGCATCGCGAAGAGGAAAATGAAGAACTGCTGCGGTTCGAGCGCACGCTGGAGCAGAATCTCATGGCCCCCGTACCAGAGAACGCCCGTCGCGGCGACGACCCCCAGGTACTCCGAAATCGGCCCCGCCATCGCTCCGAGCCTGCGCTGCTTGACGAACGCCCGGAAGTAGTCGCGCGCGGCGTCGGCGAACCGGCGTTTCTCGAACTCCTCCATCGAGAACGCCTTGACCACCCGGATCCCGCTCAACGTCTCGGCCAGGATCGAGTTCAGGTCGGCCATCCGCTCCTGCGTGATCGTGCTCCTCTTCCGAAGCTTCTTCCCGAGCCAAACGATGAGGGACAAGGACGGCGGTATCACGATGAGCGAGAGCAGGGCAAGCCGCCACGATGTCCAGAAGATCCAGAACATGCAGACGACGAGCAGAAGCGCGCTCTTGATCAGGTTGCTGAATCCGGCGGCGAGCGCCCCGCGCACCAGCGCGATGTCGTTCGTAAGGCGTGAGAGGAGACCCCCGGTGCGCCGCGTGTGGAAGAAGGAGAGCGACAGATCGTGGAGGTGCGCATAGAGCTGGTTTCGAAGGTCGCGCACCACCGCTTGCTCGACCCAGACGGTGAGCACGCTTTGCAAGTAATCGAACAGATTCTTCAAGAAGAACACGACCAGAAGCGCCAAGCAGATTCGCGTCAGGGAGCGGAGCGGATTTCCGGTGAGGAAGAAATGCTCGAACCAGGTTCGAAGCGACTGCTTCCACTCCGTGACGCGCGAGGCGAGGGCGCTCCATGCGCCGGGAACGCCTCCCGCGGGCGAGAGGCCCGGGGCCTTGCGGCCTGCCGGCGCCCGATCCGGTTCCACGGGCCCCAGGGCCCCGAGGATCGCCGCCGTTGCGTCCCCCCCGGCCGGCGTCCCGGCCCGGGCGCTCGCGGAAGCGGCGGGATGCGGCGTAAACAGAATCTTCACGAACGGGGAGATCATGCCGATCGTGACGCCGCTCGAGAGCGCGAAGCCGGCCATCAGGAACGCGGTCAGGATCAGCCTGCCGCGATACGGTTTCAGGTACCGGAGAAGGCGGAGCGAGGTGCTCTCGGAATTCATCGGCGGGTCGGAGAGGGCGCGCGCATGCTACGCGGCGGGATCGGTCGGATCCGACGCGATCCGATCCAGCCAGTCGAAGTTGCGCACGAACGCTTCGTTGAAGTCGTACCCGCGGGCGAAGTCGCTCAGCTTGTCCTGCTCGGTCTTGCCGAGGAGACCCTCATCCACGAGCTGGAAGACAATCGCGCCGAAATCCTCGGTCCGGATGATGCCCCATTGCTCGAACACCGTCTTCGCCAGCGGACCGAACCGCGTGAGCGCGAGGCGGCGGATTCCCTCCAGGAGCTCCTCTCCGGAGACGTGGCGGATCTCACCCAAGCTCTGGACCGTGAAATGCACCGCGTCGAGTGTAAACCGGTACGCATTCGCTCGGTAGCGCCCGTGCTTGTGCTCCAGATCCAGAAGAGCGTTCTCGAGATCGGCCGCCATATCAACGCACGTCCCGACGGGTGAGCATGGTGTCGCTTCGAAATCGGTCGAGGGGCCTGTGGTGGTCGACATTGTAATGCAGCCCCCGGCTTTCCTTGCGCCTGAGCGCGCAGGCCACCATGAGGTCCGCGACGAGTCCAATGTTCCGAAGCTCGACCAGGTCGCTGTCGAGCCGGTAGCGCCAGTAGTCCCGCTCGATCTGGTCGCGCAGGACGTCGACCATCGCGGCCGCGCGCCTCAACCGTTCGTCGCTCCGGACGATGCCCATATAGTCCCACAGCACCCGCCGGAGCGCATCCCAATTATGGTCGAAGATCACCTGCTCTTTCGGCGCGATGGCGCCGTTCATCCGCCACGCCGGGAGCCTGGGAAGACCGGCTCGCTTCTCGTCCAGGAGCTGCGCCAAGACGGCCCGCCCCGCACGCCGCGCGAACACGAGCGCTTCGAGCAGCGAGTTCGAGGCGAGCCGGTTCGCCCCATGAACGCCGGTGCACGCGACCTCGCCGCACGCGTACAGGGCCGGGATCGCCGTGCGCCCGTCCAGATCGGTCACGACGCCGCCGCAGATGTAGTGCGCGGCCGGAACGACGGGGATCGGTTCGTGGAACAGGTCGTAGCCGAACCCGCGCACCCGGCTCGTGATGTGCGGAAACCGTTTCTCCAAGAGCCTCTTCCCCAAACGCGCCATATCGAGCAGGACGAACTTGTCGCCGCGGCGTTTCATCTCGGCATCGATCGCCCGCGCGACGATGTCGCGCGGCGCCAGGTCCCGGAGTCGATGATATCGATGCATGAAGGGTTTTCCGTCCGTGGTGAGAAGCCGCGCTCCTTCTCCGCGGACCGCTTCGGAGATCAGGAACGATTTGGCCTCGGGGTGGAAGAGACACGTGGGATGAAACTGGATGAACTCGAGGTTCGCCACCGGAGCGCCGGCGCGGAATGCCGCCGCCAGCCCGTCCCCCGTCGCGATGTCGGGATTCGTGGTGTAGAGGTACGCTTTGCCGGCGCCTCCGGTCGCGAGCACCGTGGCGCGGGCCGCGCACGCGCGGATTTTCCCGGTGGCGCGATGAAGCACGTAGGCGCCCCAGACCCGGTCGCGCGCGGCGGGGATCTTCCTTCCGGCCAGGTGCTTCGACTCGAGGATCAGGTCGACCATGATCTGATTCTCGAGAATCGAAATCTTGGGGTGGCGTTCCGCGAGGCGGAGGAGCGTCGTTTCGATCGCCCGCCCGGTGCGATCCTTGGCGTGGACGATGCGGCGCCGCGAGTGCCCGCCCTCCCGCCCCAGGGCGAGCGTGCCCGGGGCCTTCGGATCGCGATCGAACCGGACGCCGAGCGAGACAAGGTGCGCGATCTCCCCGGAGCCCTCCTCGACCAGCACGCGGACCGATTCCGGGTCGCAGAGCCCGGCCCCGCACACGAGCGTGTCCCGCTCGTGGAGGTCGAGCCGATCGTCCTCTCCGAGCACCGCCGCGATGCCGCCCTGCGCGTAGTTCGTGTTGGACTCGTGCCCCTCGCGCTTCGTGACGATGAGCACGCGCGCGAACCGCGCCGCATGGAGCGCGACGGAGAGCCCCGCGATCCCGCTCCCCACCACCAGCACATCGCTTTCCAGCTCGTTGGACGATCGCTTCATGGCTCCCTCGCTCGGGGAACCATTCAGCCTAGACGATCCGCGCCGCCTCCGCCACCGCGGCGCGCAAGGGGCGCAGCGCCTCCTCGACGGGATCCAGCGGAGCGATCCCGGTCCGGAGCACCCGCACGGGCAGGGCCGGACGCAGAGCCGCGGGCCACCGCGGCCCGTCTTTCTCGGTGATCAGGATCTCCTCGGCGCCCTCGCGACGCGCGCGCTCGGCCGCCGCCTCGAGCGAGACCTTGGTCCAGCGGGCGTGATCCGGATAAACCGCGTGAAGACGAATGTCCGCCCCAGCGGCGCGAACGAAGCGCTCGAGCCGGCGCGGCGCGCCGATTCCCGAGACGAGGGCGACCCGCCCTCCGGGCCGCAAGGGCTCACCGGCCGCGGGCTCGCCGACCGGTGTGAGGCACCGGAGCGTGCGCGTGAAACGGAGCGACGGAATCCCGGGCGCAAACCGGGCGACCCAGGCCCGGGTCGCGTCCGGAACCTGCTCGCGCGGGTCCTCGAGGAGGAGGACGATGCGGGTCGCCTCGCGGAGCGTGGAGAGAGGGCGCCTCAGCGGCCCCGCCGGAAGAAGCGCCCCGTTTCCCGCGGGAAGGCGCGGGTCGAGCACCACCCAAAGCTCGTCCCATCGGATCCCTCCTTGTTCCCACCCGTCGTCCAGCACGAGAACGCGCGCGTCGTATCCGAGACGGAGCGCCCGTGCTGCCCGCCACCGATCTGGGTCCGCGGCCACGACCGCCTCCCGGGGGAGCGCCAGGCGGTGCGCGATCGCCTCATCGCCGAAACGCCCCGCGAGCCCCAGGAGCGGATATCCCGCGAAGTCCGGCACCACACCTCCCTCGCGGGACGCCCCCCCTGCGCCGTGGCCACGCAGGAGGATTCCGGAGCGCACCCCTGCCCCCACCGCTTCGAGGGCGAGCCACCGGGCGAGGCTGCTCTTGCCGACCCCGCCGACCGTGACGTTGCCGACCGCGATCACGTGGCAGTCCTCGAGCGTTCGCCGCCGGCCGGCGGCGCGACGCCGCGCGAGGCCCGATCCGGCCCGATAGCCGAGCGAGAGCGGCAGGAAGAGCTTGGTCCAGGGGAGCGTCCCGGGTTCCCCGGACCAGGACCGCTCGAAGGGGCCCGCGA
>Ga0066709_100000453_pt1 | contig 21875 bp, 14 predicted proteins | sample GraSoiAngelo_158_FD_79665 | JGI IMG/M metagenome (GOLD analysis project Ga0066709, IMG submission 79665) | Grasslands soil microbial communities from the Angelo Coastal Reserve, California, USA - 14_1009_16_30cm | ecosystem: Environmental > Terrestrial > Soil > Grasslands | place: USA...
CTAGTCAAAACACCCCCTCAATCACCCCCATCGCCGAACCCAGTCCGCCCCCGTTCTTGACGTCGTATCCCGCCGCAAAAAGGTGCGCCGTATCCAGGCACGCCCCGCCCCGCAAGTTCCGCAATCCCGACAAGATCTCTCCGACTTCTTCCAGCCGCGCCCCAACCGCCGTTCCCATCCCTGCGGCGTTCTCGATCAGAATTCGCAGCCCGCCCATCGGCGCGCGCTTCGACGCTTGCTTCACCGACTCCACGATCGTAGAAATCGCCTGCTCCGTCGTCGACTCGCCTCGCGCCCCCGGGTGCACCACCAGAAAATCCGCTCCCAGCGCCATCGCCCGCACGATCTCATCGTGGAAAGCCTGGATTGAGCGCGTCTGCAGCATCCGCTGCGCCGACGCCAGGTTGATGAGGTAGTTTGCATGGATTACCAAAGGTCCCAGCCGCAGTTCTTCCCGGCGCGCCCGAAACGCCTGCGCGTCCACGTCCGGAACCCGCGTCGACCCGCCCTGCCACATCCTCGGGCTAGCCGAGAAGATTTGCAGCGCGTTGCAGCCCAGCTTCCGCGCCGATTCCAGCGCATTCAGATAGCTTCCCGCAATGGACGTATGAATGCCGATGCGCACACTCCCATCCATCCACGGGGGCGCTTGAGGTTCAGGGTCAGGTTCGGGGCGGTACTCGTCTTCTGGATCGAATTCAGTCGGTTGGAGGAGGGGCTGCTCAGGCATGCCTAATGAGAATTTCTGTTCCGTCATAAACCAACTATTCTAGCACACGCGCCAAACCACCTCTCTTCTGGCAAGTCTTTGCGTGAGGATACACCCCAGCCCTATGAGCCTTCTCTCCAGACTGCCAGGCCGAATTCAGTTATCCCTGCGGTCTCTCTCGCCCGAAGATGGAGAGCGGATTCCCCTCTACTCTTCTGTTCGCGTCAGCAATCACTTGGTCCGCTGGCCGATTGGCGATGCGCTCCAGGGAATCCGCGATGCGCGACAAGTCATAAAGCAGCTGGTCGCTCACAGCAGACCTCTGCAGGACGACCGTTCGCCTTCGGTGGAAGTGCTGAACGGTCCAAGCCGCTGCCACAATCAAGACAATTGCACCTGTGACGAGCTGTTCGTAACCGGTTATGGTGAGAGTTCGGCCAAAAATAGAAAAGACATGATCCGAGAGCAATTCTTCCTCCCGGCTGGGGTTCAATTGGACAACTACATGATTGGATGCCTTTTCGCTCACTCCCGTCAATGGATTTCCTAGCGGCCACTAGCCACGAATATTCAGTGGTTCATGCGTCCAGCTCCGTGCGCGTGATTCATCCTCCAGGTGAGATGTCAAGGGGATGGCTTCACTCAAGGCTCGATTGGCCCGTACTGCGTTTCCTGAGCCGATTCCAATCCGGTTCTGCGCAACAGCTCCTTCACCTCCACCAGCGACTGGCGCCGCCCGAGACCACTTTCTGTATTGGCAATTTCGTACGCCGCAATCGAAATCACCGCTGTGTCCAAAGCGAGTGTGTGCGGGTCGATTTTGTCGAACGTATCTGTGATCGCATGGTGCCGCACGCCGTAATCGCCCGGCACCACCTTCAGCGTCAAGCTCGGCACTCCCGCCACCATGAAAGATGCGTTGTCAGATTCCATGTCCGCTTCGGCGGAGATTTCGTCGGCTCCCAGCGCGATCAGCCCTGACAGAACTTCTTGCAACGGCGCCACCAAGTCCCTGCGGCCGTTCGTCTTGAAACCTAGCGGCACTTGCGCGCCGTCGTCCATCATCACGAAGGCGCGCGTGCGGTCGAGTTCGTCTCCATGTGTTTTCACGTAGGCGCGTGATCCGAGATTTGCTTGCTCTTCCCCAGAGAAAAATGCAAAGCGAATCGTGCATCTCGGCGCAATTCCGAGCCCTTTAAAGATTCGCGCCGCTTCCAAAATTGCCGCCACGCCCGTACCGTTATCATCCGCACCCTGGGCTGGGTCCCAGGAATCGAAGTGCGCCCCCACGAGAACAATATCCCGGCAGTTCGCACCAGGAATCTCGGCAATCACGTTGCGCTCTGTTGCCGGACTTTCGTCGAAGATGTTGCGGACATCCAGCGCGATCTTCACCGGTCCGACCGCCAACAATCGCCGTAAGTAGAGCGCGTCCTCCTTCCCAACGGACAACACCGGCAGAGGTCCACGCGGATACAGCGCATAAGCGGACGTGTACAGCATCCGGTCGGGCTTGTCGGAAGGAATCAACATCGCGGCCGCGCCCGCTCGCGCAAGTTGCCTTGCGATGAGCGCGCGCATCACCGGAGTGGGCGAGTTTCCTATCGCGTGTACATCCACAATCACGGCCGCACCCTTCAAGCTCTTGGTCGTTTTCGGCAGTTCATTTGTGGGCGGTGTACCGAGGTCAACAACCCCAGCCTCGATACGCCCAGACGTGCCCGGGACCCATCCGTAGGAACCGACGTGCAGCGCACCTTTCCCCGGAGCAAGCACTTCGCCGCTGGCTGGCCCGCGCGTCCATCGCGACTCAAGCGGATACTCTTCTAGGTGCGCCGACGCGAAATCCGCATCCTTCAGCGCTTTCAAAATGAGCTCCACAGCCGCTCGAGATTGCGTGCTACCGGTAACCCGTCCTCCCACCGAGTCCGTAAGCGTACGAAGAAACTCCAACGCACCACCCCGCGTCATCGCGGCACCCACAATGCGGGCAGTGTTCGGATCCGGTTGGGCAGCATTGGTTGCAGCGCCTCCATTCGAGCTCTGTCCCGCCGCAACTGCCAGTACCGCAGCGGAGAGCACAGCAACGAACGCCATGAGTGCCTTCATCGCCGACCTCCACAGAAATCAGCCGCATTCTATTACACCGAACCAAATCGCGCTCCTCCGGAGCACAAGCTCTTTCCAATGGATGTCGGGGTACCGCAAACTGACCACCTCGCATGCTCGCGATTTGCAGCCTTCCGCCGCCATGCCGTAAACTCAATCTTCACTCACTGCGCCGGGGGGCCCTCCATGCTCGTCGTCATGCAATCTCACGCCACCGAGGAGCAGATCCGCGAAGTCTGCAAGCGCATTGAAAGTCTCGGCTTGAAGGCTCACCCCATGCCGGGTTCCCTCCGCACCGCCATCGGCATCACCGGCAACAAGGGGGCCATCGACCTCGGCATCCTCGAATCCCTCCCCGGCGTGATCGAGTGCATCCCGGTCAGCAAACCGTACAAACTCGTCAGCCGCGACACCAAGCAGGAAGACAGTATCCTGCGAATCCCCACGCCCTCCGGTGACGTCATCGTCGGCGGCGATCAGATCGCTCTCGTCGCCGGCCCCTGCGCTGTTGAAACCGAAGAGCAATGCCTCGCTATCGCCGAACGCCTCAAGAAATCCGGCGTACGGCTCTTCCGTGGCGGCGCCTACAAGCCCCGCACTTCCCCATACAGTTTCCAGGGCCTCGGTGAAGATGGCCTCAAGATTCTCTCAAAAGTTCGCGCGGCCCACGGTTTCGGCATCGTCACCGAAGCCATCGACAACGAGAGCCTTGACCTTGTCGAAGAGTACGCCGACGTCATACAGATCGGTGCTCGCAACATGCAGAATTTTTCCCTGCTCAAACGCGCCGGCCGCGCCAAAAGACCCGTTCTCCTCAAGCGCGGCATGTCCGCCACGCTCGACGAGTTCCTCATGGCCGCCGAATACATCCTCTCCGAGGGCAATTACAACGTCATGCTCTGCGAGCGCGGCGTTCGCACGTTCTCCGATTTTTCACGCAACACGCTCGACCTCGCCGTCGTTCCCGCCGTAAAGAAACGCAGCCATCTCCCCATCTTTGTCGATCCCAGCCACGGAACTGGCAAGCGTCACAAAGTTCTTCCCCTTTCCCGCGCCGCTGTCGCCGTGGGCGCCGACGGGCTCCTCATCGAGGTTCATCACGAGCCGGACAAAGCCCTCTCTGACGGCATGCAGTCTCTCCTCCCTGAGGAATTCATCGCCCTCGCCGATGAGATGCGCCAAATCGCAGCCGTCCTCCACCGCAGCATCAATTAATGTCAACGAACTAGAGGTACATCGGTTTAGCGTGGAAAGCGACGACGCCTGTTGCTGGTGCAGGGCCTCTTGTATCAGCCAAGCCCTGGAATGGCAGGATCAGTCCGCAACTCCGCAAGTGCACTTATCCTCCGCTTGCGGCCTTCCTCGCCAGTCTCCGCTTCCCATTCAACTCAAAAAATCTGCTCGTAAAGCGATTCTCCGGATCAACGGCGTGCTTCTTTTGGAAAAAGGCGTCAATCTCGCTATACGCCTTTCTCAAACAATCCATCTCCAGATCCCGCGCATACGTCAGGTAGAACGTTCCGCCGCAGTTTACAGCAAGGTGCGACAGCCGGTTGATCAATGCATTTGCCTTCGCTCGGCCATCGGCCGAACATACTTCGTTGAAGTATAGGATCACCGCGAATGCATCTTCTTTGGGTGCATACGAAAGAGCCGTTTCGTTGTTGGCTCGCACATACCGCAATGTCACACCGAGGAGATTCGTCTTCTCTTCTTGAAGGATACCCCGCATGCCTTCCATAAAAGTCATGAACCGCGGAATCGGAACAAAGAACTCCTGTATCACGTCTGTGTCTCTTCTCGAATTGTGTTCGAGCATCTTCACCGCGGACACCGGTGGCCGCATGGCGTTGTTTCTCGATACCAGGGTCTTGGCCGGCGCGTCGCCGGAGAGGTATTTCTCCGCATGCCACCGAAGCGTCTTCCCCCATTGGTATCGCCGCGACAATCCAAACAGAAACCGGTCGCGCGCTACGTTGCGCTCGTGGTCCAGTCGAAACACCCCTTTGCGGACTCTGTCCGTCCTTCTCCACACCGTCACGATCGTGTCGTCCAAAAAACAGCGCGGCGAGATCGAGGGTCGCGCCAAAAACAGTTCCGCAGCGGGATTCTCCCGGACCTCTTTCTCGAAATACTCCACAAGATTCTCCAAGGGGCTGACCGTGGAGCTCTGCTCGTACACGCAATCGTCCACCAGCGCAAGATCCACATCAAGGATGACTCCAAACAATCCGTATCCGCCGATGACATTTCTGAATAGCTCAGAATTCTCGCTCTTGCTAACGGACGTCACCGATCCGTCCGCCAGCATGATCCGGAATCCCAGCACGCTTTCCGCAACTGTCGAGAATCGCGTGTCGCGTCCGTGGGCATTCGCCGCCAGCGAGCCTCCCACTGTGAAAATGTTGTCCGATTGCATGGCCTTCAGCGCAAGACCCAGTGGATTGATCGCCTCTTGGATTTTGTCCCAGACAATCCCGCTTTCTACCCTTATGCACTTCTTTTCTCTATCCACGGAGTACACCCGGCTGAACTGCCTCATGTCCAGAACCATCGCCCCGTTCACAAAGGCGTGCCCACCCAGGTTATGCCCGGTTCCCATCATGCAGACCGGCACATTTTCTCGCCGGGCGCGTTGCAAAACGTTTCGAATGTCCTCAATGCTTCTCGGCGTTTCAATGGTGCGCGCAACCGCCGCATAAACGCGTCGCGCGTCGGTAACATGCAGATGGTGGGATCCCTCGAAAATCTCTGCAATCGTCCTGCTTAGCCGCTTGCGTTCCCGCCCCGGAACTTTTGGATACACCGGCAGGTATACTAATTTCCGATAAGCCTCTCGCGTCTCTGAAGGCTCCAAATCCTCCCTTCCCGCCGGCGGATCGATCACCGAGAGCGCTGACCCGGACGCGGTTCCATCGAATCCGTGTTTATGAAGTTCCGCCATGAATCGTTCCCGTGCTTCCACGAGAATCGGAAACACCCAAAAGCTATGGAAGGTCGCTCGATTTCCGAGATACGAAATTTCTCCTGGCAGCGATTTCGCAAATTCCTCTCCCACGCGGATTCGTTCATTCAGCCGGGCCTCGTCGAACGTCCGCAGCCGGTATGCCAGCAGCGCCAGAAGCGGGAACGAGCACTGCCGCTGGATTTCCTTCAGCCAATCTTTCTCATCCAATCCCCGCACCTTGGCGATCACGTCCTCAAAATCCGCCCCCCAAAGCGCGCATCCGCGGTAAAACAGGCCGAACAGCAACGGCAAGGTAAATAGTTTGAGAATCACATGCGTCAGAACTGTGCCGGCAAACTCTTTCCGCGTCTGAGCCGGATGCGTCCTCTGGATGGCGCGCATCTTCCGCCGAAGCTCCGCATCTTTTACCCGCAGCAGAGCCCCTCCCAGTGAGGTCATCGTCTTGATTGACCCGAAGCTGAACATCGCCACATCCGTCTCCGGATGTCCCGTGTAGTCCTGCCCGGTAAACGCCTGCGCACAGTCCTCGATCACCAGGACTCCGTGCTTTTTAGCCAGCTCGATCACCGGTCCCATCGGCACACGCGTGCCAAAGAGATGCGCAATCACAATGGCCCGCGTGCGTTCCGTGATCGCATCTTCGATCGTCGTTATTTCAGGAGCCAGTGTCTCGCTTTCGATGTCCAGCGGAATCGGAACGAGTCCGTGGTGCTTCGCGATATTCACCATCTCTTTGATCGTCAGCGCCGACATCAGAATCTCACTGCCCGCCGGTAATCCAAGCGCCCCTAGACACAGATCGAATCCCGTTCGAACCGTAAACGCCGAGAGCACCGGGGAAGGATACGCAAACATTCCTTCGAGTTCCGCTTCCCTGGAGCGAATACTTCTGGGAAAAGCGCAATAAAGCGCCGCGTGCGCAAGATCCGACCATCGGATATCCAGCTGCTTCCTGGGATACATTCGGAATCGAAGTGATTCTGTCATTGGAGAGGTCCGCGCATAGGCTCAGGATGCCTCCTTGACTGAGGTTCGGTCTGATTGCGCGGTCTTACAAGTGCCGACAATAATGCGAGAGCCGCTCTTCTGTCGAGTGTTTTCCCCACCTCTTGATTTGTCCTGGCACCTTACTCCCGGTTCACCCGCCACGTTTCCCGCTTATTCCTCGGTCGACATAGTACTAAGGGATTCGCGCACCCCATTTTAAGGTCTTCACCCGATTGGCACGGCAATGTCCCAATGCTAATTAGGAATTGAGCGGAAGATCAGCTCAGCTCATTATCAGCCGACCCCCACGCAGCCGAGCACCGCTGAGTTCCGTCACACGGCATGGCTTATGCCACACGGCCCGTATGCGAATATTGAGTCTATTGAACGGACGTATGGACAAGCGTCTCCCCATCGCGATGGTTGTGCAGCTCGCCCAGGCGCGGGAACAGCGCATTAACGAATCAGAAGTTACTTACACCGATAACATCAGCGTTAACGGTGCCCGCGTAGTCTCGAATCGCCCTTGGCAAGCCGGTCAAATAGTACAACTCACTTCCTTGAAAGATGAAACCACCATCCGCGGAAAAATCGTCTACTGCCAGAAACTCGCGGACGACCGCTACTGCATCGGATTGAATTTCCATGAACGCCCGGTCACATGGTCCACTTTTCGGACTTACAGTCGTACCTGACCCCGGCCCAGGTACCAAATCCGCTCCCAGCGCGGCTCACCAACCCCATGTAATTCACAGGGAGAGAACAAGCTATGGCAAACGCATTCCCTCCGGTCCGGGCCGAAAGCCGCGTCCCCGAGAAAATGTTGGTCGAGCTCTACAGTTTTGAAAATGCCACGCATGAGATTACCTCCACGATCAACGTAAGTCTTCACGGCGCCCGCGTTTTGACGAAAGCTTCCTGGGTGCCCCATCAGGACGTTTCCGTCCGATTGGTCCCCGGTAATCTCTATTCCCGCGCCCACATTGTTTATTGCAAGCTCCTTCCCGACCGGTCCTTTTCCATCGGACTGCAGCTGCTTCAACCGACCGAGAGCTGGCCAGCAATCGGCAGATCATCGACCGCGCTCCTTCCTCAGTGACTCGCCTCACTTTGCCTGATGCATGACCGGCAATACCACGTGCGAAGGCATCGCCGGTGAGCAATAAATCCGCTGCGTCGCTGCAGTAAAGTCAGACGCGACCGCCTTGTAGATGCTCGGCACAAATTTTTGCGGATTGCGGTCGATCAAGGGAAACCAGGTGGACTGAATTTGGACCATGATGCGGTGCCCCTTTAGAAAAACGTGGTCGTGATCGCGCAGAGGAATGCTCCATTCGGTTGGCGCATCCGGCGTGAGCGCGTGCGGCGTCTCAAAACTTTGCAGATAGCGGCCGCGCCGCACTTCCATGGCGATCGGCAATTCGTATCCATTGAGCGATTGTGGGTATTGGCCGGGCGTGGGGCCGGCTTCGGGGTCCCAGCTACTTTTCTGCGCATTCTCGGGATACACGTCGATGAGCTTCACCACAAAATCGCTGTCCGTTCCGGAAGTGGAAGCGAAAAGCGCCGCTGCCAGGGATCCGGTAACCGTGATGTCATGATCCAGTAGCGCGCTCACGAAGGACAGCACGTCGGGCCGGTGATCCACAAAACGCTGATCGGCCACTTCCCACGCCCGCCAATCCCCCGCAGGATACGTCGGTGAAATCGGCCGCTGGCGGTACGGCACGGGATTGGCGGGATCAGAAATATACTCACGATACGCCTTGGCCCCTTCCCCCACGGCTGGCTCCGTGAAGGACAGCGTGCCATCCGCGTGCAAATATAGATTTGTCGCCTGCGCTTCCTTAGGTGGCCAAACCGCGTACGTGCGCCAACTGTTCGAGCCGCTCTGGAACGTGCTGGCCTGCCAATTCGGCTTCGCACCTTTGCCGTGCAGGTAATATCGGAAAAACGGGGCTTCGATATTTTCGCGGAACTCGCGCGCCGTTTCATGTCCAGCAAATGGAATCAGGCCGATCCCCTCTCCCTTTGGCCCCTGCCATTGACCGTGAAACCATGGACCGGCAACGATGAAATTGGTGTGCTCCGGGTCATGCTCTTCCGCATGTCGGAAAATCTGCCACGGTCCCCAGGGATCTTCCTGATCCCAAAATCCCGCGACGTTCAGGTTCGGAACCGTTGACGCGTGAAGCTGCCGGATCCACGCTTCCTTTTTCCAGAAGTCGTCGTAGTCCGGGTGATCGATCGTGGAATTCCAGTAAGGAATTTTGCCATGAAGATATTTCGCGTTGATATTCGAGAGCGGGCCTAAATCCAGATACCATTGGTATGTGTCGTAGGTCTCAAACTCGAAATGAGTGTTGGAGTTCTTGTCGGCCTGTTCCATCACCGCATATTCGAAGTCGTAGCTCTCGCGCAGCGCGCCGTAACGGTGGTCGTCATCATTCATCCACTGGTCGACAGGCGAGGCTTGCTCGCTGATGGCCTTCAACGCCGGGTGCGGCTGCAGCAGCGTCAGCGCCGTCGTCAGGCCGTCGTAAGAGACTCCATACATTCCCACTTTGCCGCTGTTGCCGGGCACATTTTTAACCAGCCATTCGATGCTGTCGTAGGCGTCTGTCGTCTCATTGGTGGACTTCGGATTGCCCAGGTCCACCTGCGAAGTCAGGTCGAATACTCCTTCGGACTTGAATCTTCCGCGCAAATTTTGGATGACGAAGATGTAGCCATCCCGAGCGAGCTCTTTCAGAGACGCCGGCATCTGCTCCGGCGGTTTTTCGGGAACTCCATAGGGCGTGCGCCGAAAAAGAATTGGCAGCGGTCCGTGCTGGTCGACCGGCGTCAAGATCACGGTTTGGAGTTTCACTCCGTCCCGCACCGGGATCATCACCTCTGCAAGCTTGAAAATCGGCTTGGCCGCAGGCTCTTGTGCCTGAGCGGGAATCGCCAGCAGCCCTGCGAGAACGGCAACCAGTACCGATGAGCGCACGGGGTCTCCAGTCTTTATCTTTCTCAATTCTCGGGAGTAACGTCGCGCGAGTATAACAGGAGATTTGCTCAAAAGGAGATGCCAGCAAATCAGATAATATATATAATAAATAACTAGTTGGCATTTGGCGAGACACAGTGGGGTTCAAGTTGGTCGCTCATCCTGGAGTAAGATATTTGCAGCATCCACATGGCTGTTCCAAAACGTCAAGACAGCTGCCCCTAAACTGGTCCTCCGTACAGGTGGCAGGCACCACGCCGCTGTCTAGTGTGGGAGACACAGCCCTATCTAGTAAGGTGCAAGTGTGGAGGCACAATGCGCAGCCTCAAGATCCTGCCTGCGATTCTGGTGCTTAGTGCGATGCCAATAGCCGCAACTGCCCAAAAGCCGACGACGCTGAGCGAAGTGGTGGACAAAATCGTGGCGCAAGAGCAGGCGGAGATGCAGTTGCTTCGCCAATATTCGCCGCTGGTGGAAACCTACATCCAGAATGTCCGCTCGGACAAGCAATTGGGGGCAGTACCGGACGGCGACAAATACTTTCTTGGGCGGGCCGAACTGGCAAAGGGCGTGGAGCTTGAACCGCTGGAGCATGACGCCAGCATGAAGCACAAGGTTTTTGGAGGGTGGGCCAGCTTTTTCTCCATGGAATTTGTCCCGCGCGGGTTTCTGCAGATGATCTATCTGGACATGAACGGCTTTGACCGCTTGCATTACAAAATTGAGTATGTCCGGCGCGAGTTTTTGGGCGAGGTTCGTTGTCTGGTCTTTGACGTCGATCCATTGCCGATGACGGGCAAAGGACGGTTCGTCGGACGCATCTGGGCGGAGGATGAGGATTACCACATTGTGCGTTTCAACGGCGCCTACGGTGGCTCGTCCTTGACGAGCCACTACTTCAATTTCGACAGCTGGCGGACGAATGCCGGAAAGAACCTATGGCTCCCGGCCTTCATCTACAGCGAAGAAGGCAGCCTGCGAGACCCGAAAACAAAGCACATGGGATTCAGGGCCTTCCGAGCACAGACGCGCCTGTGGGGCTACGACCTTGGCAATGTTCGGGCGGAGCAAGAGCTGAGTAAGGTCCTTGTGGAGGGGCCAAATGCCGTAAATGATCAGTCGGAAACGGCCAACGACTACTCGCCGTTTCAAGCGGAGCGTTTCTGGGACCGACAGGCCGAAGAAAACGTCGCCGGGCACCTGGAGCGCCAGGGCTTGATGGCGCCGCATGGAGAAGTGGATAAGTTGCTGGAGACCGTGGTCAACAACTTAGAGGTGACCAATAATCTGGACATTCAGCCGGAAGTCCGTTGCCGCGTGCTAATGACCTCCACGCTGGAGTCGTTCACCATAGGCCACACCATCGTGTTGAGCCGCGGGTTAGTTGACGTGCTTCCTGACGAGGCCAGCCTGGCGACCATCGTTGCGCATGAACTCGGTCACGTGGTGCTGGGACATCGTATGGACACGCAATTTGCGTTCTTCAACAGCGTGCGATTCGACGAAAAGGAGACGTTTCACCACTTTGACTTTGCACGCACCCCGGAAGAGGAACAGGCGGCGAATATTAAAGGGATCGAACTGTTGAGCAACTCGCCATACAAGGAACAGTCCCACACCGCACAACTCTTCCTCCAAGCGCTCAAGAACCGGTCGAGGGAAATCCCTAACCTGATCAGTCCGCACCTAGGTGACAGGGTCTTAACAAGCTGGACCACTGCCGCCGCGGTGTCCTCCGCGCAGCCGTCCGATGCGGATGCGAAGTCGGCGGGCAACGTCATTGCTGCGCTTCCGCTCGGCGGACGCATCAAGGTCGACCCCTGGAATGACCAGTTGCGGATGCTCAAGTCCAAACCAGTAAACGCGGTGGCTGAATCCGAGAAAGTGCCGTTCGAGGTCACTCCTTTCGTCATCTATCTCACCCGCCAGGGAGATCACCCGTCGACAGAAGCTCCTGGCACCGTAGCAGCGAAGTCCGATACAAATCCGTAGTCGACTTAGAAAGAAGTCCCACCAGCGTCCTGCCGACCGTATCACAAGGGTGCCGCACATTGCGGTTCTGGGCGCGGCGTTTGACCTTTCGTCGAACCATGGGACAATTTCCTCCGTACATGAACCGGCCTAAGAACTTTCGGGTGTACTTTTTGCTGGCCGCCCTGGCTATCGGCGGGGTTGTCTTGCTTCTGCGCGAGCATCGGCCTTCGTTCCTGCGGCCGGACTTGCACCTCTCGGCGTACGTCACCACGGCGGACGGCAACGTTACCGTCGTTGATCTCGTTAAGCTCCAAGCGGTTGCTCGCATTCCTGTTGGCCCGGGCCTTTCAGGGATGCGCGAGCATCCCACTCGCCCCGAGCTGTTCGGCGCCAGCACGACCGGCGGGTACGTTTGGATCCTCGATCCCCGCGCCAATCATTCCACAGGGCAGATCGCGGCGCGGATCGCCGTGGGGCCGCTTCCCTATGCGCTGGATTTCTCGCCGGACGGGAACCGCATCTATACCACGGCGTCGGGGAACAATACGCTCGTCGCTATTGACGTTAACTCGCGTGGCGTCGTGGGGCGGGCGGCGACCGGGCGCGAACCTGTCCTTGCCCGCGTCACTCCGGACGGCAAGTCCGTGCTGGTGGTGAACCGGCGCGACGGGTCTCTTGGCATTCATGACGCAGCCACGCTGGCCCTGCGGGGCACTGTTTCCGTGGTCGCGCAGCCGGAAGACGTCGCGGTGCTGCCGGACAGTTCGATGGCGTTTGTGCTGAGCCGTTCCGAGCGGCGCATCTCCGTGGTGGACCTGCGCCACGGGGTTCTCGTCACTCATCTGGAGCTTGCCGGCAAGCCCACGGATATGCTGCTGAAGCCCGATGGCGGCGAACTCTACGTGATTTCGCCGGAGGCTCACGGCTTGCAGGCCATCAATACTGCGACTCACGAGGTGGGCGACTATATGGTCCTCGGGTCGGCGCCCACTCGCGGCGTCCTGACCAGCGATGCAAGTTTGCTCTATGTTTCGGACACGGCGGGCGGGCGCGTGACGCCGGTGGATATTTTCAATCGCCGCATCGTTCGCGATCCGGGAAAAGGCTTTCCTGTTCCGGCCGGCGATTCTCCCACGGCGTTGCGGTTCGATCCCGCGGAGAACCTGCTCCTGGTGGTGAGCCAGGGTTCGGGCGACCTGGCGGTGATCCGGGTGCGGACCAATTTTCTGCTGACGTTGATCCCCGTAGGGAATCATCCACAGGAGCTGGCGGTGAAATTGTTTTAGGGTGATGTCCCCAAAATAGGCGCAAATAGTTCGAGGGATCTTTGGGCGGGCAGAAGAAGACTTTATACAGAGTTCACAGAGAGCACAGACGGTAGGGAAACGGCGAAAACGCTTCCAAAGTTTTTACGAGACAGGAACTAGAAAGGAACCGAAGGAGAGAGTCAAAGTAAAACTTCAACGACAAGCGGAGGCCTACCGGAGGCATTGCAACAGAAACTCTGACTATCGCGAAAAACGCTCGTACTACTCCGGTGGCCAGGCGGAATTCTCTCCGCCAAGATTCACGTCCAGAAATCCTTCGGCGGGCAGGACATCCACGGGCAATCCTCCGTGCCACAGCGCAACGCCGAGCCTCAGCTTGCTCTGGCCTTTAAAGTTGATCAGGTCCTTGTGGATGGCCACCTCCAGAACCCGCTCAAACGCCGCCCCCGCGACAAGTTTCGGATTTAGCAGACATACGAGGTCCTTTTCCACGGCAAACCCTTGGACGTGGCCTCTCTCCAGATTCACGACGAGGGTCACTTCTTCCTCGCCGCCGATGGTGATGCGAAACTCCGGGTCCTCCAGCTCCCCGAGCGCTTCGGCGAAGGGATCGATGCGCACGCAGAAGCGCCCTTCTTCGAATCCGTAGCGCAGTTCGTGCAGGTAGAAGACGCGTCCGTGCATGGACCCGCCGCGGCGCTCCGGTGAGTACAGTCCCGCTCCCAGCCATTCGAAATACGACGTGTCTCTTCCGTCGACCGTGACGTTCAGCAAACTGGTTGGCGCGAGTTGCAGCGCGTGCTCCGGTCTGCGCTTAATGGGCTTCGCCAATTCTTCCGGCGCTACCTGTCCCAGCGCCAGGTAGATGGCCGTCAGGTGCTTTCGATACAGCGCGTCGAATTCCGCATCGTTCGCGGTGCTGTGCTCCGGGCCGAACCACCAGCACCAGTCGCTGCCTTCCGCAGCCAGGAGCGATTCGCGCGCTACTTTGAGCGCGGTTTCGGTAGGGGCGTCTGGTCTTCCCTGCTGGCGCGCTTCGAATGCGCGAGCATAGGCTTCGCGGGCGTCCCACAATAATTCCCACGCGGCGACGTCTTCGGCGTGGCCGATCCACACGTCGAAATTTGCGTTGATCCACGATGCCGGGAAAATTCCGGTGGTGGCTGGAATTTCGCCGGCGGCGGCAATGGCTTCACTCGCGGTCAGGGCGCGGAAATCCTGATCGCCCTGAATGCGTCCATAAAACTCGCGCAGGAACGCGCGTCCGTTTCCCGCGTAGTATTCCCAGGCATTTTCGCCGTCGAGAAAAAGACAAATTGTGAGGGGCTGGTCGCCCGCCACGGTTTCAGCGAGATGGCGCATTCGATTGTGGAGGTCCGCCGCAGCGGCTTTGGCCTCCATGCGGCTGTAAACGAAACCGATAAGATCGGACAAATGGTGATCGCGAAACAATCCGGTGATGCCGTTCGGAGCAACTTGCACGCGCCAAGGTTTGTAGAGACGATCGGCATTGGCGGGAATGCCGTTTCCGTCGCGGAAGAATGCCACGTTGAGCGTGCGACCGAGGACTCCTTCGTCCGTTCCGAACCACTGAAACCCTTCTTCTGCGGCAATGGTCAGAGCCTGGTCCGATACCGAGCCTTCGGAAGGCCACAGCCCGCGGGGCCTCGTGCCAAAAACTCTTTCGTGATACTCGCGGGCAAGCCGCAATTGCTCCCGCGCATCTTCCGGGTGCCGATAAGCGCGGCGCGGAAGAGGTGTGCCCGGATTGCCCACGCGCGCAATATCGGAGTCGCAGATCAGGGGAAGGATGGGATGATAGAACGGGGTCGTGCTGATCTCGATCTGGCCACGTTGCGCCGCGTCCCGATAAGCCGGGAGCACCAGGCCGAGAAATTCGAGCTGTTTTTTCCGCAGGGCGGATTTGTCTTTCTCGGTGTAGTCCTTCCCTTTCGTGGCCAGACGGCTGACGAGATCATCCGTTTGGAACCAGGACTCCTCCATCCATGCCAACTGCGAGAGGAGTTGCAGGTCGCGCCAATCGCGCGCGGTGAAAGAGACCAGCGCCTGCGCGCCGCCGGCGGGACGCGACCATTCGAATAATTCAACGAACCGCGGCCAGCGCGACATGAGCCGCTCGTGATTCACCTGAAACGCCCGCGCAATGATTTCCGCCTTATCCTCGCGGGTTAGTTCCTCCGCATTCTTGAACGCCAGCGAAAACCACGGCTCGTTGAAACTGCCGTCGGCGTACTCCTCGAGTTGCATGCCGAGGGAGGGCACGACGTTGAAGGTGGCATGGAAGTTGGGAAATTCGCGGAGCACTTCTACCATTCCCCAGTAATCTTTTAGGGCATGCAGGCGCGTCCAAGGGAGGACATAGCGTCCGCTTTCAGGGTCGCGGTACTGCGGCTGATGCATGTGCCATAAAACAACCAGGTGAACCCGCTTCATTGCTCGCGTCTCTCCCGTCCTAGATCCGTGACCGGAGGGTGTCCGGCTGACAGTTGAAGGTCGAAGCGGCAGTTCAGGCCCGATTCGATAGATTAGAGCCCACCAATCCTGTCTTAGAAGAAACCGCTGTAAGAAAAACTATCATGTATTCGACGGTAAGAGAAACGGGTTCGAGCATGCCGTGACGGGCTCTTGTAGTGCCGATGAGCAGGATTTGTATGGGTCGGCAGTGACAGGAGGAATTGCCGGTGATGGAGTCAGGGCAGAATTTTTACGCCGGCAAGTTCCACTAGCTCGCAATGTATCTTAACCTTTTCGCTGGCGCCTCGCATAAGATTGCGAAGTTCGACGAAGCGCAGCGGGACAAAAGAAAGGCGCCAGACCGCCTGGACTTTTCCCTTGCCGCTCAGGACATTGAAGGTCGCCTGAACCGGACTGCCGTGGTGGACTTTCATTGAGGACTCCGAGCTTACAAATTTGTGCATACTTCACCGCGGTAAAGTGCCGTTATACCATGTATGGGAACATTCGGCTCGCCTGAGTCAGTCTGAATTCGGCCAGTCCCCGCGAGCTGCACAGAATGGGAGCAAGAAAATGATTCTAATTACTGGTGCCAGCGGCAGTGTTGGCAAAGCGGTATTGCAGGAAGCGAGCCGGAGGGAGTTCAAAGTCCGGGCCATGTACAGATCAAAGGAGGACGCCGCGAAGGCGCCCTCAGGTTGCGAAGCGGTACTGGCGGATTTTGCGGACAAGCAGAGCTTGCGCAAGGCGCTGGACGGAGTGGATTCCGTGTATGTGGTGTGTTCTCCGATTCCGCAGCTTGTGGAACTGGAGAGCAATATGCTGGACGCGTGCAAGGAATGCGGCGTGAAGCACGTAGTGCTTAATTCAGCCCTCGGAGCAGGAGATTATCCCAAGTCATTTCCGGGCTGGCACCGCAAGGTAGAGGACCAGCTTAAGGCTTCAAGAATGCGCCATACGATCCTGCGGCCCAACGGGTTTCTGCAGAACATCGCTACTTACAATGCTCCCAGCATTCGCGCACAGGGCGCGTTTTACGCCTCCATGGGTGACGCGAAGGTCAGCTATCTGGACGTTGGCGACATCGCCGTTGTCGCTGTCGAGGCGCTTCAGGGAGGCGCGCACTCCGGGAAGACCTATGAATTGCATGGGCCGGAAGCGATATCAAACCACGAACTGGCGAAGCGAATTTCCAAGGTCGCGGGCCGCACGGTGAATTACGTGGACATTCCGGAGTCCGCGCAACGCGAGGCGATGCTTGGCCTGGGTATGCCGGAGTGGCAGGTGACGGCGCTCCTGGAACTTCAGCAGTACTACAAGCAGGGTGGGGGTGCAAAGACGGATAGCCTACTAAAGACCTTGACCGGACGCGAGTCTGTGACGCTCGACCAATACCTGATGGTTAATGCCCGAGAATTTCGAGATCAGGCTGCCTCCGCTTGAAGGAACAGAGGCCAGGCAATTTCCGAAAACGGTTGGAGATACGCGGCAAGGCGAACGCTGTGGTGACCGTGTTACACTCGGCGTTCGCGTCATGCGCATCCTGGACCGCTATATCGTCCGCGAAGTTTTCCGCCATGCACTCCTCGGACTTGTCGTCTTCACTTTTGTCTTTTTCGTGCCGCAGCTCGTGCGCTTGATGGAGTTCTTTGTGCGCCACAGCGGTTCCGGCGCACAGGTTCTGAAACTTTTTCTCTGCCTATTTCCCGCGGTGTTTGTATTTACCGTGCCGATGGCCACGCTGATCGGAGTGCTGCTGGGGCTCGGGCGAATGTCAGCGGATAGTGAGATCATCGCACTTGCGGCGCTGGGCATTGGCCGGCGCCGCATTCTGTTTCCAGTCGGCGTCCTGGCGCTCACTGGTGCGATAGGGACTCTGGCGATCACGAGCTGGCTTGGACCGCTAGCCCTGCAGACGTTTCGTTCGCTGCAGGCCGATTTAATCACTTCGCAGATTTCCTTTCAACTGCAGCCGCGCGTGTTCGACGAGAGATTCCCGCGGCTGGTTCTCTACGTCAACGATGTTACGGCCAGCGGAACCCAATGGCACGGCGTATTTCTTGCGGAGACGGGTGGAGAGGGTGGGTCACGCCTGACGCTGGCGGAGAAAGCAATTGTCATTGCCGAACCGAAACAGGGGAAGGTGGAGCTTCATTTGCGGGGCGGAACGACGCACGAATTCTCGCGCGATGATGCCGATCACTACTCCGTCACCGCATTCGGCCAGAGCGATTGGCCCATCGAATTCAGTGGCCTGGCAGTTGCCCAGCCGCGGCAGCTCAACAATCCCGAACGGTCGGTTCGCGAACTGTGGAACGATAACGGCCCGGGGTGGCGCGAAGCCCGCGTCGAACTTCACCGCCGCTTTGCATTTCCCATTGCCTGCTTTGCCTTTGCGTTGATCGCCGTTCCACTCGGTGCGCAGCCGCGCCGCGGCGGCCGGGCGGCGGGGGTGTTACTCGCGGTACTCCTGATTTCTTCCTATTACTTGATGTCCGTCGTGGGGGCTGGGCTTGCGCGGCAAGGCACGGTGACGCCGGCGGCGGGAATCTGGATGGCTAATGCCGTTCTTTTCGCAGTAGGGCTGAGGCTCTTGCCGAGGATGGAGCAATTCCGGGGCGAAAACCGGTGGCTCCGGCCGATCATCTATCTGCAATCCAGAAGACGCCTGTTGCGCCGCCGCAGAGCGCAAGCTCGCGCCAGAGCCGCCACGGCAAATGGCGCGAACGGCGAGCGCATATCGCAGGAAATCATGGCGCGGTCCAGCGGGAGTTTCCCGCAATTGTTAGACATCTATATTTTGCGGCGTTTCTTCTACTATTTTGCGCTGCTGATGGGGGCGTTCGTGTTTCTTTTTGAGACGTTCACCTTCTTCGAGCTTCTCGACGACATTGCACGCCACCGAGTTCCCTTTCTGATCGTGGTCGACTATTTTCGCTACCTTGCTCCCTATCTGCTTTACCAATTGGCACCGTTGGGGGCGCTTGTGGCCGTCCTGGTGACGATGGGAATCATGAGCAAGAACAATGAAATCGTGGCGATCAAGGCCAGTGGCATCAGTATGTACCGGCTGGCGGTACCGCTACTCCTTGCGGGACTGGCTCTGGCCGGAACCATGGTGGTGCTAGATGACACCTACCTGCCCTATGCGAACCAAAGGCAGGACGCTCTCCATAACCTGATCAAAGGTCGTCCGCCGCAAACCTACACTCACCCACAGCGCTGGATCTTCGGTGAAAGCTCAAAAATCTACAATTACGATCTCTTCGACCCTACGCAAAATCTCTTTGGCGGGCTCACCGTGCTCGAAATCGAGCCGGCAACTTTTCAGGTGCGACGCCGAATCTTTGCATCGCGCGCGCGGTGGTCGGAGACGCAAAACGTGTGGATTCTCGAAGGGAGCTGGGTGCGCGATTTTGCGGATGGCACGATTGTGCGGTACGAACGGCTGCCGCCTATCACTTCGCTGCCAGAGCTCACTGAGCCCCCTAGTTACTTCAACCGAGAGGTCCGACAAGCCTTCCAGATGAGTTGGCGGGACCTGCGGAGCTATATCGATGGACTGCAACGTGCGGGCTTTGACGTCTCGACTCTGACGGTGCAATGGCACGAAAAGATTGCCTTCCCGCTACTCGCGCCCGTGAGCATGCTTCTGGCGATCCCGTTCGCTTTTCTGGTGGGAACGCGTGGGGCGGTGGGAGGAGTGGCTCTCGGAGTCGGATTCGGAATCGTTTATTGGTCGGTGGCCAAGCTCTTGGAAGCCATGGGCGGGGTTGGCCAGCTTCCGCCGTTTCTCGCAGGCTGGTCACCGGACATCATTTTCTTTTTCCTCGGCATGTATTTTTTCTTCAAAATGCCTACGTAGAAATAAGGAAGTCGCCGAACGGACAAAATTATGAAACTGGCTGCCCGCCGCCGACTTCAAGTATTGCTTTAGATTAATTCGGATCACTTTCTACTCCTCGTTTTCTTTGCTTGCCTTTCTTCAACCACTACTTGAGCTGCGGCCAAACGAGAAATGGGAACGCGGAACGGCGAGGCGCTGACGTAGTCCATGGCGACCTGATGGCAAAACTTCACGCTGTCTGCATCGCCACCGTGTTCGCCGCAGATGCCGATCTTCAGTTTGGGGCGTGTCCTGCGCCCCTGCTCGATGCCCCAACGCATCAACATTCCTACTCCCTTGGTATCGAGCGACTGGAAAGGATCCGCACCGAATACAGCAGCTTTCTTTTCGTCCACGTAGTCGGGCAGGAAGCGGCCGGCATCGTCGCGGGAAAGACCCATAGTGGTTTGCGTAAGGTCATTGGTCCCAAAGGAGAAGAAGTCCGCCACCTCGGCGATTTCTCCCGCCAGCAAGGCAGCGCGCGGCAATTCGATCATAGTTCCAACCAGGTAGCTAAGCTTTACGCCGGACTTCTTGATCAAGTCTTCCGCTACTCGACGAGTGGCTTGCTCCAGAATCGAAAGTTCTTTCCGGTCCAGAGTAAGCGGGTGCATGATCTCAGGTAAAACTTTAACTCCGGTTTTCTGGCATTCGATGGCGGCTTCGATGATGGCGCGCACTTGCATCTCGAGAATTTCGGGATATGTGATGGCAAGACGGCACCCACGGTGGCCGAGCATGGGGTTGGCCTCGTGCAATTGCTCGACGCGGCGCACCACGGTTTGCACATCAATGTTCAGTTCACGCGCCAACTCTTCCTGCTTGGCGCGCTCGTGGGGGACGAACTCGTGGAGCGGCGGGTCAATCAAGCGGATGGTGACCGGGAAGCCATCCATGGCCTTGAAGATACCGACGAAATCGCGGCGCTGGAAGGGCAGCAATTTGTCGAGGGCCTTGACGCGAGCTTCTCTATTGTCGGCGAGGATCATTTCTTGGATGGCGCGCTGACGCTCGTGGCTCCTCTCTGGCTGCTCGAAATCGGTAAAGAACATGTGCTCCGTGCGGCAGAGGCCAATACCCTCCGCTCCGAACTCGATGGCCTTGCGGGCATCTTGCGGAGTATCGACGTTCGTGCGCACCTTGAGGCGACGTGTCTCGTCGGCCCATTTCATGAGCGTTTCGTAGGATTTCGGAAGCTGGGGAACGACCAGAGGCATGGCTTCTGTGTAGACGACACCTTCGCTTCCATCAAGGGTGATCCAATCCCCTTCCTTCACGACTTTGCCGTTGGTGGACATCGTAAGTGCTTTGTAGTCGATGTCCAGTTTCTCTGCGCCGACGACGCAACACTTGCCCCAGCCGCGAGCGACAACGGCCGCGTGGCTGGTCTTACCGCCAGTGGCGGTCAGAATGCCCTGCGCGACGGCCATGCCACCGACGTCTTCGGGGCTGGTTTCGCGACGGACCAGGATTACCTTCTCGCCGCGTTCGGCGCACTCTTCCGCTTTCTGCGCGGAGAAGACCACTTTGCCGACGGCAGCGCCGGGCACGGCGTTGATGCCGGTAGCCAAGATCTTTGAAATCAGGGATTTCTTATCGACCTTGGCATCGATCACCGGATAGAAGAGCCGTTCAATGTCTTCCGGCTTGATGCGGAGGATAGCTTGTTCTTTGGTGATGAGCTTCTCGTTGGCCATGTCGACAGCGATTCGAAATGCGGCGGCGGGAGTGCGCTTGCCCGTGCGCGTCTGGAGCATGTAGAGCTTGCCGTCCTCGACGGTGAACTCCATGTCTTGCATGTCGCGATAGTGCTTCTCAAGTTTTACTCGAACTTTCTCAAGCTGCGCGTAAACCTTGGGCATGATCTTTTGCATTTCGCGCAAAGGCATGGGGGTTCGAATGCCGGCGACGACGTCTTCACCCTGCGCGTTGGCCAGATAGTCGCCGTAGAAGATTTTTTCGCCGGTGCTCGGATCGCGCGTGAAGCAGACACCGGTGCCGGAAGTGTCGCCCGTATTTCCGAAGACCATTTGGACGACGTTGACGGCGGTGCCGAGGAGGCCGGTGATTTTCTCGACGCGGCGATAGGTGACCGCCTTCTCTGCCATCCAGGAACCGAAGACGGCGCCGATGGCACCCCAAAGCTGGTCGATGGGGTCGTCCGGAAAGTCCTTCCCTGATTCTTTGCAGAAGTACGCTTTGTATTCCGCCACCAATTGTTTCCAGCCGCTGGCGGGCACGGCGGTATCTTCCTTGACATCCAGCCGGTCTTTCATGGCGCGCAGACGACGCTCGAGATCCTCCTTCGACATGCCCATGACGACGGTCGAATACATCTGCACAAAGCGGCGATACGCGTCGTAAGCGAAACGCTCGTTCCTGGTGGCGGAGGCCAGGCCCTCGACGGAGCGGTCGTTGAGGCCGAGATTGAGAATGGTTTCCATCATTCCGGGCATGGAACGGGCGGAGCCGGAACGCACGCTGACGAGGAGAGGGTTCTTCGGGTC
>Ga0066709_100000455_pt1 | contig 21850 bp, 21 predicted proteins | sample GraSoiAngelo_158_FD_79665 | JGI IMG/M metagenome (GOLD analysis project Ga0066709, IMG submission 79665) | Grasslands soil microbial communities from the Angelo Coastal Reserve, California, USA - 14_1009_16_30cm | ecosystem: Environmental > Terrestrial > Soil > Grasslands | place: USA...
CGCGCTCGAGCGCGTCGCGCACGTCCGCGAGGCCGTACTTCTCCACGCCGGCGAGATCGGCGTGGCCCGGGCGCGGCAGCGTCACGGGCTTCGTGCCCTTCCCCTGCGGCTCTCCCTCGGGCGGCCACGGGCTCATCCCCCACGTCCAGTTCTTGTGGTCGCGGTTGCGGACGACGAGGGCGAGCGGCGTTCCGAGCGTGCGCCCGTGGCGGAGCCCGGCGAGCACCTCGACCTCGTCTGTCTCGATCTGCTGCCGCGGGCTGCGCCCGTAGCCCTGCTGACGGCGGCGGAGATCGGCGTCGATCGCGTCCTTGTCCAGGATCAGGCCTGCGGGGAGACCGATCAGAACCGCGACGAGCGCGGGTCCGTGCGACTCGCCGGCCGTGACGAGAGCGAGGGTCACGGCGGAAGACTCTAGAGAAGCTCGAGCAGGCCCTGACGGTAGCCCGACGCGAGCGCCTGCGTCCGGTTGTGCACGCCGAACTTCTCGTAGATGTGGCCGACGTGCGTCTGGACCGTCTTTTGGCTGATCACGAGGTCGGACGCGATGTCGGCGATGCGCTTCCCGTCGGCGAGCAGCCGCAGGACCTCGAGTTCCCGCTCCGTGAGCGACGATCGCGCCTCGGCGCCTCTCGGGAGCAGTCGGCGGACGAGCGAGTAGATCCGCGCGAGAAGCTCGTCCGCCGCGAACGGCTTCGGGAGGTAATCGTCGGCGCCGAGAAGCAGGCCCGCGACCCGGTCGGCGCTCTCCCCCCGCTCGCCCGAAACGAACATGATCGGCAGCGACGGTCCGTAGAGCCCGCGCAGCTGCCGGCAGACCTCGTAGCCGGAGAGGTCGGGCATCAGCACGTCGAGCACCACGAGGGACGGCCGCTCCCGCCGTGCGAGCTCAAGCGCCTGCTGCCCGGAAGCTGCCCCGGACGCGGCGTACCCGGCTTGCTCGAGCAGGTCGATCACATATGTCCGTAAGAGGTCGTCGTCGTCGGTGACCAGGATCGGGCCGCAGTGTGCGTTGTCACGCATCAGGCCCTCCCGCTCGGCAAAGTGGCTTGAGCGCCACTTCTACAGGACGAGTCGAACCGGCACAACCTTCCCTAGGGCAATTTGCGGGTGTGGAACCGGGCGTTCACCGGATATTCACGCCGAGTTGCCGCTCCTAGCGTTCATGGCCAATGGGGTTCATGGAGAACCGGGAGGGATCTCGAATGAGCAATTTCAAACGCCGCTGGGTCGGCCTCACCGCCGGCCTCGGGGCGCTGGCGCTCACCGTCGTGGGGGTGGCGCTCGCGGCGGGCGTCGACCCGTCGTCGGTGAGCACGACGCTCGCCTCGGGTGCGAGCACGACGATCACGAAGACCGTCCATACGCCGGCCGTGCCGCCGAAGGTCGACATCGTCTTCCTCGCCGACACGACGGGCTCGATGGGCAGCGCCATCGCCAACGTCCAATCGAACGCCGCCGCGATTCTTGGCGCCGTGCGGACGGCGCAGCCCGACTCGCAGTTCGGCGTCGCAAGCTACAAGGACGTCACCGACTCGGTCCCGTTCAGCCTCGACCAGTCGATCACCGCCGACACGACGGCCGTCCAGAACGCGATCAACACCTGGTCGGCGGGCGGTGGCGGCGACATACCCGAGGCGCAGCTGAACGCGCTCTTCCAGTTGGGGAACAACGCAGCCGGCTTCCGGGCCGACTCGACACGCGTGATTGCGTGGTTCGGCGACTCCTCCGGCCACGATCCGTCGAACGGTCACACGCTCGCCGAGGCGATCGCGGCGCTCACCGGGGCGCACGTCACCGTGCTCGCGATCCCCGTGACCACCGGCTCCGGCGACGGTCTCGACGCGAGCTCGCAGGCGACTGCAATCGCGTCCGCCACGGGCGGCCAGGTACTTCCGTCGGCGACGCCCGATCAGGTCTCCGCAGCGATCCTGTCGGGGCTCTCGAACCTGCCGACGACCGTGACGCCGTCGCCGGTCTGCGACTCGGGCCTGACCGCGACCTACGACAACGCGAGCCAGACCGTCACGAGCGGTCAGGACGCGGTCTTCCAGGAGACGCTGACCGTGGCGCCGAATGCGCCCGATGGCGGTACTCTTACCTGCAAGGTGGACTTCCTGCTCAACGGGAACCACGTCGACGGCTTCCAGCAGTCGGTCGCGATCGACGTACCGTTGCGGCCGACGGATCTCGCGCTGGCGAAGTCGGCGACGCCGGCGCTCGTCACCGAGGGGAACAACGTGACGTACCAGCTGACGGCGACGAACAACGGCGACGATCCAGACGCCAACGTCACGTCGACCGACACGCTGCCGGCCGGCGAGAGCTTCGTCTCCGGCGATCCGGGCTGTTCCGCGGTCGCGAACGTCGTGACCTGCGACTTCGGCACGCTCGCTGCGCATGCGACGGCGAGCAAGTCGATCGTCGTGAACGTTGCGAACGGAGCGGCATCATCTCTGACAAACACCGCGAGCGTCACCGGGCAGAGGCCTGAGTCGAACCCCGGCGACAACTCGGCCACCTCGACAATCACGGTCAATCACAACCCCGTCTGCACCGCGTTGACGGCCGGGCCCAACCTCTGGCCGCCGAATCACGCGTTGAAGACGGTTACGGCGACGGGGGCAACGGACTCCGACGGTGACACGCTCACGACTGCGATCACAGGCGTGACGCAGGACGAGGCCCTGAACGGGCTCGGCGACGGCGACACCTCGCCCGACGCGGCGTTGGTCGCTGGACACGCTGACCAGGTCCAGGTCCGCTCCGAGCGAAGCGGCACCGCGGACGGACGGGTCTATCGGCTCGCTGTCTCGGTCACGGACGGTCGCGGAGGGTCGTGCGGCGGCACGATCACCGTGGGCGTCCCGCACGACCAGGGCAAGGGCTCGACTCCAATCGACTCGGGCCTCGTCGTGAACTCGTTCGGTCCCTAACCCGGAGCGAACTCCGGAGGACCCGCCACGGCGGCGGGTCCTCCGGAGACTGCGGCGCGCATCACCTCGACGGGAGCGGTGACGCCGGTCCAGCGTTGGAAGCTCGCCGCCCCCTGGCGGACGAGTGCCTCCCGCCCGTCGATCACGGTGCTGCCCGCCGCCCGCGCGGCCGCGACGAGGGCGGTGTCGCCTTCGTCGGCGGCATACGCCAGGTCGACGATGGTCTGCCCGATGCGCGGCTGGACGAGCAGCTCATCGCGTACCGGCGTTGCGTTGACGATCAGGTCACATCCCTCAGCGTCCGGCGGCCACTCGCCCGACCGGGAGAAGGTCCGCACCTCGCCGTCGAACGCCGACAGGAGCGCACGCGCCGCACCCCCCGCGCCGATCAGGCAGACGCTCCGCGCCTCGATCCCGGAGACGATCTCGCGATCCGTGTTGAAGCCGAGCACCCGCCCGTCGCGGAAGACGAGTGTGTTGACCGAGTCGCCGTCGGCCTCGTCGCAGAGCGCGACCACCGCCTGCTTGTGCGGAATCGTCAGGTTCGCGCCGGCGACGTCGAGCGCGACGAGCCCGCGCACAGCGTCGGCGAGCCGCTCCGGCAGGACGTCGCACGCGACGTACGTCCAGTCGAGCCCGCGCGCGGCGAAGGCCGCGTTCTGCATCCGGGGCGAGAGCGAGTGCGAGACCGGATGGCCCAGCAGCGCGACCAGCTTAGTAGCCGTGGGCCCGCTCGTAATTCGTGAAGTCGCGGAAGCTCGACGTGAAGAAGTGGTGCACCTTGTCGGGCTTGCGGACGAAATAGAGGTAGTCGACCTTCGCCGGGTGTGCGGCAGCCTGCAGCGACGCGAGCCCGGGATTCGCGATCGGCGTCGGCGGCAGCCCGGCGAACTTGCGCGTGTTGTAGGGGTTGTCGCTCTGCAGCTGCGACACGCGAATCGACTTCGTCGGCGGGATGTTCAGGCCGTAGCGAATCGTCGCGTCGATGCCGAGCGGCATGCGCGCGCGGAGCCGGTTGTAGATCACGGCGGCGACCTTCCGGCGCTCGTCGGGCGCGAGCGTCTCCTTCTCCACCATCGAAGCGATGATCAGCACGTCGTAGGGCGTCAGGTGCTTGCTCCGCGCGTAGCGAAGGTCGAGCTGCGACCAGTTCTCCTGGAACGCCTTCAGCTGGTTGGCGACGAGCTGCCGCGAGGTCGTCTGCGCGGTGAAGTCGTACGTCGCCGGGAAGAGGAAACCCTCGAGCGGGCGCGCCTTCTTGCCGAAGCCGGGGATCGCGCGCCCGCCCGTGACGGCGAGGTACGTCTTCGCCGAGATCCGGGGCGGCACGCCGCGCTTGTGCTCGGCGATCGCCGCGACGGCCGTGACCCGCTGCGCCATCTCCCGGCGCGTGAAGCCCTCCGGGAAGATGATCCGGAACGGCCTCGGCGCCGCGACCGAGGTGACCTGCGCCGGCGCGTTCGAGCCCGACCCCCGCGTCGCGGCGTACGCGAGCCACGCGCCGAAGCCGACCATCGCCACGATCACGAGGACCGCGACCCCGCGGCGGAAGAGGATCCGCTCGCGCGGCACCCGCCGCGGCGGCGGCCCCGGCTTCGGCGGGATCACGCCCGGGCGGCGCTGGACCACTCGAGGTAGCTGGAGAGGAGATGGGCGGCGGCGCGTGCGTCCTCGGGCGCCTTCGACGGCGTCTGCTGGGCGAGGCCCGTGGTGAAGCGCTCGTCGTACGTCTCGATCGGTACGTCGACCTCGGCGGCGAGGCGTGCGACGAAGTCCTCGGTCGCCCGCGCCTGCTCGCCACGCTCGCCGCGGAGGGTCAACGGCATGCCGACTACGATTCGCTCCGGCTGCTCAGACCTGATCAGACTCATGAGCTTGGTCTGACCAGGTCTGCTCAAGACGTCTTCGACCACGTCGAGCGGCCGCGCGACGGTACCGGTCGGGTCCGACACGGCCACGCCCGTGCGTGCGGAACCGAAGTCGAGCGCCATCACCTTCACGAAAGGCTCGCCTTGATCCATTCCCAGGCCGATTCGAGCGCCTCGGGCAGCTTTTCGGGATCCTTGCCTCCCGCGCGGGCCATCGTCGGCCGGCCGCCGCCGCCGCCGCCGACCGGGACCGCCGCGGCCTTGACCCAGTCGACGGCATTCAGCCGAGACTCGAGCGACGGATCGATCATCGCAACGAGGCTGACCTTGCCGTTCGCCGCGGCGAGCAGGACGGCCGCCGGCTGCTTCTGCTGCTTGAGCCGGTCGGCTGCGTCGAGCAGGACGTTCGGATCGTCCGTGCTCACGCGCCCGATCGCGACGTTGACACCGTCGACGGCCTCGTCGTAGCGGAGGTCGTACGACACGGCCTCCTGCTTCGCCGGCCCTTTCTTCGCTTCCTTCCGAACGCGGTCGAGCTCGACGCGCAGCTCGTCCGCCTCCTGTGCACGCTCCCGGAGCCACACGTAAGCCTCGCCGGCCGTCACCGCCTCGATCCGGCGCGCCCCGGACCCGACCGAGCTCTCGGAGAGGATCGCGAACGGACCGACCTCGCCCGTCGAGCGAACGTGCGTGCCCCCGCACAGCTCGCGCGACCAGTCGCCGTCGATCTCGACCACGCGCACGACGTCACCGTACTTCTCGCCGAAGAGCATCATGGCCCCGAGTCGCCGGGCCTCTTCGATCGGCGTCTCGTAGGTCGTCACCGGCAGGTTCGCGAAGACCTTCTCGTTGATGCGGCGCTCGACCTCGGCGCGCTCTTCCGGGGAAAGGGCCGCGGGGTGCGTGAAGTCGAAGCGGAGCTTGTCCGGCCGTACCGCCGAGCCGGCCTGGCGCACGTGGTCGCCGAGCACTTCCCGCAGCGCCTTGTGCAGCAGGTGCGTCCCCGTGTGGTTCGCCATCGTCGGGAACCGCACCGACCACGGCACGACCGCTCGCACGCGGTCGCCCGCCTCGAGCCGGTCGCCCTCGAGCAGCAAGACTTGGTCGTGCTCGAACCGGAACGCCTCGCGCACCTCGGCGCGGCGGCCGTCCTCGGCCTCGACGACGCCCACGTCGCTGACCTGACCGCCACCGGCGGGATAGAACGGCGACTCGCGCAGCTTGACGAGGAAGAGCCCGGCCTCGACCTCCTCGAGCGCCCCGACCTGCGTCCGCACGTCGGTCTTCTCGTAGCCGACGAACTCGGCGCGGAAGCCGGCGGTCTTCGCGAACTCGGCCGCACGCTGCTCGTAGCTCTCTCCCACTGCGCGCGACCGCTCGCGCTGCTCGGCCATGAGGCGCGTGAACTCCTCTTCGTTGATGCCGAGGCCGCGCTCCTCGGCGAGCTCGCGCGTCAGCTCGAGCGGGAAGCCGTACGTATCGTGCAGCCGGAACGCGTCCTCGCCGGAGATGACGTCGCCCTTGGCCGCGATCTCCTCGAACAGCCGCATCCCGCGCTGCAGCGTGACGGAGAAGCGCTCCTCCTCCGCCGTGAGCACGCGGTGGATCTCGTCGCGATGCTCGGCGAGCTCCGGATACGGCTCGCGCATCTGCTCGATCACGACGTCGGAGAGGCGGGCTACGAACGGCGACTCGAGTCCGATGCGCGCCCCGTGCTGGACGGCGCGGCGGATGATGCGACGGAGGACGTAGCCGCGCCCCTCGTTCGCCGGTGCGATCCCGTCGGCGGCGAGGAACGTCATCGCGCGGCCGTGGTCGGCGAGCACGCGGTGCGCCTTCGTCGCCTCCTCGGACGAGCCGTAGGCGACGCCGCTCTCCTTCTCCACCCATTCCATGATCAGCTGGTAGCCGTCGGTGTCGAAGATCGACTCGACGCCCTGCAGCAGCATCGCGCCGCGCTCGAGCCCGAGGCCGGTATCGATGTTCTGCTTCGGCAGCGCGGTCAGCGAGCCGTCCGCCCCGAGGTCGAACTCCATGAAGACGAGGTTCCAGAACTCGAGGAAGCGCTCGCACTCGCAGCCGGGGGCGCAGTCCGGCCGGCCGCAGCCGCGCTCCTCGCCGCGGTCGAGGTAGAGCTCCGAGCACGGGCCGCAGGGCCCGGTCTCGGCGGCCTGCCAGAAGTTCTCGGCACGCGGAAGGCCGACGATCCGCTCGCGCGGTATGCCGACGCGCTCCCAGCCGGCGATCGCGACCTCGTCGGGTCCGAGCCGGAGCTCCGGATCGCCGGCGAAGACGGTCGACCAGAGCCGCTCGGAGTCGAATTTCATGCGCTCGGTGACGAACTCCCAGGCGAAGTCGATGGCACCGTCCTTGAAGTAGTCGCCGAACGAGAAGTTGCCGAGCATCTCGAAGAACGACGCATGGCGCTCGGTGCGGCCGACGTCGTCCAGGTCGTTGTGCTTGCCGCCGGCACGCATCACCTTCTGCGCGGTCGTGACGCGGGGTGCGGGCGGCTCCCGCAGGCCGAGGAAATACGGGCGCAGCGGCTGCATGCCCGCCACCGTGAAGAGCGTCGACCGGTCGTCCGGCGGCGGAATCAGCGAGCCCGACGACAGCCGCTCGTGGCCCTTCGACTCGAAGTAGGCGAGGAAGCCCTCCCGGAGGTCGGCGGTCGTGCGCACTCCGGAATTGTACGAAGGCTGCGGAGGCGTCCGGTGATCGGCGTCGTATGCTCACTCCGATGGCGCTTCCGGTGCTGGAGCGAGTCGAGCGGACGCATGTTCGGCGGCGGCAGGTGCGTCGCCGGCGCGCGACGGCGCTGCTCGTCGTCGTCACGCTCGGCGCGGGCGCCGGCTGGCTGGTCTCTCCGCACGGCGGCGATGCGCGGCCGGTGAAGGCGGCGCCGCGCCCGGCCGTCAGGGAGCCGGAGCCGATCCTCGCAGCGCGGCCGGCGCCGCTCCTGAGCGGCCCGCCGCAACTCCAGTCCCACCGCTTCACGCCGCCGCTCACGTCGCGCTCGGCGATTCTCGTCGACGTGCAGAGCGGCCGCGTCCTGTACGAGCTGCGGACGCGGGTCAGGCGGCCCATCGCCTCGACGACGAAGATCATGACCGCGCTCGTCGCGTTGAAGCGGGTGTCCCCGGCCGAGCTGATCACCGTCGATCGGACCGTGCCGCGTGTCCCGCTCGTGAAGGAAGGCCTGCGCAGCGGCGAGCGGGTGAGGGCATGGAAGCTCTTCTACGGCATGCTCCTCTACTCGGGAAACGACGACGCGCTGGCGCTGGCGATCGCTGCGGCGGGCTCCCGGCCGACCTTCGTCTCGCTGATGAACGACGAGGCGCGCCGGCTCGGCCTGCACCACAGCCACTTCGCGAGCCCGAGCGGCGTCGTCGACCGCGACAACTACTCGACGGCGTGGGATCTCGCGGCGCTCACGCGGGTGGCGCTGCGCAACGAACGGTTCCGCACGATCGTCGCGACGAAGCGGCGGAGCGTCGCGTGGAGCCCGCCGACGTTCGCGAAGGTATACGTGAACAAGAATTTGCTCCTCGGCAGCTACCGGGGCGCCAACGGCGTCAAGACCGGTTACACGGCGAAGGCCGGCCGCTGCCTCGTCGCGTCGGCGACACGCGGTGGGCGGACGCTCGTCGCCGTCGTCCTCCACGCGCGCGACCCCTATGCGGATGCGCGCCGGCTGCTGAACCTCGGCTTCCGCTCGATGCAGTCGTGAGCACCTTCGGCCATCGCCTGCTGCGCCGTTAAGAGATACACGCGTCTAACGCGGGACCCGACCCCTCCCCCCTTACCCACTTCGAGCGTAAAAAAGCGCACGTGTGTGTAACAGAAGGCGCCTAGCCAGCCGGAAGTGTGACTACCGCGTCGAGCTCGCTTCCGTCTCCTCCTCCGCGATCGCCTCGCGGATCTTCTCGAGCGACCGTCGGATCAGCCGCGACACGTGCATCTGCGAGATCCCGACCTGCTGCGCGATCTGGGATTGCGTCAGGCCCTCGAAGAAGCGAAGCTGCAGGATCTTCCGCTCGCGCTCGTCGAGCGCCTTGAAGCCGGGTGCGAGGACCGCACGATCCTCCGAGACCTCGTACTGGTGCTCCTCCGTGCCGATCGATTCGAGCGGATCGAGATCGTCCTCGCCGTCGCCGCCGGAGCCGGACGACAGCGAGAGCGACGAATACGCGCGTCCAGACTCGAGCGCCTCCAGCACCTCTTCCTCCTCGGTGCCCGCCGCCTTCGCGAGCTCGCTGATCGTCGGCGACCGGCCCAGCTGCACGGTGAGCTGCTCGACCAGCCGCGAAAGCTGCACGTTCAGCTCCTGCAGCCCGCGCGGCACACGCACCGACCAGCCCTTGTCGCGGAAGTGCCGCTTGATCTCGCCGATGATGTTCGGCGTCGCGTACGTCGTCAGCTCGACGCCGCGATCGAGGTCGAAGCGATCGATCGCCTTGATCAGACCGATTGCGCCGATCTGGACGAGATCCTCCAGTTGCTCGCCGCGGTACGAGTAGCGCCTCGCCAGCGACCGGACGAGCGACATGTACTGCTCGATGAGCTGCTCGCGCGCCGCGAGGTCACCCTGCTCGTGGTAGCGGCGCAGCAGAACCTTGTCGTTCTTCTCGGCCACTATGCCGTTGCCTTCGTCAGTAGCACCCACTTCGCGCCGTCGCGCTGCTCGACCTCGAAGCTGTCGACGACCGTCTCGAGAACGCGGCGCAGGCCGAACGCGGAGTCGTCGCGCTCGAGGTCCTCCAGAGCGGCGCCCTCGAACGGCCCGATGGACGTCCGCAGCTTCCTCTCGTCGACGCTGACGGAGACCGTCACCGGCTTGTCGCCGCGACGCTCGAGCAGGCCGTCGAGCGCGAGCTGCATGTCCTCGAGGTGCTCGAACGTCAGGTCGAGCCGGACGGCGAGCCCGCCGATGACGAGATGTGCGATCGGCTGGAACTCCTCCTCGACCGGCAGGGTGAGCGTGATCTGGTCGGCCATCAATGCACGCTCCGCTCGGCGTCGCGAAGCTCCTCGGCCAGCTCCTGCTCGCGGCGCGCGGCGGCCTCCTTCCCGGCCTGGACCGCGCTGCGCCAGTCGCGGCGCGCCTTGAACTCGGCGGCGCCGTAGCTGACTCCTGCCGCGAACCCCGTGATCTTCTGGATCGGCCGCGTGATCGCCATGCTCACCGCGCGGATCGCCGTGTCGACGCTCTCGACGGCGTCGACCGCGGAGTCCGTGATCTGATCGACCTTGTCGAGTTGGCCGTTCACTCGGTCCACGCTGCCCCCAACCTTGGAGATGACCGGGAGAACTTCGCGTTCCACCCCTTTGACCAACGAGGAAAGACGGCCGACGGTTTCGCCGAGCCGGATGAACAGGTACGCGAGCGAGAGCCCGACGGCCAGGAGGAAGACGGCGAGCGCGAGCCGCCACAGGTCCCCCCAGCTGAAAGCTGCGACGAGCAACGCGAACCCGATCCTATTCGTCCCCGGCGGACGACACCAATCCGCAGCCGACGACGGCGTCGCCCTCGTAGAGAACGGCGGCCTGCCCGGCGGCGACGCCGTAAGCGGGACGATCGAGCTCGAGCGCGAAGCCGTCCACACGCCTCTCCACGCGCGCCGGAACCGCGGGCGAGCGGTACCGAAGCTTCGCCTCGGCGCGCGCGATTGTTGCGTAGAGACGGCCGCTCGCCGCGAGGCGGGTGCGCGCGAGCGACTCGCGCGGCCCGACGACGACCGTGTTCGTCGCCGGCTCGGCGCGCAGCGCATACAGCGGCGCGCCCGTGGAGACGCCGAGACCCTTCCGCTGGCCGGGCGTGAAGCGCCAGTACCCGTCGTGGCGACCGAGCTCGCGGCCGGCTTCGTCGACGATCGCTCCCGCGCGAGGCGTGAGCCCGTTCCGCGCCAGGAACGCACGGTAGTCGTCACCGGCGAGAAAGCACGCCTCCTGGCTCTCGGCGCGACGCGCGACGGCCAGCCCCGCGGCGGCGGCCTCTGCGCGCGTCTCGTCCTTGCTCTGGTCGCCGAGCGGGAACCAGATGCGGTCGAGATGCCGCGGATCGAGCTGCGCAAGCATGTACGACTGGTCTTTCGCGGGATCGGCGGCGCGCGCGAGCAGAAGCCGGCCCCGGTGCTGCGCAGCTCGTGCGTAATGCCCCGTCGCAAGCCGGTCCGCGCCGGCGCGGCGGGCGAACGCGAGCAGCTCGGCGAAGCGGAAGGTGCCGTTGCAACGGATGCACGGATTTGGCGTCTCTCCGCACTCGAAGCCGCGCACGAACGCGTCGACGACCGCGTGCCGGAATTCCTCGCGCAGGTCGAGCGTGACGTGCGGCACGCCGAGCGCGTGGCACGTCTCGCGCGCCGCGATCACCGCCTCCGGCGAGCAACACGCCCGCTCTGCATCCGGACCCAAGGGATCGAGCCACAGACGGAGCGTGACGCCGACGGCATTCGGTAACGCCCGCAGGAGCGCAACGGCGCTGTCGACGCCGCCGCTCATCGCCACAGCTGTCCGGCCGGCGCGCGGCTCGGCACGGAAGATCGGCCCGAGGGCGTTCGCGAGGGCGTCGGCGGCGAGCGTCTCGCCCGGCACGGCCGCGGCCTCGAGCAGCGTCAGACCTGTGAGCGGCCGCGTGAGACCGTCCGCGTCCGCCTCGACGATCCGATCGCCCTCGACCAGGAGCCTGACCGCGGCCCATTCGCCGTCGCGCGTCGCGTCTCCGAACGTCTCGACCATTCGAACCAGGGTACGCGAAAGGGAGCCGAGGCTCCCCTTCCCGTGCTCCACCCTGCCGGTCTCGCGGACCTATGTGAACCTGGCGAACCAGGTGGGTGCGGCCCCGGTGTTCGGCACTGCCTTGACCGGAAGCACTGCTCCCTCGATGTAGGCGTTGGTTCTACATTGAGGGCCCGCTTGTCGCACAGGGTCGAGCACCCGGAGTCTAGCGGCGCGCGACGTTACTTGGCGAAGCGCCAGTTGATCGAACGTGTGCCGGAGAGGCCGATCGTCTTCGCGAGGGCGCGCGTGATGTCGAATTCCCGGCCGGGCACGTCGGGCCCCCGGTCGATCACCTGGGTCAGCACCTGCTTGCCCCCGTACTCGATGTAGATCTTCACGCCACACGGGAGCACGGGATTGGCGACGCCCATCGTCCGCGGACCGATGACGACGCCGCACGCGCCGCGTTTCGGCTTTGCGGTGGCGACGTACGGCGCCGCGAGCGCGTGGTACCAGTTGCCGGTCGGCGGCGGAAGCTTGTGCTTCGATTCGGTGCCGCCGCCGCGCGTGAGCGCGAGGACGATGACTGCGGCGACGAGCGTCACGGCCGCGAGGCCTGCCGCGCGCAGCGCGGTCGACTGTGGCATCAGCCAGCGCCGACGAGTTCGCCGAACGAGTCGCGGACGAGCGCGTCGAAGTCGACCGGCAGGACGCCGTCGGGGTTCGCGAACTCACGCAGGTACATCAGGAGGTACGAACGCTCCTCGTCCTTGAACGCGTCCTGGCCGGAGTGCTCGCGGGTCAGCCGCTCGAGCTCCCACAGGTTCCACTCCACCGGGCCGCCGCGCGCGGCGAGGGGGATCACGTCGCGCTGCGGCAGACGCTGCGGCGCGCGTTCGGGCGCGGGCTGGCGAGGAGGCGGCGCCGCGGCGAGCACCGGCGCGGGCTCGGGTTCGGGTTCGGGCTCGGGCTCCGGCTCAGGCTCAGGCTCGGGCTTGGGCTCGGGTTCCGGCTCAGGCTCGGGCTCGGGAGGCGGCGCAGCGAGCTGGACCGGCTCGGGAACCTCCTCGGCCGGGGCCGGGGCGGGCGACTCGGGCTCCGGCGGGGCGGCGGCCGACACGGGCTCGGCCGGGGGACGGGCGTCGGCGGGTTCCGGCTCCGCCTCGACCGGCATCGCGACCGGCGCGGGCTCCGGCGGGGGCAGGGCGGCCGGCTTCTCGCTCGGCACGACCCGGACGTGCGACTCATCGACGAGCGGCGCCGGCTCGGGCGCCGCCGGAACAGCACGACCCGGCCGTCCGCGGAGCCGCTGGACGAGCGGCGTCCGCTTCTGCGCCGCAGGCGGCGCGGGTGCGTCGCCCGCGGGAGCGGGTCGCGGTCCCTGGCGCGACGCCGTCCACTCGACCGCCGCGACGAGCGCCCATGCGGCGCCGATGGAGAGGATGATTCCGAGTGTGCTGAGCTTCGAGATCGCCGCGATCACGGCCACGGCGACGATGAAGACGGCCTCGATGAAGAATCTGGGGCCCGGCCCTACCGGCATGGCGGAAGCCTAATCCTGCGGCTCGTCCGGCGGCCCGCTCGGCTCCTCCTCCTCGTTCCGCTCGCGCTCGGACTCCGGCGCGGACGGGCGAGAGGTGGGTGGTCCGGTCAGCGGCGGGCCGGGCGAGGCAGGCGGCGACGCCGGCGGCATCGCAGGACGTTCGCCGGGCGGCGCGCCCGACGGGGAGGGCGACGGTGACGACGGCGGCGAAGCGGGCGGCGGCGGCGCGGACGCCGGCGGGGGCGCGACGGGAGGCGCGACCGGCGGCGCAGCGGGCGGCGCCGGTGCTGGCGGCGTGGGCCGCGCTGGCGCCGGGGACGGCGGGCCGGCCATCGCGGAAGCCGGTCGGACGCCGGACGGACGCGAGGCCTCCGCCGCTTCCTCGGCGGCGTGGACGATCGCCTCGGCGACCTGGCCGATCGCGTCCTGGCCGAGCCCGGCGGCGGCGAGCAACTGCTCGGCGCCGTGCTGGGCACGGCTGAGGATCGCGGTGGCCTGGGCGCGTGCCCATTCGAGCGTCTGCTCGACCTCGGCGCGCGTCGCGTTGGTCAGCTCCGTGGCCTGGTGGCGCGACTGCTCGAGCAGCCGGGCCGCGCGTGCCTCGGCCTCGCGGAGCTCCTGCGAGACCTCGCGCTCCGCGTTCGCGCGCAGCTCCCGTACCTCGTTCCGCGCGGCGGTCACGATCTCGTTGCGCTGCCGCTCGCTCTCCTGGCGGTACCGCTCGATCTCGCCCTCCCGCTCTTGGAGCTCCCGCTGCTTGCGGCGGACCTCCTCCTCCGTTCGCGAGAGTTGCGTCGCGGAGGCGTTCTGGGCATCCCGCTCGATCGTGTCTGCGAACTCGCTCGCTGCGCGGATCAGGTGGAGGGCGTCCATGCGGACGGCGTGGCCGGTCGGCTCGACCTGCGGGCCGGACCGCTGGCCGGCGGCCTGGAGCACGCGCAGCTGCGCCTGCATCTGCGCCGCATGCCGGCGGAACGCGTCGAACGCTTCACGGACGCGCTCGGCGTCGAGACCGTCGCCGACCTGCGGAATGTCCTCGAGACGCGGAAGCGCCGTCAGCCCTGCGGCCGAAGGTGCCTGCCCCGGACCCTGCGTTGCCATCTTCCTGCCAACCCTCCTAGTCATGACGCGCGCGGCCCGCGCAGGGGAAGTATGCACGTACCCATCGGCTGTGACCGTGGAATGCCTTAGTTGGTTTCCGCCACCACCTTGATTCCCAGTTCGCGGAGCTGTTCCTCCGGCGCCTCGGTGGGAGCGCCGGTCATCGGGTCGATCCCGGCCTGGTTCTTCGGGAAGGCGATCGTGTCCCGCAAATTGGCCTCTTTCGCCAGCACCATCAGCATCCGGTCGATCCCGAATGCGATCCCGCCGTGGGGTGGGGCGCCCATCGCGAGCGCGTCGAGGAGGAAGCCGAACTTCGCCCGCTGCTCCTCGGGCGTGATCCCGAGGAGGTCGAAGACGCGCGCCTGGAGGCCGGGCTCGTGGATCCGGAAGGACCCGCCGCCGAGCTCGTTGCCGTTGCCGATCAAGTCGTAGGCGAGCGCGACGGCGTGGGCGGGATCCTGGTCGAAGCGCCCCTCCCACTCCGGCGTCGGCCGTGTGAACGGATGGTGAACCGCCCCCCAACGCTGTTCCTCCTCGTCCCACTCGAACATCGGGAAGTCGGTGATCCAGAGCCATGACCACGCGTCCTCGTCGATCAGCCCGAGCGTCTCGCCGAGGTGCGTCCGCACGGCGCCGAGCACGCGTGAGGTCATCGGCCAGGTGTCGGCGGCGAAGAGGACGGTCGTGCCCGGATCGCTGCGGAATACCTCGAGCTCGGGCTCCGAGAGGAACTTCGCGATCGGGGAGCGCACCTCGCCCTCTTCGTCGTACACGAGATAGGCGAGGCCCTTCGCGCCCCACTGCTTCGCGAACTCCTCGAGCGCGTCGAGCTCGCGGCGCGAGAACGCCTGCGGCACGCGGATGAAGCGGACGGCCTCCGCCTTCTTGAAGACACCGAACTGCGAGTCGCGCGTGATCGCGGTCGCGTCCTCGATCTCGAGGGCGAAGCGCAGGTCGGGCTTGTCGGTGCCGAAGCGGCGGTCCGATTCGGCCCACGTCATTCGCTGGAACGGCCGCTCGAGCTCGAGGCCGATCGTCTCGCGCCAGACCGTCGCGATCATCTCCTCCATCAGGCCGAACAGGAACTCGAGGTCCGGGAACGCCATCTCGACGTCGAGCTGCGTGATCTCCTGGACGCGGTCCGCGCGGAGGTCCTCGTCGCGGAAGCAGATCGCGATCTGGTAGTAGCGCTCGAAGTTCGCGATCACGAGCAGCTGCTTCGCGATCTGCGGCGACTGCGGCAGCGCGTAGAACCGACCGGGTTGCAGCCGCGCCGGTACGAGGAAGTCGCGCGCTCCCTCCGGCGTCGGCTTCCATAGGATCGGCGTCTGGATGTCGACGAATCCGGCCGACTCCATCACGCGGCGGATCGTCCCGACCATCTTCCCGCGAAGGCGGATGTTGCGCTGCAGCTTCGGCCGCCGCAGGTCGAGCCAGCGGTACTTCAGGCGGACGTTGTCGTCAACGTTCTCGTCGTCGAGCTGGAACGGCAGGGGCGTCGACGTCGAGACGACGCGCAGCTCGTCGACCTGCACCTCGATCTCGCCGGTCGGCAGGTTCGGGTTGACGAGGCCCGGCTCGCGCGCGACGACCTCTCCCTCGGCCCGGAGCACGAACTCGTTGCGCACGCCGTGCGCCGCGGCGGCCGCGTCGGCGCTGCGCTCAGGGTTGACGACGAGCTGGACGATGCCGCTGCCGTCGCGGAGATCGATGAACACGAGCCCGCCGTGATCGCGGCGCGTGTTCACCCACCCGGCCAGCGTCACCTTCTCGCCGACATGCTCCTTCCGCAGTTCCCCCGCGCCGTGCGTCCGCCAGCTCATGCCGGCAGCTTCTCCGGCAGCTCGTCGAGCGATACGGCGACGTCGCGCTCGCCGCGCTCGCGGAGGATCGCGTCGCCTCCGCGGACGATCACCGTGAAGCGGGCCTCGAGCCGGTTCGCGAGCTTGATCTGCCCGTTCAGCGAGCGTCCCGCGTAGTCGGTGTCGCAGGAGCGGCCGGCGCGGCGGAGCTCGGCCATCGCCTGCAGCACGCGCTCGCGCGGCGCGTCGTCGTCGACGGCGAAGAAGACCTCGATCCGGTCGGGCTCCGCGATCACTCCGGCGGCCTGCAGCGCGGAGATCAGCCGCTCGATTCCGGCGCCGAAGCCGACGCCGGGCGTCGGTGGACCGCCGATCTCCTCGACGAGGCCGTCGTAGCGGCCGCCGGCGGAGATGGTCGACTGCGCTCCCTCCTCGGGGCCGACGAACTCCCACGTCGTGCGCGTGTAGTAGTCGAGTCCGCGGACGAGCGTCGGCTCGAGCGTGTACTCGACGCCGTACGCGTCGAGGTAGCGTCGGACGTCGTCGAAATGCGCGCGGCATTCGGCGCAGAGCGACTCGCCGATCTTCGGCGCGTCCTGCAGTGCGCGCTTGACGTCCGGGTTCTTCACGTCGAAGACGCGGAGCGGGCTCGTCGCACGCTTCTGCCGCGCGTCGTCGTCGAGCACGTCGGCGTGCTCGTCGAGCCATGCGTTCAGCCTCTCGAGATATGCGGGCCTGCAGTTCTGGTCGCCGATCGAGTTCAGCTGGAGCTCGAAGTCCGTTACGCCGAGGTTGGCGAGCAGCTGGTCGTAGAAGTGGATCACCTCTGCGTCGATCGCGGGATCCGACGAGCCGAGGGCCTCGAGCGAGAGCTGCCAGTGCTCGCGATAGCGGCCCTTCTGCGGTGCGGCGTAGCGGTACATCGTCGCGATCGTGTAGAGCTTCACCGGCTGCGGCTCGCGGTGCAGCCCGTGCTCGACGTAGGCGCGGCCGATCGGCGCCGTCCCCTCGGGGCGAAGGGTGAGCGAGCGGTCGCTGCGGTCCTTGAAGGTGTACATCTCCTTCTGGACGATGTCGGATCCTGCGCCGGAGGTGCGCTCGAAGAGCTCGGTGTGCTCGAACACGGGCGTCTGGATCGGCCGGTAGCCGAAGAGCGCGCAGAGGCGCTCCATCTCCCCCGTCACCGTCCGCCAGAGCGGCTGGTCGGCTGGGAGGATGTCGTGGGTTCCGCGCGGCGCCTCGATCTTCGTCACGAGGCGCGCAGCTCCGCAAGGAAGGGATTGCGGGCGAGCTCGGCGCCGAGCGTCGTTTCCGGGCCATGGCCCGGGTAGATCACCGTCTCCGGCGGAAAGCGGTCGGCGAGATTGCGCACGGAGGCGAGCAGCGTGTTCCAGTCGCCGCCGGGCAGGTCCACGCGGCCGACGGAGTTTGCGAAGACGAGGTCGCCGGAGAAGAGGCGGCCGTCGGCGTGGAATGCGACGTGGCCGGTCGTGTGGCCGGGGATCGGAATCGTCTCGAACGCGATCCCCGCGAGCTCGATCGTCTCGCCTCCCTCGAGCAGGTGTTCGGGGGTGTAGGGCCGGCCGCTTCCCGGCGGTGCGAACTCGTCGTAGCGCTCGAGCAGCGGGCTGTCGGCTTCGGGCATCCAGACGTGCACGCCCGTTCCCTCGGCGAGGTCGGCGACGCCGCCGACGTGGTCGTAGTGGCCGTGCGTGACGAGGATGCCGGCGCATCGCGTCCCCATCCGCCCGAGCTCGAGGCGAAGCGCAGCGGCGTCTGCGCCGGGATCGATCACGACCGACTCCTGCGCGCCGCGCTCCGCGCGGACGACGTAGCAGTTGGTCCCGATCGGACCGAGCTCGTAACGATCCACGACGAGCGGCATCGGCGTACGAGTCTATCCAGGGCCGGTAAGCTCGCCCCCGTGCGTTCCTGGAACCTGACGGAGCTCGACGCGCCGGCCGGCACGCGCGACCCCATCGTCCTCGAGACGGCCGACGGGACCCGTGCCGTGATGCTCGCGATCGCACCCGGTCAGGAGCTACGCGAGCACGAGGTGAAGGAGCGCGCGTGGGTGACCGTCGTCGAGGGCCGCGCACGGTTCGAGAGCGGAGGCGAGTCGGTCGACGCTGGCGCGGGGATGCTCTTCACCTTCGCTCCATCCGAGCGTCACTCGATCGCGAGCGAGAGCGGCGCGCGGATCCTGCTCATCCTCGCCCCGTGGCCCGGCGACGGCCACTACCGAGCCGAGGAGAAGGCCGTCAGCGGCGCGGACTTCGTCGGCCCGTAGGGATCTCGTCCTCGCGGCCGGTCGCGCGGAGGTAGCGGCGGTACGCGGCGCGATCCATCCAGTAGAAGAACGGGACCCCGACGACGCCGTAGAAGAGCGGCAGAAGGATCTTTACCGCCGGCGACTGCTTCTTGCCGCCGACGAAGGAGAGGAAGACGGCGAGGACGACGACGAAGATCGCCGCCCGCTTGATCGCTGCGCGCCACGACGGGGGCTTGACCTCGCGCAACGGACGACCTTTGCGGTCGCGCGCCTGTGTCGTCCTCCCCTTCGCCGCTGCGGCCGGCCGGCCGTTGCTGGACTTCTCCTTCGGCGCCTTCAGCTCGGCCGAATCGACGGGGATCTCTTGCCCCTCGTCGTCGTACGTGACGAACTCGTACTCGTGCCGCTGCTCCTTCTGTCGGCGGCGGCGTTGCTTTCTCGTCGGCATCGGAGTTCAGCCTAGCGCCGTGGGCCGGCCTGCGAGCACGACGTCGGCGACGAGGCGGCCGCCGAGGTGGTATGCGAGGTACCGCCAGTCCGGCGCGTCGAGGAGGACGACGTCGGCGTCGTAGCCGGGCGCAAGCCGGCCCTTGCGGTCCGCGCGCCCCAGAACGTGCGCCGCGTTGACCGTCATCGCGGCCAGTCCCTCCGCGGGCGAGAGCTTCAGCTGCGTCGCGGCGAGCGAGCAGATCAGCGGCAGGCTCTCGCAGAAGGCGCTGCCCGGGTTGAAGTCGGTCGCGAGGGCGACGGCCGCGCCTGTGTCGACGAGTTTCCGCCCGGGAGGCATCGGGCGCGCGAGGAAGAGCGCGCTCGCCGGCAGCAGCACGCCGACGACGTCGCTCGCGGCGAGCGCGCGGACGCCGGCGTCGCCGGTCGCCTCGAGGTGGTCGACGGACCGCGCGCCGAGCTCGATCGCGAGCGGGATCGCCCCCTGCTCGGTGAACTGATCGCCGTGCAGGCGGAGTGCGAGCGCGGCCTCGCGGCACGCCTCCAGGTAGCGGCGCGCCTGCGCCCGGTCGAACGCGCCGCGCTCGAGGAACACGTCGGCCGCCTCCGCGATCTGCGCAGCCTCCGGCAGCACCTCGGCGAGCGCGAAGTCGAGATACGCGTCCGCGTCGCCGTCGAACTCGGGCGGGACAGCGTGGGCGCCGAGCCACGTCGGGATGCCGCCGGCATCGCGGACCGCCCGCAGCGAGGCGAGCTCGGTGTCGCGGTCGAGGCCGTAGCCCGACTTGCCCTCGAAGGTCGTAGTGCCGTGTTCGCGCATCCAGCCGCGATGGCGTTCCACCGTCGTGCGCAGGCCGTCCTCACCGGCGGCGCGGGTCGCGCGGACGGTCGAGAGGATGCCGCCGCCGGCCGCGTGCAGCTCTTCGTAGCTCGCGCCGGCAGCCCGGAGCGAGAACTCCTCGACGCGGTCGCCCCCGAACGCGACGTGCGCGTGGCAATCGACGAGGCCCGGAATCGCGCAGAGCCCGCGGCCGTCGAGCTCCTCGACGTCGCCTTCCAGCCGATCGAGGTCGGCCATGCGACCGACGGCCGCGATCGTCGCGCCCTCGCACAGGACGTACGCATTCTCGACCAGCTCGACCTGGCCGAGTGCAAGCCCCCGGAGCGGCGCGTCGGTTCCCGCCGGTGTCGCGAGCTGTGCGAGATCGCGTACGAGCAGGCGCGACGGCGCCGCAGCCTTGTCGCTCACTCGGGCGGCTCGACCATCGGCAGCCGGACGCCGTGCTCCCACGCGGCATCGAGCGCCTCGTCGTAGCCCGCGTCTGCGTGCCGCATCACTCCGGTGCCAGGATCGGTCGTCAGCACACGCTCGAGGCGCTCGGCCATCGCGTCCGTGCCGTCGGCGAGCACGACCATGCCCGCGTGGATCGAGTTGCCGATCCCGACGCCGCCGCCATGGTGGACGCTGACCCACGTGGCGCCGGCTGCGGTGTTGAGCAACGCGTTGAGGATCGGCCAGTCAGCGATGGCGTCGGAGCCGTCGCGCATGGATTCGGTCTCTCGGTACGGGGAGGCGACGGAACCGGAGTCGAGGTGATCCCGCCCGATCACCACCGGGGCCTTGACCTCGCCGCTACGCACGAGCTCGTTGATGGCCACCCCCGCCTTCGCACGATCGCCGTAGCCGAGCCAGCAGATCCGGGCGGGCAGCCCCTGGAACGCCACCTGCTCCGGCGCCAGCTCGAGCCACCGCTGGAGGAGCGGATCGTCGGGGAACAGCTCCTTCAGCATCTCGTCGATCCGTGCGATATCGGCTGGATCGCCCGAGAGCGCCGCCCACCGGAACGGGCCGACGCCGCGGCAGAAGAGCGGCCGGATATAGGCCGGGACGAAGCCCGGGTATGAGAAGGCCTCCGTTACGCCGGCTTCACGGGCTTCACCTCGCAGGTTGTTGCCATAATCGAAAACATAGCTGCCGGCTCGGACGTACTCGAGCATGGCCTCGACGTGGCGCGCAATCGACTCCCGCGCCCGCCGCAGGTACTCGTCCGGGTCGGACGAGCGCAGCACCGCAGCTTCCTCGACCGAGAGCCCAACCGGCACGTAGCCGTTGAGCGGATCGTGCGCAGCCGTCTGGTCCGTGACGAGATCGAAATGCTCGCCGCGCGCGGCGAGTTCCGGAACGATCTCCGCTGCGTTCCCGAGCACCCCGACCGAGAGCGCGCGACGGTCGGCGGCGGCGGCACGCACCCGCGCAACCGCGTCGTCGAGGGAGTCCGCGGCCTCGTCGAGGTAGCGCGTCTCGAGCCGCCGCTCGATCCGATGCGGGTCGACCTCGACGCACAGCACGGCCGCTCCGGCCATCGTCCCGGCGAGCGGCTGGGCGCCGCCCATCCCGCCGAGACCCGCGGTCAGGATCGTGCGCCCGCGCAGATCCGGCGAGCCGAAGTGCTTCTCGCCCGCCGCGGCGAACGTCTGGTACGTCCCCTGGAGAATCCCCTGCGAGCCGATGTAGATCCACGAGCCTGCCGTCATCTGGCCGAACATCGTCAGCCCCTCGGCCTCGAGCCGGCGGAACTCGTCCCCGTTGGCCCAACGAGGGACGAGCAGCGAGTTGGCGATGAGCACGCGGGGCGCGCCCTCGTGTGTCCGGAAGACGCCGACCGGCTTGCCGCTCTGCACGAGCAGCGTCTCGTCCTCGCGGAGCTCGAGCAACGTGCGGACGATCGCGCGCAGCGCTGCGTGATTGCGCGCGGCCTTGCCGGAGCCGCCGTAGACGATCAGCTCCTCGGGGCGCTCGGCCACCTCCGGATCGAGGTTGTTGAGAAGCATCCGCAGCGGCGCCTCGGTCGACCACGAGCGCGCGTTCAGCTGCGTTCCCCGAGGAGCGCGAACAGACGAGAGATCCCCGACGAGCGACTCGACGAGATCGGCGGCGACGCTCACAGGAGCTCTCCCACCTCTGCTTCAGCGGCGGCGATCAGCGACCCGTTCCGGACCGCTGCGGCGACCGCCTCGATGTCGCCCCCGAGCGGCCGGTCGTCCCGTAGCCGAGGCGAGATCTCTCGCACCGCCGAGCGCAGCGCGCGCACGCCGAGCCCCGGCTCGAGCGGCGCGAGGAACTCGACCGCCTGCGCGCCGGCGAGCAGCTCGATCGC
>Ga0066709_100000457_pt1 | contig 21841 bp, 21 predicted proteins | sample GraSoiAngelo_158_FD_79665 | JGI IMG/M metagenome (GOLD analysis project Ga0066709, IMG submission 79665) | Grasslands soil microbial communities from the Angelo Coastal Reserve, California, USA - 14_1009_16_30cm | ecosystem: Environmental > Terrestrial > Soil > Grasslands | place: USA...
GCGCCTCGGATCCCGACGTGGACGTGCAGGCCGAAGGTGTTGTTGCGCCAGACGACGTAACGGAGCAGCTCATCGTTCGCGCGGTAGTGCGGCGTGTCGATGATCCGCTGCTCCTGCCAGGGACTCCAGGGATGGGTGCCGACCGCGGCGAGCGCGATCCCGAGGCCGCCCGCGAGCTCGTCGAGTTGTGTGCGCCGCTCGCCGATCTTCGCGGCCGCCTCGGCGAAGCTGTCGCAGCGGCCCGTGCGAACCTCGACCTCGGAGGCAATCAGCTCGCCGACGAGGTGCTCTTCGAGGGGCGTTCCCTTGGCGGCCGATTGCAGCTCCTCGAAGCGGTTCGCGAGTGAAAGCGTCTCGGCGTCGAGCACCGCGAACTCCTCCTCGACTGCGACAGTGAAGTCCCGGCCGTTTTCGTACGCCTCCCGCGCAGAGCGGATCTGTTCATCGGGGGTAAGCCGCTGCGTGTCACCCATGGGGGCGTCACTTTAGTTGGTGAAGGGTTGGAGCAATCTCACCGCGACCTGCTCCCAGCTCCAGCGCTCGACGACGGCCCGGCGCGCCGCCTCGCGGAGGCTCTGCCGCTCTTGGTCGGGCAGCTCGAGCAGGCGGCCGAGCTTGGCGGCGAGGTCATGCGAGTTGCCGGTCTCGAAGCTGGTCAGCCCGCTGTAGGCGGCGGGGTATTCGGCGGCGAAGCCGTCGGCGATTTCGGCGAGGCCCGAGTGGCGGGCGACGAGCGGCAGCGAGCCGGCCGCCGCCGCCTCGGCGGCGACCATCCCGAAAGCCTCGGGAAAGATCGAGGGCACGACCGTCACCTCGCAGAGTGGGATCAGGTGCACGAGATGCCGGTGCTCGAGCGGGCCGGTGAAGAGGGTTCGCGGGGGCGCGATTCGCTCGAGCTCGGCGCGATAGTCCCCGAAGCCGACGACGACGGCACGGGCGCCGGTTTCGCGTAGCGCTTCGAAGAGGAGGTGGACGCCCTTGTTGTAGAGGAGCTTGCCGAAGTAGAGAACAGTCGGCTCTGCGCTCTCGAACCAGGCTGCCAGCCGGTCGGCGTTGCCCTCGTCGGGGAGACGCTCTGCCGCGTTGGCGGGATTCGGCGGATCGCGACGGGCCTCGTCGAGCAGGTGGGCGAGCGCCTCGCGCCGATCTTCAGGGGCGAACTCGTCGACGTCGACGCCGGGCGGCACCTCGTGGACGCGGTCGACGTGGCCGACGACGTCTTCGAGCACGGCCCGGATGTGGGCCGAGCCCACGAAGACGGCGCGGGCCTGCTCGAGCGACTCCCTGCCTCGTTCAGCCAGCTCGGCGCTGGCGCGGAGCGAGTATTCGAGCTCGGAGCCGTGTGCCTTCACGGCGTACGGGGCACCCGCGGCGGCGGCCACGGCGCCGCCCGGCAGCACGTGGTTGGCGAAGACGAGATCCGCGGGGAGCTCGGCGCGAACGGCGGCGGCGTTCGCTTCGACGTAGCGGTCGCGTTCCGCCGCCATCAGGTCTTGGAGGAGCTTCGGCTGGAGCCCTTCGTAACGGTCGAGCACGAACACCGGCAGCAGGCGGTCCGGCAGCTCGGGCCGGACGACGCGGGCGCCGCCGAGGTCGTAGGCGCCCGGGTTGCGCTCCTGGCAGACGACCACGACCTCGTGGCCCAGCCGGCTCCAGGCCCGCGCGAGCGCGCGCGTGTAGACGTTCGAGCCCGTGCCGCCGAGCAGGTACCCGTGCCAGAAGACGATCTTCACGGCCGAAGCCTCCTCGTCCGCGCTCGCGGCGGCACGGCGCGGGTCGAAAACCGGGGACTGTCCCCGCGAACTGTCGCGCGCGGACGGGTGTGGACGAAAAGTTGCACTTCCTTTACAGGGAAGCCCGTCCGCTGCAGACGCGTTCGCGGCCCGTTAGGTCAGGTGGAAGTAGAGCGCGTGCAAGAGCTCCACGGCCGGATTGGACGTGTGCACTTGCACGTCGTGCGGAACGTCGAGCAGCGCCTCGGAGTAGTTGAAGATGATCTTGACGCCCGCGGCGACCAGCTCGTCGGCGACCTCCTGCGAGCTGTCCGCCGGCACCGCGATGACGCCGACGATGATGTTCTTCTCGCGAACCGCGTCCCGAAGCTGCCGGTAGTCGCTGACGGGCATCGAGCCGACCTCGCGTCCCACCTTCTCGGGATCCGTGTCGAAGACCGCGGCGATGTTGATCCCGTGCTCGGCGAAGATCGGCGAGCTCGCGATCGCCTGCCCGAGTCGCCCGGCCCCGACGAGCGCGACGTTGTGCTGCCCTTGCGTCCGCAGGATCTTGCGGATCTCGCCGAGCAGCGAGTCGATGTTGTAACCGACGCCCCGCTTACCGAACTTCCCGAAGGTGGAGAGGTCGCGGCGGATCTGTGTTGCGTTGATGTTCGTGTAGTCCGCGATCTCCTGCGAGGAGATCCGGTCCTTGCCCATCTTCTTCGACTGGGTCAGGACTTGGAGATAGCGACTCAGACGAGCGGCGACGCCGACGCCTAACCGGTCGTTCGAAGCCTCCGCGCGCTCAGAAGTTTGTAACACCGCACGAGCATTCTGCCAATTCCGCTCCCCACGCCGCGAAGTGATGTCACAAACCCCTCGTTTAACCCGCCGCTTGTGCCGCCGCCAGCTTGCGCCGGAACGGCTCGGGCTGCACGTAGTAGGTGCAGACGCGCTCGCCGTCGATCTCGACGACCGGGATCAACTCGCGGTAACGCGACTCGAGCTCGGGGTCACCGTCGATCGCGACCTCGACCAGCTCGAACCCCAGTTCCGCGCGAAGCTCGGCGAGCTGCGCGCCGGCCCGCTCGCAGAGATGGCAGCCCTCAGCTTTGTAGACAACTACACGGGGGCTACGGATAGAGCCCACGCGTGATTGTCGCATCGGCGACGCGCCTAACCGCCAGCCCGTACGCGGCGAGGCGCATGCTCGTCTTGCGCTCCTCGAACGTGCGCCAGGTCTCGTTGAACGCGCGCGTGGTGATGTCGCGGAGCTTCGAGTTGATCTCGTCCTCTTTCCAGAAGTACTCCTGCAGGCCCTGGACCCACTCGAAATACGAGACGACGACGCCGCCGGCGTTGGCGAGCACGTCCGGAAGGACGAGGATGCCCCGATCGTCGAGGATCTCGTCCGCGGCGGGAGTTACCGGCCCGTTTGCCCCCTCGGCGATGATCTTCGCCTTCACCTGGCCGGCGTTCGCGGTCGTGATCACCTGCTCGAGGGCGCACGGCGCCAGCACGTCGCAGTCGAGGAGGAGCAGCTCTTCGTTCGTGACCGAGTCGGCGCCGCGAAGTCCCTCGAGGGCGCCGGTCTCCTGCTTGTGCGCCAGCACTGCGACCATGTCGAGACCTGCCTCGTTGTAGATCCCCCCACTCGAGTCCGAGACCCCGATCACGATCGCGCCCTGCTCGGCGAGGAACCTGGCCAGGAAGCTGCCGACGTTCCCGAAGCCCTGGACGACCACGCGCAGGCCGTCCATCCGCATCTCCCGCTTGCGAATCGCCTCCTGGATGCAGTAGAGGACGCCGTGCGCCGTCGCCTCGAGCCGGCCGAGCGAGCCGCCGATGTTGAGCGGCTTGCCGGTGACGACGCCGAGCACCGAGTGGCCCTTGTTCATCGAGTAGGTGTCGAAGATCCATGCCATCACCGACCCGTCTGTGCCGACGTCGGGGGCCGGGATGTCCTTCTCGGGACCGATCTCGTTGATGATCTCGCTCGTGTAGCGGCGCGTCATCCGCTGCAGCTCGCCCGGCGTGAGCTTCTTCGGATTGACGGCGATCCCGCCCTTGGCGCCGCCGAATGGGATGCCCATCAGCGCGCACTTCCACGTCATCCACATCGCGAGCGCCTTGACCTCGTCCAGCTCGACGTCCGGGTGGTAGCGGATGCCGCCCTTCGACGGCCCGCGGGCGATGTTGTGCGTGACACGGTAGCCCTCGAAGACCTCGATACTGCCGTCGTCCATAGACACCGGCACCGAGACGACGACCGCCTTCTTGCACTCCTGCAGCACGTTGACGAGGTTCGGGTCGACTGCGAACAGCTCCGCGACCCGGCGCAGCTGCTCCCTGGCGATGTCGTAGGGGTTCTCGCGGAGGTGTGATTCGGGGAGTTCGAGTGTGGTCACGGACGCTCCTTCGGCGCTCGGCAAATGGAAAAGTCGCTGCAAATCGCGGGGGCGAGTATAGGGATTTATTGGATCGTGAACGTCACCTGCCGGAAGGTCGGGCGGCTGTGGTCGGGTGGAAACGCGATCAGCGTGAGGGTGTAGTCGCCGGCGGGCAGCGTGTTTCCGTTGGGGTCGCGACCCGTCAAGCCGAACGCGTAGCTGCCGGGGAGCAGGTCACGCATGCGGACGAGGAGTCCGAGGTCGCTGCCGGATTCGCTCGTCAGGAGCATGTCCAGGCGGCCGACCGGCTGCACCTGGGCTCCCTCCTCTCCCGGCCCGAGACCGCCGGCGCGGAAGGAAAGCACGGCCGGAGTCGTGTCCGAGGGCTTGAAGCTCTTCTTCGAGAGCCCAACAGCCGAGAGAAGCGGTGCTCGGTCGCGACCGAACGGGATCACCCACGGCACTCGTAACGGCAGCGTCGAGCGCGAGCCGATCTCCATCGTTCCTTCGGCCGCCGGGCTGTCTGCGGGTCTCCCCTGGAAGGCTGCCTTGACGTGGATCGTGACCTCGCCACCCGGACGCAGTCGGAAGCGGGCCGGCGAGGCGGTCAACGCCAGACCGGCGCCGCCGGTCTGCGGCAGCGTCACCCGCATGTAGAGCAGCCGCGTCGACAAGCTCCGGACCTTCACCTCCTGGACGGAGTGCCAGTTCGCGCGGTCGGCCGGCCCGAAGGCCAGGCTGGTCGGATCCGTCCCGAACTCGGCGGCCGCCGCAGCGCCCACGTCGACCAGGCCGGTGCCCTGGGCCGTCACAGACGCGTCCTCGAAGGGGCGGGCGTGGCCGGCGAGGATGCTGCGAAGCGCCCGCGCGTCCAGGTCGGGCCGAGCCTGAGCGAGCAATGCCGCGGCACCTGCAACCGTCGCGGCGGCGGCGCTCGAGCCGTTGACGGTTCCGAAAGCCGGCGTCCCATCCTCCGCCGCCGAGGGCTCGGACGTCATCAGCGCCACCCCGGGGCCGACCAGATCGGGCCGGACGCGCCAGTCGAAGGAGAGACCGCGCGAGGAGAACGGGGCGACCGCGCCGGCGGTGCCGTTCCGAGTCACACGCGAGGCACCGAGCGAGAGGGCCGGGTGACGGCCGCCGGCGAGCGCGTCGCGCGCGGTGCGGGCGACGTCCTCCGGGACCGCGACCACCGGCACGGGCACGCTCTCGTCGAGTCCGAGGCCACCTGCGGGAATCGACGTTCCGTAGAGGACGACTGCCGCGGCGCCCGCGCGGGCCGCGTTCTCGACCGCGGTTACCGGATCGTCGCCCGCCCGTACGAGCGCGGCGCGGCCCGCGACGACGCTGAGGCCGTGCCGGTCGAAGAACGAATCCAGTGACGGCGCGGCCCGGAAGCCGCCCGGGCTGCCGTGGTAGCCGCGCGCCTGCGGCTCCGCGAGCGCGAGCTCCCGGGCCCGCGTCGGGAGTACGGCCCCGGCGAGCGGCAGCAAGCGGTCGACGAGCACGTCGAGGCCGACGCGGACGACGACCCTCACCTCCTCCGCCTGCGAGCGCAGGTCGGCCGCCCCCACGCTCAGCGCCGCCGGGGATCCACCCGGGCTCGACAGGCTTCCGAATGCCGGACCGGCCGGGCCGTCGTTCCCGGCCGCGCCGACGACCAGCGTGTCCAGATCAAGCGCGCCCTCGACGGCTCGCGCGTCCGGCGCGTCGGCGAACGCTGCGTACGGCGCGGCCAGGGGGACGAGGGCGATCCGGGCCGCGTCGTGCGCGTCACCGTCTTCGTTCGGATCGACCGCCCGCTCGAGGCCGGCGATCAGCTGGTCGGTCCGCGCGTAGACCGCCCAGCCGCCGGCGACGTCCTGCTGCCAGCCCGCGACGCGGATCGGCAGGACCGAGGCGCCCGTCGCCATCCCGGCGAGTCCTTCCGGCCCGCCGGCCCCGACGAGCAGGCCTGCCATCTCGGTCCCGTGTCGCTCGAGCCTCGTCGCGTCGTCCGGCTTGGTCGCGGCGAGCGCATGGAGGTCGCCGTCGCTGAGCACGTTGATTCCGTCCTGGACGCGTCCTCGGAGGAACGGCTGCGCCCGGTCGACGCCGGTGTCGAGGAGCGCGATCGTGACTCCGCGGCCGTCGAAGCCCGGCAGCACGATCTCCGGGCGATGCGCAGCGCCGCGCGCGAGCTCGTCCTTGGCCAGGAGCTGCGAGGAGATCGTCGCTGGGTAGGCGACGCGCGCCGGATAGACGCCGGCCACCTCGGGCTCCCGTTCCAGCAGCGCGACCGCCTCGGAGTCGAGCGCGGCCGAGAACCCGTTGATGACCCGCGAGAAGTAGTAGTCGACCCGCACCTGCACCCCGTGTTGCGCCAGCGTGGCCAGGACCTGCTGCTGCGCGGCGAGGGCCGAGGTGGTCCATTGCCGCTCCTCCGAGTCGGACGCCCTCCCGCCGGCACGCGCCACGCGCTGTGCCAGGGAGGGAGCCTTGAGCACGACGATCACGCGCTGCCCGACGTCGACCTTCGGCCGCGCGCTGCCGGCGAGCCCGCGCCAGGCCGCGGCGGTCGACGAGAGCGTCGGCAGCGCCACGCGCGTCCCACCCGCGCCGATGACGAACGCCAGCGCGCCTAGCGCAACGATGCCGAGCGGAAGCGCCTGAGCGGCTCTAGCCAGAGGCGTACGCATCGAGAGCAAGATAACCGGGGAGCGGGACCGCGTCCGTGTAACGCGCGGCCGAGGCGATCATCGCCGCATTGTCGGTGCAGAGCGGTAGCGGCGCGAAGGCCGCGTCGGGCAGGGCGGCGCGCAGCTCCGAGTTCGCCGCCACGCCGCCGACGACCGCGAGCTTCGTCGCCCCGGTTTGCTCGGCCGCCTCGTGCGTGCGACGCACGAGCGCGCGGACGATGGCGCGCTGGTAGCTCGCGGCCAGGTCGGCCCGGCGACGCTCGAGCTCGTCCTCCGGGAGGTCGCGGACGGCGTAGAGCAGCGCCGTCTTCAGGCCCGAGAACGAGAAATCGAGCCCGGGCACGCGCGCGACCGGGAAATCGAAGGCGGCGGGGTCGCCCTCGCGAGCGAGCCGGTCGATCGCCGCGCCGCCCGGGTAGCCGAGGCCAAGAAGTCGCGCGCCCTTGTCAAAAGCCTCGCCGGCGGCGTCGTCGAGCGTCGTGCCGAGCACCCGGAAGCCGCCCGGCTCGGCAACGTCGATCAGCAAGGTGTGGCCGCCGCTCGCGAGCAGGCAGAGGAACGGCGGCTCGACCCGTTCGGGTTGGAGGTAGAGCGACGCGACGTGGCCATGCAGGTGATCGACCGGCACCAGCGGCAGGTGGTTCGCCCAAGCAAGCGCCTTCGCGGCCGCGAGGCCGACGAGCAGCGCACCGACGAGACCCGGCCCCTGCGTGACCGCAACGGAGTCGACCTCCGCGAGCTCGATCCCGGCCTCACCGAGAGCCTCGCGCGTCACAGGGATAACGAGCTCGAGGTGTCGCCGCGAGGCCACCTCCGGCACTACACCCCCGAAGCGAGCGTGCAGCTCGGCCTGGGAGGAGACGACGTTGGCGAGGATCCGTCCGTCGCCGGTGATGACCGCGGCCGCGGTCTCGTCACAGGACGTTTCGAGACCGAGGATACGACCGCCTGTAGGGACTGGCACGGCGGGATTGGGACTGGCGTTCAGCTCTCGTCCGGCTCGCTGATCGGATCCTTCCACATGATCAGCGCGTCCTCGCGGTTGTCGGTGTAGTAGCCGCGCCTGACGCCGCGGGGCTTGAAACCGAGCCGCTCGTAGAGGGCGACGGCACCGGTGTTCGAGACGCGGACCTCCAACGTGTAGCCGCGGCGGCCCCGTCCCGCCGTCAGCTCGAACAGGCGCTCCAGCAACGTCGTCGCGATCCCGCGGCGGCGGTGCTCGGCCGTGACCGCGACGTTCATCACGTGCCAGGCGTCGACATAGCGGGAGATGACGAGGTAGCCGACGAGCTCGCCGCTCTCGAGATCGAACGCGCCGAGGCAGATCGAAGATGGCTTTGCGAGCTCGCTGGCGAACATCGAGCGCGACCACGGTGTCGGGTAGGAGGCGCGTTCGATCCGCTCGATCGCATTCAGGTCGCGCATCTCGAGCCGACGCAGCTCGACCCGCGTCATCTCCTTCATCGCGCTTGCTCCGCATCGGGAACCCTGAGGTAGAGCGGCTCGACCGCTTCCGGGTCGCCGAACTCGCGCGCGAGCTCGGCGTGGAACCGGGCGCGCGGCACGTGCAGCTCGCTCTCCCGCGGGGGGATCTCCGCGCCGAGCGCTTCGAGCACCTCGCGATAGCGGATGGCGCCGTCGCCGACGCACGTCGTCCCAGGCTCGAGGCGCAGCTCGTCCGGCGCGACCGCGGCCGGAGCCCCGTCAACCACCGCGAACACCTCGCGGCGGCCGGCGTCGACGACGGGGAGAGCCCCCGGCGAGCCTGCGCCCAGCGCCTCGAGCGTCGAGACTCCCGCGAGCCGCAGCTCGAGCGCGAACGCGAGCGCGCGCGCGGCCGCAAGGCCCATCCGTACACCGGTGAAGCTCCCCGGCCCGGTGCCGACGACGAGGCGGCTCAGCTCGCGCGGGTCGGCGCCCGCCTCCTCCAGCAGCTCGTCGGCGTCGGCCAGCACACGCACCGCCCGCGATGCGCGCTCTGCCAGCACCTCCCCATCGCGGACGAGCGCGCTGGTCGCGACGCTCGTGGCCGTGTCAAAGGCGAGCGTCAGCATCGCCGGAGACATCCGCTAACAGCTCCCGGTCGTCGCTCTCGAGCTCGATCGTCCTGTGTTCTCGGTCCACGTGCGACAAACGTACAGCGACGCGGACGGGGGGGAGTGCGTCGGCGGCGGCCTCGGGCCATTCGACGAAGCAGATCGCATCCTCGAAGTACGGCTCCAGATCCCCCCACTCGGCCGGCGAAAAGCCCTGGAAACGAAAGAGATCGAGGTGCGAGGCGTCGGGGTTTCCCGCGTAGCGGTGACCAACGGTAAAGGTCGGGCTGGTGACGGGAGCCTCGATTCCCAGCGCCCGGCAGGCGCCGCGGACGAAGGTCGTCTTGCCGGAGCCGAGCTCGCCCGAGACGGTGACCACGTCGCCAATCCGCAGCACGCGGGCGAGCCGCGCGGCGACCGCCTCTGTCTCCGCCGCCGAAGCGGTCATTCGCGAAAAATGCTGCCGCATTTTCCGATCGCGTCCGCGTCTGGTAACGCCCGTCGCGTCGCTCGGGAGATCAGAACAAGCCGAGCTGAACCGCCGGCTCGGGAGCCAGCGTGGCAAGCATCGGCTCCGGCTCCTCGATCGCGCCGCCGAGTAGATCAGGCAAGCGCCGGAAATCCTCCTCCAGCACCCTCAGCATCGCCGGCGTGTAGAGCGCCGCCGCAGGGTGGTAGAGCGGGTAGAGGAGCACTCGGCGACCGCCGAGGGTCGCCTCCTGCTCGGCGCCGTGGACCCGCGTGATCCCGGTCGGCTTGCCGGAAAGGAGCTTCGTCGCGAAATTGCCGAGTGTCGCCACCACCTTCGGCTCGATCAACGAGATCTGGCGGAAGAGGTGGCCCTCGCAGGCCTCGATCTCGTCCGGTTGCGGATCGCGGTTGCCGGGTGGCCGGCATTTGAGCACGTTCGCGACATAGACCTGGTCGCGCTCGAGCCCGATCCCGGCGAGGAGCTTGTCGAGCAGCTTGCCCGCCTGGCCGACGAAGGGCTTGCCCTGCTGGTCCTCGTGGAACCCGGGCGCCTCGCCGACGAACATCAGGTTGGCGGTTGGATCGCCGACGCCGAAGACGACCTGGGTCCGCCCTTCCGCGAGCCGGCACTTGGTGCAGCCGGCGACCTCGGCCCCGAAGGCGGCTAGCTCAGTGGCAGCCACACGAACCGCCGCAACAACCGCCACCGGAAGCGCCGAAGCTCGGTTGCTCGGCGGTGCCGTGAGCCGCGAAGACGGAGAACTGCTTGCGCACGTTCTCGGCGCCGCAGTCCGGGCAGTCGGGATCGTGACCGTTCCGGACGAGCTCCTCGAAATGCGACTCGCACTCCATGCACACGTACTCGTAGATCGGCATCGCGGCGAGAGTTTAAGCGGCGGCTCGGACGGGTCGCAAATGACCTCTAGGCCGACCCGCGCACCCGCCGCCCCCCGAGGCGGCCGACAAGGGCCCCCGGCCTGACAGAAAGGCTGCCGTGCGCCGCCTTCGGCCCCAGAACGCGCAGAGAGCCGACGAACCGGGCTGGAAGCGTCGAGCCCGTGTCCGGCCGGTAGAGCCGGAGTTTCCCGCTCACCTGCAACCCCGGAACCAGGCTGTACCGCTTCAGGGCGAAGGTCGTTCCCGACGTGCGGATGGCGCCGCCGTAGAGGCCGGCGATCGAATGCGGCGTCGAAAATCCCGTCAACGCGAACGCCCACGAAGCCGCGGCCTCCCGCACTGTCTTCGCTACGGCGGCGAGCGTCCGGCCGCGCACGCCGCGCCGATTTGACGACGGGAAGGACGCCGGGAAGGGGCCGATCGGGTTGACGAGCATCGGCGAGCGCGGGCAGCGCGACGGAGGGATGCCGCCCGAGAGCCACGTCCCGACGGCGTCGTCGGCGCAGCGGGTGAAGTCGGCGCCGAGGACGCTGTGGCCCACGCCCGGCACCGTCACGAGGTGTCCTTGTGGGAACCGCGCCGCGATCGCGGCGGCATTGGAGGCAGGCGTGCGCAGGTCGCGCTCACCCGCGAAGACGAGCACCGGCACGTTAGGCAGCGGCCCCGATCCGATTCCCGGACGGCGCGCCTGCGGCGGCCAGAGGAGGCAGAACGCGGCCGGCCCCAGATCGGTCGCCCAGCGGCCGAACGGGCCGGTCGAGCCGCGCGGGAGCGCGTTTCGCGCCGCGGCGAGCAAGGCCGCGCGTTGCGCGACCGGCGTCTCCGGATCCCACGGGAACGGCCCGTCGTCGCATACGGTGGCGGTGTACAGCCCCATGCTCAGGTCCTCGGCCGGGGTGATCGACGTCTCGCGGTCGAGCTGGACGAGCCGTAGCAGCGCACGCGGCCGGCCCCGCAGCGCCGCGTGCACGGCGGCCGGCAGCTCGGCGACGAGGCCCGCATTCAGGTCGCTGTCGAGGACGGCGCCGCTCAGGAAGTCGATGCCGGATGCCCGCACGGTCCTCGTCCCGCCGCCCGGCTTCGCCACCTTGCCGGCGAGTGGACGCCTGGCCATTCGGTTCGCCAGCTTCACGACCTCGCCGACGAAGTTCGAGGTCGCCGCCCTGCACAGCCGTCCCGAGCACAGGGACGCGAGCCCCTTCGGCATCTGCCGGAGGTCGTCGAGCGCAAACGGGTCGCGGCCCTGCGCATCGGCGACCGAGTCGAGGAGCAACCGCTCGACGTGACTCGGGTAGGTGAGCGCGTACGCGACGGAGAGCTGCGTCCCGTACGACGTGCCCCAGAGCGCGATCCTGTCGACGCCGAGCGCCTGGCGCACGGCGTCGATGTCGTCGACGTGATCGCGGGTGGAGTAAAAGGCGCGGCTGGGGCCGATCTCGGTCGCGCACTTCGCGACGAGCGGCCGCGCCGTCGCGGGCGAGGCGAACGGAACCGCCTGGAGCTCCGGACAGCGGAGGACGCCTGACCGCCCCGTCCCGCGGTTGTCGAAGGCGACCAGCGTGTAGCCCGGAAACCGGCTGCGGTAGTCGATCGCGTTCGTACCGAGTTGGAACGTGCCAGACGACGCCTGTCCGGGCCCGCCCGCGACGAGGAAGAGGACGCCGCGACGCGTGCCCGGGGCGGGCAGCTCCTCGACGTGGAGGGAAACGGTGCCGGCAGTCGCGCTGCTCCGGTCGAGCGGAACGTCCAGTGTCGTGCACTCGAGCCCGTTCGGCCCGCACGGCACGAACAGTGCGTGCGCGGCCGGAGCGCCTTGCGGAGCGCCAAGCGCTGCGCAGAGCGCGGTAAGGACGATGAGACCCCGCAACCGCATCGAAGCCCGCCCACGATACCGGTACCCAGGTACGCTTCGGCTGCCCGGTATCCGCTACGGAACTGGAGCGAAATGGTGTTCGAAAGCGTCAACGTGATCGGTCGCGGCCGGGTCGGCTCGGCGGTCGCCGCACGCCTCCAGGAGCGCGGCGTCGAGCTGCGCGAGGACGGCGCAGACTTGACCTTGTTGTGCGTTCCGGACGCGGCGATTCGCGACGTGGCCCGGGACCTGGTCCCGGGACATGGCTGGATCGCGCACGTCAGCGGCGGCACACCGCTCTCCGCACTCGACCCGCACCCGCGTCGCTTCGGCCTTCACCCCCTCCAGACGTTCACGCGCGCGCGAGGCCCCGAGCAGCTCGACGGCGCCTTCGCGGCGGTCACCGCCGGGACGGCCGAGGCCCGGGAGCGCGGTTTCGAGCTGGCGCGGCTGCTCGGCCTAACGCCGTTCGAGCTCGCCGACGAGGCGCGGCCCCTCTACCACGCCGGCGCCGCGATCGCCTCCAACTACCTCGTCACGCTGCACCGCGTTGCGGCAGAGCTCTTCCGCGCCGCGGGGGCGCCGCCGGAGGCGCTCGTGCCGTTGATGCAGCGGACGATCGAGAACGGCTTCGAGCTGACGGGCCCGATCGAGCGCAGCGACTGGGAAACCGTCGAGGCGCACCGAGAGGCGATCCGCGCCACCCGGCCCGAGCTGGAGCCGCTCTACGACGTCCTGGCAGAGGCAACACGCTCGTGAAGATCGTCCGGACGATCGCCGATGCCTCCAGCCTGGTGACACGCGACGGAACCGTCGGCTTGGTGCCGACAATGGGCGGCTTCCACGAGGGCCACCTCGCGCTCTTCCGCGCGGCCCGCGCTGAGAACGACGTCGTCGTCGCCAGCCTCTTCGTCAATCCGGCCCAGTTCGGTGCGAACGAGGACCTCGCCGCCTACCCACGCGACGAGAAGCGCGACGCGGAACTCGCAGAGGCAGCAGGCGTCGACATCCTCTTTGCACCCTCTGCCGAGGAGCTCTACCCGCCCGGGTTCCAGACATGGGTCGAGGTCGAGCAGCTCGGACGGACACTCGAAGGCGAGTTTCGCCCCGGCCACTTTCGCGGCGTCGCGACCATCTGCTTGAAGCTGTTCAACGTCGTCCGCCCAGACCGGGCCTACTTCGGCCAAAAGGACGCCCAGCAGGTCGCGGTCGTCAAGCGGATGGTTCGCGATCTGGATCTGACTGTCGAGATCCGCGTCGTCCCCACCATCAGGGACGGCGACGGGCTCGCCCTCTCTTCGCGGAACGCCTACCTCTCGCCCGCGGAGCGCGAGCGCGCGCTGGCGCTGCCTCGGGCGCTCGCCACCAAGGATGCGGCGCAGGCCCGAGCGCGGCTGAACGATCTCGACGTCGACTACGTCGAGGTCGCCGACTTCGAGCCCCGCGTGCTGGCAGCGGCCGTCCGCGTCGGCAAGACCCGTTTGATCGACAACGTAATTCTCGACAAGGAGCGCGCATGAGCACTCGTCCCCGGAAACCCGGCCCCGCCACGCCCGCACCCGGAAAGCTCGCCCTCCCCGAGCTGCTCGAGATGAAGCGCCGCGGCGACAAGATCGTCATGGTCACTGCGTACGACGCGCCCGGCGCCAGGCTGGCGGACGCGGCCGGGATCGACCTGATCCTTGTCGGCGACACTGCCGCGATGGTCGTCCTCGGGCACGACTCGACCGTGCCGGTGACGATGGACGAGATGCTCTTCCTCACCCGCTCGGTCGCGCGAGCGGCCAAGCGCCCCCTGATCGTCGGCGACATGCCGTTCGGCACCTACGAGGCCTCGGACGACGACGCCGTCCACAACGCGGTTCGCTTCGTCAAGGAGGGCGGCGCCGACGTGGTCAAGCTCGAGGGTGCGGGCCCTTCGCTCTCGCGCGTCCGCGCGATCGCGGGCGCCGGCATCGGGATCATGGGCCACGTCGGCCTGACGCCGCAGTCGGCGACCGTGCTCGGCGGCTTCAAGGCTCAGGGCCGCACCGCCGATCAGGCGCGGCAGCTCTACGAGGACGCGCTCGCACTCGAGCGCGCCGGCTGCTTCGCCATCGTGCTGGAAGCCGTCCCCGCGGCCGTCGCCGAGCGGGTGACCGAGGCGCTGACGGTGCCGACGATCGGGATCGGCGCGGGCGCGGCCACCGATGGCCAGGTGCTCGTCTACCACGACCTGCTCGGTCTTTACCAGGGGCGCGCGCCGCGTTTCGTCAAGCGCTATGCCGACCTGGCCACCGAGATCCGAGACGCGCTCGAGCGCTACGCCGCCGACGTGCGCGAGCGTCGCTTTCCCGAGGAGCAGCACACGTATTCGATCCCGGACGAGGAGCTCGCCGACTTCAAGGCAGAGCTAGCCCCCGAGAACGTTCAACGCTAGGTCGGCGACTGCCACGAGCGCGCCGAAGAGCGCGACCGCGCTGACGCTGCGCGCCCAGCTCCAGCGGTGGACGGAGCGGATGCCGATCGCGAGCAAGACGAGGGCCCAGAGAGCGAAGCCCGCCTCGAGCACGGTAAAGACGTGCGCGCCGGAGCCTGAGTCCGAGCCGGCGCTGCGGAAGATATCGCCGCCGTAGAGAGCGAGCCGCACCGGCAGCAACACGAGCGAGAACGTCAGCGGCACCGCCGCCAGGGCCAGCAGGTGGCGCGCCTGGCGGTAGCTGCCTCGCGCGCCGAGCCAGTCGAGCGCGAGATAGAGAACGCCGCCCCCGAGCCAGTAATTGACGATCCCGACGAACAGGCCGGCGATGAAGAGCCAGACGGGGATCACGATCCCCGCGCGGTCGGGATCGTCGGCGAACGACCCGGCCTGGGAGCTGGCCAGGGTGAGAGCGAGCCCGGCGAGGAAGACGACGGCGGCAATCGCGTCCTGGCGGTCCTCGGCCGCCTCCCGGGAATCGTCCCTCAAAGCGGCGAGCACCGGCCGCGGCGCCTGCGCGACCAGCAATGCCCGCAACCACCAAGCGCGCGACTCGTTCCGGCGCACGGGCTCGGCCTGCGTCGTCACGGCCGCAGCGTACGCCACGCGCGATCCGCTAGAGCTGCTCAGGCCGCGGCGGCGGCGTGCGCCGGCAGCACTTCGCGCAGGAACTGCCCCGTGAACGAATCCTCGACCGCCGCGACCTGTTCGGGCGTTCCCGTCGCCACGATCTCGCCGCCGGCCTCGCCTCCTTCGGGCCCGAGGTCGATCAGCCAGTCGGCCTGCTTGATCACGTCGAGGTTGTGCTCGATCACGAGCACGGTGTTGCCGGAGTCGACCAACCGTTGGAGGACGTCGAGCAGCTTCTCGATGTCCGCGAAGTGGAGGCCCGTGGTGGGCTCGTCGAGCATGTAGAGCGTCCGGCCCGTCGCCACCTTCGAGAGCTCCTTCGCCAGCTTGATGCGCTGTGCCTCGCCGCCTGAGAGCGTCGTCGCCGGCTGGCCAAGCTTGATGTAGTCGAGGCCGACGTCGTGCAGGGTCTGCAGCTTCCGACGCAGCTTGGGGATCTTGGCGAAGAAGGCGAGCGCCTCCTCGACCGACATCGCCAGCACGTCCGCGATCGACTTGCCCTTGAAGCGAACCTCGAGCGTCTCGCGGTTGTAGCGCGCGCCCTTGCACGTCTCGCACGGGACGTAGACGTCAGGCAGGAAGTGCATCTCGATCTTGATCTGGCCGTCGCCCTTGCAGGTCTCGCAGCGGCCACCGCGGACGTTGAACGAGAAGCGCCCGGGCTTGTAGCCGCGCACCTTCGCCTCGGGCGTCAGCGAGTAGAGCTCGCGGATCGGCGTGAACAGGTCCGTGTAGGTCGCCGGATTCGAGCGCGGCGTCCTGCCGATCGGCGACTGATCGATGTCGATCACCTTGTCGAAGCACTCGATCCCATCGACCGACTCGTGCTCACCCGGCTTGACCCGCAGCCTGTGCAGCCGGTTTGCGAGCGACTTGTAGACGATCTCGTTGACGAGCGTCGACTTCCCGGAGCCGGAGACGCCGGTCACGCACACGAACTTCCCGACGGGGAACTCGACGTCGATGTCCTTGAGGTTGTGCATCGAGGCTCCGCGCACCCAGAAGGAGCCCAGATCCTCGTCTCGGCGCTCGGGAATCGGAATCGTCCGCGCGCGAGAGAGGAACTGTCCCGTAACCGACTTCTTGTTCCGCTCGACCTTCGTCGCCGGTCCTTCCGCGACGACGTGGCCGCCGTGCTCGCCGGCGCCCGGGCCCATGTCGACGAGGTGGTCGGACGCACGCATCATCTGCTCGTCGTGCTCGACGACGAGCACGGTGTTGCCGAGATCGCGCAGCCGCTCGAGCGTGCCGATCAGCTTGCCGTTGTCGCGCTGGTGCAGGCCGATCGAAGGCTCATCGAGGATGTAAAGGACGCCGACCAGCTGCGAGCCGATCTGCGTCGCCAGCCGCAGCCGCTGCGCCTCGCCGCCCGACAGCGTCGCCGCGGTCCGGTCGAGGTCCAGGTAGCCGACGCCGACGTTGTCGAGGAAGGTGAGTCGCTCCTTGATCTCCTTGATCACGCGCGAGCCGATCAGCTTGTCGGTCTCGCTCAGCTCGAGCCCGTCGAGGAAGTCGAGCGCGCGGAACACCGACATGCGCGTGAACTCGTGGATGTTCTTGTCGCCGACCGTGACCGCCAGCACCTCCGGCTTCAGCCGCGCGCCGTGGCAGACCGGGCAGGGCCGGAAGCTCATGTACTCCTCGATCCGCTCGCGCTGCTGGCTCGAGTCGGTGTCCCGGTAGCGGCGCTCCAGGCTCGGGACGAGTCCTTCGAACGCCATCGTGTACGCGCGGCGGCGGCCCATCCGGTTGCGGTACGAGACGTAGATCCGCTCGCCGTCGGTGCCGTAGAGGAAGAAGTTCTGCTGCTCCTCGCTCAGATCCTGCCAGGGCGCTTCGAGGTCGATCTCGTAGCGATCGGCAATCGCCTGGATCACCGACTCGTAGAAGCCCGAGTTGCCGAGCGCCCAGGGAACCAGCGCACCCTCGCCGATCGAGATCCCCGGATCGGGAACGAGCAGGTCGGGATCGATCTCCTGCTGATGCCCGAGCCCGGTGCAGCGCGGGCAGGCGCCGTGGGGCGAGTTGAACGAGAAGATGCGCGGCTGCAGCTCGGGCAGCGAGACGCCGTGCTCGGGACACGCGAACTTCTCGCTGAACGTCAGCTCGGCGCCGTCGACGACGTCGATCACGACCAGCCCGTCGGCCAGCTGCGCCGCGGTCTCGACCGACTGGGCGAGTCGCGTCCGCAGGTCGTCCTTGATGACCAGCCGGTCGACGACGACTTCGATCGTGTGCTTGAACTTCTTGTCGAGCTCGGGTACGCCCTCTTCGAGCAGCCACTGGTCGCCGTCCACCTTGACGCGTGAGAAGCCCTCGGCCTGGAGGTGCTCGAAGACGTCCTTGTATTCGCCCTTGCGGTCGCGGACGACCGGCGCGTTGACCGTGAAGCGGGTGCCGGGCTCGAGCTGGAGGATCTGGTCGACGATCGACTCCTGGCTCTGGCCGGAGATCGGCCGGCCGCAGATCGGGCAGTGCGGCTTGCCGATCCGCGCGTAGAGCAGGCGCAGGTAGTCGTAGATCTCGGTCACCGTGCCGACGGTCGAGCGCGGGTTCCGTGAGGTCGTCTTCTGGTCGATCGAGATCGCCGGGCTGAGGCCGTCGATCGAGTCGACGTCCGGCTTCTCCATCATCTGCAGGAACTGCCGCGCGTAGGCGCTCAGGCTCTCGACGTACCGGCGCTGGCCCTCGGCGTAGATCGTGTCGAAGGCAAGGCTCGATTTCCCGGACCCCGAGAGTCCGGTCACGCAGATCAGCGCATTCCGCGGCAACCGGACGGTGATGTCTTTGAGGTTGTGCTCGCGGGCGCCGTGGACGACCAGCTCGTCTGCAGCAGCCATGAACAAGCCAGTTTAGCCGCGGTTGACCGATCGAACAAGTGTTCGTAATTTGGGATGGCCCGCTTGGTGTCACGCGGGGAGTACCTTCGTCGCATGCGGCTTCTAGGCCCGGCCAGCGAGGAGGAAATGATCGCCGTCTTCTTACGTGGCGAGCTCGACTCGGGCCGCTACGGCAAGAAGCTCCGCACGCTACTGGCGCGCGACAGGCGTACCGAAGACCTGTTGCGCCGCCCTGACCTCGGCGATGTCGAGGCGAACGCGTATCGGCGGCGGCTCCTCGAGGAGCATCGGGCTTATGAGCGGCGCGACGGGCTGTTCGGGGGTTTCCCGCAGCAGGTCGAGTGGTTCCGGGCGGCGCTCGAGCGTGACGAGGTCCTCGACATCCTCTACATCGACTGGGACTGGTGGCTGGAGCTGTCCGGCGGCACTCGACGCACGCGCGACGCCGCGCGCAGGATCCTCGAAGATGAGGGCGCCGACGCCACGGCCGCCGAGCACGAGCCGCTGGCGGCGGCGCTGCAGACGACGCCGCCACCGCCAGAACTGATTGCGGTCACGACCACGGCACGAACGCCGCTCGTCCTCGTCGAGGGTCACGCTCGCCTGACCGCCTACGCGCTCTTCCCGGACTACCTGCCGGCCAAGCTGGAGATCCTCCTCGGCGTCTCCGACGAAATGCCGCGCTGGTGCCAGTTCTAGTCGCCGCTGCTCGGCGCGTCCGAGCCGAGCACGACCAGGAAGCCGGCGCCGCAGAAGGCCGCCACGTAGACGAGCCCGACGACGGCGGCCGCCCAGACCCCGAGCATGTCCCTTGTCCCGCTCGCGTGCGCGGTGACGACTGCTCCGAGCGCATGGCCCGGCGCAAACCGTGCCGCGTCGCCCGCCGCGCTGATCACGCCTTCTCCGATCAGCAGCCAGAGCAGGATCGCGATGATCGCGCCGGTCTGCCTCCGCAGCACCGCGCCGACTCCGACACCGATCCCCGCGGCCAGCATCGAAGCGCCGACGGCGCCGAGGAAGGGCGTCATGGTGTCGCGCCCGAGGTGCAGGCTCAAGCCGCGCCCGTGGAACCAGAGCTCGGCAATCACCAACGTGGCCACATCGACGAACACCGCGAGCACGAGGACGACGAGAACCGCCGCGGCCAGCTTGGCCGCGAGCAACTTCTCGCGGACGGGCACGGCGAGGAAGCTCTGGTTGATCGTCCCGTGGGCGTACTCGGCTGTCACGAGCAGCGAGCCGATCAAAACCGCGACGATCGCTGCCAGGCCGCCGAAAGCGAGCGTCGAGCGCTGTGTCGAGAGCTCGCCCAGGGTTTCGGGGTCGGTCGAGCCGATGTGGATCGAGAGGACCAGGGTCAGAAAAGCGAGCAGCCCCACTCCAAACCAGAGCAGCAGGCGGGTCGTCAGGGCCTTGAGGAGCTCTGCGCGCAACGCGTTCATTGCCGAGGCTCCGCGGTCAGCTCGAGGAACGCCTCCTCGAGAGAGCCGGCCTCGGCGACGAGCTCGTGCAACGGAATACCGGCCTCGGCCGCGAGGTCGCCGACCCGCTCGGGCGGCGCGTGGACGGCGAGGGGCCCCGCGGGGGTCGGCTCTGCCTCGATCCCGGCAGCGCGGAGCCTCGCCAGCAGCTCCTCCGCCCGCGGCGAGCGGACGCGAGTCGCGCCGGCCGCTTGCAGGGTCAGCTCCGCGACCGACTGGTGGGCGACGAGCTTGCCGCGGTGGATGATCACGACCTCGTCGGCGAGCTGGGACACCTCGGCCAGCACGTGGCTCGAGACGAAGACGGTCCCGCCGCCCTCCGCGAACGAGCGGAGGAAGTTCCGCAGCCAGCGAATGCCTTCCGGATCGAGCCCGTTGGCGGGCTCGTCGAGGACGAGCAGCTCGGGCTCGCCGAGCAGCGCGGCGGCAACGCTGAGACGCTGCCGCATCCCGAGCGAGTAGCCACCGACCCTGCGCTTGGCCGCCCCCGTCAGCTCGACGTCGGCGAGAACGCGATCGATGCGCTGCCGCGAGATCCCGGCCGCTGCCGCAAGGACTCGTAGCTGGTTCCGTCCGCTGCGCGCCGGGTGGTAATTGGAGGCCTCGAGCACCGCGCCGACCGTTCGGAGCGGCGCGTCCAGTTCTCGATAGCGTCGCCCCGCCAGAGTCGCGCGCCCACTCGTCGGCAGGGCCAACCCGAGCAGCACGCGCAGCGTCGTCGTCTTCCCGGCCCCGTTCGGCCCGAGGAAACCGGTGATCCGCCCGCGCGGCACGCTGAAGCTCAGGTCGTCGACCGCGACGGCGCTGCGGTAGCGCTTGGTGAGATGTTCGACTTCGATCACGCGGGGCGCAAGGCAGCCTACGGGGCGCGGCTCGCAACGAGCCCGTAGACGCTGCCCGGCTGGGGCACGTACGTGATCTCGAGCGGTCCTGCGATCAGCGTCCCGTAGCCGAGCACCCTGCCGAGCAGGCTCTGCTCGACCTCCACCGCGCCGACGCGCTCGAGGCGCACCGCCGCGATCCGGCGGCGAAGCGTGCCGCGAACGAGCGCGAGCCTGTCGTCCGTGACGATCACGTGCGTTCGCTCCCACTTCCACGTGGCACGGAGCGCGAGCAGCGCAGCCACGATGACGAGCGCGGCGCCGGCAACCGCAAAGGGCCAGGCGAGCGAGACGAGCAGCCCTCCCGCCGCGGCGAGAAGGAACGCGCGGGCGAGCGCGGGCGCCAAGACGATCCCATGACGTCTGGAGTCGAGGTAGATGCGCTCACCGTCGTCTACACGCACGCGCGCGGCTTCGCCGCTGCATCGCGCCTTCCTTCTCCGGGAGAAGCCTGCCAGTGCCCCCCAGACGCCCTGCCCTGGTCCGCTGCGCGGACAGGCGGCAGCGCCGCCCTCTCACCCCTGTTTGCCGGGCCTACAACAGAGGGGAAGACTCAACCGTGGGACAAGTTGCCCGAAAGGCAGCCGTTGCGACGCTGGTCGTCGTCGGGATCGTCGCGCTCGTGCTCGCGCTCTGGAAGCTGCGCGTCCTGGTCTCGCTGTTCTTCCTCGGGCTGGTGATCGCGGCCGCGATGCGGCCCGGGATCGAATGGCTGCAGGCGCGACGGGTGCCGCGCAGCGTCGGCCTCGCGGTGCACTACCTCGTCCTCGCCGGCGTGGTGGCGCTGTTCCTCTGGCTGGTCGTCCCGCGCGCCGTCGACCAAGTCGGCCAGGCACTCGGCGGTGTCCCGACCTCGAGAAACGCCCTGGACAAGGCGACGAGGAATTCGACCGGAATCAAGCACACGGTCCTGCGCGCCCTGCAGAAGCGCCTGAAGAAGCTCCCGGCCGCGAGTTCGCTCGTACACGCGTCCGTAAGCGTGACGAAGACCGCCTTCGAGGTCCTGATCGCGATCTTCTTCACCTTCGCGGTCGCTGCCTACTGGATCTTCGAGCGCGACCGGGCGAGGCGCGTCGTCTTATCCCTCGTGGCGCGTGAGCACAGGAAGACCATTCGCGACACCTGGGACCTGATCGACGCGAAGCTCGGCGCCTTCGTTCGCGGCCAGCTCGTGCTGATCGCCTTCGTCGGGACCGTTCTCTCGCTCGCCTTCTGGGCGATCGGCGTGCCGTTCTGGCTGTTGCTCGGCATCTTCGCCGGGGTCGTCGAGATCATTCCGATCGTCGGCCCGCTGACCGCCGGAGGCGTCGCAATCGGGGTTGGGCTGACGGACTCGTGGCAGATCGCGCTCGCCGCAGGTCTCGCGGTTCTCGTCGTGCGCCTGGTCGAGGACTACATCGTCGTCCCGAAAGTGCTCGGGCACGCGGTCGGTCTGTCACCGCTCGTCGTCCTCGTCTCCGTCACCGCGATCGGCCTGCTGCTCGGCGGCATCTACGTGCTGCTCGCGGTGCC
>Ga0066709_100000458_pt1 | contig 21827 bp, 24 predicted proteins | sample GraSoiAngelo_158_FD_79665 | JGI IMG/M metagenome (GOLD analysis project Ga0066709, IMG submission 79665) | Grasslands soil microbial communities from the Angelo Coastal Reserve, California, USA - 14_1009_16_30cm | ecosystem: Environmental > Terrestrial > Soil > Grasslands | place: USA...
ATGAGCTGCAGCGAACGGATCGACGGCCGAACGCTGCCGCTCTCCAGTTGGCTGATGAAACCCTTGGTCAGCTCCTCGCCGGCGAGTTGAGCTTGACTCATCCCGCGCTCTTGGCGCGCCGATCGAACTCGTGCGCCGAGAGTGTCTGCGGGACCCGTCCGGCGGGTACTAGTGGCCATGGACCTCCGCACCATTCGTGAGCATTCGCGAGCGACCGTTACTAGATCGAGACCCGGTTAAGGTTGACGCGTTTCGTAAGGCCTACCTAGACTCGCGACGAGCCTAGCAGGGGGCGAAAGCGCTGGGCAAGGGAGCGAGGCGGCATGAAACTCATTCGAGTCCTCGTCCTTCTTGCCGTGCTCATCGCAGGATTGCTGAGTACGGGCATCGCCGTATCGGCCGCGGTCGACCTGACCTACTCGCCGGCCGAGGCCATCGACCCAGGCTTCGAGTAACACCGCCGCGACGTCCCAGTAAACTCGCGCCATGGCGGCAACAGCGCTGGGACGTCGCGAGGTCATCGAGATCGAAGGCAAGCGATTCGTGTATCAGCACGGCTACCGCATGGGCCGTGTGACGTACGTCGTACGTATTCCGCTCACCAAGAACATGGCCGTCTGGATCCCCGGCCACCTCGGGGCCCAGGAGATCGAGGCCAGCCTTCGTGGCGAGAACGCGTTCATGCTGCAATAGCGGTGCGCGCTGTCATACAGCGCGTCCGCCGCGCGCGCGTCCTGGTCGACGACGAGGTCCTCGGCAGCATCGCGACGGGCCTCGCGGTCCTGGTGGGAATCGGCAGATCCGATCACGCCCGCGACGCCAAAGCGCTCGCCGAAAAGGTCGCGGCGCTGCGCGTCTTCGACGATGACAGCGGCCACATGAATCGTTCGCTCAAGGACGTCGGCGGCCGGATCCTGGCGGTGCCGCAGTTCACCCTGTACGCCGATCCGCGTCATGGGCGCCGGCCGGACGTCGCTGCGGCGGCGGCGCCGGAGGACGGGCGGCGGTTGTACGAGGCGTTCGTCGGCTTCCTTCGCGGCAACGACGTGGCGGTCGAAAGCGGGCGTTTCGGAGCGCACATGCGGCTCGAGCTCGAGAACGACGGGCCGGTGACGATCGTGTTGACGACGGACGGGTGGCGGGAGGCGGAGCTGGGATGAACCCGAGGGCACTCTCATCGAGGTGAGTCAGCCGCTGGCGCGCTGACCGCGTGCCATCCTCCGCGGTGGATGACCTGCGACTCCGGGCGCCTGCCCCGGCGAAGTGACGGCGAGGGACGATCTGGCGCCGGATGCCCGATCGCGATCGCGCCGACGACAGTCGCGCGCTCGGGGACGCCGTATGCCGCTTTCAGCTCGGCGTGGCGACGCACGCTGAAGAACAGGGCGCCGAGCCCTTCGTTCACCGCGGTGAGCAAGATGAGCATCGCCGCCATCGCCGTGTCGACGTCCCAGAACGGGACCGGCCAGCGCTTCTCATCGCGATCGGTCCACCCTTTATCCGGCTCCGCATACCGCGACAGGTACACCTCCCTTTCGCTGACGCAGACAATCACCAGCGGGGCGTTGAACAGCGCCGGATAACCGAAGCGGTTGCGGTCGTCATCCGACCAGATCACGTCCCAGAACCCTTTGGTATCCGGGCCCTCGAACACGAGGAACGACCAGCCCTGGCTGTGACCCGCCGACGGCGCGCGACGCGCATTGCGAAGGATCCGCTCGACGACGTCGGGAGCGATCGCGCGTGCCTCGAACGACCGGACCATCTTGCGTTTCCGTACGACGTCCTGAAATTCCATCGCGGCCTACGGCGACGCGAACTTGGAGAGGATCTCGTCCTGTAGGCGCAGGAAGGGCTCGTCCCAGCCGTGCCCGCCGCCCTCGATGACGTGCACGATGCCCTCGGGCAGTCCGAGCTGCCCCAGCGCGTCGCAACGAACGAACGAATCGTGGCTTGGGACGATGATGAAGAGCGGTCCGGTCCACCGTTTGGCGTGGGCCAGGCGGTCGGAGAGAAGGTCCACGGCGAGCTCGCGTGCCGCGCGCGGATGCACCATGGCCATGTTGCGTTGGTCGATGGCGTCTCGCTCCGGCACGACGCGACCGCGATCGACAAAGATGGTCTTGTACAGCCGCGTCACTCGCGCGAGGTGGCGCATCCGCGCCAGCAGCGGGCGCATCGGCCGTGACGCGAACAGGCGGATCTGCCGCCGGAAGAACGGCGTGGTCGCGTCGGCGAAGAGCGGCGTGTGCAGGAGCAATCCGCGGACGTCCTGCGGATATCGCGACGCGATCTCCAGCGCGATGCTCGCCCCGGAGCACAGCCCGCCGATGTGCGCCGGGACCGCACCGACGGCCCGCAGGAGCTGATCGCAGAACTCCGCGTAGGCCGTGGCGTCGTGGCGCCCCGCGAGAGGGGGCGCGCCGTGACACCCCGGCAGGTCGGGGACGATCACGCGGAAGCGACGCGACAGCGTCGGTATCCATGGCTCGAAGTTCTCCCATGATCCGGCCCAGCCGTGGATGAGCAGCAGCGGCTCGCCCCAGCCGGCCTCGGCGTAGCTGTACCGCGCACCCTGGAGCTCGACCTGACGAAGGGTCACGTCCACGCCTCGAGGTTACCGCTTCAGCTAGGTCCGGAAGAAGGCCATGACGCGCGTGACGTAGTCAGCGGTGTGCGTAGAGGTCCTCCGCGCCGGACGGTGGGGTCGGGGCCGGGACCCTAACGGGAGGCGACGGCGACCGCCTCTCGCTCGGCCTCCTCGGACACGCCGCCGTGCTCGAAGACGATCTCCCCGTTGCGTTCGTCCACGATCACGCGCTCGCCCTCGTGGAATTCGCCCCGCAGGATCGCCAGGGCCAACGGGTCAAGGACGCGGCGCTGCAGCACGCGTCGGATCGGCCGCGCGCCGTAAACCGGATCGAAGCCCTCGTTCGCGAGAACGGCTTTCGCCGCGGGCGTGAGCGTGATGTCGATCTTCTTCTCCGCCAGACGCTTCGACAGCCCCGACATCTCCTTGTCCACGACCTCGGCGATCTGCTGGTCCGACAGGCCGTGGAAGATGACGATCTCGTCGATGCGGTTCAGGAACTCCGGGCGGAACGTCTGCCGCACCAGCTCCATCACACGCTGACGCATCAGCGCGTCGTTGTGTGTCAGCTCCTGGATGAAATGCGAGCCGACATTGCTGGTCATGATCAGCACCGTGTTCTTGAAGTCGACGGTGCGGCCCTGACCGTCGGTGAGACGGCCTTCGTCCATGACCTGGAGCAGCACGTTGAACACGTCGGGATGCGCTTTCTCGATCTCGTCGAACAGGATCACGGTGTAGGGACGCCGGCGGACCGCCTCGGTGAGCTGGCCGCCCTCTTCGTATCCGACATAGCCCGGAGGCGCGCCGATGAGACGCGCGACGGTGTGCTTCTCCATGTACTCGGACATGTCCAGCCGGACCATGGCCTTTTCGTCGTTGAACAGGAACTCGGCCAGCGCGCGGGCGAGTAGCGTCTTGCCGACACCGGTCGGACCCAGAAACAGGAACGATCCGATCGGCCGGTTCGGATCCTGCAGCCCGGCGCGCGAGCGCCGCACCGCATTCGCCACGGCTTCGATAGCCTCATCTTGACCGACGACGCGCCTGTGGAGGTGCAGCTCCATCTTCAGCAGCTTGTCCATCTCGCCTTCGAGGAGCCGCGTGACCGGAATACCGGTCCACTTCGAGACGACCTCGGCGATGTCCTCGGGCGTGACCTCCTCGGTGAGCATGCGACGACCCTTCTGCAGGTCGGCGAGCTTGGCTTGCGCTTCGGCAAGCTCCTTCTCCAGACGGGTCAGCGTCGCGTACTTCAGCTCTGCGGCGCGGGCGTAGTCGGCGGCGCGCTCGGCCCTATCGACGTCGGTCCGGACGCGCTCGATCTCCTCTTTCTTGGCACGGATCGCGGTGATGGCGGCCTTCTCCTGCTGCCAGTGCGCGCGCAGCGAATTGCCTTGCTCCTTGAGCTCGGCCAGGTCGCGCTCCAGGCTGGTCAGGCGATCGCGCGAGGCGGGGTCCGTTTCCTTGCGCAGCGCTTCACGCTCGATCTCCAGCTGGCGAATGCGGCGCTCGACTTCGTCGAGCTCGACCGGAAGCGAATCGATCTCCATACGCAGCTTCGAGGCGGCCTCGTCAACCAGGTCGATGGCCTTGTCCGGAAGGAAGCGGTCGGAGATGTAGCGGCTCGACAGCACCGCCGCGGCGACCAGCGCGCTGTCGAGGATGCGGACGCCGTGGTGCAGCTCGTAGCGCTCGCGGAGCCCGCGCAGGATCGAGATCGTGTCCTCGATCGTCGGCTCGCCGACGAACACCGGCTGGAAGCGGCGCTCCAGCGCGGCGTCCTTCTCGATGCGCTTGCGATATTCGTCGAGCGTGGTGGCGCCGATGGTGTGCAGCTCGCCGCGCGCGAGCATCGGCTTGAGCATGTTGCCGGCGTCCATGGCGCCTTCGGCCGCGCCGGCGCCGACGACGGTGTGGAGCTCGTCGATGAACAAGATGATCTTTCCCGCGCTCTGCGCGATCTCCTTCAGCACCGCCTTGAGCCGTTCCTCGAACTCGCCGCGGTACTTCGTGCCCGCGACCATCGCGCCGAGATCGAGCGCGAAGATCGACTTGTCCTTCAGTCCCTCGGGCACGTCGCCGCGCACGATGCGTTGCGCCAGACCTTCGACGATGGCGGTCTTGCCGACGCCGGGGTCGCCGATGAGCACAGGGTTGTTCTTCGTCCGACGCGACAGGATCTGGATCACGCGCCGGATCTCCTCGTCGCGGCCGATAACCGGATCGAGCTTGCCCGTGCGCGCCAGGTCGGTCAGGTCGCGCCCGTACTTCTCCAGGGCCTTGTACTTGGCTTCGGGATTCTGGTCGGTGACCCGCTGGTTGCCGCGGATCTGCGCCAGCGCGCCGAGGGCGCGGTCGCGCGTGATGCCGGAACGCCCAAGCAGCTCCGCGACCGGGCCGCCGACTTCGAGCACACCCAGGAAAAGGTGCTCCGTCGAGACGTACTCGTCCTTGAGCCGATCGGCTTCTTTTTGCGCCGACTGGATCACGCGCGCCAGCCGCTGCGAGAGCGAGGGCTGCGTCGCGCCATAGACCTTCGGCTGCTTGTCGATGCTCTCGCGCAGCGCGGTCTGGAGCTGCTCCGGCGAGCCGCCGAGGGCGCGGACAAGGTCGGGGATGATGCCGCCGTCTTGCTCCAGCAGCGCCAGGACCAGATGCTCGACGCCGATCTCGGACGCGGACGCGTCCTGGGCCAGGCGCTGGGCGGCGAAGACCGCCTCTTGTGCCTTTTCGGTGAACTTGTTCAGATCCATATGCCTGCTACCGCTCCCCTGCCATCAGCAGTCACAACAAATGACTGCGGACGTCCTCCTTATGTTGCTCGGCGATCTTCCTGAGGCACGCCTTCTCGTCGTCACTCAGCTTTGTCGGCAAGATCACCTTGACGGTCACGTACATGTCGCCCTGGCCGGAACTGCCGAGCCGTCGCATCCCCTGCCCCGCCAGCCGGATCACCCGACCGTTCTGCGTCTCCGGTGGGATCCGCAGCGTGACGCGTCCTTTGAGCGTCGGCACGACCACCTCCGCTCCCAGCATGGCCTCGGCCAGCGTGACCGGCAGCTCGACGTGGATGTCGTCGCCGTCCCGCTTGAAGAACGGATGCTCCTGGACGCGCACCACCAGATACAGGTCTCCGGCCGGACCGCCGGCCCCGCCTTTGCCTCCAGCTCCGGCCAAGCGGATGCGTTGGCCGTCGCGCACCCCGGCAGGGACCTTGACCGTCAGACGGCGTCTGCCGCCCTCGGGCTGCTCGAGCTCGATCGAGCGCTCCGCGCCGCGATACGCCTCCGGGAGCGTGACCTCGACGATCGTCTCGAAGTCCTGGCCGGCCCGGGCGCGCGCGCCGCGTCGCGTCGTAGTGCCACCGCGAGCTGAGGCGGTCGCGGCCCCGCCGAGGTCTCCGAAGAAGGTGCGAAAGAAATCGGAGAACCCGCCGGCATCCTCGAACTCATCGGCCCCACCGTTGCCGTACTGGAAGCCGCCGGGGCCGGTGAAGACCCACTCGAAGTTCCGCCCCGATCCCTGCTGCTGCCACTGCTCGTATTGCTGCCAGTTCGCGCCGACCTGGTCGTAGCGCTTGCGCTTCTCGGGATCGGAGAGGACCTCGTTGGCCTCGTTGACCTCCTTGAAGCGTTGCTCGGCGCCGGATGCCTTATTGACGTCAGGGTGCAGCTCGCGTGCGAGCTTGCGGTACGCCTTGCGGATCTGCTCCGGCGTGGCGTCCTTGGGTAGCCCGAGGACTTTGTAGTAGTCCTTGTATTGGACTGGCACGACGCCTGAGCCTCCGATGCCTCTAGTTCGAGCGTGGGCCGGTTGCGGCGACGGACGCGGGCACCGGCTCGTCCGCCCGAGACGGCACGACGGGCTGCTGCAACGCTGTCTGCAGCACCTCGCTCACGTCGCTCACGAGCTTGATGTCGACCTCGTCCTGTACCTCCTTCGGCACATCGACGAGGTCCTTCTTGTTCTTCTGCGGCAGGATGAAGGTCTTGATGCCGGCGCGGTGGGCGGCGAGAAGCTTCTCCTTCACCCCACCGATCGGCAGCACTTTGCCGCGCAGCGTGATCTCGCCGGTCATCGCCACGTCGCGCCGGACGCGGCGGCCGGTCACGGCCGACACCAGCGCCGTGACCATCGTCACGCCGGCACTCGGACCATCCTTCGGGATCGCGCCCGCGGGGACGTGGATGTGGACGGCGTGATCGCTGAAGTACCCCTTGGGGATGCCCAGCTGCGGTTCCCGCGCGCGGATGTAGGACAGCGCCGCACGCGCCGATTCCTCCATGACCTTGCCGATCTGGCCGGTGATCATGAAGTCCTTGTCGCCTTCGACCTTGCCGTCGATCACGGTCGACTCGACCGTCAGCACGTCGCCGCCGTACTCGGAGACCGAGACGCCGGTGGCCGCGCCGACCTGGTCCTCTTTCTCCTCGACCATGCCGTAATCGAAGCGCGCCGGCCCGAGGAACGTCGCCAGGGTCTCCGCATCGATCGTCACCAGATCGGTCGTGCCCTCGGCGTAACGACGCGCGACCTTGCGACAGATCGTGGCGATCTCGCGCTCGACGTTCCGCACTCCGGCCTCGCGGGTGTAGTCGCGGATGATGTGACGCAGACCGTCGTCGCTGAAGACGATCTTGTCCTTGTCCAGGCCATGCTCCCTGGTCTGGCGCGGCACGAGGTAGCCAAGCGCGATCTTGAGCTTCTCGTCCTCGGTGTAGCCGGGCAGGGCGATGATCTCCATGCGATCGCGCAGCGGCGACAGGATCGTGTCGACGATGTTGGCCGTAGTGATGAAGATCACCCTGGAGAGGTCGTACGGCACCTCGAGGTAGTGGTCCGAGAAGGAGTTGTTCTGCTCCGGGTCCAGCACCTCGAGCAACGCCGAGCTCGGGTCGCCGCGGAAGTCCGCGCCGACCTTGTCGATCTCGTCGAGCATGAACACCGGATTCTTCGTGGCCGCGGTCTTCATTCCCTGGATGATCCGGCCGGGCAGCGCGCCGACGTAGGTACGCCGGTGCCCGCGGATCTCGGCTTCGTCCCGGATGCCGCCGAGCGACATGCGTACGAACTTCCGGCCCATGGCCCGCGCGATCGATTTGCCGAGCGACGTCTTACCGACGCCCGGCGGACCGACGAAGCACAGGATCGGGGCGCGCAGGTTCTGGCTCAGCTTGCGCACGGCCATGTACTCGAGGATGCGGTCCTTCACCTTCTCCAAGCCGTAGTGGTCCTCATCGAGGATCCGCTTGGCCTCCTTGATGTCCCAATCCTCGATACCGGTTTCCTTCCACGGGACCGTGATGAGCCAATCCAAGTAGGTGCGGATGACGCCCTGTTCCGGAGACGCTTGCGGGATCTTCGCCAGCCGGTCTAGCTCCTTGAGGGCCTTGTCCTTGACCGGCTCGGGCATGCCGGCCTGCTCGATCTTCTCGCGCAGCTCCCTGGTCTCGGAGCCACCCTCGTCCTCGCCGAGCTCCTTCTGAATCGCCTTGAGCTGCTCGCGCAGGATGTACTCCCGCTGCGTCTTGTCCAGCGTCGACTGGACCTCGCTCTGGATCTTCTGCTTCAGCTCGAGGATCTCGTTCTGCTTGGTCAGGAAGACCGACAGGATCTTCAGTCGCTCGCTGACGTTGCGCGTCTCGAGCAGCTGCTGCTTCTGCTCCAGCGACAGCTCCGGCGACGCCGAGATCAGGTCGGCGAGATAGGCCGGGTCCTCGGTGCTGCGGACCTGGACCGCGTGCTCGGGAAGGACCGACCCACCGTTCGAGACGTACTGCTCGAACAGGCTCCTGACGTTGCGCACCAGCGCCTCGAGCTCGATGCCGGCGGGTACCTCGTCGGGGAGCTCCTCGACCTCGACGACGAAGTACGGAGACGCCTTCACGAACTGCTTGACGCGGACCCGGGAGAGACCTTGCACGATGATCTGCGCGCTGCCGTCCGGCAGCCGCAGCAGGCGAACGATGTTGGCGACCGTCGCGACGCGGTAGATGCCGTTCTCGTCGACCTCGTCGACGTCGCCGTCGCGCTGGGCCGCGAGCACGATGAGGTGCTGCTCCTGCTGCGAGGCCATGGCCGCGTTCAACGCGGCGACGGATTTCTCACGGCCGACGCCCAATGGGACGACGAGTCTGGGGAAGACGATGGATTCGCGGAGCGGGACGAGCGGCAGCGTGTTCGGCAGCTGGTCGCCGTTCTTCCCGTTCGAGCGCGCTTCGGTCGTCATGATCTCTCCTCTATCTATCGCGATGGCTTCTTAGAGTTCCTCGGCTTGGGTCTCGATGTCCGCGCGCACCTCATCGACGAGATCGTCGAACGGTCGGAGCTGCAGGATGATCTTCACGCCTGCGAGATTCACGCCTCGCCGCCGTGTGAGATACCGAATGGCCCGCACCCGAGCGATGTCGTCGTCGGAATAGAGGCGAATGTTCGTCGGCGTGCGCACCGGCTGAAGGAGCCCCTCCTCCTCGTAGATCCGCAGCGTGCGGGGATGGACGCCGGCGAGGTTCGCCGCGACCGAGATCACGTAGACGGGTCGCACGCGCATGGGTTCCTTTTCTAAACCATGACAACGGTATTGTCAAGACTGCTATACGCGCCGTCTCCAGTCGGCAAGCACCGCCTTGGCGTGGCCGGGATAGGCGATCCGCGCCGGCAGCTCGCCGGGTCCGAACCAGCCCAGCTCCACGGCGTCGTCCGAGGCGCGCTCGCGGCCGCCGCTCACCTCGGCCAGGTAGTAGAAGTTCAGCGAATGCGGCCGGATCTGGCGGTCGACGTACACGCCGAGCAGCCCACGCAGACGCACCCGTAGCCCGGTCTCCTCCCGCAGCTCGCGTCGCGCGCCGGCCTCGGGATGCTCGTCCGCCTCGAGGTAGCCGCCGGGGATGTCCCACCAGCCGCGGTACGGGGTGACGCCGCGCTTCACCAGCAGGACCTTCCCGTCTCGCACGACGAGGGCGCCGGCGCAGGGTTTGGCGTTCTCGTAGGCGATCTGACCGCAGCTCCGGCACACGCTTCGCGACCGCCCCGCCACGCGGCGTCGCGACAGGCGACCGCCGCAGGACGCGCAGAAGCGAAGCGACGGCTGCGTCCGTGTCATCGTTCCGCTACCCGACGAGCGCTTTGCGGACCTCCGGCTCGGCTGACGTGGGCGTGAAGGCGATGATGCGATCGCCAGGCTGCAGACGCTCGTCCGCGCGGGCGCGCACGAGCTGACGTTTCCGCACGATGCACCCGACGGTGGCGCCTTCCGGCAGCCGCAGCTCCTTGATCGGTTTTCCCGCTGACGGCGAGTCCTCGGCGATCTCGGCCTCCACGATCTCGAGACCGGCGGTGACGAGGGGCATGATCGGCACCAGACCGCGCATCGGCAGCTCCTGCTCGATCACGCTCATGAGCACTCTCGTGCTCGATACCGTCTCCTCGATCCCGAGCTTCTTGAACACGATCTCGTTCTTGGGGTCGTTGACGCGGGCGATGACGCGTGGCACGCGGCAGTGGACCTTCGCCATCTGGCACACCACCAGGTTCACCGGATCGTCGCCGGTCGCCGCGATGACCGCATCGGCGCGCTGGCAGCCGGCCTCGAGCAAGAAGCGCCCCTCGTCGGCGGAACCGGTCAGCACGATGTTGCCGAGCTGCTCTTGGATCCACTGCGCTCGACGACGCTCCTCCTCGATGACCATCACCTCGTGCCCGGCCTCGATGAGCGCCTGCGCCAGGTGGAACCCGACCTGGCCGCCACCGGCGATGACGAAGTACATCTACTCCTCCTGCGGCACGACGTCGCCGGCGAGGATGGCCTCGCGCCGCCGCGCGCGATCGAGCAGCGACCCGGGCTCGCTGTCGCGACCGATCAGCATCTCGTGCACGAGCTCGGACAGGATGGTGGTCCGCGACCAGGTCTCGATGCCCTTCGAGCGGTAAGTCTGCGCGCGGATGGGGTCGTTGATCTTACACAGCACGCGTCGCACGCCGAAGATCTCTTTGGCGATCTGGGCACCCATGATGTTGCGGTTGTCGCCGTTCGTGGCGATGACGAAGGCCTCGACCTCCTGGATGCCCGCGCCGCGCAGCACGTCCATGTCGATGCCGTTGCCGAGGACGGTCGAGCCGTTGAACGATTGCGGCAGGTTCTTCGCGAACGCCGCGCTGTTCTCATCGACGATCGTGACTTCGTTGCCTTCGGCGTCGAGGCGGCCGGCCAGCATGCCGCCCACGCGACCACAGCCGACGATCAGCACCTTCATGCCGGCACAGCCCGATCGCGCAGCGCGATCACCTCACAGGGAGCCTTGAGGAAGACGTTCTGAACGGTCCGGCCCACCGTGACCTGACCCATGCGCCTACGGTAGGGCATCCCGATGATCACCAAATCGACGTTCCGCTGCTCGGCCTCGTGCACGATCGCGGACCACGCCGTGCGAGCCGCGACGTACTCGGTCTGCAACGTGATGCCGACCGACCGGCCGACCTCCTCGGCCGCTTCGAGCAGCCGCTCGGCGCGGACCTCGTCCTCAGTGAGGTCGGCGTCGAGTGGACGGTTCCACTGCACTTCGATCACATGCAGGGCTTCGATCTGCGCCTTGTTGGGCTTGCCGATGAGCGCGGCCAGCCTGACGACATCAGCGTCCACGGCGGCACCGGCGAGCGGCAGCAGGATCCGTTTCGGCTTCATGGGCGGCAAGAGGATACGCGGAGGCTACGGCGCTCGCTCCTCGGGCGGGACGTGGTAGGGCACGTCGATCACGACCGTGTTCGGTCGGAAGAACAGCGCCAGCTTGATGCGCAGCGCGGTCTGGTTGTGCAGCGCGTACTCCCACCAGTGTCGCGGCACGAACTCGGCCAGCACCACGGTGATCGGGCGTCGCGTGTCGTCGCGATCGATGTCGTCGAGATAGCTCTGTAGCGGCGGTAGCAGCGCGCGGTAGGGCGATGTGACGACGTCGAGCTTGATCTCGGGAACGATCTTGGTCCACCGCTCCTGGAACGCTTTGGCGCTGGCCTCGTCGTCGTCGATGTGCAGTGCCCGGACATCGCGCGAGAGTCCCGACGCGAACGACAGCGCGCGCAGCGCCGCGCGATCGAGGCGGCTCACCGGCACGACGACGATGGGCTGCAGCGGCTCGACGCGCAGCTCGTCGGGATCCGCCACCAGCTCGTCCTCGACGGCGCGATAGTGGCGGTTGATGCCGTAGAACAGCGCCACCAGCAGCGGCATCGCGATCAAGACCATCCAGGCGCCGAACTCGAACTTCGTCACGGCAACGATGACCGCGACGACGGCCGTCACCGCGGCGCCGAACGCGTTCAGCCCGATCGACAGCCGCCAGTGCGGATTGCGCAGCCGCCACCAGCGGCGCACCAGCCCGGTCTGGGACAACGTGAACGCGACGAACACGCCGATGGTGTAGAGCGGGATCAGCCGCGTCACGCTGCCGCCGAATGCGGCGAGGATCAGGCTGGCCAGGACCGCCACGGCGATGATGCCGGTGGAAAAGGCGAGCCGGTCCCCGCGAAAGGCGAACTGGCGCGGCACGAACCGGTCGCGGGCCAGGATCGAGGCCAGCCGCGGGAAGCCGGAGAAGCTGGTGTTCGCGGCGAAGAGCAGCAGGAGCGCGGTGATGCCCTGGACCACGTAATAGAAGGGGCCGACCCCGACTAGCGTCCGCGTGATCTGGCTATTGACCGTCTCGGCTTCGTTCGGATCCGGCACGATGTCGAGCGCGCCGCCGATGAAGGAGAGCCCGCCGAAGATGATCGCGAAGCAGACGCCCATCACCACGAGGGTCAGGCTGGCGTTGCGCGGCTCGGGCTTCTTGAACGCGGGAACGCTGTTGCCGATGGCCTCCACACCGGTCAGCGCGACGGCGCCGGAGGAGAAGGCGCGTAGCACCACGAGCACGGTGAGGGCTTCGGCGTTCCGCTCGTAGCTCCCGAGCCACTGCGGCGGCGGCACGTAGCTCGGCAGGCCGCCGCTGAGCATGAGGAAAACGCCGTAGCCGATGAGCGCGAAGTACGACCCGAGGTAGAGGTAGGTCGGACCGGCGAAGACGAGGCCGGATTCACGAAGGCCACGCAGATTCGCCAGCGTGACGAGGGCGATGAGACCGATGGCGAAGAGCACGCGATGCTCGTGGACCGCGGGCAGCGCCGACGACAGCGCGGCGACGCCGGCCGCGGTCGACACGGCGATGGTCAGCGTGTAGTCGATGAGCAATGCCGCGGCCGCGACGAGCCCGGGGATCATGCCGAGGTTCTCGCTCGCGACTTGATAGCTGCCGCCGCCCTGCGGGTAGGCGTGGATCACTCGGATCTCGGCGACGATGACGATCGCCAGCACGGCGATGATCGCGACGGTGATCGGCTCGGTGAGGTTGAGGGCCGCAATGCCGGCGAGGACGAGCACGCGCATGATCTCCTCGGTCGCGTATGCCGAGGAGGTGATGTTGTCGGGCGCGAAGAGCGCGAGGCCGACCTTCTTCGAGACGCGCTCGAGCGCTTCGGCCTCACTTCGCAGCGCCCGTCCGATCAAGACACGGCGCACGCGCTGGAACGCGTGGCCCAGACCCGATTCCGACTCGTAGGCCGAATCCTTGGCCTCGTAGCGACCCTTGCCCGTGAGGCGGAAGCTCTTGGGGCGCACGATCCGGACGATGCGTTCGCCCGGCCGCCGGCCGCGTTCGGGGCGACGTTCTCCGAGGTCAGGCACGATTGGCCGGATGATCATCGTCGCGCGCCATGTACGGGACGTCGAGCACGACGGTGTTGGGGCGGAAGAACAGCGCGAGCTTCAGCCGCAGCGCGGTTTGGTTGTGCAGCGGCCACTCCCACCAGTGCCGCGGCACGAATTCGGAAAGGATCACCATTACCGGTCGTTTCTTGCCGCCCTTGTCGATCGCGTCGATGTACGCCAGGAGCGGACGGATCAGCGAGCGATACGGCGATTCGATGATCACCAGGGGGATGTCGGGCACGAGCTTTCGCCACCGCTGGCCGAACCGCTTCGCCTCCTCCGGATCCGAGGCCACCAGGACGGCGGTGACGTCACCGGACATCTGACGCGCGATCTGTAGCGCCTCGATGTGTGCGCGATCGATACGACCGACGGGCACGATGACGCGCGGGTGGACGCGCACGCGGAGCGCCTCTTCCGGCGTCGCGATGACAAGCATGTCCTCGACCTCGCGATAGTGGCGATGTATGCCATAGAACAGGGCGACGAATACGGGCATGACGAGGATGACCATCCACGCGCCCTGCGTGAATTTCGACGCGGCGACCTCGACGGCCACGACGCCTGTGGCAACCGCGCCGACGGCGTTGATCGCTGCGCTGAGCCGCCAGCCCCGCTTGCGGTTCGCGCGCCAGTACCGCACAAGGCCGGCTTGCGTGAGCGTGAAGGCGATGAACACGCCGATGGTGTAGAGCGGTATCAGGCTGGCAACGCTGCCGCCGAACGAGACCAGGAGCGCGGCGGACAAGCCCGCGAGGGCGAGGATCCCGGTGGAGTACGCCAGGCGGTCGCCGCGGAAGGAGAACTGCCGCGGCATGAAGCGGTCGTTGGCCATGATCGCTGCGAGACGCGGGAAGCCGTTGAAGCTGGTATTCGCGGCCAGCGCGAGGATGAGCGTCGTCGCGACCTGCACCACGTAGAACCCGAAGCTGTTATCACCGACGAGCGCGGCGACGATCTGGCTGAGGAGCGTCTGCTGCTCGGACGGGTCCGGCACCACGCCCATCGCCGAAGCCAGCAGGCCGACGGCGAAGAAGATCGAGCCGAACAGCACGGCCATGATCACGAGCGTGATGCTCGCGTTGCGTGCTTCGGGCTTCTGGAACGCCGGCACGCCGTTCGCGACCGCCTCGACACCGGTCAGGCCCGACGCGCCAGAAGCGAAGGCGCGGAGGACGAGCAGCAAGGCCAGTGGCTGTGGCGTCAGTGGCAGCCACTCACGCGGTGACACGTCGTGCGGCAGCGCGCCGAAGAGGTTCAGCACGATGCCGTAGAGCAGCACGCCACCCAGACTGAAGACGTAGAGGTACGTGGGCGCGGCGAAGATGTTGCCCGACTCGCGGATGCCGCGCAGGTTTCCAAGGGTCAGCGCCAGAATGAACAGCACGCCGGCGAAGATCCGGTTGTCGTAGAACCACGGCGCCGCCGCCCCGACGGCCGCGACACCCGCTGCGACGGAGACCGACACGGTCAGGATGTAGTCGGCGAACAGCGCTGCCGCGGCGACAAGGCCGGCGATCATGCCGAGGTTCTCGCTGGCGACGACATACGAGCCGCCGCCGTTGGGATAGGCACGGATCGCTTGTAGGTACGAAAGCACGACGATGGCGAGGATGAGCAAGATCGCGACGTGGAGCGGAATCGTCAGACTCAGTCCGGCCAGGCCGGCGAACTTGAGGATGCGCATCATCTCCTCGGTCGCGTATGCCGACGAGGAGATGTTGTCCGAGGCGAAGATCGGAAGACCAAGCTTCTTCGAAACGCGCTCGAGCGACTCGGCCTCGGTGGGCAGCCGCTTGCCGATCAGGACACGGCGGAGTGAGTCGTAGAGGCGACCCAGCGGAGTGTCGGCCTCGAGCACGCGGTCGGTCGCGATGTACACGCCCGGGCCGGCGCGCCGAAAATCGTCGCGGTGCGGCCGAATGATCCGGACGATGTCTTCGCCGGGACGCCGGCCCTTCTCTTTACGGCGCTCCTCGAGCTCACCGGCCCGCGCCGCGCGCTGATCGTCCTCGGCGGTCACTAGAACGCGGATTGTAGGAACCTAAGGCAGCACTACTTCAGCGCGCGCGAGGATCGTGCCGCCATCGACGAATACGAACGTCGTCTGACCGGTCGGCAGCTGCGAGCGATCGATCGACGCGATCGCGAACGGCGACGTGATCACCTGCGTGACGATGCGGCCCGGCGGCGGACCCAGGAACGAGCCTCGCACCCGCACTTCCGAGCCTGCGACGCTCGCACCGTCGACGCGCACGGCATACCCGCCCGTCGAGCGCTCGCCCATGAAGATCGCGATGAGCAGTTCGCCGCCGAGCGGCTTGCCGGCGAGGATCGAGAGCCGCGTCCGGTCGATGTCGGTCACGGCGATGGACAGCGACGGCGCTTGGACGTGCGCGAACTGGCCATCGGCCACGACCTGTAACGAGAGCTCACGCCCGCCCCGCGCGCCGGCGCTGCCGCAAGCCACGACCAGCAGCATGGCGATGGCGCTAGTAGCCGTACGCAAGGCGTTCCGATAGGAACGGCGGCAAGCCCCGCCGGCGCATCCGACGCTGCGTCTCGGGAATGTCATACCGGGTGCGATGGAACGTCGCTGTCCGCGCCTCGGTGTCCACTTCGAGCCAGGCTGCTCGGGGATCGCCGTCCCGCGGCTGGCCGACGCTCCCCGGATTCAACAGCACGCGTCCCTTTGCCAGGTCGATGACCTCACCTTCGCGCGGTTGCCGCGCCACGACCGAGCCACGCCCATCGCGCCACTCGAACACGGCGGGGATGTGCGTGTGCCCGTTGCAGCAATGCGGTGTCTCGGCCCGTTGCAGGCAGGCGCGTGCAGCGCTCCGCTCCAGCACGTACTCCCATACCGGGTCCCGCAGGCTGCCGTGCACGAGCGTGAACGAGTCACGCGTGGCGATCAGGGGCATCGCGCCGAGAAGGTCGCGGTCCTCGGCCGACAGCAGCGAGCGGTGCAGCAACGCTGCATCGGCGGCCTCGCGATTGAACTCGTTGACGCCCATCTTGCCGGCCACGGCGAGATCGTGATTCCCGGCGACGACGAAGGCATCGCGATCGCGCAGTGCTGCCAGCACGTCGGCGGGATCGGGCCCATAGCCGACCGTGTCACCCGTTACCCAGAGGGCGACGCCGCGCGGCGCGTCGCTCAGCACCGCCTCGAGCGCGACAAGGTTGGCGTGGATGTCGGAGAGAACGATGGCTCGCGTCACGCCGGCATCTCGTCGGCGACCCGCTGCGCCTCGGCGATGGTGAAGCGGCCCTCCTGGACCGCGCGCCCGACAACGACGCTGCGCACGCCCGCGACGGCGAGGTCGCGGACATCGATGAGATTGCGCACGCCGCCGCCGACGTGCAGCTCCGCGATGGCCTCACCGAGTGCGGACCGCAGCCGGGCAGCGAACGCGAGCGGCGGGCCGCCGAGCCGGCCGTCGGCCTCGACGTCGATCACGTAGAAACGCGACACGCCGCGCTCGGCAGCGACACGGGCGAGTCCGACAGCATCACCACCCTGGACCGATTCGGCCAGCATGACATCGCCGCCTCGCGGTCGGATCCGATCGGCCTCCACCTCGAGCGCGAGGAGGGCGCGCGCGCCCAGCGCCGCCACCGCCGGCAGACGATCCGGCGCACCGAGGGTGGCGCTGCCGAACACCACACGGGCGATGCCGTGCCGCAGCGCGTCCGTCGCGACGTCGGGATCGCACACGCTCCCGCCCAGCTGGACCGGGACGTCCACAGCACGCGCGATCGCGGCCGCGAGTGGAAGGTTGCGGTACTCGCCGGTCCGCGCTCCGTCGAGATCGACGACGTGAAGGCCTCTCGCGCCGGCGGCGACGAGGCCGCGCGCCAGATCGATGGGGTCGTCGTCGAGCGTGTCGAGCGCGCGGACGCCTTCTCGTGCGGTGGCGACCCGCCCGGCGGCGAGGTCCACCGCCGGAAGGATCACCACACCTGGCGCTTCAGCTCGCTGGCCGTGCGTGGATATCGGGCCGGGGTCGGTCTGCGTTTCGATGCGATCACGAGGCAGCGTCCGGGGAGCGCGTCGCCGAGCGAGAGCTCCGCAGTCGTCACGACGCGGGTGATCTCGCCTCCGAGTGCCCGAGCCGCGCGCGCCGCGGCGCCGAGCTCGGCTTCGACACGGCCCTTGTACGCGACGGCGTCCCCGCCGACACGGCAGAGCGGCAGGAGCAGCTCGAGGTTCGTCGCCAGCACCGGCAGCGCGCGGACCACGGCGACGTCGTGCCGCTCGCGATGCGCCGGATCGCGTGCCAGGTCCTCCGCGCGCGCTTGGATGATCGTGACGTTCGCCAGCTCCAGGGCGACGATGAGCTCCTCCAGAAAGCGCACTTTCTTGCCGACCGATTCGACGAGCGTCACGCGGACATCGCCGCGCGCGATCGCCAGCGGCACTCCCGGGAAGCCCGCGCCTGTGCCAACGTCGATCAAACGAGCGGCAGGCGCGGGCGTACGCACCAGCAGTAGGGTCAATGAATCCAGGAAGTGCTTGGTCGCGATCTCGGCCGGGTCGACGATGGCCGTCAGATTGACGACCTCGTTCCGTTCACGAAGGAGTGAGCTGTATCGATCGAACTGCCGCAGCTGTGCGTCGTCCAGATGGACCCCGCTCTGCACAAGCCGATCGAGGTGCACGATGGTCGGAGGCTCGGTCATCGTTCCGTAGACTAAGCGCGGTGCGTTTACTTCCCCTGATCGCTGCCGTCGCACTTTCGGTCGGGCCCTTCGTGCTGCCCGGCTCCGTGCTGGCGGCTTCCTGGAGCGTCCAGATCAAAAACTTCGCCTTCAACCCAGCGACGACAAACGTCTCGGCCGGCGACACCGTCACCTGGGTCAACCTGGACCCGACCGCCCACCGCGTGCACTGGACCGGCAACCAGTTCCCCGACAGTGCGGACCTGCAGCAGAGTCAGGCGTACGCCGTGACCTTCACCGTGCCCGGCGCGTACGGCTACATCTGCGGCATCCACCCGCAGATGCAGGGCGTTGTCAACGTCCAGCGCACGGTGGCCACGCCGACCCCGACGGTGCCACCACGCACGAGCGCGCCCCCGCCGACAGCGTCGCCCACGCCCTCTCCGACACCGTCTCCGAGCGAATCTCCGACGCCCTCGCCAACAAGCTCGCCGACGGCGTCCGCGACGGTGTCGGCGTCACCCTCTCCGTCGCCGACACAGAGCGCATCCGCGACGCCGCTCGCCTCCCCGGCCGTGCAGACCAACACGTTCATCGGAGTCGCGCTGATCGCGGTCGGAATGTCTATCCTGGTCGGCGCGCTGTGGTGGCGTTTCGGTCGCGCCTAAAGGTGGCAGGTGTTTTGCAATTGACCGGCAGGCGCACATGGACGATGTCGAGTGGCTCATCGAGCGGCTTGGTGACGCGCGCTGCGCGAGCTGCGGTCTGCGGTACACCAAGGGCGCCGTACGCGGCATCGGCTACGAGAACGACTACTGGTTCGTCTACGTCACCTGCCTCGGCTGCGGCACGCAGGGCGTCGGCGTCGCGATGACCAAAGGGGCTCCGGCGGTGCCCGCCGCGGTCCTGCCGTCGCCCGCGGCCCCGCTCGAGCCGGACTTCACCACCGACGACGTCCTCGACGCCCACGAGCTTCTATCGTCGTACCGCGGTGACGTCCACGGCCTCTTCTCCTCCGGCGCGCACGTCGCCTAACGTTCTCTTCGCGCACCCCAGCGAGGCCGCGTTCGCCCGGATCCTGAGCTACTACCGCATCGTCTGGCGCTACGAACCCCGGACGTTCCCGATACGGTGGGCCCCCGACGGCCGCGTCGTCGAAAGTTTCACGCCGGACTTCTATCTCTCCGAGCTCGACCTGTACGTCGAGCTGACGACGCTGAAGCAGAGCCTGGTGACGCGGAAGAATCGCAAGCTGCGGCTCCTGCGACGCCTATACCCCGACGTCTCGGTGAAGCTCTTCTATCGCGGCGACCTCGGCCTGCTGCTGGGGAAGTACGCGGTCATGGGCAAGGTGCCGCTGCACGCCCGCACGCGGCCGCGCGCGCTGCTGCCCATGCCAGAATGAGACGCGCATGAGCACGCGGGACGCGACGATGATGGACGACGTCGCCGAGATCCTGCTCGACACCGAGACCATCTCATCGCGGGTGCGCCAGCTCGGCGCCGACATCGCGCGCGACTACGCCGCCAAAGACGTCGTCCTGGTCAGCATCCTCAAGGGTGCGCTGCCGTTCCTGGCGGACCTGATGCGGGCGGCGCCGATCCCGCTGGCGCTCGATTTCCTGGAGGTCTCATCGTACGGAACCTCCACTGAGACCTCCGGCGTCGTGCGCGTGCTGAAAGACCTGGCCAACCCGATCGAGGGGCGACATGTGCTCATCGTCGAAGACATCATCGATACGGGCCTCACGTTGAACTACGTCATCGAACACCTCAGAGCGCAGCGTCCCGCGAGCATCAAGTTGTGCGCGTTGCTGGACAAGCCGGCGCGCCGCATCGTGCCGTTGCAGATCGATTACCGCGGCTTCGAGATCCCCGACAAGTTCGTCATCGGGTACGGCCTCGACTACGCGGAGCGGTACCGCAACCTTCCGTTCATCGGCGTGCTGCGACCTGAGGTGTACCGGCGCTGAGATGCGGCGCGCCCTCGTCGCCGCGCTAGCCGGCGCGATACTCCTCGTCGCCTCGTTGCCCGTGCACGCGGCAAACACCTATGTGTTGCCCGAGACGGTGCGGATCAACATCGGTCTCGAGGGCCTGACCCAGGCGGTGATCTCCGCCACCGGGCCGTTCCTCGTCACCGCGCCTGAGGGTAAGACCGTGTTCCGCGACGCCGGTCGATTGGCCGTGCGCACCAATGTCCTGCGCCTCGACGGTGACATCGCGATCCCGCGCGGGTACGTGCCGGTGGAAGAGCGTCCGACTCGTCTGGCGCTGATCCGCGAGGCCCGCCTGGCCGAAGCTATCTCGCCGAAATCCTTGGTGCGCATACCCTTCGAGCTCGAGCAGCTGGCCTCCGTCTCCACTCTCGACACCGGCATCGGGCCCTCGATCTTCCGCGCCAGTAGCATCGTCGGGCTCAAGTTCGCGCCCCTCGATCAAGGCACGCTGACGCTCAATGGCAAGGGCTATCGCGGGACCTTCGAGGTCGCGCCCTATGGCCAGGCCTTCACGATCATCAACACCGTGGCGACCGACCGTTACCTCGTGTCGGTCGTCGGCAGCGAGATCCCGCAGGACTGGCACCGCGAGGCGCAGGCGGCGCAGGTCATCGCCGCGCGCACCTACCTGATCAGGCACCTCGGCTCGCACGGCTCGTACGACCTCGACGGCGACGAACGCGACCAGGCGTACAAGGGCGTCTACGGCGAAGCCGACAGCACCGAGAAGGCGCTGCAGCGGACCGCCGGTCTGGTCATCACGTACGCCGGCGCGCCGATCGACGCGTTCTACTCCGCGAATGCGGGCGGCGTGACCGAGAACTCGGAGAACGTCTGGGTCACATCGCTCCCGTACCTGCGAAGCGTGGCCTCGCCCGGGGACGAGGTAGCGCTGCGGTCGTCGTGGGGCGCGTCGTCGTACGACTGGACCAAGGAGTACACCGAACCGCAGCTCCGCCAGCAGCTCTTCCGGATCGGCGTGAACGTCGGCCAGATACAAGCCATTGACGTGTTGGAGAAGAGCGCGTCGGGCGGCGTGCTCCTGGCGCGCATCCGCGGCTCGCTCGGATCGCGCGACGTGATCAAGGACAGCACGCGCTTCACGTTCGGACTGAAGTCGCAGCTGTTCACGGTGCAGTTCCGGCCGGCGACGGATCAGGAGCTGGTGAAGGTCGATGACGCCACGCGCCTCACCGAGCTCGGCAACCTCGGAGCGGACCGCGATGCGGTCGTACTCAGCGCGCAGTCATCGCTGCAGACGGATGGATCGGTCCTGGTGAGCGGTTTCAAGACGAAGCAGTACCTCTACCGGCTCCCGGCGCGTGTGGTGTTCACCGGCAAGGGCTACGGCCACCGCGTGGGGATGTCGCAGTGGGGCATGCAGGGCATGGCGGTCCAGGGTGCGGACTACGAGCAGATCATCAAGCACTACTACCAAGGCGTGGCGCTGACCAAGATCGCGGGCCCGTAGCCGATGAAGGCGCGGAGCGCGATCACCGTGGATCGCCCGGTGCTCGACGTGTTCCCGGCTCTCGCGGCCGCGCTCGCAGCGCCACCCGTCCTCGACGTCCAGCCTGACAGCCTCACGCTCGAGGCGCGCACGACGAACGCGCTCGTCGCGGTCGCCGCCGAGCGCGGCGGGGAGAAGCTCACGGTCCGCTACGTCTTCGCGTCCGCGGGACCGGGGACCACCGGTCGAGTGCGCGTACGAGGTCGCATCGCGCTCGATGCTCGCATCCCTCGTCGCCGGCGCCGACGCGACCAAGTTCCTGGCCGCCTGGATGCAGCAGGACCTGCAGCGCATCTCGCACGCTCTGCGGGAAATGGTCAA
>Ga0066709_100000462_pt1 | contig 21782 bp, 9 predicted proteins | sample GraSoiAngelo_158_FD_79665 | JGI IMG/M metagenome (GOLD analysis project Ga0066709, IMG submission 79665) | Grasslands soil microbial communities from the Angelo Coastal Reserve, California, USA - 14_1009_16_30cm | ecosystem: Environmental > Terrestrial > Soil > Grasslands | place: USA...
AGCACTCCCACTGGCTTATCTATCTTCATATAGATCCGAGCATGGACGGCTTGCGGGATAACCCACGCTTCCAAGACCTGTCGCGGCGTGTCGGCCTTCCCGCACTGAAGGCCGCGATCCCCACCTGAAGGAAGCCAAGGCGGAGTATGTGGATGAGAGACTTGACTCTGGCGAGAAAAATGGCTAGAATATGGCGAGATTAAATGACGGCGTTGTGACGAGAAATAGTGCAGTTGTGGCGAGATTGACGGCGAGATTATGGCGAGAAAATACATCCACGAACTCATTGATTGGCCTGGATTTACGTGGAACGCAAAGACGCTTGCCCCATTGCTCTCTGGAGTCCGATTGTGCCAAGGCCTATTGCTTGGCAAGATGCGGGGCTACGGTTTTGCCTCACAGTGGACCGCAACACTAAAGGTGCTGACGGAAGAAACGATCAAATCCAGCGCGATCGAAGGGGTAGTCCTTGATCCAGAGAATGTCCGCTCGTCTCTCGCTCGCAGGCTTGGACTGGAGGTCGGAGGACTCAAGGTCCACAAGGATCGATATGTCGATGGTGTTGTTGAGATGATGTTGGACGCGACGCAGAAATTCAAGGAGCCGCTGACAAAGGAACGCCTATCCGATTGGCATACCCATTTGTTTCCCGGAGTTCGTACGACCAGCGACAGATTTCGAGTCGGCGCCTGGCGAGACGACAGCCAGGGTCCGATGCAAGTTGTGTCAGGGCCAATCGGCCGCCACAAGATTCACTATGTTGCACCCATTGCTAGCCGAGTCGAGAGCGAGATCGGAAAGTTTCTCAAGTGGTTGGACGGCAGCGAGCAGCAAGATCCGCTCTTGAAGGCCGCAATAGCACATCTATGGTTCGTAACGATTCATCCCTTTGAAGACGGCAACGGGAGAATTGGGAGAGCTATCGCCGAGATGTGCTTAGCCAGATCGGATGGCAGTGCTCAGCGTTTCTACAGCATGTCGTCGCAAATCCTTGAAGAACGAAAAGGCTATTACGACGTTCTTGAGAAGACCCAGGCTGGATCGTTGGACATCACGGAATGGCTAACGTGGTTTCTTGGGTGTCTGGACCGAGCCATCGAACAATCGAGTCGAATCTCAGACAGCGCTCTCGAAAAGGAATTGTTCTGGCAGGACTTGAAGAAAAGGAATCTCTCTCCGAATGACCGGCAGAAGAAAGTCCTGAATAAACTGTTCAGCGGGTTCGAGGGAAAACTAACCAGAGACAAGTGGATGAAGATAACGAAGACTTCCTCGCGAACTGCTCTTCGAGACATCGAAGAGCTGATCGTCGCAGGTGTGATTGAACAAGAAGAAGCCGGCGGAAGGAGCACTTCCTACAGGCTAAACAGGGGTGCAAAGGTCAGAGGGCAGGATTAGTTGATCTTCGGAGCCTTCGGCTGCATCGCCAAAAGTGCGTGAGGTTTGCCTGCTTACAAATAGCGACGTCGGTTTTCACCCGCTCAGCCACGTCTCGGGCGCAATCGGAGTCGTGCGCGAGAGGTTGACGGTTTTGGCTGGTATCGGAGATACGGATTTGTGGTGCACTCTTGGTGCACTTTAACCTGCAAATGAGGCTATCTCAGCGCAACTGAGAGCAGCCTAATTTACTGAAAAAACGTGAAAATCAGCGAGTGCAAACAGGGCAGGTAGGTTTAGCAAACCGACCCATTAAACCACTCTGGCACCTCTCCGCCGAGTGTTTTCAGTAGCTTAGCACAAATCTGCGATTTGATTGGTCCGCTTTTGGTGCACTATAACAGGAAAAACGTGAATCGTCGCGAGAGTACGACTGGGATAAGTCCTGCAAAATCAATCCGTGCTCTGATTGGAATTCGCTGGCGTGGTTGGGAAAACCGCCGCCGTTGGTCAAATGCGCGAGTCCCGAGATCGGTGCCATTTCCAGAAGCGGATTTCAAAGTCGATGGCGATGCTGCGACCTACGCTTAGAAGATAAACAACAAAGATTGTTGAAAAAACTCGGCTCCAACTTAGTTCCAATAACGCTTGAATACGATACAAAATCATCAGGCAACAAGTACGCGGAGCCAAGGAAAAGCAACGAGATAGTATGTTGTTTAAGTCTGTTCGTCAGTCACGGAATCGATCCCGCGTCCTCTGTCGTGACAGCGTACAACGAGATGGAAACTCAGGCGCTTGCATCAGGATCAAGAAAAGGTGCCGGTATTTGTCAGAGCTATGCCTGCGCAAACTTCAGCGCAGTTCCTGTACGCGTCCGGTGCGAACAGATTCCCTCGCCGCGTCCAGGATCTCCAGCACCTGAACATTCAATTGAGCAGACAGCGGCTCTTCGATCGGCTTATCGTGGCGGATGCAGTCGACAAAGTACGCAACGGGATTGTTCGTCGCTGCCTGTGCTCCACTGAGCGCAACCGGCTCGCCCTCTAATCCCGATTTCCCGCGATCTTCGGTAGACCTGTAGAACAGAGCGTCGTGGGTTGCGAGCAAGCTCCCCTTCGGGCCAAAGACTTGCACCTGCCCCATGCTGTGCGGCCAATCCCAGGAAGCCTCAACAATCACAGTGGCGTCCGGATATTCGAGAAGAATCGTTGCGTCGTCGTCCACCTTGTTGTGTTGTGAAACCTTCAACTTTTGCGCGATCGCTTGCACACCTTTGGGCCGGCCCTTCAGCCACAATGCCCACTCCGCCCCGTAGCATCCGAAATCCATGATTGCGCCGCCGCCATTCTTGACGGGATCGTAGAGCCAGTCCGCAAAATACTCCGACACACCAATCTCCTTGGGGCCCGCGTGTCCGTATTGCACGATGATTTTCTGCACCGCGCCAACCTGTCCGTCTTTCACGCGATGAAAAAGCTCATGACTCGGTGGCACCCACGCGTTCCAGTAGTTCACCATGAGCTTGATTCCCGCCTGCTTGGCCAGCTTCTCCATCTCGCGAGCGTCAGCCGCGTTCGTGGCCATGGGCTTCTCGACGGAATAATGAATGTGGCGCTTGGCGCACTCGCGCAGAATCTCGAGGTGCCGATCGTTTGAGGTAGTGACGATGACGGCGTCGGGTTTGACTTCGTCCAACATAGGGACGTAGCCAGAATAAAACTTCACGCCCGTTTGCACCCGCGACTTCGCCTCTTTCACGAGCGCGGGCTGGAGTTCCGCGATGGCCACTAGCTCCGCATCGGGTTCAGCTTCCAGATACTTCAGCAATCCCCAAACGTGATCGTGGTCAAGTCCCACGATGGCAATGCGTGTCTTGCGCTCAGGCGCACTCGGTGCCGCAGCTGCGGCTCTAGTGCCCAGAACCTGCAACGCCATTAAGAAAGCCGCGGAAAACACGCATTCTCGCGCCAACATCCTCGCTCGCATGTCAAGACTCCTATCTCACCGCAAAAGGCAGAATTTGACACGAGATGCAGTTTCGGAACGTCGCTTGGCGTTGTCAAGTTACTCGGATGTCCCCTGCGAAGCCTTCCGCATCCTATTGATACATAGAACCTTACCAGGAGACATTCCCCAGACCAGTGTGAGGATGTGGCCACCGGCACTGCGCCCGTACTGCGCCCATAAGATGGGTGTCTCGAATTCCCCTGGCGGGTTGCGAGAAATCGCCTGGCCTCCTAATCCCTAACGTCGTGCGAACCCCGGTTCGTGGCCGTCTGCAAGGCAGCAGACGCTTTCTGGGCAAATAGCTGAAAACCACCTTTTGCTGCCTCCTTCCGCAATGCGTCTAGCTCAGTGCGGCCTGTGCTTGGATCGGGGTTTCCCATCTCAATCTCGCCTTTTGCCAGGCGGGCCTCCAGCGTGATTGCCTGGAAGCCTGTCGTGGTCGCATCAGCGATCACCCTATCGAGGCGCCGTAGAGCCTCCCTGGCTTCCGAAGAATCTCCCGACGCCGCACGAACACGAGCAGCCGTCAACGTTGCCGATAACTCCAATTCCCGGTTGTGCGTCTCAGTAGCAACGCCCACGACCTCGTCGACAATCTTGCGGGCGTCAGCCGTGTGGCCGCTAACCAGCAATGTTTTAGCAAGCAGCAAGCGGGCAGTTGCCTCGTCGCTCGTTCCCTTTGTCTTTGCAAACACCTCCGCCGCGCGCCGGGCTGAGAGTGCCGATTCCTCGCTCTTCCCTTCATCAAGAAAGAGTTCGGCAAGATTCAGGTCAACGTGTGCTACCTCCGTCTTGTCACCAATCTCATCGAAAATGGTTCTAGCTTCCGTTTCCTCCGCGAGCGCTTGGGCCAGTTCCCCATGGAGCCGGTGCACGCGGGCTTTACCAGCCAATGCCCCGGCTTGCCGGCCTCGATTGCCAATTCTTCCGCAGATTTCGAAAGAACTCTCGAACATTTCCGTTGCTTCCCGATGCTTGCCCAGGACCAAGAACACATCGCCGAGACCGTTTTTGGCCAGAGCCTCACCGTTTTGATCGCCAACCTCATGATAAATTGCCAGAGCCGCCTCATATCCGCGGCGAGCACCTTCGAGGTCGCCAAGGTAAACAAGAATGTCTCCGATGTTGTCATTCTCGGCGGCAAGGCCCGTACGGTTCCCGATCTGGCGATAAAGCGTCAAAACCTCTTCATACCCCTTTTTCGCGCCGAGATAGTTTCCCTGATTCTTGAGAGCTATGGCGCCGAGCGTCGTCGCTTCCGCGACCCCGCTGCGGTCATTCGCCGCCACATAGAGTTGTCTCGCTTCGCGCACCGCGGCCTCAACTTCGGAAAACCTGCCCAGGTTTTCAAACAACCATGCTTGATCAAGCCTCGCCTTTGCCAGCAGCAAAGATGCTCCGGCCGCTTGAGCCTTTTCCGCTGCCCTCACGAGCGCGGCCTCGGACCTCTTTGTGTCCCCTAACGATCGTGCCGCATCCTGCTCTGCCAAATCGATTCGAGGGTCGTCCCGAAGGGGCAGAGGCAGCTCACGCAATGCCGCGATAGTGGTCAGCGTATCCTTCCATTTATTAGCCTTGTATTCGGCATTGGCGAGGGCGAGTCCGTAATCAAGATTGTCCGGGAAAAACTCGAAGAGCGCCCGGTAGATTTCGGCGGCTTTGTCCCAGTCTCGGGAAGTCTCGCGATACCGTCCTTCAACCAGGAGGCGCTCGGCGCGAGACAGGTTGGAAGATAGATCGAAGGCTTTTTTCGCCTCGGCCCTGGCATTTTCGTCATAGCCAAGTTGCGCCCAGGCCTTGGCCAGGGCCGCATGAGACAGCGCATAAGCGGGTTCGACGGCAATGGCACTCTGCAAAAGCTCACTTGCCTTGAGGGCGTCAAAGGCACGCAACCGGACGAGTCCCTCGGAATAGAATTTTGCGGTTTCACTCTTCGAAGGCAGTGCAATCGCCACCTCCGCTGCCTCTTCCTTGGTCACAGCGGGCACGCCCAATTTCGCGCGCAGATGCTCTCCCGCCCGGGAAACAAGGTCGAGCAGATGATTCTCCGTTCCGGTCTCGGAAAAAGCACCAGCTGTTTCCCCATTTCGCGTGTTCTGCAACCGCACATCAAGACGAATTTGGACGTCGGATTTCGCGCCAAACATCGCATACGAACCCACGACAACAAAATCGGTCCCAAGATTCTTGCGAATCCGGATCAAGCTGTCCGCGCTAAGAGTGTCCACATCGGTCAGGGAAAGTTCCGTCTTCATTCGCGCGACACTCTCCGCGGGTATCGTGCGCACTTGCTCCCCAGCTGTGAGTTCCGTCATGAGCCAGTCGGAAAACGCAGTGGACAGCCATGCATCCTGCGCCTCACCGGAAAGATTCTTGAATCCCAAGACCGCCACGGACTGCCGCAAATTGTTGCCGTTTGCGAATCCTGACGGGCCGGAGGAGGCCTGAATTCTTGTGAATGTAATCGCGGCCAAGATCACGAACGGCAATGCCGCGGCCAAAAGCGCGGTGCGTCGCCGGCCGGACCGCGTGTGCAAATCCAGGGAGTTCAGAAAACGTTGGAGGCGGCCGCGCTTTTCTTCTTCTCCGGAAACAACTCTTGAGCGGCCGACACCCGGCGGGCCGTCCGAAAATGTTGCCGCTTCCGCACCTTCGTGATGCTCGTATACGTGAGCCAAGAAGCGATATCCATGGCGCGGTATTGTTTCAACGTATCGCGGACTTTCCGCCGAATCTCCAAGGGCGGACCGCAACTTGGTCATCGCTTTGTTGAGGCTGCGGTCAAAATCAACGAAGGTATGAGCCGGCCAGAGCTTATGCCGCAGTTCGTCGCGCGTCACCACCTGTCCGGAATGGTCCAGGAGCAGGCAAAGAATCTGGAAAGGTTGTTCTTGCAGCTTTATCCGAACGCCGCGCTTGCGGAGCTCGGCCGCCCGAAGGTCCAGCTCGAAAACCCCAAAGCCGCGAGTTTGGCCGCGACCCTCCGTGGTTTGCATCGCCGAACACCCCTAGTTTAGGCAGCAGGGTAGCACGCACATTTCGCAGGTTCAATACCCCCTTTGGCCTTCCTACCAGACCGCGGGGTGGTGCGGCGAGATCGGGAGAGCGGCTCGTTCGAACGGCAAAGTCCATTCTCCCGGCTCAGCGGGCCGCTGAACGCCGGAATTCTTGGAGAACGCTTTCGGCCAGTGTAGAATTCCGTTCATGTCGCGGTTCCACTTTTCCCGATTCGCCTGTCCCCATGGTCTCCCCGCAAGAACGCTGGTGATTTTTCAACTCCTCTTCGTCACTATCTTTTTTTCTTCGGCAATTTACGCCCAATCAAGTCCCGCCACTGCTAGCGAGCGGGTGCAGGAACTGTACTTACAAGCAAAAACCGCCGAGGCGCGCGGCGACTTTGCCGGCGCAGCTCAAATCTATGAATCGCTATTGCAGATTTTCCCGCGCCTCGCTCCCGCCTACAACAATCTGGGGTCTCTCTATCTGAGGCAGCGCGAATATAAGAAGGCTGCTGATGTCTTGGAAAAAGGATTGAAAATCGACCCGAAAATGGTTTCCGCTTCCGCGCTGCTGGGAATCGCGCGCTACGAAATGCGGGATTACGCTGGCGCGCGCGCGCCCCTCGAAACCGCCCTGCGCGGCAATTCGAATGACGACAACGCGGAATTACTTCTTGCCAACGACTTAATGAAGCTGGACGAATTGAATTTGGCGGTGGAACATTTGCGAAAACTGGCGCAGCACCAGCCCGCCAACCAAGAAGTCTGGTACCTCCTCGGCAAGGTGCACATGAAATTGTCCGAGCAGGCGCTATCCAAACTGAATGAAATTGATGCAAACTCCGTCTGGGTCCACGAAATTTCCGGCGAAGTCATGGAGAGCATGAAGAATTACGATGGGGCGCTGATTGAATACAAAAAAGCAGTAGAGATGGCTCCGCAAAAGTCCGGCACGCACTATCTGCTTGGCAACGCGTACTGGTCGCTTAGCATGTGGGACGCCGCTAACGAACAATTTCGAGCGGAACTCACCAACGATCCGGCGAATTGTCTTGCGCAGTGGAAGATTGGCAACATCATCCTCGAGCAGCGCGGAAGCCCCGAAGAAGCTCTCTCCAACGTCGAGAAAGCTTTAAACATTTGCCCGAATCTGATGGTGGCCAGAGTGGACCGTGGCCGTGCGCTGATGAAATTGGATCGCCATGCGGAAGCAGCAAAAGATCTTGAGACGGCTGTGAAGTCCGACCCTGCCGAACCGTCCACGCATTTTCTGCTGGCCCAAACGTACCGCGCCCTCGGAAGAACACAGGAAGCTCAGGCCGAAATGAAACTCTTCAGCAAACTTGAGGAGAGCGCAAGGGCGGCGACAGCCGAACGAGCAAAACAGCTTCTCCAGGAAAGAAATAAAGAACAACCATAAACGTCTGTTGAGTCAAGCGATCCCTCCCGGTTCGAACCGCCGAGTCAAATGCCCTTTCCAGGTAGGAACTTCGTGGAGCGACTTTTTTCGGCACGCATGAAGCCTTTATGGCCGGGGCGTCGGGGGGACAGAGTGGCTTCCCGCCAGAGTCGCGCAGCGGTCGAATTCGATTTTTGCTTTATCGGCAAAGCCCTGCTTGCGATAGACGGGCGCCAACATGCAATGGAGATTGGCGTTTTGGGGAGAGAGTTCGATGGCCTTTTCCAGTTCCGTCAGAGCCTTGGGGAGTTGATCCAGGCGAGTGTAGGCTTTCCCCAGCAGCTCGTGCGCGCGAGACTCGCGCGGAGCGATCTCAGCCGCCTGGAGAAGATAGGAAACGGCTTCCCCATCACGATTCTCGTCCAGGAGAAGATCGCCGAAATCAATATACGGTCCAGGATTTTTTAGAGCGGCTCCCGACTGCCAGGCGATGGCTTGCTGGTACGCTGCTGCTGCTGCTTCCCTACGACCAAGGCCGGCATAGGACAATCCAAGATTGTCCTCGGCCTTGGGGTTCCTGGGGTCAAGCTTCAAGCAACGTTGGAAGGCATCGACGGCTTCCGCGAATCTGTTTTCATTATATTTTGTCCGTCCGAGGAAATACCAGCCTTCGGCATCGTTGGGAGTCCACGCCAGCATTTTTGTGAGCCAGTTGTCCGCATCCACGTAATCGCCCAGCAGCACATAGTCGAGCGCGACGACTTTCAGATCGCCGGCGCTGGGATCGTGGAATTTCGCGCCGGCGGTGAACTCTGCCAGGGAAGCTCTGGCCTTTTCTTCACCATGCCTCGCGGGTGGAACGCCTGCCCCGAGAACCTCTACGCCCTCCACCCGTGTCTCGAGCCTTGCTTCACTTTGGATTTCGCGAAAGAGGATGTGCCCGAGCAGGAAGTGTCCATCGGCGGAATCAGGATGGGTCTGGAGATACTGACGAACGAGACGGTCCGCCTCGGTCATGTTTCCTTTTTCCAGAAGGGAGTGAGCTTCGGCGAGAGGCACGTCGGCCGACTCCGTGGGCGGTGTCGCGCGACTCGTCGACGACTGGCCGGAGGCGGCGGGTGGCTTGGCCAGGAATGGTGGCGATTCGGGGCGAGGCGATGATGTGCGCCCGGAAGCCACATCGATGATGAAAACCAGCAGCAAACAGGCGGTGGCCGCAATGCGGAAAAACCTAGTTAACAAAACGCCGGGGGCCCCCGGGGGGGTGTGGGATTTGTGGCAGAGAAACGACTTAAAATGTGGCCATTTCGGAAGCGTGGCAAGGAAAAGAGTTACGGGCGAATTTCTTGGATGTGTGGCAAATGAAGGAGTTAAGGTGTTCGACGCAGGTGGGCAAAGAGGCATGAGGGGAGGGTGAGGTATAGCAAGTTCCTTCGTAGCCGGAGATTTCCCGACAGTAAAGAGAATGGGTGGCCGGAGGTAGAAGTCAGCAAACACGGCAAAGGATAGCATGGGGATGGCACTTACCGAAGCGTTATACAGCGAAGTGTCGAAAAGAGATTGAATGCCAGTCAATTGAAGTTGAACGGTTGCAGGAGCGGCTCGAAATTCACCCGCAGCTCGATGTTTATCAGTGGGGAAAAAACAAGAAAAGGTGCCGGGGCTCAACGAGCCCCGGCTTCCTCGACTTACGATACTGGAGGGGTTCGCTCCAGCAGGGTTCAGAAACTAACTTTGAAGAAGGCTTGTCCTGTTCTAGGGCTGTTCTTCTGGCAGACGGAGCCGCCGTTGATTCTCCCAAAGTTGGCATTATCCACATTAGTCTCTGGATCGCAGATTTGCATTCGATTGAGGATATTGAAGAATTCCATCCTGAGTTCCGCGCCGACGCGCTCGCTGAAATAAAAGTGTTTGGCCAAATTAATGTTCTCATTGGCGTTGAAGGATGTGCGGAGACCTTCAATTCGTCGCGGAGCATCTCCCACCGCGAACCTTCCGGGCGAGGAGAAGGCGGCGGTGTTGAAGACGGGCAGGCCCTTGTAATAATTATTATAATCAACGGTCAGCGACTGCCCCGCGACAAGATTGGCAATGTTTCCAGTACGCAGAGGGCTGCCGTTGGCACCGATCCTAAGCGGAGTTCCGCTCGAGTACTGGAAAACACCTCCGAACTGCCAGCCGTTCAGGAGATTCTTTGCGAGCATACCGCCCCGGTTGAGGAAGCGTTTCCCGGGGCCCAGAGGCAATTCGTAGAGCCCGCTGACGTTCAATACGTGTTCTCTGTCATCGCCCGCGATGGCCCAAAGCTGCTTCTTGTTGAACTTATCCACCGGGGTCTCGTCGAATGTCGAGAAGCCACTATCGGCATTCGACATTGTCTTGGAAAGAGTGTAGGCCACCAGGAAACTCACGCCGCTCGTGAAGCGCTTTTGAACTTCCGCTTGGACGGAATTGTAGTGGTCAACACCTGAGAGATCGAAATTATCGACCATGCCGAAGTACTGCGGGAAGGGACGGATCGCCTGGTTTAGCGTTTGCCCCGCCCCGAAATCATTGAGGAAATTGGCATACGGGCTGAAGAAGCCGGTGGCATCTTTGCCGAACCCGAGATTCTGCAAAGCCGATTGCGGCGTTGCCGTCGATACGCAACTGCCCGAGTTAGTCGTCGCCGTCCATGGCTCCAGAAGAACGCAACCAAGGTTCAGGAAGCTGGGAAAGACTTGGTTGGGAGTGTCCAACCGGGATACCAAGTGCGTACCCCTGTTTCCGATATAAGCAACGGACAGGAACAGATTCCGCGGCAACTCCCGTTGAACCGCCACATTCCAGGCCTGAACGTAAGAGGCCCTTCCGCGGTCCCTTCCGAATTGATGGAGGTTGCCAGTGGCATTGGCAATAGTCGGGCTGAACGGGAGGGGAGGAGGCAAAGGCATGTGGAAAGCATCCCAAGTGCAGTTCGCGGAGACGTTGCAATAGCCGGGTGTATTCGAGCCGTTTGAACTCGCCGTGAAATCACTTGCCAGAAGATTACCGTAGTTGACCGCTACCTTATTGACGCCATATTCGTATGCGCCAGTGTCTAGGAAGTTCAACGCATAGCCACTGAGAAGGACGGTCTTATCATTCAGCTTATAGGCGAGGCCAAGACGCGGGCTGAAATGACCCCAGCGAGTGTCCGCGCGATCATACCCAACACAACCAGAACAAGTGCCTAGGACGCTTGCGGCCCCGAGGAGGGGCTTCCCGCTGCTGTTGCTAACAGCGCCGGGATTGGGAGCATTCGGATCGAAGAAAACGATTTGGTTGGCAGGCTGGCTAGTAACCGCCTCGGTGGTGAAGGGCCGCATAATTTCCCAGCGGACGCCAACATCGACGGTCAGCCTTGGGTTGATTTTGATATTGTCTTGAACGTACGGCGCGATGTAGAAGTTTCGCAGTTTCGTTTCCAGGGCAAAATGGCGCCCGGCGGAGTCCGGCATACCCAACAAGAAGCTAGCGAAGGAGCTGCCGGTGTTGTTCTCGTTGAGAGCGCCGCTCGTAAGGCCGTTGCTGGTTGTGAGGCTGCTAAAAGTGAAGTTGCCCCCGCAATTCTGACATTCGTGGTCGTCCTGGTAGGTACGGCGGATCTCCCAACCAATATTGAAGGTGTGCCGTCCACGAATCCAAAGCCAATTGTTGTCAAGGCTGATGCCCAATTTACGGTTGATCGAAAACGTTTCGCCGTTACCGTTCACTCCCCACGTGGTGGGGGCGAATGAATCGCCAGAGAAGGAAATTGTAGGAAGAATCTCACTCTTGTCGACGGCCGCGAACGGGTTTCCAAGATGCGCATTGAGTTCGTTGTTGATTTCCCCCATCCAGCCGAGCCCCGCCGTCACCACCAGATTGCTCGATATCGCGTTGGAGTATGTCAAGAAGAGTCCCGTTCCAATTCGAGGCTCGTTTTTCAAATCTGAAAGGCCGTTTGCGAAGGGAGCGCTATTGTCCTCGGCAGGCGCGTTGTAAACATTGCGCCAGTAACTGCCGTGGAATTTTTGTTTATCTGAAAGATTGTGGTCTATCGAAAAACCTCCCAGCGTATTCCTGGTCGGAAGGCTCTTCAAATCGGCCAGCTTATTGTGCAAGAAACCAGCTCCGGGAACGTCTGGAGCCGGTATTTGCGTGTTTTTTGAGGATAGCAAGCCGGCCGAGATACTACTGAAACATGCTGACGGAATTTTGTTTCCCGGCCACTGTGTTCCCGACGTGGGCGCCGTGCACCCCGAAGGAGCCACGAAGCCAGCGGGAACATAAATCGGCTGCGGGAAAGCGTTGAAATCGCCTCCGACCATGGCTGCAGTCGGAACAGTCATGGTGCCGGTCACTCCTTGATTCAAGCGATACCACTCCAAACTCACATGAAAGAAGGTCTTGTCTTTTCCGCGGTATATCTTCGGAAGATAAACGGGCCCACCAACCGTAAATCCGTAATTATTTTCATGATCCGTGGGCGTTGGGCCACCCGCGGCTGCCGTGGCAGCGTCTCTCGCATCGAAATAGCTGTTGCGCATGATCTCGAAAACATCACCGTGAAGGGTATTCGTGCCCGAAGCAAATTGGTAGGACGCCACTCCCTGGGCCAGTCCATATTGAGCAGAAAACGCCGAGGTCAGAACACGGAACTCACTCACCATCTCGAAAGGCGGGTTGATATTCGTTTGCAAGCCTTGCGTTTCAGACTGGGCGACAGCCACTCCGTTAAACACCACCTCATTCTGGAAGTCCAAACCACCGTTGATACGGTGGCTGAAACCACCACCGGTCACCCCTGGCACAATGAACAGAAAGTTGTCAATTTGCCGTCCACGCGCGCCGATGTCCGAGCCCAGAGGCAGCGGAAGTTCGTTTACAACTTTGGTTTCGAGAGACGCCCCGAGTTCCGGCTCCGAAGTCTCCAGGGAGATCGGTTGCGCTATGATTTCGACATTCTCAGTGATGCTGCCTGGCTTGAGAACGGCGTCCGCACTGGCGTTCCTACCGACTTCGACAAGGACGTTGTGGCTCACCGAGGTGGCAAACCCAGCTTTTTCGGTCTTGACGGTGTAGGCGCCAGGGACCAGGTCGGTGATAGTGTAGGTGCCGGCCGAACTGGTGACGGCGGTACTCACGACACCCCTTGCGGTGTTGGCGACAGTAACCTTGGCGTCAGGAACCACTGCGCCGGATTGATCAGTGACAGTTCCGGTGATGCCGCTGAGAGCCTGGGCACGCAGACTGGCTGGAGAGGATAGCAGCAGAAAGGCCCCGGCCAACGCAGCAAGAAAGCGAGTATATTTGGTTCCACCGCCAAAGCAATGCGGGCAACGCAAAAGAGATTTCATGTGGGCCCCCAAACTGTTTTAAACTAAGCAAAAACACGAAAACCTCGACAGCCCTCGACCGTTGCGGCGGAGTCTTGCGAAGAAGCGCAGGGGAGTCAATGCCTCAGGGTGTCATTCCTGCCTTCCCGGCTAAATGATTGAGAACAAAACTACTAGCGGGCATTTCTTCCCCATGAATTGGGACGCAAAGAGAACGCTAGGTGGGCTGGAGGGCAAGCGACCAGTTCGGGAATGATGGCGAAATGAGGTTACAACCGGGGGAGAGGGGATTGATGACTACTACCGGGATTCCAGAGCTTCCGGGTCATGGGAGTGAAATTCCCTTTGCCTCGACCACGGTAAGGATGCGGTCAATTTCGGGGACAAGGATTTCCTCGGTAGCGCCGCTAGGCCAGCGAATTTCGAGTTTGTCGACTTTGGTTGCCGCACCAACGCCGAAATGGACGCGAGGGTCAGAGCTGGAACCGTAGCTGCCCCCGCTGAAAACATCTGCTCGCTGCCGGACGCCCCCCGCGGTGAGAAACAGTTTTGCACCGAGGGCATCGCGCGGACTCTTCGGGCCACCAACCAATTTCAAGGTGAGCCAATGATTTTCGTTTTTGACGGCGTTGCGAAGAAGCGTGGGCGGCGCGTCGATATTGTTCAACACGACGTCGATGTGGCCGTCGTTGAATAAATCGCCGAAGGCGGCCCCGCGCGCCGAGACTACCACGGCCAGGCCGCTGCCAGTGGCGGGAGGCACTTCCTGGAATTTTGCGCCGTCGAGATTGCGGAAGAGCTGCGGGCGCTCGGCCCAGGTGGTGCCCCACTCGGTGCGGTCGGCGACGGGATAGACGTGGCCATTGGCGATGAAAATGTCGAGGAGGCTATCATTGTCAAAGTCCAGAAAACCGCAGCCCCAGGCGAGGAACGGAATCGTGGGATTGCCAAGGCCAGCGCGAAAAGAAACGTCGGTGAAATTCGCGTCACCATCGTTGCGATAGAGAGTCTTGTAGTCGTCGGAGAACGTGGTGACGAACAGATCGACCTTGCCGTCGCGATTGTAATCACCGATGCCGATGCCCATGGAAGCCTGCGCGCGGCCTTCTTCATTGACGGCAAAACCGCTGAGGTAGCTGACATCCTCGAATGTGCCGTTGCGGCGATTGCGATAAAGATAGTTGGGAGTGGAGTCGTTGGCGACGACGAGGTCGAGCCAGCCGTCATCGTCTAGATCAACGAAGGCGGAAGCGAAGCCGTAACGGCCTTCGCGATCGGCGACGCCGGCTTTGACACTGACGTCGGTGAAGGTGCCGTCGCCATTGTTGTGGAAGAGATGATCGCTTTCGCCGATGAGGCCGATGGGGCCGCAAAAAACGGAGACGCCGCGATATTGACACGCGCCTTCGGGAACGCCGTTTTTTCCAGCGAAGACGGGGCGATCGAGATTGTAATTGACGTAGCCGGGAACGAAGAGATCAAGCAGGCCATCGTGGTCGTAGTCGCCCCAAGTAGGTCCGGTAGACCATCCGCCAAGCGCGACGCCCGCCTTTTCGGCAACGTCGGTGAACGTGCCATCGTGATTGTTGCGATAAAGGCGATTTTTGTCGTAGTTGGCGACGTAAATGTCCGGCCAGCCGTCGTTGTCATAGTCGGCGACAGCGACGCCGAAACCCCAGCGGTCATTGGAAACGCCGGCTTTGTCCGTGACGTCGGTGAAGGTGCCGTCATGATTATTGTGGAAGAGCATCGCACGAGGTGGCGCTTCCTTCCCTTTCAGCGCGGCGGCGGTGGAACCGTTGAGGAGGTAAATGTCCAGCCAGCCGTCGTTGTCGTAATCGAGGAGGCCGACGCCGGAGCCGGGAGCGTCAAGGATAGTGGATTTTTCGGGAGAGCCGGAACGATGGCGAAACTTGTCGAGGCCGGATTGTTTGGTGATTTCGAGGAAAATGACGGGAGCGCCGTCCACGAAGCCACCGGCAGTGATGGGACGAGACTTCGCATCCTTCACTGGAGCGTGCGCGCCGCCGGTGGACATGCCGGAGGGTCTCACAGGAGCGGGAGATTGCGGCGTCTGCGGATTCGGTGGCGCGGACTGCTGTTCGAATGCTGCAGGGGCGAAAAGTAAAACCAGGAAGAACGGTGCGAATAAACCGGTGAGCCACTTCGAAGGGACCGAGGAGGACGTGTTCATTTGCCGGCCGCGGGTGGGAGAGGTTCGTCGACTTGCAGGAATTGGTCAGCGCGGACGTTCTTCAACGTTTGGAGAATGCCGCTGGGCCAGCGGATTTCGATGGATTGCGCAGCGGCTTCGGGGCCGAGCCCAAAGTGCACGCGCTTGTCGCTAGAAGAAAGATAGCTGGCGGCCGTGGAAACGGTAGCGAACTGCGCGCCGTTTGCGGTGATGAGTTTGACTTCGGCGCCGATGGCGTCACGGTTGCTCTTGTGGCCGACGAGCTTGAGCGTCAGCCAATGATTTTGCGTGGACGTTTCGTTGTGAAGAATGTAGACGGGCCCGTCGTTGGACGTGACGACGGCGTCGAGGCGGCCGTCATTGTCAATGTCGCCGATGGCCATGCCGCGGCCAAGCCAGGGCTGATGAAAGACGGCACCGGAGTCCGCGGAGACATCCACGAACTCTTTGCCGGTGTTTCGAAGGAGAAGCATCGGTTCGCGATAGTGAAGGTTGGGATAGTTGAGCTCGACGGTGTCGAGGTCGTGGCCCTGAGCGACGAGAAGATCTTTCCAGCCGTCATTGTCGTAATCCAGAAAGCGAACGCCCCATCCGGAGTGCAGCATAGTGGCGCGGGTGATGCCGGTGCTGAAGCTGGCGTAATTAAAAGTGGAGTCGCCATTGTTCTGGTAGAGCGCGTAGCGCTGGTTGGCAAGATCGGTGATGATCAGGTCAGGCCAACCATCATTGTTATAGTCGGCAAAGTCGACGCCCATGCCGGCGTAGGTGCGGCCGTCGCCGTCAACGGCAGCTTGCGAGAGGAGACCCACTTCTTCAAAAGTTCCGTCGCCTTTGTTGTGGTAGAGATATTCGACCATCGAATCGTTGGCCACGAACAAATCGATGTGGCCGTCGCGATCATAGTCCGCGATGGCGATGCCGAGACCTTTGCCCGGTTTCGCGAGGCCGATTTTTTGCGAAACCTCAGTAAAGTGCCCGTTGCCGTCATTGTGATAAACAAGCGGGGAGATGGGCTGAAAAATGTCGGGATGACAGTAGGAGCGGAAACCTTCCTTGTGCTCGCCGCACCAGATGTCGTCGAAATCCCATTGAACGTAGCGGAGGACCACGAGGTCGAGTAAGCCGTCATTGTCCAGGTCCACCCAGGCGGCGCTGGTGGACCAACCAGATCCGGCGACGCCTGCTTTTTCGGTGACGTCCGTGAAAGTGCCGTCGCCATTATTGTGATAGAGAATGTTGCCGCCGTAGGTCGTCACGTAAAGATCTCCAAAGCCGTCGTTATCGTAGTCTCCGACGGCGACACCCATGCCATATCCGGCGCCTTGCAATCCGGCCTTTTCGGTTACATTCTCGAACGTGCCGTCCTGTTTTTGGTGGAACAGACCGTTCCAATACTTCGGGCCGGTTTTCTGAGGGATGCTGCCTTTGGACGTGGGGTCCCGGAGGGGCGCGCCATTGACCAGGAAAATGTCGAGGCGCCCGTCGTTGTCGTAGTCAAAGAGGGCGACGCCAGCGCCCATGGTTTCCGGCAAATAGTGCTTGGGTGTGTGGGAAGAGAGGTAGTTGAAATGAACGCCGAGAGCGGAAGTGACGTCGGTGAATTTTCCTGGGAAGAGCTTACCTGGGGCAGTAGAGGAACCAGTTTGCCGGGCGGCAGCAGCCCCAATGAGTAGCGCAACAAAGGATAGACCCAAGAGAGCACGCATACACGATTGATATTACAGCATGAGAGCAGGAAGCACCGCGTTAAGGGCAGGATACAAGCCGTAATCGCAGGGGAATGGGGGCAGCTATCCTGTGGCTGTGGAACAATTTAGGCGGGAACGTTCAAATGACATCCAAGTGGATTGACAGAGAGAGAGCATCGCGCGAAGAGTGCGGTCTGTGACAAAGAAGTGTAGGTGTGCGCAATGAAGGTCAAGTCCAGTTGGAGGTCTCATGATTTCGCATGAACAAGTGACTAAGCATGTTTCGGGTGTAGCCATGCGGCGGCTTTACATGGTTCTTGTTGCCGCCGGATTAGCCTGCTGCTTTTTCGATCAAGGGGCGCTGGCGCAGACCTTTGATAAGCAGGAGCCAAACAAGCAGGCAACGGACAAACCCGATTTGAGTAAGGAGCCCACGCTCTATGTGGTCGGTTATGCCCACCTAGACACGGAATGGCGGTGGGAGTATCCACAGGTCATCAACGAATACCTTCGCAAGACCATGGACGATAACTTCCAGTTGTTCGGGAAATACCCGCACTATGTTTTCAATTTCAGCGGAGCGAATCGCTACCGTCTGCTGAAAGAGTATTACCCCGCGGACTTTGCCAAGTTGACTCAATTTGTTCACTCTGGCCGATGGTTTCCTGCGGGGTCGTCGATGGAGGAAGGCGACGTCAATGCACCGAACGCAGAAGCGATTATCCGCCAGATTCTCTACGGAAATGAATGGTTTCGCAGGGAGTTTGGCAAGGCCAGCGCCGAATACATGCTACCCGACTGCTTCGGATTTCCGGCCTCGCTGCCAACGATTCTGGCGCACTCCGGCGTCAAGGGATTTTCGACGCAGAAACTCGTGTGGGGCTCTTCGGCGGATGGCGGAGGTCCCGAATCGCGGGAAAGGACACCCGAAGGCACGCCGTTTAACGTGGGCGTGTGGGTGGGTCCCGATGGCGAGAGCGTCTTGGCCGGTCTGAACCCTGGCAGCTATGGCGGGGGGATCTACACCGATATCAGTAAGTTGCTGCCTGCGGCACCAGCAGACACCGCACTTGAGGAAATCCAGACAAAGCTTCAGGCGCTACGGGAGAAATTGGAAAAGGCCCGGCAAAGCGGGCAGTCCCTGGAAGCGAAAGAAATGCAGGAGTTTCGCAGCCTCCAAAATCAACGCCAAGCTCTGATCAAGATACAGCGCGACCGCGCTGAAGACCGGTATCAGAACGATTGGGCGGCACGAGTAGAGCACAACGGCACAGTCAGCGGCGTCTTTGCGGATTACCACTATTACGGGACAGGGGACGTCGGCGGATCGCCTGATGAAGATTCCGTGAAGAGGTTGGAAGCGATAGTTACCAAGAGCGCGGCGAGCTTTCCACCGGAGAGCGCGTTCTACTTCTCCAGGAGGCAGCCGAATCCCGAGTGGCCGGAAACGAAAGTGGGCGACGGACCGGTGCATGTGACTTCTGCGACGGCCGATCAAATGTTCTTGGACATCACTCCCTCGGAGGCTACAGGGTTGCCGCGATATACGGGCGAGATGGAGTTGACTAACCATTCGGCTGGCTCATTGACGTCGCAGGCTTATCAAAAGCGCTGGCTGCGCAAAGAGGAGCTGCTCGCAGATGCCGCGGAGAAGGCCTCGATTGCCGCGGAATGGCTGGGAGCGCGAGCGTATCCGCGAGAGCGGCTGAACGATGCGTGGACGCTGGTGATGGGCGGACACTTTCATGACATCGCTGCGGGAACGGCCACACCGAAGAGCTACGAGTTCGCTTGGAATGACGACGTGATAGCCATGAATCAATTTGCGGGAGTTCTGGCCAACGCCACCGAAGGTGTGGCCGCAGCTTTGAATACGGAAACCAAAGGCGTCCCGGTAGTAGTCTTCAATCCGCTGAACATCGCGCGGGAGGATTTGGTGGAAGCAAGCGTTGAATTTCCCGGAGGGATGCCCAAAGCCGCTCACGTCACCGGTCCTGGCGGCCGCGAAGTTCCGGCACAAATCTTGGGCGGAAAAGTTCTTTTTCTTGCGCAGGTCCCGCCGACAGGCTACGCGGTCTATGATGTGCAGCCAGACGCAGCGTCCGCGGCATCGAGGCTGAGAGTATCCAACGATTCACTCGAAAATGAATACTATCGCGTAAAACTCAATCCAGAGGGAGATGTCGCAAGCATCTTCGACAAATCCATTGGTAAAGAACTGCTGGCTGGACCAGTAAGGCTGGCAATCTCCTACGACAACCCTCAGCAGTGGCCGGCATGGAACATGGATTGGGATCAGGAACAGGCAGCGCCAAAAGCCTATGTAAGCGGGCCGGCAAAGATTCGCGTTGTGGAAAACGGGCCGGTGCGCGTAGCGCTGGAAGTTTCGCGGGAAACCGCCGGCTCGGGGTTTCTCCAAACGATACGGCTTTCCGCGGGTGACGCGGGCAAGCGCGTGGAAATCGGAAATGTGATCGATTGGAATACGAGAGAGTCCAACCTGAAAGCGACGTTCCCGCTGACCGCTTCGAACCGCTTGGCGACATATAACTGGGACATCGGAACCATCCAGAGGCCGACAGCAGAGCCGAAAAAGTTTGAAGTGCCCTCCCACCAGTGGATTGATCTGACAGACATGAGCAACGAGTTTGGCGCCACGATCCTCACCGACTGCAAGAACGGATCAGATAAGCCCAATGACAACACTATTCGGCTAACTCTGATTCGGACGCCGGGAACAGCTGGCGGATATCATGACCAAGGCACCCAGGACATTGGGCACCATGAGTTTGTCTACGGCATAGCCGGACACGCTGGCGGTTGGCGCGACCGGCAAACCGACTGGCAGGGACAGCGCCTGAATGCGCCTCTGATCGCTTTCGAAGCTTCGAAGCATGCGGGAGCCTTGGGCCAGGAATTTTCGTTGCTGAAGGTGAGCAACCCGCGCATGCGATTGCTAGCGTTGAAAAGAGCCGAGCAGAGCCACGAGATCATCGTGCGACTAGTGGAATTGGACGGTAGACCGCAAAAGGACGTGCGCGTATCGTTCGCTGTCCCAATCAGCACGGCGCGCGAGGTAAACGGTCAGGAGCAACCGGTAGGACCAGCGACCGTGGCTGACGGTTCTCTGGTGGCTTCGTTCTCGGCCTATCAGCCGCGGACATTTGCGATCAAGCTGGCCGCTGCGCCCACGAAGGTCCGCGGCGTGCACTCTGTTCCGGTGAAGCTGCGGTACGATCTTGCAGCAGCCAGCAACGACGGCACGAAGTCGACCATTGGATTCGACGGCAAAGGCAATGCATTACCAGCGGAGATGCTGCCTTCGCAAATCCAATTCGACGGCGTGGAGCTTCAGCTCGCGCCCGCAAAGACCGGCACGCCCAATGCACTGAGAGCGAAGGGACAAACAATTGATCTTCCGCTAGGCCGCTTTGACCGGGTATACGTGCTCGCGGCTTCAGTCGACGGCGACCAAAAAGCCGCGTTCGAAGTAGGGGGAAAGCGAGTCGTGTTGAACATTCAAGACTGGGGCGGATTCATCGGGCAGTGGGACGACCGGCGGTGGACTGCGAAGGACATAACCATTCCGGGGAACGAGCGGCGACCGGCTCGCAACGAGCATGATGATTACGCGGAGATGACCGGGATCATGCCCGGCTACATCAAGCGCGCGGATCTGGCGTGGTATTGCTCGCATCATCACAACGCAACGGGCGAGAACGTGGCCTACTCGTATTCGTACTTGTTCGCCTACGCCATCGATTTGGAACCCGGAACAAAATCCATCAAGCTCCCCAATAACGCCAAGATTCGCGTTTTGGCGATGTCGGTTTCGGAAGAAAATCCTACCGTTAAGCCAGCGCAGCCCTTGTACGACGTTCTTCCTCCAGCAGCGACGGGCGACAAGGATTTTTCGCTTTCTAACTCAGCTACAAGCCTCTCCATCACCCAGGAGCGCAGCGCAACAGTAGCGATTCGTGTGAATCCGAGGAATGGGTTCCAGAGCAATGTGAGCCTTGCAGCGATAGGACTGCCTGCAGGAGTAACGGCAACTTTCACTCCACCCAACGCCCTTGGGGCAAACACCCTCACGCTCAAGGTGGACAATTCTGTGCGCTCGGAGAGTGCTACCGTCACTGTCACGGCAACATCTGGCAGCTTATCGCATAGTGTCCCTCTGCTTTTGAAGGTGAATACAATTAAAAAAGGGGCAGTACCTGTCGACCTTGCCTCAGCCTACAACGCCACGGGCATCTACGAGGATGGTGCCACGTTCGACGAAATGGCCAGCCTGGACGGTGGCGGTTTTGCGCTCCCGGCGCGGCCTTTGGGCGCCAACCAGGAGTGGGAGGGCGTCTTGTTTCGGCTGGGACCAGCCAATGCGCCGGATCTCGTCACGGGAACGACGGTTACTCTACCGCCCGGTAAGTTTGGCAGTTTGAAGATTCTTGCTACCGGCGTGGAAGGCAGTCAGAAGTCACAAACTTTCACCGTCGCGTATGCCGATGGGACATCTTCGACCTTCACGCAGAGCCTGAGCGATTGGTATTCACCGGGAGGCTTCGGCGGGGAATCTTCGGCTGTGACCGTTCCTTATCGCCTCACAGGCGACGGAGAAACAGATGACGGTACGTTTCATATTTTTGGCTATTCGTTTGATCTCGATGGTAGCAAAGTAGTGCGCAGCGTGAGCCTGCCGAGCAATCGTAATGTGGTGGTTCTCGCCATGACCATCGTGCCTTAAGTGCGTTAACGAAGCAAGAGTCGGACAGGTAC
>Ga0066709_100000463_pt1 | contig 21780 bp, 17 predicted proteins | sample GraSoiAngelo_158_FD_79665 | JGI IMG/M metagenome (GOLD analysis project Ga0066709, IMG submission 79665) | Grasslands soil microbial communities from the Angelo Coastal Reserve, California, USA - 14_1009_16_30cm | ecosystem: Environmental > Terrestrial > Soil > Grasslands | place: USA...
GACGCCTTCGTGCAAACCTCCAACGCCACCGCCAGACCCTTTGTTTGGACCGCCACCGCCGACTCGATCTTGGCTAAGGTCCAGCGATTATGTGAACGTATTTCCGGGACAGCACACTAGCGTACTGTATCTCCGGCTGTCAGTTTTTCTGGAGTGGAACCGATGACATCTTCCGTGACACGCCGCGAGGCTTTGCAGGTGCTGGGCTCGATTGGAGCACTGGCCGTTCCTTCCCGCGTGAGCAGTGATGGAGGATCGCACGCGGGTGTGGTGTATGCACAAGCCGAACAAACACCCGCAGACGAAAGCAAGAAGTGGAAGGGCTCGGCGCTCGGCAGCCTATATCCTTTCATCAAGCAAGAACAACAGCGCACTCGCCAGCGGCTGGCATACTTGACTCGCCGGCCCAAGGACCTGGAAGCGTGGAAAGCCGAGACGCGCACTAGGGTGTTCGACTCACTTGCCTACCGTCCTGAGCCCTGCCAACCCCGAGCCGTCCTGCTCGAGCGGGTTGACAAGGGCGATTACATTCGCGAACGGCTCAGATTCCACACGGCTCCGGGCGTGGAGGTGCCCGCATACCTGCTTGTTCCCAAACGCAGAAAACTCCCTGCTCCCGCGGTCCTGGCGCTACACGACCACAGCGGTCTCTACTACTGGGGCAAGGAGCATATCATCGAAACTGAGAACGAGCATGCACTGCTTGCGGAATTCCGCCGTGAACGCTACGACGGCATCAGCTACCCGGCCACACTCGCCCGTCGCGGCTACGTGGTGCTGACCATCGACATGTTCTACTTCGGCGACCGCCGGCTGATTCTCGATGAGGACCTGGAGCGCGGCACCAACGACCATTCGAAGATCGAGCGTGATGAGACAATCAAGCGGATCAACGAGCGCAACGGAAAAGCGGAGCATCTCATTTACAAAAACATGATCGATGCAGGCACCACCTGGGCTGGAGTGCTTGCGTGGGACGATATCCGGAGCATCGACTATCTGCAAAGCCGGCCGGAGGTCGACCCCAAGCGGATTGCCTGTACAGGCCTTTCCGTGGGTGGATTCCGCACCAATTTCCTGGCAGGGCTCGACTCCCGCATCAAGGCGGCGTGTGTGGCAGGATGGATGACTTCCTTTCGATACCTGCTGCCACACTGCGAGCTATACACTGTGCCTGCGGGATGGCCCCCGGGCCTTCTCGGTGACCTTGACTATCCTGACGTCGGTTCGCTTACCATGCCGAGTCCCCTGATGGTGGTGCACGGCTGGCAGGACACCCTGTTTCCCCCGGATGGTGTCCGGGCGGCGCTCAGCACGCTCACCCGGTGCTACGCTTCGATCGGCAAGCCCGAGCGCTTTCAGACCGTGACGTTTGACGGGCCTCACAAGTTTCCCGTAGAAGCACAGAAACGCATGGTGGAGTGGTTTGATCGCTGGGTGTAGTTACCTGGATTCAGCAGGAGCTTCATTCAGATTCCAGAGCAACCGAAACGTCCAGTCTTTTTAGGGCTCCCGAACTCTGCGCCACCTCGTCCGCGAACTGCACAGGAATCGAGAGTACACCGACGGCGTGCTCCAGTGTCGTCTCCGGCCCATTGGAGTATGGATTGTAGGGGTAAATGGGCCAGGTGAGGTTAGCGGGTGTGTCGACGCTCAGCTTCCAGCCGTGGTGGCGGATCCATACGCCAGGTTCGCTCCACCCCAGGGTGACAGGTTTTTCGCTGAGGATAACACGGCCGCGAGAAGTCTCCAGTACCTCGCCAACCTTCAAACACAATTGCAAGTTGAGCTGCACCTTGCTCTGTCGCGCCGTGCGATGGATCGCGTAGAGCAGCCGCACTTGCTTCGGATTTGGTAAGGGCACGCGAAGATCCGTGAAGAACGTGTTGTACGCCAGCGAGAGGCGATCCGTGGGTGTGTTCATTTGCAGCCTGCTGCTCAACGGCAGCCAAAACGAGTGCCCGCCGGTTTCTTCCAGGAAACTCGCCAGCTCCGGCTGACGCTTCGAATTCGCGCCGCTTATGATTAGCCCGAGTTTCTGGTGAAAGACGCTGACGCTGCTCTGGCGATCGAGATAGAACTGGCTCAACACCGCCTGAGTGTCGACGATACCGGACAGGCAGACCACCCACGGACCCGTCTTGCGGATTCCCGCCGGCACACTCATCTGGTGAGAGTACAGTGCGCGGTCCTGAGGGATGGACGCGGTCGGCCCCTCGTGGTAGTAAAGCGCATCCTGAGCCAGTCGGCCCAGCCAGTCGATGTGAAGATCCTCCGGAGGAAAGAACCCTGTCAGGAACTCGGCATAGCGGCGGCCATCGGGGAAATTGGAAAAACCGAACTGGCCCCAGGCGTCCACATCCCCATAGCGGTTCCGATCATTGATCACTTCGACCGGGGTACCGTCGGGGTAGGTGAAGTATTCGTGGAAGTCCGTCGAGCGGCGCAGCGCCTCGAGCGCTATGGGATCATGGCTGTACTCGTAGTAGAGAGCCACCTGGGTGGAGGTCAGGTAGTCGTAGCCCGTAGTCGGACCCACACGGCTGTGTTCGCCCCAATAGCCGTCGCTGGTCTGTTCTTCCGCGGCAAAGCGGCGCAGAATCTGCCGTCCCAAATTCTCCCATGGCTGCCGCCCGAGAACTCGTCCGGCGAGCAGCAGGAGTGAGGCATACTGCGCGTAGTGATTGGGTGAGGTGATGATGTAGGGAGAGTTGTACCAGGGAAAGTCCAGCCTTTCTGCGGCATCCGGAGCCACCAGCGTGGCATTTCTCAAGATGGCCCTTTTCCAGCGCTCACTGCGTTGCTCGCCGAGTTGCGGGGCCAGAAGCCGATAAGCTTCCAGCCACATGTAAGTGTCCCAGTCGCTGTCCAGGCGCGGCTCATAAAGGCCCTTCTCGTCTTCGCTCGCCAGAAGATCACCGATCTTGACGGCCAACGCCAGCATCTTCGGATCGCCACGCAGGTTATTGTCCGGATGCTGCTTCGCATAGAGTACCGCCGGGGCGAGAATGGCATAGGGAAAGTGCCGCCATCCCGGTGCGGCCTCGAGGCTCTGGAGATTGGCGGCGGGGTCCCGGTTGAGTCGCCGTTCGACCTGTGCGGCTCCGGCCTCGAGCAGGCGGAAGTATCGTGCGGGCAACTTCTGCGTCGCGGCGGACTGCGCGCTTGCCCTAAGCAATGGCGCAAGAAGCGCGATGCCGCACGACGCCAATGCGGTGGCGCGCCGTTTTGCCGCGGTTCGACTCTGCCTTACGGTTAGCTGAGAAGGTTGGTGGGTCAAGACCATGCGGCGGCAGCGATGGTTCAAGTTAATGGTTCTAAATTAGCGCCGGCTTCTCCCGCACTGGACGTAAGGTCCCCGCAGATCGTCGAGCGAGCCTCCTGTCTGGAAGCGGGCGACTCTAAGCTATCTTGAGCTGAAGGTTCTGAACCACGTACTGGCGGTTCGTCCGTGCCGTCTCGAGCGGCGTCAGGCGCGGAGGATCAACTTCGAGCATCACCCATCCTTTATAACCACCTGAGATCAGCGACTCGGTCAGGGCAGGGAAGTCGACGATGCCCGCACCCAGTTCCACGAAGCCACCCTTGAGCCCTGCCTTGGTGACGTCCTCGTTGTGCCAATTGAAATCAAAATCTTTGAAGTGTACGTGAATGATCCGCGAGCGGTAGGTGCTAAAGAGGTCGACCAGATTGCAGCCCGAACCGAGAAGATGTGCCGTATCAGGGCAGAGGAAGAAATATTCGGGACGCGTCGAGTCCATAATGCGATCGAGTTCATCGCGGTTTTGCCCCATCAGCCCAATCTCCGGGTGATAACACAAGCGTACGCCGTACTCTTCCTGCAGGCGTTTGCCGAGATCGTTGACCACCTCAGCAAACACGCGAAATTCTTCCGGCGCATTGCCTTCCGGCGGACGCTTGCCGCCAGCCAGGTTGAGAATGCCGCCGCCCACCTCGTGGACGAATTTGCCTACGCGCATGCCTTCCTGGATATTCTCCCTCCGCCTGGAAGCGTCATTGACAGCCAGCACGTGGTATAACGCCGGCAGCTGCATCTGGTGCGAGGCCATGCGGTCGCGAAACTCCTGGACGTTGTCACCGTAAGTGTCACTCAAATGGGCGAGCATGTTGTCGGCTTCGGTCCCGTGGAAACCAAGGCCGGCAAGGTCCTCGACTCCCTTCCAAAACGACTCCACAGAAGCCTCAACAAAAAGATGCGCGGTGGTCGCCTGTCCGATTCTGAAAGCCTGGGCCCGGCGAGCCGGTCCGGTTCCCGCATCCGTGGCGGGTTGTAGCGAAAAAGCGTGCGTGTTCATCTCGTTCTGCATCGTGACCTCCCTGGTCGGGACGGCTGCGCGCCCGCAACAGATACGTCGAAAGGATCAGCAACGTCAAAGGTGCGCCGTAGTCCCTTCCGAATGCTGCTTCCCTCGCGGAAGCTCGGATTCCGCCTGGTTCGCTCATGCAATGTGCTTCTCCGGGCGAACTCGGCTGGGCAAAAGCCGAACCAACGTTCCGCTCCAAAGGCGTACGGAACCGGCCAGTTCAACGGTGACCCGACACCCGCGCAGGGGCCGTGGTTGAGTTCCGCACAACCAACTGAGTGGAGAGCAGGATTTTCTCGGCTCCATTTTGGTTCGGGTATCGCACACGCTTCAGGACCGCTTCGGCAGCCGCGGCACCTAATTCCGACGCCGGCTGCTGCACCATCGTGAGGGGCGGCTGAAGAAAGGCACTCCACTCGCAATCGTCGAAGCCAATCAGGGAAACTTCTTCCGGGCAGGCAACCTCCAGCTCGCGAAGGGCAGCCAGGACGCCCAAAGCCATCAAATTGTTGCAGGCGAGGATGGCGCTGGGTCGATCCGCAAGCTTAAGCAGTTCTAAACCCCGCCGGTAGCCCGAATCCTCGGTATTGTCGCCCATACGGACCAGTTTACGGTCCGCCGGGATTCTGTACGCGCGGAGCGCGCGCTTGTAGCCGTGCAATCGGTCAGCGGCATTGAGCAGGTTGAGCGGCTCGGTAACAATAGCGATGCGCTGATGACCGAGGTCGAGCAGGTGGCGTGTGGCCTGATAGGACGCCCGGCCGTTATCGATGAGCACCGAATCCACGCGGCATCGCAAAGGGCTCCTGTCCACATAGACGAGCGGAATCTCCCTGACGATACCAGGAATGGCGGCGATCTGTTCGTTGGTGGCCATACAAGGGACCAGAATGATGCCGTCGGCGATTTTTCCGGAGAAGGATACAAGATAGTCGTGCTGACGCTTCCAGTCCTCTCGAGAATCGACCACCAGCAGGCGGTAACCGGCTCTCGCGAGGTAATCCTCCGCTCCTCGCATAAGGCGCGAGTAGAAGGAGTTGGCAAGGTCAGGGACAATCAGCGCAATGATCCGCGTCTCACGCAGGCGGAGGCTGCGCGCAATCTGGTGAGGACGGTAGTCCGCCTCGCGCAGTGCAGACTCGATGCGCGCTCTCATCCGTGCGCTCACATATCCTCGGTGGTTGATGACTGCGGAAACGGTTGAGAGTGACACGCCCACGCGCTCGGCAATTTCGCGAATCGTCGGCATCTTGGTAATTTGTTTGCAGAAACGTTTCGACAAAGTTACGTTTATTACAGCGGCTGTGATCTGTCAACCTTTAATACCTTTCCACTCGAAGTATTCCCGTAAGGATGCGTTCCCGCAGTGGGCGGGCGCCAGCCGGAAGCGCAAAATCTCTTGACATTCAAATCGAAAAGGACTAGCGTCTCGAAACGTTACGATACCGCCGGGCTTAGAGAGGCCCCATGACTAGAAATCCGAGTCGAAGAGTGGCCAAAAAGGGAATACCCTTTCCTCCGCCCGGGAACTGATCCATTCTCGTCAGTAGTTCACACCAACGGACGCCCGCAACCAACAGCAGGACTAAGGACCAAGGAGACGCAGATGCAAAGGAGAGAGCAAGTCCTCGCTACTATCCTCATCGCAGCTTTGACCTACCCGGCCGCGCGGTTGTGGGGTCAGGCGGTGTACGGCGGCATCGTCGGTACGATCACTGACTCGTCTGGCGCTGGAGTGCCCAATGCTAAGGTCACCGTCACCGAGGTCGGCAAACACGTAAACTACGCCACGACCTCGAACGAGTCGGGCAACTTCCGTCAGACACACCTTGTGCCGGGAGTCTACCGCGTGCGGGTGGAAGCCGGCGGCTTCCAGGCTTACGTCCAGGAAAACGTGAGCGTATCAGCGGACAACGAAACACAGGTGAACGTCGGCCTGCAAGTCGGCGCGCTCACTCAGACGGTGGAAGTCAAAGGAGAAGTCCCGCTGCTCAAGACGGAGAGGTCCGACGTGGCTACGACATTTACGGAGCGGACAGTCCACGACCTCCCGATTTTTGATCGCAACTTCACCCGGTTTCAACTCCTCTCTCCGGGCACCCAGATGCTGGACTGGCAGTGCAATGGCGCGGAGAACCCTCAGGGCACGCGATCGATTTTCGTCAACGGCCAGCATTTTGGCGGGGTTGCGTACCAACTGGACGGGACCGACAACCGCGATCTTATCTACGGGAATATTGTCATCAATCCTACCTTCGACTCAATCGCCGAAGCCAAGATGACCACCCAGAACTACGACGCCGAATTCGGCGAGGCCCAGGCCGCCGTGTTTCCTGTCCAGACGAAATCAGGATCGAACGAACTTCACGGCAGCGCCTTCGAATTTCGGCGCAATAATCTCACTCAGGCGCGTGATCCCTTCGCTCAGTCGCAGCCGCTTTCCGGCACGAATCAGTTTATACCCGACTCTCTCTGGAACCAGTTTGGCGGCTCGCTGGGCGGTCCGATCAGGAAGAATAAGACGTTCATTTTCGGCGACTACCAAGGTACTCGACGTAAACTCGGGGGCTCCGTGCTCACTCGCGTGCCTACCGAAAAGGAGCGCGCTGGGGATTTCAGTGACTGGCTGGGTGCGGGCGTCCAGATTTACGATCCGCTGGACGCGCAGGCCAACGAACTGGCTCCGGCCCAACGGCAAGCCTTCAGCCGCAATACGATTCCCACTGGACGGGTTTCATCACAGGCACAGACAATTCTGAACCAGTACATTCCTTTGCCCAATATCGCCAGCGTGCCTGTCGGCGAGCCCAATTTTACAGCGAGCCAGCGCGAAGTCTTTTACGATGACACGTTCAACGTGCGCGTGGACGAGTATTTGAGCGAGAAGACCCACCTCTTCGGCCGCTATACCTTCTTCCGGTCGCGGCAGGATGCGCCCGGGGCTTTCGGAGACATCGGGGGCGGACCATATTCCAATGAGATTGGGTTTGCCGCCCAAGGGACCACCCGGGTACAGAGCCTTGCCTCCGGGTTTGACTACACGTTGAGTCCCAAATGGCTGACCGACTTCCGCTTCGGATGGCTGCGCGAGAGAATCTTCGTCTTTCCGGGGGGACAGGGTACCTCACCGGCCACGGACGCCGGCATACCCGGGCTGAACTTTGACAATGATCCCTTTACGCAGAGCCTGCCCGGTTTCCAGATCAGCGGCCAAGGCGGCCTTTCGTTCGGTTACACGCTGAATGCTAACCAGTGCAACTGCCCGCTGCGTGAGATTATGCAGCAGTTCCAGTTCGTAAATAATTGGACTCACAGCAGCGGGAATCACACGTTCAAGTTCGGCGCGGATATTCGCCACCTGGAGAACCTGCGCGTGCCTAGCGACCGTCATCGCTCGGGTGAACTGGTTTTTGACCCGACACGGACGGAAGGCCCCGCCGGCGACGGCCTGGGGTTGGCAGCGTTTATGCTTGGAGACGTCACGGGATTCTCGCGCTATGTCTCCTCGTCTTTCGACGCCGCGGAGCGGCAATTCCGCTGGTTTTTCTTCGGCCAGGACACGTGGCGAATTACCCCCCAACTCACGCTGAGCTATGGACTGCGCTGGGAGATCTATGACCCCCAGAAGGTCTCGGGACCTGGCAAAGGCGGTTGGCTACAACTTTCGACGGGCGAGATCTGGGTAGCAGGGGCAAAGGGGATCGGGTTAAATGGCAACGTCAAGAATAACTTCACCAACTTGGCACCGCGCCTGGGTATCGCCTACCAGGTCAGGTCCAAGACAGTGATCCGCATGGGTTATGGCCGCAGTTTCGACGTAGGCGTCTTCGGGTCGATCTTCGCTCACAGCGTCACGCAAAACCTCCCGGTGCTTGCGATCCAGTCTCTCTCCCCACCCAACAATTATCAGAGTGTGTTCAACCTTGCCGTGGGCCCAGCAGCCTTGGACCCCAACACGATCCTCGACTCTCAACCTCTAGGCCCGAGCGGTCACCCTCTGCTGCCTGCCGGCGTTACCTCGTTCGCGTACCCTCCCAAGATGCGCCTGGCGACCGTGGACTCCTGGAACGCTACCGTCCAGCACCAGCTAACGCCCAACATGTCTATCGAAGCAGGCTATGTAGGCAACAAGGGAACGCACGTCTTCGCCGGCGACGGCCCCGACTACAATCCTAACCAAGCCACCATCGTCGGGTTCCCGGATGTCGATACGTTCCATCGAGAGCCGTTTTTCAATAAGTTTGGCTGGTTCCAGAACCTCAGATACTTTGGTAACGATTCAAACAACAACTTCAATTCGCTTCAAACCAAACTCGAGAAGCGGTTCTCTAACGGGTTCTCGGTCCTTGCGCACTACACGCTGGCCCGTGAACGCAATCACGACTCCGATTAATGGCCGATCGACGGAAGTGTTGAATACGGGCCCACCGCCTGGCAGCGTACGCACGTTTTTGTGCTGACTCACATCTACGAACTGCCTTTTGGTCGAGGTAAAAGGTTCGCCGGCCAATCCTCACGGGCGCTCGATCTGCTGGTGGGAGGCTGGCAGCTGAATGGCAACTGGATCTGGCAGAGTGGCCGGGCTTTCACACCGAACTATCAGGACTGCGGTTTAGATCGCGATACCGGCCCATGCCGGCCCGACAAGGTGGGAAGCGCTTCAGTTTCAAACCCGACCCAACATGGCTGGTACAAGACGACTGACGGCGCCGAATTGGCAACGAATGGCGATACCGTCGGTCCCTGGCGACGCCCGGCAGTGGCGACCTTTGGCAACGTCGGACGCGACTCGCTGCGGGGGCCGTCCTGGTTTGGCACGGACATGTCGATCTTCAAGAACTTCAGAATCACGGAAAGAGTGCATGGCCAATTTCGCGCTGAGTCTTTCAACTTTTGGAACCACGCCAACCTGGGCGACCCCGATGCGTGCGTCGATTGCTCGACCGGCGGGCAGATCTTCAGTCTGGCCGCCAACGCGTCCATGAGGAAATGGCAATTCGGGCTTCGTTTCGATTTCTAGCGGTACAGTCCATTTGGGGGAGGTTGCCTTGGAGGGCGGGTGACATGGACTGCGTGGCTGATGAAAAGGCCTCGTGGACACCGACACGAAGGTGGACCGGAGTTTTGCCGTTGTCGAGAGCTGAATCCGCGGATCGAAGTGAAGAGCGGCATTTCCCGCAGTTCTTGTATTCAAGAATTACGCGCGTCTTATGTGGCCTTGTTGTAGCTGGAACGCTCGGCGGGATCGGGTTAATGAACTCTACCAGCTTCGTCTCTTGACAGGGCGGTGCTTCTCGCGATATTCATCCAGTTCCTGATCGGAGAGTGTAGCGTGGAGGGGAAGCGGCCGCTCAACACTTTCCAGGCCAAGGGCCTTCTGCAATTTCTGGTAGCAAAGGTCAGCTGCATCCTGGTAAGGCACACGCCTCTCGGCAAATGCCTGGTTGGAGATGGTAAAGGTGAACTCCCGCTTTCCAGCCTTCGCGTCAATCACAAGATACAGGTAGTCTCTGCCACGCGGTTTCGGTTGAAAACCTAGATACTGGATCTGCACCCCTGCCTCCTGGCCGGATCTCTCGCCCACCATCAGCATGCCGCGGTCTTTCGGGTCGTCGCAAGGCGGCTTCCAACGTCTCAGCTGCAGCGGTTAACCTGTGAGTGTCTTCTTTGACGCCTGCACGCGCGAAGAGATAAGCGAAATAGGAAGATTGTATGGCCGCCGAAAAACCTGACCACAGCGCCCAACATCGAATATCAGTATACTCTCTTACTTATGTTTGAGCAACCGCTGGTCTTTATCGTTGGATCTCGCCGATCTCTGGTTTGTTTTCTTATCGGAAGAATTCTGCAATGCCAGCGCCTTGTCAAAACGCGCCAGGAGCTTGATAAAGAGCATACCAATTGACAGAGCCACTCCGCGCTGATAGAGTCTGACGCGCCGCGAAAAGGGATTCTTCAACCGAGGACTACTCCGCATCCGACCAGACGCACCAGTCCCTAATCCCCTCTTCACGACCATCGAGGTGAAACATGGAAGGAACAATCAAGAAGATCGTGCGCGACCGCGGATTCGGATTCATCAGCGCACAAAACGGGCAGGAAGTCTTCTTCCACCGCTCAAGCCTTCAACAACTTGATTTTGACAATCTCCGGGAAGGGCAAAGCGTCGAGTTTGAACTGGAACGCGGAGAAAAGGGTCCGCGAGCGATAAACTTGCGAGCCGGTCGAGGCGGAACCTAACATCACCGTTTTCGAGATCTTGCGATTCCAGGAAGCAAGTGTGGCGAGTTTATGAGCTCTCGACTCAAAGACGATCGCCACCCATGCAGGGCAGCTGAGCGCTCCGATCTTTGCTGCATTCAGTTCCCGGGTACCAGCGGCAGTCGCGGATCAGGCGGCGGCCAATTCTTGCCAAGGTGTGCATACCGGGGATCGTCGCTGGCGGCGAATGATCGTGCGCTGCCCGCCAGTACGTTCAGGTAATACACGTTATACCCGTAGGCGGCCACCACAGGGTGGTAGCCTTCCCGGATCAAGACAAGATCGCCGTCAGCCAATTTCAGGGTTTCGTCGCGTTTTCCGGTCGCATCGTAAAGACGCTGGAACGCGTAGCCTTCAGGCTGATCGACGCGGTAGTAATAGGTTTCGTCCAGATCTACCTCAGCCGGCGGATTGTGTACGTCGTGCTTGTGGGGCGGGTAGCTCGACCAGTTGCCGCTGGGCGTGTAAACCTCACGCACCAGGAGCTTGTCGGCGGGAAATTCGGCCGGGATGATATCGAGCAGCTGGCGCGTCGCATTGCCGCCGCCGCGGATTTCCAGCCGGACATCAGCGGGCGTGATAACACGAGGTTGGAGGTTGGCTTTCGAGGGCACGCGGCAGTCTGCGATCTCGCAATCGCTCTCCGCACGGAAAGCAAAAGCTGTGCGGCAGGGCAGGTAAACGGCATAAGGATATCCCGAAAAGACATTGGACCGCCGTCCGATGCTCTGGACGCCCTCGCCCCAGTCTGCCGTCGTCCGGCCGCTCAAAATGACGAAGGCAGCCTCCTGGTGGCCGGTGTCGTCTTTCCACGATTCGCCCTTGACGAGCCGTCGGACCGAAAAGCCGATGGTCTCCCATCCCGCCTGTTCACGGCTGACAGAAACCAGCGTGCCTGACTGCCCTGCGGGCACAGGCGCGGAGTGAAAGAGAACGTCGGTATCGTGCTGAATCGAAGCCATGCTGAAATCCTGTCAGGACACTCGCCCCGCTCGACGTGTCACAAGAAATAGCGCTCCCGTTTACGAGCTTCGTCATAGGCCCTGTGAGCCTCACGCACCGAGTCCATTTCGGAAACTTCAGCCACTGGCACGTCCCACCAGGATTCGTACCCCGGAACACGGCACTGACCATCAACTTCCACCACGACCACTGTAGTGCGATCGTTAGAACGCGCTTTTACAAGCGCAGCCTCAAGCTCCTCCCGGCTGCGCACACGAGTCGAGAGAGCGCCCAAACTCGCCGCATTGGCGGCGAAATCCACGGGCAGGATCTCGCCCTGCAGTTCGCCATCCACTCGCTCGCGATATTCCGTCCCGAAGCCGCTGCTTCCCAGGGACTTGCTCAGCCCGCCGATGCTCGAGAAGCCATGATTATCAACCACTACGATGTTCAATTTAATTCCTTCCTGCACTGACGTAGCGATCTCCTGGGCCATCATCAGGTAGGAACCATCACCGACCATGACGTAGACCTCGCGCGAGGGATCAGCCATCTTGATGCCAAGGCCGCCGGCGATCTCGTATCCCATGCAGGAATAACCGTACTCCAAATGGTAGCCCTTCGGGTCGCGGGTCCGCCAGAGCTTGTGCAGATCGCCAGGCATACTCCCCGCCGCATTGATCATCACGTCTCGCGCTTGGGAAACCCGGTTCACCACGCCGATCACCTCGCCCTGGCTGATGGGCGGGCCGTGCCGCCGGGTGTAGATTGTCTCAACTTCCTGGTCCCAGTCAGTCCGGAAGCGGCTCACGCGCTCCGCGTAATCGCTCGCAACCCGATACCCGGAAGTCGCCTGCCTCAGTTCTTCGAGCGCCATCCTGGCGTCCGCCACAATCGGAATCGCCGCGTGCTTGTAAGCATCAAATTCGGCGACATTGATGTTCACAAACTGAACGTCAGGATTCTGAAACGCCGTTTTGGAAGCGGTGGTAAAGTCGCTGTACCGCGTGCCGACGCCAATCACCAGGTCCGCTTCACGCGCCGTGATATTGGCTCCGGGTGTTCCGGTCACGCCGATGGCGCCGAGGGACTGTGGATGATCGTAACAGAGCGAACCTTTGCCGGCCTGAGTCTCGGCGACGGGAATCCCGGTCTGTGCCGCGAACCGTGAGAGAGCTTCCGTAGCTTCGGAGTAGATCACCCCGCCTCCGGCAATGATCAGGGGCTTCCGCGCGGCGCGAATCTTTCTCACGGCAGCCTGGAGCCGCTCAGCATCACCCCGCGGGCGTGAGATAGTCCAGACCCGCTTTTCCATGAACTCGACAGGGTAATCGAACGCCTCCGGCTGGACATCCTGAGGCAGCGCGAGGGTTGCCGCGCCGGTTTCCGCCGGGGAAGTCAGGACGCGCATGGCCTCAGGCAGCGAGGTCAGGATCTGCTCCGGGCGATAGATGCGGTCCCAGTAGCGCGACACCGGTTTGAAACAGTCATTCACCGAGACGTCCTGGGTGGCAGGAGATTCGAGCTGCTGGAGTACCGGCGCGACGTTGCGCCGCGCAAAGATATCGCCAGGAAGCAGCAACACGGGTATGCGATTGATGGTGGCTGCCGCCGCCCCCGTGATCATGTTGGTGGCGCCAGGGCCAATAGATGAGGTGCACACCAGCGTTCGCTGCCGGTTACTCATTTTGGCAAATGCTGCGGCGGTGTGCACCATCGCCTGTTCGTTGCGGCAGAGATAATAGCGAAAATCAGGATTCTGCTGCAGCGCCTGCCCGATGCCAGCCACGTTGCCGTGGCCGAAAATGCCGAAACAGCCCGCAAAGAATTGATGCTGCTTCCCATCGCGCTCCACGAACTGCTGCTTCAGGAAACCGATGATCGCCTGCGCTGTTGTTAAACGTCGGGTCATAATTGTCCTCTCAAGGCTTCAAGCCGGAGGTTGAAAAACTGGTTTTAGCCTGCGACTAGCGTGCCTCCACCATACACTCAAGTTCTTCCAGGCGAGGCATCGAGTCAGAACAGCTCACGCGGCTCACCACCACTGCGGCGGCAGCATTGCCGTAGGCCAGGCACTCCTTCAAGGGAAGTCGCCGGTACAAGGCATAGAGAAATCCGGAGGCAAAGCCGTCGCCTCCGCCAATGGCACAGGTGACCGGCATAGGAAACGGCTGAACCGAATAAGACTCGTCCGGTGCATGGACCTCAACTCCATTGGCACCCAGCTTGCGAACGAGCAGCCTGACGCCCTCCTGGTGAAGAAGGCGAGTTTGCTCCTGAGCAGAGTCGAGGTCTGTCAGCATCGCCAGCTCGGCCTCGTTGCCCAACAGGATATCCACCCAGGGAAGGGCGCTACGTGCCAGACGACCCGCCTCCGCCGGTGACGTCCAGGAACTCGCGCGATAGTCGACATCGAAGACCGTACGGAGTCCTGCTTCACGCGCGGTCCTCAACGCGTCCAGCGCCGCCTCACGGGCCGGCGAGGCGGCGAGGCTGGTACCATTGGTCACGAACAGCTTCGCCTTTCGAATGTAAGCTCGTTCCGGCTCGCCCACGGTTACCTGGGTATCCGCAGGTCTGCTCCGATAAAACACCTGAGTGAAGCGATCCGGGGGGCGCACTTCCGTCAAGCACAGCGAAGTGTCATAGCCCTCGACCAGGCGAACGTACTGGGTGTCGACGCCTTCCCGTCGAAGAAAGTCGATGAGAAAATCCGCCAATGCGTCGCGGCCGACGCCGCTGATGATCCCCACCTTGAGCCCTAGCCGGGCCAGCCCCACGGCCATATTGGCGCTCGATCCCCCGAGGTGACGCGAAAAGTGTTCCACCTCCGCGAGAGGAAGATTGCGCTCCACAGCGTAAAGATCGTATCCGATTCGGCCCAGGAGACAGACGTCCACGCTCCGTCCTTTCCACTCCTACCTCGGCACCGGCGGCTGCTGGTCGGCGCGCCCTCGGCCGACGGGGCAAGGCTCTTCGAGGATCTCCACGGCCCTCTCCAGGCTCACTCTGTGATGAACGAGGGCTGTCAAGGCGCGACACATCGGCAACGGATCTCCGCCGCTTGGGAACAGCAGATTGCGTCCGATCATGGCGCCTCGGACGCGGGGACTTGCCGCGAGGCCGTCAGAGAAGTCCTTCAGAGTTTCGGCGGGGCTTTCCCGGGCCGGCCCTCCCAGCATCAGCACCGGCAGAGTGGTCGCGCGGCACACCGCGGCGTAGTCCTCGCCATAGGGGATCTTCAACCACATGTGTATTGAGGAATCGCCCAAGGCGGAGGCGATTCCGCAGACGCGAATCAGGCTGGCGGCGTCTTTGAGCGTATGATACTCACTGCCTCGCTTCTCGACCGCGAGTGGCTCGATGAAGGCGTCCAGCCGCTGGGCGCGCAAGCGATTGATCGACTCGGCGCAGGCCAGCAGGGTCCGACCCGAAGCAGGATCGCGCGCATCCAGGCGGCATAACATCTTCCCGCCGTCACACCGTAGCTCTTTGAGACGTCGCGCGCTCAGAGCGGTGAAGGCGTCCTCCATTTCGTATTCCGCCCCCGCCAGACCGCCACGGTTCATGCTGCCGACCAGAATGCGTCTATCGAGGAAGCTCGCGCCGAATTCCCTTCGCTCGAGATGATTGAGGATCAGCAGCTCTTCCAGAACATCCCCGGTGACAAGCAAGCCGTCCAAGTTCGGGTCAGCCAGCACGCGACGCGCGCGGGCCAGTAGCTCATGCCGATCGCCCATGGCCAGTTTGTTGGACCCGACTTCGGTAACGCCGCGTGCCGCATGGTCCAGCGCAGCCAGCACAAGCTTGCCGTTCTCGGTCAAGCTATAGCGCTTCTTGCGCCGCCGCGCTTCCTGTTCGATAACCCGCCGGCTATGGATACGGATCTCGGTAATCTCGTCGAACCACCGGCTGGGCAGCACTTCTTCCACAATAAACTGATTCGAGCGAACGGCGGTTTCGGCTACCTCAGCGTGGGACTCACTCATATTCATACTCCGAGTCGCCGCAGAAATTCCCGTCCGGCAGTGGCATTGGCCAGTGGTGAATCGGCCTCGCGCCCGCCGGGCAGTACATCCATTTCGACCACAGCCCAGCCGTCGAAGCGGCGTTGGCGTAAGCCGGCCAGGATACTGCCGAAATCCACCAGACCGCGTCCCAACGGAGCGAAGACACCGTAAATGACTGCGGAGTGAAAATCCATGCGCTGCTGCCGCGCCTCGGCCAGCCGCTGTCCATCGCAGTCCTTCAAGTGAACGCAGCGCACTCGATCGCCGTAACGCTCGAGGATGCGCACAGGGTCTCCGCCGCCATACACGAGGTGACCTGTGTCGAGACAAAGTCCCAATTCTCTCACCGACTCGAGGGAGAAAAGATGATCGATCTCCTCGGGTGTCTCCAGGTGTGTCCCGACGTGATGATGAAGCGCCACCTTGAGGCCCCATCGAGCGCACCGCGAGATGACCTCCCCGACGGCATCTTCCGCCGCCTTCCACTCGCTCGGGGTCCATGACAGCCGGTTAGCCTCCGAGGGGCGGCCTGCCACGGCTGAGCGCGCGGGTGTGATTTCGTCGGAGAGGATCAACAGGTGACAATCGGCATCGTGTAGCAGCTTTGCCGTGCGTTCCACGTGCTTGAAACCGGCCTCGTGCGCGGCGCGGTCCCCAAGATGCATGGCCACAAAAGCGGAGCAAAGCGTAAGATGGCGCCGTTCGAGCTCGCTTTTGAGCGCCGCCGGCTCAGCAGGCAGGAAGCCGTAAGGACCCAATTCGGTTCCGGCGTACCCCGCCTCGGCGATCTCATCCAGCACCCGGGAATACGGGTATGCGGCGGGTGGCTCGATTGATTCCATGATCCCCCAGCTGACGGGCGCGCTTGCCACTCGAACAGGCATGAACAGCTCCTCGGAAGCACTGGATCGAATTCAGGAAGCAACCGGCGGATGCCAGTACTCCGATTTCGTTGGCTTCAGCTGATGTTCCGGCCGGCCCTCCGACTGTGAGTTGGATATGCTGCTACGATACCTTAGTCGTCGCCTTCGGGGTCGGAGCCGGTATCTGAACGGGACGCGATTCTCTGCAGGACCTGACGGCCGCCAGGACCACGGCAAGCGCGCGGCGTCCGTCGTCACCGGTGACGCGCGGGGCGCGATCCGACAGAATCGTCTCGACAAAGTCGCGCATCTCCTCAACATACGCCTCGGCGAAACGCACCAGGAAGTGGTCGACGGCACGATAGTGTCCGCCCGGGGGAGTGAGGACGAGGAGTGGCGAATCGCCCAAGGCGCCGACCTGCAGAGTGCCTCTTGTGCCTACGATCTCGCTCCGCACGTCATAGCCATAGCGCGCGTCCACAAAGGATTCCACGTTGCCGATGCCGCCCTGAGCAAGGCGTAAGTTTACTACACCCGAGTCAAACAGGCCCATCTTGCTCAGGTGCGGTAGCGCCCGGGTCGCGGCGAAGGCGTGCACCTCCACCACTTCGTCACTCATGAGCCAGCGGGCGAGATCGAAATCGTGGACTGTCGAGTCGTGAAAGAGCGTGCCGTTCCAGCCAGATTCAAAATATCGGAGGGGAGGAGCCTCGCAGTCGCGGCCGATGGATTTGAAGATGATGGGTTCGCCGATTTCGCCCCCCTCGATCCTCTTCTTGGCTTGTGCATAGGCCGGGTCGTAGCGTCTCATGAAGCCGATCTGCAGGCGAACCCCGGCTTTCTCGACAGCCTGCAGGGCGGCTTCGCCTTCCTCCATCGTGAGCGCCAGGGGTTTCTCGCAAAGGATATGTTTTCCCGCCGCGGCGGCGACCTGAATTCCCCCGGGATGGAACCGGGCGGGGGAAGCAATGACGACAGCTTCGACATCCTTTTGCGCAACCAGGTCTTCAGCCTTGTTGTAGTAGTGCTCGATTTCCAGTTCCCGAGCGACGGACCGCGCCCTGTCAAGATCGGCGTCGGCGATGCCAACCAGCCGGGCCTTGGGAACGAAGCGTGCCACGTTCTCCGCATGACGTTTCCCCATTTCGCCCACGCCGATGACGCCCACACCGACTTTACTCATCGTGTCCACCTCATCAGAGTCGGCCGGGTAACCGGCTGGCCCCTCCTGTTGAAATTCGATCTGCTGTTACCGCACTGATTCCAATTTTGGTCTTGTCGCATCACGAATCTTCTGCGCCAGCTCGAATTCCCTCTTGGATTCTTCGCCTCGACCGAGCTCCCGGTAAGCATGTCCCAGAAGAAAATGCGCATCAGGATTGCTGGGGTCCATTTCTCGGGCGCGCTCGAGGAACTCGGCTGCCACATCCGGGCTGCCCTTTTTGAGCTGTACTTTGCCCATCATAACGTAGGGGCCCGTGAAATTCTGGTTGAGCCAGATGGCTTTCTTGAGCGCATCCTCGGCCAGGTTCCACTGGTCCAGGTGAGTATAGGCCTCTCCCATCCTCCAATAGCTCAGCCACATCATGGGATCGATTTGGAGTTCTTTCGTGAACTCCTCTACGGCCGGATCGGTCTTGCCGCGCAGCAGGTACAGCTCACCCAGGAGGAAATGCGCCATCGGAAGCTTCGGATCAAGTTCGATGGCTTTCTGAAGTTCGGGGAACGCCTGGTCGTTGAAATCGTGCCGGATCATCATTTTCGCCAGCATCATGTGGGCGGCGCCCGAATCGGGAGGGACGGAAAACATGTGAGCGAAAGCGAGCCGGGCCTTGTCGTACTGGTAGGTCTGAATGCAGGCAACACCCACCAGGTAGCTGCCAGTGGCATCCGGATGAGGCAGTCGCGACTGGACCCTTTCCAAGACTGGAATCGCTTCCCGCTGCCGGCCGTGCATGAAGTAAGAGAGCCCGAGCAGTTGATACGATTCGCCATCGCCGGGATTCTGCTTGACCGCCAATTCCAGGTGACTGATGGCGTCGCCCCAGCTGTGCTTTTCGTAGTAAGCTTTCCCCAGTTTCGCTTCAAGACCTGGCGAGTTCGGACTTTTTCCGGCGAGTAATTTCAGAAGAGCGAGGGCCTGATCAGCTTTGCCGTGGGCGATGAGCGCCTCGGCCTGGACAAGGCTCTCTGCCGGAGATCCGGCCGGCGGTTGCTGAGCCGCCGCGCAAATTTCGACTCCGAATAATGACCCGGCGAGCAAGCTTACCGCCAGTCGTCGGCGTGCATTGGCGGGCATCTCGGTCCCTCCCGATCAGACGCTAGCCATTATAATTCATGCGAGCGGAGTCCCGTCACGTCCTCTCTGGCTAACGTATGGACCGCCGCAGGAGCCATCCTACTTGCTTGCATTCTTCGTGGGAAGGGCTCGGGTCGCAGACTCTGAGTCTCCGTCTTGGTGATGATTTCTCGCAAGTCGCGCTGTGGAACGCCCCACCTCGCGGCTGAACCGTATGGAGGATCAATTTCCAGGAACCGCCGCCCGCGCTGAGCCGGAAGGCGCTGGGGGTTGTCAGGTCAGCCTTCGTGTAGGGCGGCCACAGCAACCACCAACAATCTATCGACGTTCCGTAACAGGATGCCTCAGGTTTCTACCGTGATAGGGTCCACAGGGCTTAAGCGATGGAGTCGTTGCCCGCCGCTTCGAGGTCGGGCGCGTTTGCCTCGGCCCCTTCGATTTCAGCCGCAAAAGATTGATCGCTTGACACCTGGCCCCCCTGGAAGCGTTTCTTTTCGGCCTGCCGTTGCTGCCGGCGCTCGCGCTTAAGCTGGGCCTTCTCGCGTAACTTGTTCTCTCGCTGACGTTTCTGCTGGGTCTGGCTACTTCTTGCCATGTACGCACCTCGCGTCACGTTTTCTTTGATTGCTTAGGATGGGATGCTAAATTTCGAGAAACCGGAAGGAGGCCTGAGCGTTTTGAGGCAGACTTCGATTAGAAAAGAATGCCTTCCCGGGCTGGCGACCTCCACGGTACCCAGGAGATTCCCACTCTCACATCGTGGTTCTTTGCCCGTTGTTCTAGGGTCGACCACTTAGCGACTAGTATAGCAGAAACTTGAATGGTCAGAAATTTCAGTTGCACGTGCGTGGCGCGAGAACGCGCACACGCGAGAACACCTGCACAAGGATGCCGGATGCGCGACAGAAGCGCCAGCACCGCGACAGTTCTCTTCCGTGCCCGAGGCACTGCAGAACTTGGATGGTGCGCTCCCGGAACTTCCTCATCACACCGCGGAGCGTTCGCAAGCCCCAGACGCTGCAACATGGTCGCCCGATATAGCTGCAACATGGTCGCCCGATATATTTGTCAGCAACGGTCTGTTCATGCTATAAGCGCTTAACTCGAATTGGTTTGGTTCCATCATTACCTCGAACCGGCGATCATTAAATGGAGGTCACCTTGAAGGGGCTCTCGCGAAGAAAGTTCCTGAACGGGACGGTAACAGCGGGCGCCTGCGTGGCGGCGCATGCATGGCTTGGCAACCGTGCCTGGCCCCTGCCCGATACCCCGGCTGGCGGCCGGGTGGTTATCGATTCATCGCGTCGCGTCGCACACCTGCCGCGGAACATCTTTGGATCATTCATTGAGCACTTGGGCCGTGCGGTCTACGGCGGGATTTATGAGCCGGACTCCAAGCTCGCAGATTCCAACGGCTACCGCAAGGACGTGCTTGAGGAGATTCGGGCGCTTGGTGTTCCTATCATCCGTTATCCGGGTGGGAATTTCGTTTCGGGTTACAACTGGCTCGACGGTGTGGGACCCAAGAAGGACCGCCCGCGGGTGCTGGAGCGTGCCTGGAATTCAACGGAGACCAACCAGTTCGGCACCAACGAATTCGTTACCTGGTGCCGCGCGGTAGGCGCGGAGCCGTTATTCGGCACGAATTTCGGTACAGGTACTCCTGAGACGACAGTGGCGCTGATGGAGTATTGCAACGTGGAGAAGGGAACCCGCTGGAGCGAGTTGCGCCGCCAGCACGGTTACGAAAGGCCTCACAACGTCAAATTCTGGTGTTTGGGGAATGAAATGGACGGCCCCTGGCAGATCGGGCACATCCCGGCCCGTGAGTACGGATTGAAGGCCCGCGACGCGGCGCGGCAAATGCGCGTGATTGATCGCTCCTGCCAATTGATCGCCTGCGGTTCAAGCGGGCCTTTCATGCCCACGTACCTCGAATGGGACAGAGAAGTGCTGGAAGAATGCTATGACGAGGTGGATGCCATCTCACTCCACCGCTATTACGGTAATGCGGAGGAGACGGGCGGCGACAGTTCCAAGTACCTGGGACTGAACCTTGCCATGGATCGTCAGATCGAGGAGATCATCGCGGTATGCGATCTGGTCCGCGGCCACAAGCGGTCTAACAAAACGCTGTGGCTTTCATTTGATGAGTGGAACGTGTGGTACCGCGCCCGAAGCGGCAAATATGTGGACGGGGACCGGCAGGTGGCGCCGCACCTGCTGGAGGAAGTGTATAACCTCGAGGATGCGCTCCTGGTAGGCGGCCTTATCAATTCACTGCTCAGGCACTCGGATCGAGTGCGGGTGGCCTGTCTCGCCCAGCTGGTGAATGTGATCGCGCCGATCATGACCGACGAGAACGGACTTCTGCGGCAGTCGATCTACTACCCTTACAGCTGGGCCTTGCAGTACGCGCGTGGAGACGTACTCAGCCTCGCGCCCGAAGGTCCGGCCTACGAAGTCGCGCACCTGGGCCGTCCAATCGAGGCAGGCGGCCGCGCCATGCCGGGCCTCGGACAGGTCGCGTACTTAGACGTCACAGCCACCTTGGATCAGACAGCTAATACGGCGGCGCTGTTCGTGCTCAATCGGGACTTGGACAGGTCTCGCGAGCTTCAGGTCGACTGGCATGACATAACCCCGGCCAAGGTCAGTGGGTGTGAAACAATCACGGGACCTGATCTGAAGGCCGCCAACACCTTTGACGCCCCGAAGCGTGTGACGCCGCAAAAGCTAGAGACGGCCAAGGCGGGCTCGCGGATGACTTTCCAGTTCCCCCCGCGGTCTTACACGGTGGTGAACCTTTCTTTGGCCTAAGCGAATGTGCTCCCTTTGAGACTGACCAATTCAGGAGGGGAGCGCCTTGGGTTCAGTCTTTTCACGCCTCAACCGAGCGCATGCGGGCAGCCCAGGTCAGGGCGGCGCTGGCCGTCAACCGCGAACTAGTGCTCTTGTATTGGAGTATTGGTCGCGACATCCTCGCTCGCCAGAAGGAGAACGGGTAGGGAGCGAAAGTTATCGACCGACTGGCCGACGATCTGCGCAAAGCATTTCCCGAAATGACCGGCTTCTCCCCC
>Ga0066709_100000465_pt1 | contig 21755 bp, 20 predicted proteins | sample GraSoiAngelo_158_FD_79665 | JGI IMG/M metagenome (GOLD analysis project Ga0066709, IMG submission 79665) | Grasslands soil microbial communities from the Angelo Coastal Reserve, California, USA - 14_1009_16_30cm | ecosystem: Environmental > Terrestrial > Soil > Grasslands | place: USA...
CACATGCGGGTCGACGCGCGCTTCCTCTACGTCACCGACTCCGGCTTCGGCGTCATCGTCGTGATCGACCGTGAGACCGGCCGGGGCCACCGGGTGCTGGAGGGCGAGCGTTGCTCGCGCGCCGATCCCACGATCACGCCGATGGTGCACGGCAAGCCACTCGTCCACGCAGACGGCAAGGTGCCGGTGATTCATCTCTCGCATCTCGAGTTGAGCCCGGACGGAAGGTGGATGTACTTCACGCCGCTCTTCGGCCCGAGGCTCTGGCGAGTGGAGACGAAGTATTTGCAAGAGCCGCGGCTGAGCAACCGGGAGATCACCGCCCACGTCGAGGAGGTGGTGCGGATTCCACCCGTGACGGGCATCACCGCCGACCGCACGGGCACGCTGTATTTCTCCGCGCTCACCGAGGACGGAATCCTCCGGATGGGGCCGGACCGCAAGCTCCAGACGGTGATCCGCGACGATCGCATCAGCGGCCCCAACGAGGGCAGCATCGGACCGGATGGGTTCTACTATTTCCCCAACTCTCAGGCGCCGCGCGTGAATCGTCCGTACGAGGTGTTCAAGATCAAGCTGCCGTGAGGCCCCCATGTCATTCCTGAGCTCGCGCACCCGCGCGGCCCGCGAAGGCTTCGGTCAGCCGGTCCTGCGCAAGGAAGACGCACGACTGCTCGTCGGCGCGGGCTGCTACAGCGACGACGTCAACCTCGCGGGCCAGGCCTACGCGTGCTTCGTGCGATCACCGCACGCCCACGCGCGCATCCGGCGCATCGAGACGGCCGCGGCGCTCGCCACGCCCGGCGTGATCGCGGCGCTCACCGGCATGGACGCCGCCGCCGATGGCGTGAAGCCGCTCACGCATAGCCCGATCCCGATGAATCCCCACGAGCACATCATCCGGACGCACGACGTCGTCTTCGTCGCCCCACATCCGCCGATGCCCCTCGACGGCGCGCGCTTCGTGGGCGAGGTGGTGGCGATGGTCGTTGCCGACACGCCCGCCGCGGCACGTGATGGCGCAGAGCGTGTCGTCGTCGACTGGGCGCCGCTGCCCGCGGTGACGGCCAGCCGGACTGCCGCCGGCCCGAATGCGCCGCGGCTCTATGACGGAGCCGCGTCGAACGTGTGCGTGGATTCCGAGGTCGGCGATTCCGCGGCCGTGGACCGTGCGTTCTCGCAGGCCGCTCACGTGGTGCGGTTCGAGACGTGGGTGCAGCGCGTCACCGGAGTGCCGATGGAGCCGCGGGCGGCGATCGGCGTCTGGGAGCCCTCGAGCGGCCGCTACACCGTCTACGCGGGCGCCGGAGGCTTGGGACGGACGCGGACCGGCGTGGCCGGCGCCCTCGGTGTCCCGGAGAGCGCGGTGCGCGTGATGGCGCGCGAAGTGGGCGGAAACTTCGGGACCCGTAACAGCTGCTATCCCGAGTTCGCGCTCGTCGCCTGGGCGGCGCGCCGTCTTGGGCGGCCTGTGAAGTGGACGGCGGATCGCCGGGAGGCGTTCCTGGCCGACTATCAGGGCCGCGATCTCGTGTCGCACGCCGAGCTGGCGCTCGACGCCGGGGGCGCGTTCCTCGCGTTCCGCACGGTCAACACCAGCAACGTCGGCGCGCACGTCGTCTCGTTCCATCCGCTCAACAAGGGCATGGCGATCGCGACCACGGTCTACCGAATTCCGGCGGTGGCACTGCGCGGGCGCGCGGTCCTCACGAACACCTCGCCGACCACGCCGTACCGCAGCGCGGGCCGCCCCGAGGTCATGTTCGTGATGGAGCGGCTGATCGATCTGGCGGCGCGGCGCCACGGGTTCGACCGCGTCGAGCTGCGACGAAAGAACCTCGTGCCCGCGAGCGCCATGCCGTACCGCAACGGCGTCGGCGTGCTGTACGACAGCGGCGACTACCGGGCGGCGCTCGACCGAGCGGTCACCCTCGCCGACTGGGCGGGGTTCGAGGCCCGCCGCGCCGAGGCGCGCCGGCGCGGACGTCATCGCGGGATCGGCGTGGCGAACTACCTCGAGCTCAATACCGGGGATCCTCGCGAGCGCGCGCACATCACGGTGCACCCCGAAGGGCGGATCGACCTGGTGCTGGGGACGCTCTCGTCCGGACAGGGCCACGCGACGAGCTTCGCGCAGCTGCTGGTCGAATGGTTCGGCGTGGAGCTTTCCGAGGTGCAGCTGATCACCGGCGATACCGACACGACGGTGGTCGGCGGCGGAGCCCATTCTGCGCGTGCTCTGCGGCTCGCCGCGGTCGTGATGGCGAAGGCGTCGGATCAAATCGTCGAGAAGGGCCGACGGATCGCCGCGTGGCTCCTGGAAGCCGCCTCCGCCGACATCGAATTCGCCGCGCGCCGGTTCCACGTGAAGGGGACCGACCGCTCGGTCGATCTGTTCGAGGCGGCCGCCGCCGCGCGCCGAGCCGACGCGCCGGAGGAGTGTCGAGGACCGCTCGACGGAATGAGCGACGAGACCATGCCCGTGCCGTCCTTTCCCTACGGCTGCGCTGTGTGCGAGGTCGAAATCGATCCCGAGACCGGCGGGGTCGAGGTCGTGCGCTACACCACCGTGGACGACTGCGGCCGCGCCGTGAACCCGATGATCCTGCATGGCCAGACACACGGCGGCATCGCCCAGGGCGTGGGCCAGGCGCTCTGGGAGTCCTGCGTGTACGACGCGGAGACCGGGCAGCTCGTGTCGGCGTCGCTGATGGACTATGCACTGCCCCGCGCGGCCATGCTGCCGCCCTTCACGACGGAAATCAGCGAGGTGCCCTCGACGTCCCATCCGCTCGGCTTGCGCGGCGGCGGCGAAGGCGGCACCACCCCGGCGCTCGGCGCCGTGGTCAACGCGATCTGCGACGCCCTGGCCGAGCTGGGCGTCGAGCACATCGAGATGCCGGCGACCTCCGAGCGCGTCTGGCAGGCGATCCGCGCCGCCCGCCCGCGGGGAGCGGTGGTATCCTAGCGCCGTCCAACTACCCTGAGTGAGGTGTGTGATGCTCTACGAGCTGCGTCGCTACGATGTCGCCGCCAGCAAGCTCCCCGCTCTCGTCGACCGCTTCGGCAGCTTCACGGTGCACAAGTGGAAGGAGTACGGCTTCCGCTTGATCGGCTTCTGGACGCCCATCGTGAGCGAGAAGAGCAACCAGGTGCTGTACATCTGGGGCTGGGAGAGCTACGAGGAGCGCACTAAGAAGAACGCCGCCTGGCGCGCCGATCCCGAGCGGGCCAAGAAGTGGGCGGAGACCGAGAAAGACGGGCCGCTGGTGAACCGTGTGTACAACCAGCTCATGGAGCCGACGTCGTATTCGCAGCTCGACCGTGGCGAGCCCTACGGACCGGACGCGGCGACCCGCAGCCCGTACCTCTTCGAGCTCCGTGAATATCAGGCGATGCCGGGGAAGATCACCAACATCACGGACCGGTTCGGTGGCTTCACGTGCGGCGCGTTCAAGAAGCACGGCTTCCGCCAGGTCGGCTACTGGCTCAATCGCATGGGCGGCAACGACCACCAGCTCATTTACTTGCTGGCCTGGGAGAGCCTGGACGAGCGAGTCGCCAAGTTCGACACGTTCGCCAAGGACCCCGAACGGGCCCGCGTGTTCGCCGAGAGCGAGAAGAATGGCCCCATCGTGCAGCAGGTGGCCAACACGATCCTGCGCCCGACCGCCTTCTCGCCGATGAAGTGACGGGTGATCGTCACGCGGCTGCGGCCGGGGCCCTGACTCAGTCCACGATCGCTTGATAGACGAGCTGCCGGAAGAGCGTGCGATGGTAGACGCGCAGCGCCCCGGCCGATTGCACCATGAAGACGGCTGCCAGGTGCTCCTTGGGGTCGACCCAGAAGGACGTTCCGGCATACCCTCCCCAGTTGAAATCGCCGGCCGATCCCGGCACCGGGGCGATGCCATCTGAAGGCCGCACGGCGAAGCCGAGGCCGAACGTGTAGGTCGACGCGCCCAGGACCGCCCCACCGGGCGTCGTCGCGAGTGGCAGGCGCGATCCCAGATGGTCGGCGGTCATGAGCTTGACGGTGGTGCGGCTGAGCACGCGCTGGCCGTCGAGAACGCCGCCGTTCGCCAGCATCTGGGCGAAGCGCAGATAGTCGCCCGCGGTGGCCAGGCCGCCCGCGCCGCCGGAATCGTTCTCCGGCTGCTTCGCCACGTCGATCAGCTTGATCGCGGTGCCCGCGATCGGATCCTTGTCGAAGGGCTCGGCCACGCGCCCGAGCTTCGCCGCCGCGACCCAGAACGCGGTGTCGGTCATACGGAGCGGCTTGTACACGCGCTCGCTCAGAAAGTCGCCCAGACGGGTGCGCGACGCCGCCTCGACGACGCGTCCCAGCGCGTCGGAGGCGAGGCTGTATTCCCAGGTCGTGCCGGGCTGATAGAGCAGCGGAATCCTGGCGAGGCGCTCGACCTGCTCGGCGCCGGTCATGTCACGGATGTCGAAATCGATGACGCCGGGCTTGAACAGCCCGGCCTGGGCCAGCGCGTCCTTGACGGCGGCGTTCTGCGTCAGCTCGCCGTAGGCGAGGCCGGCGGTGTGGCGCAGGAGATCGTGCACCGTCATGGCCCGTTGGACGGCGACGTCACCGCCGCTGGTCGAGACTTTCATGTCCTTGAACGCCGGAAGCCATTTGGAAACCGGATCAGTGAGCTGGAGGGCGCCGTCCTCGACCAGAATCATGGCGGCGACCGAGACCATGGGCTTGGTCATCGAGTAGATGCGGAAGATGGTGTCGGTCCGCATCGGATCGGCGCCCTTGGGGTCGCGCACGCCGAGCGCGCTCGCATAGACCAGCTTGCCCTTGCGCGCGATCAGCATCACCGCTCCCGGCACCTTCTTGTCGTCGATCTCCTTCTTGAAGGCGGCCGTGAGCCGCGCCAGGCGCGCCGCAGACATCCCGACGCTTTCCGGCGCCGCGGCAGCAATCGCGGGAGCGCCGCCTGCGGTGGACGCGGCGCGCTGGGCGTCGGCCACGTTCGGCGCGAACAGGGCGACGATCGCGACGATGACAACGGGCATAAGCCTCGATTGGGAATGTTGCACACTCGACATCATGGGCGTTCCTCCGAAGAGTGTTCGAACACGCGTCTGTCACGGGCAAGTCAGCGGATGTCGTCACCCCAGCGGTACTCGCGTGTCAGCTCGTCCAGGCGGGCCTTGAGACCGGCGTCGAGGCCCTTGTCGAGGGCGGCGAGCACGTCGTCGAGCTGCTCGGGTCGGCTGGCGCCGACGATCGGCGCCGTGACGACCGGATTCTCCAGCACCCAGGCGACGGCCAGCTGGGCCATCGACATTCCCGCCTCGGCGGCGAGCGGGCGAAGGGCCTCCACGGTCTCGAGCTCGCGCTCGTGCCAGTATCGCTCCCGATAGCGCGCGCCGGCCGTCGGGTGCGTGAAGCGCGTGCCCGGCATCGGGCCCGCCTCGCGCCGGTGCTTGCCGGAGAGGAGGCCGCCGGCGATCGGGTTGTACGCGATCACCCCCAGCCCCTCGTCGGCGCAGAGCGGGAAGAGCTCGCGCTCGAACTGGCGGAAGAGGAGGTTGTAGCGGGGCTGCACGCAGTCGAAGCGCGCCAGCCCGAGGTGCTCGCTTCGACCCAACGCACGCGCCACCTGATACGCGAAGTAGTTCGAGCAGCCGACGTAGCGCGCCTTGCCGGCGCGGACCACATCATCGAGCGCGCGCAGGCTCTCCTCGATCGGTGTCGCCGGATCGGGGTGGTGGAGCTGGTAGAGGTCCACGTAGTCGGTGCGGAGGCGGCGCAGCGAGCCCTCGATCGCGTCGAGGATGTGCTTGCGCGAGAGCCCCTGGTCCCATGGCCGGGCGCTCATCGCGCCGAAGCACTTGGTGGCGACCACGAAGTCCTGGCGGCGCCCGGCGAGCCAGCGACCGAGGATCTCTTCCGTACGCCCCACGGTGTCGAGGTTGCCCCCGATGGGGTACACGTCCGAGGTGTCGAGGAAGGTAACGCCACCGGCCGCGGCGCGATCGAGAATGGCCACCGAGCTGGCCTCGTCGCACTGCAGGCCGAAGGTCATGGTGCCGAGGCAGAGCTGCGAGACGGGCAGCCCCGTGCGGCCGAGACGAACGTGTCGCATCGCAGCCTCCTGGCTGGAATGTCCCGCTCGGCACGATACCACCGAGTGCTGATTCGACGACGGTTGTCGCGTGCCGCGCCATACGGCACACTCTGAGGCCATGCCCAGCCACCCGCGCCGCAAGTCGACGACGTCCCGCGGCGCGGCCCGGCGGCTCGGACGCACTCCGGTCGATCGGTTACGCGCGATCTGCCTGGCGCTGCCCGAGACCACCGAGAAGGTGGCGTGGGGCGAGCCCACGTGGCGCGTGCGAGGAAAGCTCTTCGCCCAGCTCGACGATCACCATCATGGCGCGGACCACCTCGCGGTGTGGCTGCCCGCGCCGCTCGGGAGCAAGAGGCGATGATCTTCACGGATCCCGCGCAGTTCTTCCGGCCACCCTACGTGGGACAGCGAGGCTGGGTCGGCGTGCGGATCGACCGGCGTCTCGACTGGACGCTGCTGGCGACTCTGGTCGCACAAGCGTATCGGCAGGTGGCGCCGCCGCGGCTGCGCGACGCGGTCAGCGCGATGCCGCAGGGCGCGCCCAGGAGAAGGAGAGGCTGATGCGAGTGATCGACATGGAGTGCAGCATCCCGAAGCGCTCGTCCGGTGATGGCGAGACTCCGGCGGCGAGAGCGCCGGCCAACCCTGCTTCGCGGCGCTCGGAAGCGCCGGAGCGGCGCTCGGAAGCGCCGGAGCAGCGATCTGAGCCGCCCGTGCGCCCGGCCGGCTATGGCATGGCCAACTATGAGCGCATCTTCCGCTCGCGTCAGGCCGGCGGCGACACGCGCCCCAGCACTGAGCTGTCGGCGTACGTGGAGCTTCTCGCGCGCGTGGGGATCGTGCGCGCGCTGCCCTTCGGGACCTCCAACGACGAGGTGGCCGAGCTGCTGCGCGACTATCCGGACCGCTTCATCGGCCTGGCGCGCATCAGCGGGCTTCACGGAATGCGCGGCGTCCGCGAGCTGGAGCGTCGGGTGCGCGAGCAGAAATTCCACGCTCTCGGGGTCTCGGCCCTCGTGGACGGCATTCCCGCCAGCGATCGGCGCTACTACCCGCTCTATGCCAAGGCGGTCGAGCTCGACATTCCCGTGCGCATCTACTCTTCCATGAACTACGCGACCGACCGGCCGTACGACCTCGGCCATCCCCGGCACCTCGACCAGGTGGCGATCGACTTCCCGGAGCTGACGATCATCGGCGGGCTCGGGGGCTGGCCGTGGGTGAACGAGATGGTCGCGCTCGTGCGGCGCCATCCGAAGCTCCACCTCGACACCTCGGCCCACCGCGCCAAGTACCTCGGCCAGCGTGGCTCGGGCTGGGAGATGCTGATGCAGTTCGGCAACACCCTCATTCAGGACAAGGTCCTGGTGGGGCTCTCGGCGGGCCTCGTCGGGCAGCCGCACGAGACGCTGATCCAGGAGTACTTGGCGCTGCCGCTCAAGGACGCCGTCAAGGAAAAGTGGCTGTACCGGAACGCCGCGAGGGTGTTCGGGCTCGAGTAGGCGCCGAGCCGGCGCTACGCGGACGGGCCCGGGCGTCGATCGGCAGCGTCGGTCGGGATCTCGGCCGAGGATTCGAACGCGTTGTGCGCGCGCACGAGGCTGACGACCAGCCCGACGAGGGCCGCGATGAGGAACACGACCTTCAGCGTGGCCACCGCCGTCGGCAGGAGAAAGCTGACCTCGCCCGCGTCGCCCGACCCGCGCAAGACTGTCCAGAGGCCGACGTTCTCGATCTCGTCGAGAGCGGCGGCAATCGTGCCGAGCGCGATGAGCCGGACCGACCGCACGCGCCGGGGGTACTCCGGCTGAATGCGCCACAGCGTGACGGCCAGGAGTAGCGCGAAGACGCCATAGGCCGCGGCGAAGACGAAATCGATCCGCTGCGCGCGCCGAGCGGTCTCGAGGAGGCCCGCCTTTTGCCACGCCTGGATGATGTCGCTCGCCCGATGGGTCTCGAAGCCGACGCTCGCGAGAAGGTCGTTGACCGAGCGCTGGCCAGGCCGGATGGCGTCCAGGATCGGGTACCAGCCTGAAAACTGCAGGTCGACCAGCTTGAATCCGGTCTTCTCGGCGAGCGGCGCCGCGACGCCGCTCAGCACGTGACCGGACGCCAGCGTGCCGACGAGCGCGATCAGCGTCCACGCCGCCAGCCACTGCGGGTTGCGATCGAGCGCGCGGAAGAGCTTGAGCATCGCGTCAGCCGCGGCCGGGGCAGCCGCTCGTGAGGAAGCGCATGAGCCGCGCGGACTCCCACCCGAGCGTGTCGGAGACCGCGCGGTTCTGCGATGCCGGAGGGGGCCAGGCACTCACCAGGCGCTGCATTTGAACGGAGCTGAGCTGCCAGGATAGGGGTGGGCTCGGCTGGTCCGCGTCCGGCTCGAACACGAAGCTCTCGACACACACCGGCAACCCCTGGCCGTCGAACCACTTGTTCCACACGTCGGTGAATCGACCGACGTCGATGTCGTCGCGTTCGGCCGCGGCGCCCGCGCGGATCGCGCCGAGGCCGATGACGGGCCCCAGCAGCGCCGCCACCGATCCGGGCGCCGGCTGCGCGTACACGGGCTTCTCTCGGCGAAAGGCCCGCAGCTCGATGATCGCGACGCGGGTGAAGCCGAGGCGCTTCTCGGCCTTGGCGATCATGACCGGCGTGAGCCAGTCGAGGGCCGACGTGACGCCGAAGTTGTCGTAGTACCCGCCGTCGATGAGGTGGTGCCACAGCCGCCGGCGCTCGATCTCGGGCGTCTTCCGGGTTTCCTTGTCCTGGTCGGCCAGGGTCGATCGCGCGGCTGGACTGACGAACGAGAAGGTCGCCGACAGCCGCGCGGCGGTCCACAGGCTCATGTCGAGCCCGGGATCCCCCAGGTACTCCGACAGCGTCGCCGCTCGGGGCTTGGGGCGGGCCAGCAAGGCCTGACCCGTCGGCGAGCCCGGTGCGGCCGGCCCCGGGACGGGTATGGTGACCTCGGTGAAATCGATCGGAGTCACCATGACCCGCCGCCCCGACTCCATGACGGTCGCGCCGAAGATGAAGCCCGGGATCTCGCCCGATCTGATCCTCGACTGCAACGACGCCAGGGTGGGGGGATCCTTGTGGGCGCCGCGACGCACCATCGCGCCACGGGTCGAGCCCTCGGCGGTGCGCGTCCAGGCGCGCTCGAGCAGCTCGCCGCGATCCCGCCCGGGGGCGAGCGTCGACAGGCCGCCGGTCAGCAAGCTCGGCACGTCGCGATACGCCAGCCCATAGGCCACGGCATCGAGGCTCGAGGCCCCCGATTTCTTACGGATGGTGTCCAGCGACGAGGCCGGCGGCGGCCGAAGGAGCCCGTCGAGGAAAAACGCCCCGCCGACCGAGCCGCCCGAGATCGTGCTCAGCAGCCGGATCTCGCGCCGGAGATCCGGGCGCTCCTGGATGAGGCGCTCGAGTCCGAGCGTCGTCCACACCGCCGCCGAGATTCCGCCGCCGGCGGACGCGATCACGACGAGATTGGCGCCACCGCCTTCCACCACCGCGACAGGCGACAGCCCGCTGGCCGAGCCCTCGCGCCGAACGTGGTACGTGTGGTCGATGCTGAAGACGTTGTAGCCGAGGAGCACGACGACGATGACAGCGAGCAGAGGCGACACGCGCAAGCGAGCGAGGTGGAACTCGAGCCCACCGAAGACCCAGACGAAGAGCATGAGACTGACCCACAGATGGACCACCGGGGCCGCGCGCAGAAGGCCATCCTCGGGCCGGAACAGAAACGCGAACGCCAGCCACAGGACGACGAGCAGCACCGCAACGGTGATCGCGAAGAAGTGGGCCGGGTAGAGCAGCCTGGTCGCCGGGTCGAGGAGGTAGTGCAATCTGAGCCAGGCGGCGAGCGCGGACAGCTGCCGCTGCAGCCACCGCATCGCGGTGGTGAGACGCGTCAACTGCGTCAGCACACCCCACACGCGCAGGGCGACGGGATCCCGCATGGGCGGATCCGTCGGATCCAGCAGCGCGGCGGGCGTGCACAGTCCCAGCATGACGATGTAAGCGGTGACGAGACCGGCGCCCGCGGCGCCCAGGGCGGTCAGGAGGACGGCACCGCCCGCCACGACCCGGTCGACCTCATAGCGCACGGCATAGCGGACCACCACGACGAGGCCGGGTACGGCGAGCGCTGCGTAATACACGAGCTGTGGCGGGGTGACCGGAACCGAGAAGAGGAGCTCCGCCCAGTCGGGGATCTGGCCGCTGGGCGCCGCCTTCAGCGATTCGAATCGGCGATACCCCCCGGCCGTGGAGCTCCAGCGCTGCGTCACGCCGTTCACGATCAGGCCGGTCGTGAGCATCACGCTCCACGCCGCGGCGAGGAGGAACAGCGACGCCCAGAACACGCCGCCCGGCGACAGCTCCACGAAGAGGCTGCCCGTCATCGAGTGCAGCGCCACGCCTTCGATGCCGGACAGGGGCAGCACGACGATCGCCGCGCTGAAGACGAGGCTGTACTTCAACAAGCTGACCAGACGCCCGAGCTGCTGCAGGAGTCCCAACCGCGCGGCCGGCACCGTGGGTGCCGCGGCCGGCACCGTGGGTGCCGCGGCCGGCACCGTGGTCGCGACTGTGTGCGCGGCGGCCACGAGGGGTTACTTGTCGCTGAGGATGATGCGCAGGCCCGTCTTGTCGCCCAGGACGATCACCTTGGCGTTGGGGCTCTTCGAGAGCTCGTGCGCGACCTCGATGGCCTCCACTTCAGGAGCTCGGGGCTGATGCCGCGGGCGACGATCGACTGGAAGTCCGCGATGCCCTGGGCCTCCATGCGCTTGCGCTCGGCTTCTTGACGCTCGCGATCGAGCACGAACCGCATGCGTTGAGCTTGCTGCTCGGCCTGGAGCTTCTCCTGGATGGCGGTCGTGAGAAGGGGCGGCAGCTGGACCGCGCGGAGCAAGACCTGCTCCGCCTCGATCCCGCGTGGCGCGAGGGTGGCGTGGATGTGCTTGAACATGTTCTGGGCGACCACCTCGCGCGAGGCCGAGTAGAGGAACTTCGCCTCGTACTCCGCGGTGACGTCGCGGATGATGGAGCGAAGCTGGGGATCGATGACCACGCCCTCGAAGCGGCTGCCGACCGTCTTGTACACGCGGGCGGCCGCCTCGGGGCGCAGCCGGAACAGCAACGAGACATCCAGGTTCACGACGAGCCCCTCGGACGTGGGCACCGCGGCCGTCTCCTTGAGCTCCCGCGTCTGCACGCTGAACTTGAGGACGTGGGTCCCGGGCACGATGAGATTGATGCCGGGCGAGAGGATGCGATCGGAAACGCGACCGAAGAAGTCTTGCACGCCGACATGCCCGGCCGGGACGACGGTCGTCGACAAGTAGACGACCAGGAGCACGAGCAAGACGAGGAACCCGACGCGGAAGCCCCCGAACGCGGCGAAGAGCCATCGCATTGCTCTGTCCTCCTGGTCGGGCGGAACCGCGAGGCGTCCTGATTCACCCAGATCGATCATAGACCGAGGGCGCACCGGCGACCAAGAAAGGGCCTCTCGACGGTCGACCCCGCGGCGGGCGTGTTATCGTGAGGCCTCGCGGGAGGACGCCATGGACCGGACGCTGATCGCCAACACCTCGATTCTCGATCAGAACAAGGACGCGCTGCTGCTGATCATGAAGGACGGCTGGTTGCACAAGACTCCGTGAACGCGTCGTGAAGCGGAGCACGGACCGGATCCTCACCACGCACACCGGTAGTCTTCCACGGTCCAAGGACCTGCTCGGCCTGGTGCGAGAGCGGGAAGAACGCCGCCTGAACACCGAGGTCGCCCTCCACGACCGGACGCGCTCGGCCGTATTCGACGTCGTGAGGAAGCAGGTCGAGACCGGGCTGTCGGTCATCAACGATGGCGAGCAGGGCAGGGCCGACTACACGATCTACGTCAAAGACCGTCTGAGCGGGTTTGCCGGCGAGAGCTCGTCCTGGCCCAACCCCGACGCCGAGGAGTTCCCGGAGTGGACCGAGATGGCGCGGCAGTTCGCTCCGCCATTTCAGAAGCGGCCGGCATGCACCGGCCCCGTCGAGTGGAAGGACTGGCCGGCGGTCGAGCGCGACATCCAGAACCTCAAGGACGCCGCCGTGGCCGCCGGGACGGAGGAGGTCTTCATGACCGCACCGTCCCCGGGCCAGATCGGGCGGTTCCTCCGAACCGCTACTACCCGAGCGACGAGAAGTACCTCGTGACACTGGCCGACGTGATGAAGCGGGAATACCAGGCGATCGTGCGCGCCGGGTTCATCCTCCAGCTGGACTGTCCGGACCTCGCCCTCGGCCGGCACACCCAGTTCGCTCACCTGACCCTGGGAGAGTTCCGCAGGGTGTGCGAGATGCACGTGGAGGTCCTCAACGACGCCGTCGCCGACATCCCACCAGACCGGATGCGCATGCACATCTGCTGGGCCAGCACCGGAGGTCCGCACCATCGGGACGTGCCGCTCCGGGACATCGTCGACGTGGTGGTCAAGGGTCGCCCAGACGGGCTCGTGGTGGCCGGAGCCAACCCGCGCCACGAGCACGAGTGGAAGGTCTGGAAGGACGTCCCGCTGCCGGCGGGCAAGACGCTCGTCGCCGGCGTGATCGACTCAACCACCAACTTCATCGAGCACCCGGAGCTGGTGGCGGAGAGGATCGCGCGGTATGCCAGCGTGGTCGGACGGGAAAGCGTCATCGCGGGCGTCGACTGCGGCTTCGGGACCTTCGCCGGGAGAGTCCAGGTCGACACCAACATCGTCTGGCACAAGCTCCGCGCGCTCGTCGAAGGAGCGCGCCTCGCTTCCGAGGCGCTATGGTGAGTTGCCCTTCGACGGTGATGCCGGCCCGGGCCCGAGCAGGATCATGGCGGCGGCGAGCGCTTGAAGCGCCGCGCAGGCTCCGAGCGCCGGCTCGTAGGTGCCGGTCCAATCGCGCATGACGCCGACGAGCGACGGCCCGAAGGCGAACGTGAACTGATTGATCCCGACCACGAGGGCCACGAGCGCGCCGAAGCGCTCGCGCGGCCACTCGACGGCCAGAATGAGCCCGGGCAGCGTCGTCAGGTTCCCGACGCCCAGGCCGAACAGCGCGCAGCCCGCGTAGACGACGCCCACCGACGGCGCCCACGCCAGCAGCGTCACGCCGATGATCTGGACGACGAGCGTCGCACTCGCCACCAGGCGCCGGTTCAGGCGATCGACGACGAGACCCGTCGCCAGCCGTCCGATCAGCGCCGCCGCGGTGGTCGCGCTCACGGCCCGCGCGGCGCCGCCCACTCCGAGCGCCGGCGTCACGAGCGGCACCAGATGCGTGAGCACCCCGACCTGTGCCGCGAGACCGAGCGCGAACGGCGCGGACACGCTCCAGAAGCGCCACGTCTGTAGCGCATCCGTTCGCCAGCGTCGTCCGCTGCCCGCCGACGGTCCAGCGAGGCCGGGGCGAGGGGGACCGCCGTCGGGCCCGAGACCGAGCGTCTCGGGCCCTCGCCGCATGACACTCGCCGCGATGACGAGCAGCACCGCCAGGGCAACGAGCGCGGCGATGGCAAGCGCCTGCGCGAAGCCGACGAGGCCGATGAGCGGAATCAGCGTGGGCGCGACGATGACCCCGCCGAGCGTGGCTCCGTTGAAGGCGATGCTGACCGCGAGGCCACGGCGCCGCTCCCACCAGGGGGCGAGGATGATGTTGATCGCGGCGCCGCTCATCGCGCCCCAGCCGACGGACATCAGGAGGAAGGTCGGATAGAGCTGCCACGGCTGTGTGACGATACCGAGTGCCGCGACGCCGCCGGCCATGGCGAGGCTTCCCCCGGCCACGACGATGCGAGGCCCGAAGCGCTCGTACAGGCCGCCGATCCACGCAGTCAGCAGCGCGCCCGCGACGTAGTACACCGTGACCGGCGCCGACACGGCGGAGGCCGACCATCCGTGCAGCCGCTGGAGCGTCGCGACGTAGACGGTGAGCCCGTAGAACCCGAGCCCGAAACTGCAGAGCGCCATGACGAACGTCGCGCCCACGACGTTCCAGCCGTAGAAGTATCGAGTGCGCATGCTCGCGCATGACGCTAGCGACGGCGCTGGTCGGTGTCTCGCCGTTTTCGGACGTGATCGTCGCCAGGCGTCGCGAGCGCCAGCTCGCGTGATAGGCTGACGCCATCGTGAGCGCAGGTCTCGCCCTCGACCGGCGCACGTGCGACCGCGCGCGGATTGCGCGCGACCCGCGGTTCGACGGGTCGTTCTTCACGGGGGTGTTGACCACCCGGATCTACTGCCGCCCCACGTGTCCGGTGAAGCCCGCGAAGTCGCGCAACGTCGTCTTCTTCCCCACCGCGGCCGCCGCCGAGCGCGCTGGGTTCCGCCCCTGCTTGCGGTGTCGACCGGAGACGGCGCCCGGCACGCCGGCGTGGCACGGCGCCGCGGCGACGGTCTCCCGCGCCCTCAGGCTCATCGATCGCGGATTCCTCGACGACGGCCGGCGCGTCGAAGACCTCGCGGAGAGGCTCGGGATGACGGCCCGCCACTTGCGACGACTGTTCTTGCGCCACGCGGGCGCGCCGCCGACCGCGGTCGCGACGACCCGCCGCGTGCAGCGTGCGAAAGCCCTGGTCGACAACACCGCGATGCCGATGTCCGCGATCGCGTTCGCCGCGGGGTTCGCCAGCATCCGACGGTTCAACGCCGCGTTTCGCACCGTCTATCGAAGGTCGCCCACGGCCGTTCGTCGAGCGAGGCGTCGACGTGGGTGTGCGTCGGCGTCGTCAGGACGTCTGTGATCGCCGGGTGCCGAGCGCGCTCAGGCCACGTCGCGCTGGCGCGCGGCGTTGTAGTTGGCGTCGTACCACCAATCGAGGTATGCCGCGTAGGTGATGGGCGGGTAGCGCGGCGGATCGCCCGAGCCCTGGCAGGTGGCCAGACACGCGATCACGGTGTCGAGATGCGGCCCCATGAAGTAGGGGATCGCGTAGCGGGGACGGCCCACCGGGGGAAGCGCGCGATGCGGTGTGGACTTGAACCGGTGGTTCGTCCACCGCTGCATCATGTCGCCCGAGTTCACCGCGAAGGAGCCGGGCACGTAGGGCACGTCCACCCACGTTGCGTCCGGCATCCGCACCTGGAGCCCGGGCACCTCGCTCTGGGCGAGGAAGGTCATGAAGTTCGCGTCCGTGTGGGGAGCGATGCCGAACTGGTTCTGCTCGGCGGCGACCGGCGGGTAGTGGGTGAGGCGGAAGCTGAACTGGCTCTCGGCAAAGGCGCTGTCGAAGGTGTCCCGCGACAGATCGAGCGCCGTCGCGCAGAGCGGCAAGAGCTTGCGGCCCAGCGCGTCCACAGCGTCGGTGTAGGCCAGCACGGTTTCCCGAAAGCCCGGTAGCCTTTCCGGCCACTGGTTGGGTCCGGCGAAGCGCCGGCCCGCGCGCATGAGCGGGTCGTCGGGCCCGCGCTCGCGCTTGACGAAGAACGCCTCGTTCAGGTCTGGCTTGTCGTTGGCGTTCACGTCCGACGTCCACACCGCGTAGCGCCCGAGCATCATGTAGCCGTTGTTGTGCTCGTTCATGCGTAGGGCGAGCTTGACGTCCATGGGCTGGGCGTGGAACCGTCGGGCTTCGGCGAACGCTTGGTCGATCAGCACCTGCGGAATACCGTGGTTCACGATGACAAAGAAACCGATGTCCCGGAGGGCTCGGCCCAACTCCGCGGCCGTCGCCGTGAACGCGCGTCTCTGGCCCCCAAGGAACGGGCCGAGGTCGATTACCGGAATCGTGTCTTCCACGCCTCGATGAGATAGCACCGGAAGCCGACACCGGTCAACTGCGAAGGCGTAGATTGAGGTATGATCACGCGAGTGTTTGCCCGCAGCCTGACCGTCAGCGCCGTCGCTCTCACCCTCGCGCTGAGCGGCTGCTCGGACGGCAGCATGGCCGGCGCGCAGGAGAAAAAGAACAATCCTCCAGCCACGGCACCGCGGGAGGTACAGGTGACACCGGCCGCCGAGCGGACGGTCGCCAGGACGGTGTCGGGAACCGGAACCCTGGCCGCTGACGAGCAGGTCGTGCTCGGCACCAAAGTCGCCGGGCGGCTCGCCGAGATCACCGTCGACCTCGGCACACGCGTGAAGCGGGGCCAGATGATCGGCAAGCTGGATCAGAGCGACTTCAAGCTGCGCGTGGACCAGGCCGAGGCCGCGCTCCAGCAGGCGCGCGTCCGGCTGGGACTCTCGCCCACCGGCTCCGACGAGCGTATCGATCCGGAGAAGACAGCGATCGTGCGCCAGGCTCGGGCGATGCTGGACGACGCGCGGCTCATCCGCGATCGCAGCGTGAAGCTCATGGAGATGGAGCTGATCGCTCGCCAGCAGCTCGACTCCGTCGAGGCCGGCCTGCAGGTGGCCGAGGGGCGTTACCAGGATGCCCTGGAGGAGGTCCGCAATCGGCAAGCCGTCATCGCGCAGCGGCGCTCCGAGCTCGACCTGGCCCGCCAGCAGCTCGCCGACACCGCGATCCTCTCGCCACTCGACGCCGCGGTGAGCCTCAAGCAGGCGTCGGTCGGCGAGTACCTGACCGCGGGCGCGCCGATCGCGACGCTGGTGCGCATGCATCCGCTGCGACTGCGCGTGCCCGTCCCCGAGCGCGAGGGCGCCGGCGTACGGGCAGGGCACGCGGTGACGCTGACCGTCGAGGGCGACCCGACCGTCTATCGAGGTCGCGTGGTCCGCCTATCGCCGATCGTGCAGGAGCAGAACCGTACGCTGCTGGTGGAAGCCGAGGTACCGAATGAGAAGGGATTCCTGCGGCCGGGCTCCTTCGCGCGCGTCGAGATCATGACCGAGGTGAGCCAGCCAGTCGTGACCGTCCCGGCCAGCTCCGTCATCGTCTTCGCCGGTGTCGAGAAAGTGCTAGTGGTCCGCCAGGGCAAGACGGCGGAGGTTCGGGTCACGACCGGTCGTCGCTTCGGCGAGGACGTCGAGATCGTGGACGGCCTCAAGCGTGGTGAGGTCGTGGTGGCCCGCCCGGGCAACCTCACCGGCGGCCAGCCCGTCAAGGTCACCCCCTAGGCCGCCATGCAAAAGCTCGCCGAGGTCTGCATCAAACGTCCGGTGTTCGCGACCATGCTGGTCATGGCCTTCGTGGTCGTCGGCGCCGCCAGCTGGTTCCGGCTGGGCGTCGACCGCTTCCCGGCTGTGGACCTGCCCACCGTCAACGTGCGCGTCGAGCTGCCGGGCGCCTCCAGCGAGGAGGTCGAGACCCAGGTCGCGCAGAAGCTCGAGGAGCAGATCAACACGATCCAGGGGATCCAGGAGCTGCGCTCGATCTCCGGGCCCGGCACCGTGATCGTCATCGTCACGTTCAACCTGAACCGCCAGATCGACGTGGCCGCCCAGGACGTGCGCGACAAGGTGGCCATCGCCATTCGCAACCTGCCACGCGAGATCTTGCCGCCGGTCGTCTCGAAGTTCGACAACGACCAGGCGCCGGTGGTCACCATCGCGCTCTCCGGCGAGCGCTCGCTCCGGGAGCTGACCGAGGTCGCCGACAAGATCGTCCGTCCCCAGCTCGAGCGCTCGTCTGGCGTCGGCGAGGTTCGGATCGTCGGCGGTCTGGCCCGTGCCGTCAACGTGTGGGTCGACCCCGATCGGCTGGCCGCCTACCAGATCCCGATCACCAACGTGCGCGATGCGGTCGTGCGCCAGAACGCCGACCTACCGGGCGGCAACGTGACAGCCGGGCTCAACGAGGCGTCGCTGCGGACGATGGGGCGCATCGCCGAGCCGCGAGCCTTCAACGACCTCGTGGTGGCAACCCTCAACGGCGTGCCGGTGCGCGTGCGCGACATCGGGTACGCGGAGGACGGGACCAAGGAGCAGCGGTCGGCCGCCCGCCTCAACGGTGTACCCACCGTCATCATGGAGGTGCGCCGGCAGTCGGGCGAGAACACAGTGGCGGTGATCGAGGGCGTGAAGGCGAAGCTGGTGCGCCTGCGCGATCAGGTCCCGGCCGACGTCAAGCTGGAGGTGATCCGCGACCAGTCGCGCTACATCTACGCGGCCCTCCACGAGATCAACCTGCACCTGGTGCTCGGCTCCATCCTGGCCTCGCTGGTGGTGCTGGCGTTCATGCGCTCGTGGCGCTCGACGTTCATCGCCGCGGTGGCCATCCCGACCTCGGTCATCTCGGCGTTCGGGATGATGTGGGCGCTGAACTTCACCTTGAACAGCGTGACGATGCTGGCCCTGGTGCTCATGGTCGGCATCGTCATCGACGACGCCATCGTCGTCCTCGAGAACGTGTTCCGCTTCGTCGAGGAAAAGAAGATGCGGCCGTTCGAGGCCGCCCGCGAGGCGACCGCCGACATCGGGCTGGCCGTCATGGCCACCACGTTCTCGCTGGTCGTCATCTTCGTGCCGGTCTCGTTCATGTCTTCCATATCCGGACGGTTCCTCTACCAGTTCGGCCTCACCGCCGCGGTGTCGGTGCTGGTCAGCCTGCTCGTGTCGTTCTCGCTGACCCCGATGATGTGCGCGCGTCTCCTGCGTGCGGAGGATGCGGCAAGCGGTCACGCCGCCGAGGGCGCGCACGCCGGCTCGCGCGGCGGCTTCTACGCCTGGCTCGACCGCGGCTACACCTGGAGCCTGGCGCTGGCGATGCGACACCGCTGGGTCATCGTCGTCATCAGCGCGATCACCCTGGCCGCCGCGGTGCCGATCTACCGACAGGTCAAGCAGGAGTACATCCCGAGCGACGTCGACGAATCGGAGTTCGAGGTGCTCGTCTTCGGTCCGGAGCACATGAGCCTGGCCGCGATGGACGAGGCGATGCAGGCGCTGGCCAAGGAGGCGCGCGAAACGAAGGGCGTGGCGCTGACCTTGGCGTCGGGCGGCGGAAACTTCCTGAGCAAGGTGAACCAGGGCTACATGTACGTGCGCACGGTGTCCCACGAGGAGCGCACGCTGACGCCCGGGCGTCTCTGGAAGGGACTGATCCACGGCCGGCCCCTGGACGCGTTCCGGGGCAACTACACACAGCGCGAGGTGATGGTGGCTCTCCGGCAGCGCTTCCGGAAGTTCACCGACATGCGCACGCAGGTGCGCAACATCGCCGGCTTCAATATCGGCGGCGGCACTTTCGACGTCGATCTGGCGCTGCGCGGGCCCGAGCTGGAGAAGCTCGCCGAGTACGGCGAGGCCCTCAAGCTGAAGGCCCGCGAGCTGGGCGGGGTCGTGGACGTGGACACCACGCTCCGGCTCGACAAGCCGGAGCTCCGCGTCGCGATCGACCGCCAGCGGGCGGCCGACCTGCGCGTGGATACCTCGCAGATCGCCACCGCGCTCCGCCTCATGGTGGGCGGCGACGACCAGGTCTCGCGCTTCCACGATCCGGTCGTCAATGACGACTATGACGTGCAGATCCGCCTAATGCCCCAGTTCCGTGGCAACCTGGGCACGATCTCGCGCCTGTACGTCTCCCGCGACACGACGTCGACCAACCCGGCGACCGGAGCGCCGGCCCAGGTCAACCTGGCGCCGGGCGGCGGCCTCGTACGGCTCGACAACGTCGTGAAGATCGAGCGGACGGCCACCGCCTCGCGCATCGACCGCACCGATCGGCAGCGCGAGACCCGGCTGCGGGCCGGCATCGCACCGGGCTACGGTCAGGCCGACCGGATCGAGGCGCTGAAGAGGGCCGTGGCCGGCATGAGCATGCCGTCCGCGTACCAGACGTTCGTCACCGGTAAGGCGAAGGAGATGGAGAAGACCTTCACCGAGTTCCTGTGGGTCTTCCTTCTCTCCGTCGTCTTCATGTACATGATCCTGGCTTCGCAGTTCGAGAGCCTGATCCATCCGCTGACGATCTTGCTGTCCTTGCCGCTCTCGGTCCCGTTCGCGCTGTTCTCGCTCTGGTACACGGGCAACACACTGAATCTGTATTCCGCCCTCGGTATCCTCGTCCTGTTCGGCGTCGTGAAGAAGAACGCGATCTTGCAGATCGACCATATGAACAGCCTGCGCGCCCACGGCATGGACCGGGCGGCCGCCATCATGCAGGGCAACCGCGACCGGCTCCGGCCGATCTTGATGACGACGCTGGCCCTGGTGGCGGGCATGCTTCCGTTGTGGGTGGGCACCGGACCGGGCTCCGAGGAGCGACGTGCCATCGCCGTCGTCGTCATCGGCGGCCAGACGCTCTGCTTGCTGCTGACCTTGCTGGTGACGCCGGTCGCCTACTCGCTCTTCGAGGACGCGGCCCATGCGTTCCGGCTGTCCACGCCCTCGCTGGCGCCGTGGCGACGCCTGGCCCGACAGGGTGAGCGCCGCGCCTGGCGCCACCGGTTGCGTCGCGCGTGGCGTCGCACGCCCGTCGGCGAAATCTCCGGCGGAACGAGCGGCGACGACTGACCGCGCGAGAGGCTCGGCTCGGCGCCTTTCCAGATCGCAAGATTCTCCAAGACCGGCTCGCCGCGCGCGCCTAGGCTCTCCCCGGGAGGACACGCACATGGCTTCCATCCGCAAGGAGATCCTTGTCGAGGCCCGCCCGGAGAACGTCTGGGCGGCGGTTCGCGACATCGGCGCGCTGCACAAGCGTCTCGTGCCGGGCTTCGTCGTCGACACACGCCTCGAAGCCGACGCTCGCATCGTCACCTTCGGCAACGGCATGGTGGTCCGCGAGCTGATCGTCGACCTCGACGACGAAGCTCGCCGGCTCGCCTGGTCCGCCCGCGGGGGGCGGCTCACGCACCACAACGCGTCGGTGCAGGTCTTCGCCGAGGGCGCGGGACGCACCCGGCTCGTCTGGACCGCCGACCTGCTGCCCAACGAGCTCGCCGGCGACATTCGCGCGATGATCGAGCAGGCGGCGGCGATCATGAAGCCGACGCTGGAGGGCGGAACCCGGGAGGGTTGAGGCATGCCGCATCCTCTGGTCACGCAGCTCCGGTTCACGCGGAGCGAATGGATCCGCGGGCTCAAGGCCGTGACGGCCGAGGAGGCGGCACGGCGCTTCGGCCCGATCAATCCGATCGCGTGGATGATCGGCCACCTGGCGTGGCAGGAGCAGCTCTATTGGCTCGAGCGGGCGCAGGGCATCACGCGGGTTCCCGAGGTGAAGCGATTCGAATTACGGCAAGCCGCTCGCCGTGCCGCCGCTCGACGAGGCGTGGGCGTGGTGGCGCGCCGTGACCGCCGCCGCCGACCCGTACCTGGACAGCCTGGCCGGCGCCAGGCTGACGCGGCGCTGGCCGCGCGAGTCATCGCGGGAGACGCCGGGGACCAAGCTCCACCGCACGACCTACCACTACTGGTTCCACCTGAGCGAGTCGCAGGCCGTGCGACAGATGCTCGGGCACGTGAAGCTGCCAGACTTCGTCGGCGGCTTCGGGGAATCTCAGTACCGGCCGGAGACGTCCTCTCGGGACTCGCGAGGGTCCGGGAACGCCGCTACAGCGTCCCGACGACCTCGGCCGGCCATGCGCGGGCGTCGACTCGCGCGTGCCATTCCTTGATCTTGCCGTCCCGGTCGATCACCACGCCGACGCGCTGCGCACCCTTTTGGGGATCGACGTTGGCGCCGTAGGCGGTGCCGATCGTCCGTTCGGTGTCACAGATGAGCGAAAAGTTGAAGCTGTACTTTTCGGCGAACTTCTTGTTCTCGGCCGGGGTGTCGAACGACACGCC
>Ga0066709_100000466_pt1 | contig 21755 bp, 21 predicted proteins | sample GraSoiAngelo_158_FD_79665 | JGI IMG/M metagenome (GOLD analysis project Ga0066709, IMG submission 79665) | Grasslands soil microbial communities from the Angelo Coastal Reserve, California, USA - 14_1009_16_30cm | ecosystem: Environmental > Terrestrial > Soil > Grasslands | place: USA...
GCGTACTCGTTGACGGTCAGCCCGCGCGCCTGGATCTGCTCGAGGAACTCGCCCGAGCGACGCAGGCATCCGAACTCGAGCTCGAACCGCGAATAGTCGAGCCCGTCCGCCAGGCTCACGACGTGGCGCTCGGTGCCGCCGATCGCGAAGAGGGTCGTGAACGTGAGGAGCCGGACCCGCTCCACGGCCGACGCCGACGGAGGCCGCGACTCGAGGGTCGAGCGCGTCGCCATCAGAGCGCCACCACCCGATCCGCGGGCGCCCCGAGCGCGTGGGTCGCCCCGCGAGTGTCCACGACGAGCGACGAGGCCTCGACGATCCTCGTGTAGTCGAACTCGGGATGGTCCGTGAGGATCACGACGCAGTCCGCCTCCGCGAGCCGCTCGTCGGTCACCTCGACCGCCTTCAGGGCTCGGCCGTCGAAGGCGATCTCGGGCACGTGCGGATCCGCGTACGCCACGGTCGCCCCGCGATCCATGAGCCGCGCGATCACCTCGAGGGCCGGCGATTCGCGCGTGTCGCCGACGCCGCGCTTGTACGCGATGCCGAGCGCCAGGATGCGGGCGCCGTTGAGACAGCGCCGCCGGCCATTCAGGGTTTCGCTCACGAGGTCGACGACGTATTGCGGCATGGCCCGGTTGATCTCGTCGGCCAGATGGATGAAGCGCGCCTCGTAGCCGTTCAGGCGCATCCGCCACGCGAGGTACGCGGGATCCACGCCGATGCAGTGCCCACCGATCCCCGGTCCCGGATAGAACGGCATGAAGCCGAAGGGCTTGGTCGCGGCGGCCTGGATGACCTCGCGCGTGCTCACGCCGAGCTGCCGGCACATCAGGGCGAGCTCGTTGGCGAGCGCGATGTTGACGTTGCGGAAGACGTTCTCGTAGAGCTTGGCGAGCTCGGCGACGCGCGGGCTCGAGACCGTGAGGACGCGGTCGACGATCTGGCGGTAGAGCACCGCCGCCAGCGCCGCGCACTCGGGCGTGAGACCGCCGACGACCTTGGGAATGTCCTTCACGGCGAACGTCGGGTTCGCGGGGTCGATCCGCTCCGGCGAGAAGGCCAGGAAGCAGTCGACGCCCGGCCGGCCGCCGCGCGCCTCGAACATCGGGGCCAGCAGCTCCTGCGTCGTCCCCGGATACGTGGTCGACTCGAGGATCACGAGCTGGGCGGGTCGGAACCGCGCGGCCGCTTCCTGGGCGGCGGCCGCGACGAAGGAGATGTCGGGATCCTTCGATTTCCGCAGCGGCGTCGGCACGCAGATGATCACCGCGTCGCACTGGGCGAGGCCGGCGAGGTTGGTCGTCGCCTCGTAGCGGCCGACCTCGATTCGCGCCCGGAGCACGTCGTCCGGCACGTCGGGGGTGTGCGATCGGCCGGCGTTGAGGTTCGTCACGCGATCGACGCTCGTGTCGAAGCCGGTCACGGCGAAGCCGACCCGCGCGAACTCGACGGCGAGCGGAAGGCCGACGTAGCCCTGACCGATGATGCCGACGCGGGCGGCGCGGTCGGCGATACGGCGGGTGAGGTCGGCCGCGGTCACGGCCGGTCGCTCCATCACGCGCGCTCCCGATGGGCCTCGACGGTCTCTCGAGGCGCCTCGACCTCGGCCGGGATGGTCCGGTGCCCCGACACCACGATCCGAACCGTCTCGAGCAGAATCCTGACGTCGAGCCAGACCGAACGATGTCTGAGGTAGTAGAAGTCGTAGCGGATCTTTTCCACTTCTTGCTCGAGCGAGTTCGCGTAGCGGTACCGCACCTGGGCCCAACCCGTGATGCCCGGCCGGACCGAGCAGCGGAGCGAGTAGTACGGGATCGCGTCGCCCGACACCTCGCTCAGGTTGCGCGCGGTCAGGACGAGCAGCTCGACGTTCGTCATCGGATGGGGCCGCGGACCCACGAGGTTCATGTCACCGCGGAGCATGTTGATCAGCTGGGGCAGCTCGTCGAGCCGGAAGCGCCGGAGCCACCGTCCGCACCGCGTGATCCGGTTCGAGTTGTCCCGCTCCCACTCGGAGTGGACGCCCTCGACCGGATGCATCGTGCGGAACTTGATCAGGTTGAACGGCAACCGGTAGAGCCCTGCACGCTGCTGGACGAAGAAGACCGGACCGCGGGAGTCCAGCTTGATCGCGAGCGCGATCACGGCCATCACGGGGGCCAGCACGATCAGGCCGGTGACGGCGACGAGGAGGCTGAGCGCCCGGGCGAACGCGGGCTGGAAGCGCGCCGTCGCGTACTCGTGCGAGAAGATGACGCGGCTCGGCGGCATCAGCTCGAGGGCGAGCTTGCCGGTCAGGCTTTCGTACGTCTCGACGGCGTCCTCGACCCGGATGCCGCGCGCCCGCGACTCGACGAGATGGCAGAGCGGCACCCGCCCGCGCCGGTCCGCGAACCCGACGACGATCCGGTCCGGTCGCCGCTCGGCGACGAGGCGATCGAGTTCGGCCCCGTCCTCGACCACGCCGACGAGGGCATAGCGCTGGGGGCGCCGGGCGATCTCCTCGACGACCAGACGCGCCAGCGGGCTCGTCCCGACGATCAGCAGGCGCTCGCCGAATCCGCGAAGTTGTCGGACGCCGCCGTACACGCGGGATCCGAGGACGAAGGTCAGGACGAAGAGGCACGCGAGCAGCGCGCCGTCTCCGAACCGAATCTCGGGCAGGAGCTGGTGGGCGAAAGCCAAGGCGTTCACACCCGCGCTGCCATCCGCAACGCGCGACGGGTCTCGACACGGCGCGCCGCCAGGTCGCAGAGGACCGGCCCCAGCTTGTCGGGGTCGTGCCGTACCACCGGTCCGAGCTCGAGCAGGTCGGCCCGGACGGTCACCGGTGACGCGCTCGGGGGCACGAAGTCGGCATCGACCGGCACGGCTCCCTCGGAGAGGTAGCGTCCGAGGACCTTCGCCGGAATCGGCGTGGTGGGCGTGACGACGTAGTGGAGCTTCTCGAGCGGCAGACCGTGCGAGGCGAGCGCCTCGAGGTGCTCGGCGATCCCGTAGCCGTCGGTCTCGCCGCGCTCGGTCATCGCGTTGGACACGAAGATCCGGGTCGCCGACGAGCTCGTCACCGCCTCGGCCACGCCGGGAACGACGAGCGTTGCCAGCAGGCTCGTATAGAGGCTGCCCGGCCCGAGGATCAGCGCGTCGGCCTCGCGCAAGGCCTCGAGCACGACGGGCGTCGCCACCGCGGTGGCCGGGTCGATACGGACGCGCTTGATCGGCGCGCCGCTTCGCGGAATCGACGACTCGCCGTAGACCGAGCGCCCGTCCGCGAGCTCGGCGACCAGGTGCACCCGCTCCGTGGTGGAGGGCAGGACGAGATCGTTCACGCCCAGGAGCTGGGCGGCGAGCTTGATCGCGGTCAGCCCGTCGGTCGCGACCATGTCGAGCGCCGCCAGCAACAGATTCCCGACCGGGTGCTGCGCGTCGCCCCCATCGAACCGGTACTGGAGCGCCGCCGACACCTCCGGCGCGACGCGGGCGAGCGCCAGGAGACAGTTGCGGATGTCTCCGGGCGGGATCACGCCGTACTCCTTTCGCAGGGCTCCCGAGCTTCCGCCGTCGTCGGCGGCCGTCACGACCGCCGTGATCCGGTCGCTCGATGCGAGATGGCGGCGCAGCGCCGTGAGCACAACCGGGAGCCCGGTCCCGCCGCCGATCGCGACGACCCTCACGAGTTCTCTCCTTTGCGGTGCCACGAGCGCGTCCGCCCGTGACCGTTGCCGTCCTCGTAGTACGAAGTCGGGGTCCAGGGGTGGGCGTTGAACACGTAGCCGACCGCCTTCTCGGAGTCCATGGCTTTCAGCGCTTCGGCCAGGACGCCGCGCGGCGTCCGATTGGAGGCGACCACGAGGACGAACCCGTCGACGCTCTTCGCGAGCAGCCGGCAATCGGGGAACGGCACGAACGGCGGCGTGTCGATCACAACGTAGTCGTACTGCCGCCGCGCCTCGGCCAGCAGCGCCTCGAGCTTGGGCGATCGGAGCACCTCGTACGGCGCGGCGGTCGACACCGGCGCCCGCAGCACCGAGAGGTTGAAGCGGGGTATCCGGACGACCGCATCCTTGAGCTCGGGCCCGGACGCCTCTAGCGCGTCGGCCAGGGTCGGCCGGGTCGCGCCGAGCGCGAGATAGCGCGCGATCGAGGGGCGGCGAAGATCCATGTCGATCAGGAGCACGCGCGCGTCTTCCGATTGCGCGAGCGCGCCGGCCAGGTTGATCGAGGTCACGGTCTTTCCGTCGCCGACTCCGCCGCTCGTCACGGCGATGACTTGCAGGTTGGCCCGCTTGCGCAAGGTCTCCACGAGATGGCGGAGCACGCGGTACTGCTCGGCGGCGGGCGTGGCCGGCGCCTGGAGGCTCACCAGGTGCTCGTCCAGCAACGCCGGCGCAATCCGCGGCGAGTCGACGGGGACCCGCGACTCGATCACGGCGCGCGGCGCGCGCGGGGGCGGCGGCGTGAACACCGGGGGCTGCTCGGCGGCCGGCTCGGGCCAGTGAGGAACGACGGAGGCGCGCTCGCTCGACGCCTCCGCCGGAATCACGGGCTCGCGCTGCGCGTGATCGCGCTCGGCTTGCTCGAGCGCCTTGAAGAACTTGCTCATGGCATCACCGCCCGTCGCAGCGACGCGAAGAGGTTCACGACGCCCGTGTCGTAGCTGAGCGCGAGGCCCGCCGCCGCCACCGCGAGCGCGAACATGGAGGTTTTGACGAACCACTGCGACCGGCGCCGGGGAATCACCCGGCTGCCGAAGGAGAAGATCCGGCGCTGCGTCGGCATGCCATCTTCCATGTACTCGATCGTCTCGTTGACGGAGGAGCGGTCGATCCGCCGGATCTGGTCGGCGTACCCGAAGAGAAGGCAGTGGTCCCCGAGGATGTTGATGATCCGCGGGATCCCGCTCGAGTACTCCGTGATGCGCTCGATCGCCGCGTCCGTGAAGATGCCGAGATCGCGCGCGCCGGCGATCCGCAGCCGGTTGCGGATGTACTGGCGCGCCTCGTCCACCGTCAGCGGCGGAATCTGACACCGCAGCCCGATCCGCTGCTTGAGCTGGCGAAGTTCCGGCAGGTCGAGCTTGGCCTTGAGCTCGGGCTGGCCCACCAACAAGATTTGCAGCAGCTTGGTGGTCGCCGTCTCGAAGTTGGAGAGCAGCCGCACCTGCTCCATCGTCTCGGTGGAGAGGTTCTGCGCCTCGTCGATGATGAGCACCGTGTTCTGGCGGGCGCGCTCGCGCTCGATGAGGAAATCGTTGAACGCCATGATCCGCCGCGCCCTCGACTCTTCTCGCTTGCTGATGCCGAGGTCGACGAGGACGTACTCGAGCATGTCGTCGAACGGCATGGTCGAGTTGAAGATGAACGAGACCGCCGTCTGGCCGTCGAGGCGCTGGCGCAGGGCGTGGAGCAGGGTCGTCTTGCCGGTCCCCACCCTCCCGGTCAGCACGATGAAGCCCTTGCGCTCCTGGGTTCCGTAGTGGAGCTGGGCGAGCGCATCGCGATGGCCGGGGCTCATGTAGAGGAACCGGGGATCTGGCGTGGCGTTGAACGGCTTCTCCAGTAGTCCGTAGAACTTCAAATACATGGTGGTGGCCCTCAGGATCCGGTTCGTGTCAGCAACGAAATCAACAGATCGTGGTGTGCGCCGACGTAGGCGACGCCGACGATCAGAAAGAGGCCCACCACGCCGGCGCACGCCGCCAGCCGCATGCGCCACCGCCGGCGCGTACGGTCAGCGTGGGTCGTGATCTCGGGAATCGTGACGAGCACCGGGAGCTTGCTGAACGACCGGAGATCGTCGACGCCGTGGAACGAGGTGTCGAGCTGCTCGGCCAGCATCACCACCGCCCCGGTCAGCGCGCAGGCCAGCACCACGCCGAGCAGGACGAGCTTGGCGCGGTTGGGCGCCGCCGGCTCGCGCGCTGGGACCGCCCGCTCCAGGATCTGAAACTCCGCGCCGGCCCGAAGCCGCTCGACGTCGACCGCCGCCTCCGCGTCGTGATACCGCTTCAGGACGGCGTCGTACATCTCGCGGGTGGCCCGATAGTCGCGCGAGAGCTGCTGGAGCTCTTGCTCCCGCTCCGGCGCCAACTCGACCCGCGTCTGGTACGCGGCGATCATCTCGCGTAGCCGCTTGTCCTCGGCCTTGAGAGCGGTCATTTCGCTGTCAACGGCGGTGCCGCGGGGCGCCTGGGCCGGTGCGGATTTCCCCGGCCTCGGCCCCAGCTCTGCCAGCTGCTTCTTGGTGTTCTCGATGTCCTGCTTGGTGGTGATGATGTCCGGATACTTGTCGCTGTACTGGCGCTGGAGCTTCGCCAGGTCGAAGTTCAGCTGGTTCAGGCGCATCGTCAGCGCTTCTTCGGGCGTCGCGGCCGCGTGCATCTCGCCGTCGCCGGATCGGCGCATCGCGGTCCGCCGCTCCATGGCGACGACCTGGTTGTGGTTGTTGAGGGCGAGCTGGGCGTTCAACCGCTCGAGCATCGCCAGATTCGCGCCGACCTGCTCGGGAAGCTGGCCCATGTTGCGTCGCTTGAACTCGTTCGTGCGGCGGTCCTGCTCGTCGAGTCGCCGCTGGGCGTCTTCCACCTCACGCTTCACGTCCTGGAGGGCCTCGGCCGCCCGCCGCTCCCGGATGGTGGAGTTCTCCGACACGTAGAAGGCCGCCAGCTCGTTGGTCACCTGAGCGACCGTCTCCCGATTGGAGCCGCGGAAGCTCACGGCGAACGCGATCGGCGTTCCACGCTGCTGCACCGGGTCGACCCCCTTCAGCTCGATCCGGATGTCGCGTCGCAGACGAGTCACGCTCTGCTCGTCTTCTTTCGCGCGGGGGCCATAGAGTCCGTGGCGCTCGATGAGCGACTCGAGGCGGGCGCGGCTCAGCGCCTCCTCGCTGATCCGATTCACCCGAGCCTCGAGCTCACTGGTGAACGCCGCCCGGGCCGACGGATTCGCCATCTCCGGCCGTGCCACCAGGACGGTCGCGGTCGAGCGGTAGATCCCCGGCATGGTCAGCGCCACCGTGAGGCCCGCCGCCAGGGTCGCGGCCAGGACGCCGAGGGCCAGATACTTACGACGGGCCCAGATCGCCGAGAGCGCCGCCAGGTTCACGGGACGACCACGATGTCGCCGGGCTGAAGGAAAACGTTCTCGTCCTCTTCGGCGACGATCCGGTTGTAGTTGACCGGGATGCGCTTCACCGTATTGCCGTCATGACGCATGATCACGAGCTTCGAGCGCCGCGCCCAGTCGTTGAATCCGCCGGCGAGTGCCACCGCATCCAGCACGGTCGCGCGCTGGGTGATCTCGTAGCGTCCGGCCTTTCGCACCTCGCCCAGCACCGAGATCTTGTTGCTGTGCACCTCGCGCACGATGACGGACAGCTCGGGCGTCGGCATGTACTCGACGAGCTTGGCCATGATCGAGGCCCGCAGCTGGGACGGGGTCAGCCCCGCCGCTTGCACCTCGTTGATCAGCGGAAGGGTGATCTTGCCGTCGGGGCGGACCGGCACTGTCCGGCTGACCGTGGTGTTGTTCCAGACGGCGATGTCGAGCACGTCGTCGATCCCGATCTTGTATTCGGGGCCGACGGGAATGCCCCCGGTGGCGGGCGCTGGTGTGGCTGCGGCGGGTGCTGCAGCGGGCGCCGCGGCGGCCGGCGCGGGCGGCCGCTTCGTCGCGTCTTGCGCGGCGGCGAGCCCCGCGATCATCAGTGAGACGACGACCGAGGCGACGATGGGCTTGTACAGGATCATGATGACTCGTCCCCTTTCCTGATCTCGTGAGCGCTGTGCGATTTCGTGGGGCTTCGCGCTCCTCCGCGGCCAGTGTTCTGCGCGCGTCACGTTGCGATGCACGACTTCGACGTTACGTTCTCCGGAACGCGCACTCAATTCGCCGAACCCCCAAAGGCGCATTCGGAAAATCCCGCAGACGGCGATCGGGACTTTGACACGCGGCCTCGAGCGGCGGGTGCGACGACGGAGCGCGGCGCGAAGGCGCCGCTCAGACCTGGATCAGACCCTGACGGATCGCGTAGCGAACGACGCCGGCGGTGTTCGACGTGTCGAGCTTCTGCATGATGTGAGTCCGGTGGGACTCGGCGGTCTTCACGCTGATCCCGAGCAGCTCGGCGACTTCCTTCGTGGTCTTGCCGGCCGCGACCAGCTGAAGCACTTCGCGCTCACGCGGCGTGAGCGGATCGGGCGGCAGCTCCGATTTGGCCAGGTACGCCTGGACGACCGTGCGCGAGACGCGCGGGCTCAGGTACATCATGCCGTTGAGCACCTCGTGGATCGCGCGCACCAGATCGGTCGGCGCCTGGCTCTTGACGACGTAGCCCTTCACGCCGAGGCGCACGGCTTCGAGCACGTAGCGGTCGTCGGCGTGCATCGTCAGGAGGATCAGCTTCGCGCGCGGGCACGTCGCCATGATCTCGCGGGCGGCGGCGAGGCCGTTCATGACCGGCATGCCGTAGTCGAGGACGACGACGTCGGGGACGGTCTCGGTGGCCAGGCGCACCGCCTCCACCCCGTTGGCCGCCTCGCCCACGACCTCGAACCCCTCGCGCTGCAGCAAGATCCTGAGGCCCTGCCGCACGATCGTGTGGTCGTCCGCAAGCAAAACGCGCGTCGCCATACTGGCATTCTAGAGACCCGCACGCGGGCGCAAATCAGGCAAGCGCCGTAAAAGGGGGGCGGTAATCCCCCCGCGTCGTCCGCGCTGCCGGCGGTCGCGGGGCTGGCGCCCCGCCGGCCGAGTCGCGCCCCAGCGATCAGGCGGCGGGGCCACGCGATCAGGCGGCGAGGAGGATCAGGGCTGGATCAGGCCGCGGCGAACCGCGTAGCGGACGAGCCCCGCGGTTTCGTGGATGTCGGTCTTCTTCATGATGCGCGTGCGGTGGGACTCGGCGGTCTTGAAGCTGATGCCCAGGAGCCGCGCGATCTCTTTCGTCGACTTCCCCTCCGCGACCAGCTGGAGCACTTCGCGCTCCCGCGAGGTCAGCGGGTCGGGCGGCATCTCCGACTTGGCCAGATAAGCCTCGACCACGGCGTGCGAGATGCCGGGGCTCAGGTACATCATGCCGCGCAGGACCTCGTTGATCGCGCGCACCAGATCGGCCGACGCCTGGGTCTTGACGACGTAGCCCTTGATGCCCGCGCGGACCGCCTCGAGCACGTAGTGGTCGTCGGTGTGCATCGTCAATAAGATAGCTCGGGCGCGCGGACAGACCTTGAGGATCTCTCGCGCGGCATCGAGCCCGTTCAGGAGCGGCATCGAGAAGTCCAGGACGGCGACGTCCGGACAGCGCTCGCGGGCTTCGCGCAGCGCCTCTTGCCCGTCGCCGGCCTCTGCGACGACCGCGTAGCCCTCGCGCTCCAGCAAAGCCTTGAGCCCCTGCCGGACGATCGCGTGGTCGTCAGCGAGGAGAATCCGATTCGGCATTGTCTGCCTCCACCGGTACGGTGAGGATCAATTGAGTTCCGGCACGCGGGGTGGCGATGATTTCGAGGTTGCCTCCGACGGCGTGCAGCCGCTCGCGGATCCCGGTGAGGCCGAGCCCGCGCGCGCCCCGTCGCGTCAGGACGGCCGGCACGTCGAACCCCACGCCGTCGTCCCGGATGACGCCGCGCAGGAGGCGGCGGTTGCGCATGAACTTGATGTAGACCCGCGTCGCCTGCGCGTGCTTGGTCACGTTGGTCAGCGCTTCCTGGACGATGCGGTAGAGCGCCGTCTCGGTGGGCGCCGGCAACCGCTTGCCCGGCGATCCCTCGACGGTGATCTGGAGCCCCGTGCGTTTCGAGACGCCGTCGGCCAGGAACTCGAGCGCCGGGCCCAGGCCGAGGTCGTCCAGGATCGTCGGCCGGAGCTCGTGCGAGAGGTGGCGCAGCTGCTCCTCGATCTTGTCCAGGAGCCCGCGCATGTCCTCCAGCCGCCGCGCGGCCGGGGCCGGCAGGTCGCGGGCGATGTCGGCGAGGCCGATGTGGACGGAGGCGAGTAGCTGGCCGGCCTCGTCGTGCAGCGCGTGGGCGATCCGCTTGACCTCTTCCTCCAGCGCCTCGTTCAGGTGACGCAGCGCCCGCTCGGCGCGCTTGCGATCGGTGATGTCGCGCGCGACCCCGAGCACGCCGACGATCTGCGAATCGCGTGCCAGCGGCGTGGCGACGAACTCGCCGGGGATCGTGAAACCGGATTTCGCGCGCACGCCCAGCTCGAAGAGCGGCGGCACCTGGCCCTTCAGCACGGCCTGGTAGATCTCCGCGGCGCGCGGCCGATCGTCCGGATGCACCAGGGGCAGGAAGTCCTTGCCGATCCATTCGGTGCGGGACCAGCCGGTGACCGTCTCGAAGCCGGGATTCATCGACATGATCTTGCCGTCGGACGAGAGCGTGAAGATGATGTCGCGCGCGGTGTCGACCACGCTCCGATACCGCTCCTCGGACTCGCGCAGGGCGGCGTTGACCTCCTGGCTGCGGCGATGGGACATCTCGAACGGCAGGAGGCTCTCCACGATGAATCGGCTGGCCGCGCGCAGGGTGCTCGAGCTCTCCTCGCGTGTGCGCACGCGCATGAGCGCCTTCAACAGGGCGCGATGCTGGATCGCCGCCATGTCGTGCACACCGACCCCGTCGCCGAGCGCCTTGCGACCCATGTCGCAGGCCTCCTGCAGCGCGGCCTCCCCGCGGCCGGCGACGTACTCTTGAAGCGCGCGCGCGTACTGCTTGGCCAGGTCGCGGAGCTCGGGATTCATGCGGGCCCGAGATAGCGGACGACGAGCACGAGCGCGTCGTCAGTACGTGTGCCCCAGCGCGCCAGGACGTGATCGGCGAGCGCCCGCGGCTCCTGGTACGGCAGCGGCGCGTCGAGGAAGTCGCTCCGGACGCCGTCGGTTGCGAGGACCAGCGTATCCCCTCGACGGATGGGGACGACCTGCGCCGGGAGCGGAGGCAGATGGATCCCGACGACGCCTCCACGCACGAGGAGCGACTCGGTCCGCGCCCCCCCGGAGGCCGGCGCGCGAAGCAGGAGGCCTTCGACGTTGCCGACGCCGAGCCAGGTCATGGTCTCGTCGTGGCAGGCGAATGCGGCGGCGCTGATGACCGCGCCGCGCGTGCCGATCAGGCTCTGGTGACACTCGCGGAAGAGCCGGACCAGCGGACGATCCGCGCCCTGCTCGAGCGTCCGCACCGCGACCTTCGCGGCGCTGGCGGCTTCGGCCCCATGCCCCAGGCCATCCACGACGGCGACGAGGCCGCCGTCCGGTGTCGAGAGGGCGAGATAACAGTCGCCGGACTCACGCTCGCCCCGCTGAGGCAGCTCGGCAACGGCCCACTCGATCGGCGGCTTGATCAGCGTCTCCACCGCCGGACCGTGACCTTCGTGCCCTTGCCGAAGTCGGAGGTGATCTCGAAGTCGTCCATCAGGCGCCGCGTGCCCGGCAGCCCGAGCCCGAGCCCCCCCGAGGTGGAATAGCCGTCCTGCATGGCCAGGCCGACATCGGGAATGCCCGGGCCGTCGTCGGCGGCGACGACCTCGATTCCCCGCTTGCCGTTATTCTGCACGAGGCGGAGGATGATCTCGCCGCGCACCGCGTAGCGGACGATATTGCGCGCCAGCTCCGAGATCGCGGTGGCCACGACGGCCATGTCGGTGGACGGAAACCCGCACTGGGACGCCAACTCGCGCCCCTTCTGCCGGGCGGCGACGACGTCGGAGTCGCAATCTATCGGGACCCGCACCTCATCAGCGATGAGCCCGAACCTCCCGCTCGTGAGCCTTCGCTTTGCGGTCGAGGTACGCGAGGCCCTCTTCCAGATCCAGCGAGGTCGCGACGCCCTCCAGAGTGAGCCCGAGCTTGACCATCGAGAAGGCGACCTCCGGCTGGATGCCGACGATGACGGTCTCGGCGCCGCGCAGCCGGATCATGTAGGCGACGTCCCGCAAGGTGCGGGTGGCGAACGAGTCGATCACGTCGAGCGCGGTGACGTCCACGATGACGCCCCGGGCGCGCACCTTGCTCACCTGCAGCACCAGGGTGTCGCGCAGCTGCTTCAAGTCCTCGTCGGTCAGCGCAGACTGCACCGTCGCGATCAGGTAGGCGCCCTGCTTGAGGATCGGAACCTGCACGCCCTCATCCCCCTAAGCGGACTGCGCCACGGACTCCTGCATCAGGACGACCTTGTAGCCGAGCAACCGCTCGGCCTCCTCGATACCTCCCTGGAGATCGCCGACCGTGTTCATCTTCCCCAGGTCTACTCCGATATTAACAAGGGTCTGGGCGATCTCGGGGGAAAGGCCCGTGACGATCACGGTCGCACCGAGGAGCCGCGCGGCCTCGACCGTCTGCACCAGATGGTTCGCGACCGGCGAGTCGATGTACGGCACGCCGGTGATGTCGAGCACGACGACCTTGGCCCGATTGGTCCGGATGCCGCGGAGCAGCTGCTCGGTCAGCTGCCGGGCGCGCTGCGGGTCGATGACGCCGATGATCGGCAGGATGAGCAGCCGCTCGCGAACCTGGAGAACGGGCGTCGACAGCTCGCGGATCGCTTCCTGCTGCTCGCGGATGATGCGCTCGCGCTCCTGCACGAAGCCGACGGCCACCGTGGCCGCGATCCGGTTGGCCGCGGGCTCGTAGGCGTCGAGGATGCGGTTCAGCTTGTTGAAGTCCTCGTGGTAGGTCGCGAACAGCGATCGGGCGAGCACGTCGCGAAGGAGGAGCACGATCCCGACGACCTCGTGCGTCTCGACGCCCCGCGGAATGATGCGCTCCGAGAGATTGCGCGCGTAGGCCTGCAACGCTTCGTACGTGCCGGTCTCGAGCGCTTCCACGTAATTGTCGTACACCGACGTGGCCTCGGCGAAGATCTCTTCCTTCGTCATCGCCGTCAGCAGCTTGGCCTCGGTGATCAGCCGGGCCCACTCTTCGCGGAGCTGTGCACGCTGATGTCGAAGGTGCGCGACCAGCTCGCGCAGTCGTGAAGCCGTGGTCTCGAGGCGCGCTTGCGTCACGGTCGCCACATCCTGGCTGCCACTCATCAGGCCCTCCTGGCCATGCGCGACATGCTCGACGGTGTCGAGGACGCCTGCGTATGCTCTAACAGAACAACCTTAGGGGTTATATGCTGACGCTCCTATCAGGTGTTTACCTGATCATCGCGCGGAAATCCCAGGACGGGATTGCGCGAGCCTTCGGCGGGCGAGCGGAAAGCGACTAAGGTCCGCGACGATCGAGCGCGGGCACGGCGGTCTTCGTCTCGCGCACCTCCTCGAGGAAGAGCCGAGCGTGCTCCTCACAGATGCCATGCGAGATCGTTGGACGGTCGAACGGCTCCTTCTCTCGGAGCACCGTCGTCCGTCCCTGGTCTTGACACCACGCGCACACAACCTTCATCGGCTTCTCCTTGGCTCCTTCGCCACTCTGAAACACTTTCGCGTCGCAGCCGGCCCGTCTCAATCAGGCCTTTCCCCCAAGCGACGCGTGGAAGAACCCGCCCCGCCGGCGCGCGAAAGTCGCTTGCGCCAAGCCTTCCGCGGCGTTATTCATGGGCGGCGGCCGCGCGAGCCCGGGCCCATGTCTGGTCAGGCCGGGTGATCGACAGATCCGCGAGAACGCATGGGAAGACTCGACGGCAAGGTCGTGGTGGTGACGGGCGCCTCGCGCGGAATCGGCGCCGAGATCGCGCAGCTCTTCGCGGCCGAAGGGGGCCTGGTGGTCTGTGGGGCGCGCACCCTGCGCGAGGGCGACCACCAGCTCGCGGGCTCGCTCGAGACCACGGTGGCGGCGATCCGCGCCGCGGGCGGCGAGGCGCGGGCCTTCACCGCCAACATCGCCGAGCCCGCCGAATGCGAGAAGCTGATCGGCGCCGCGCGCGCGAGCTACGGCCCCGTCGACGTGCTCGTCAACAACGCGGCGCTGACCTACTACGTGCCGACCAAGGACTTCCCGCTCAACCGCTGGTTACGCTCGTGGGCCGTAAACTTCCACGCGCCGTTCGTCCTGAGCCAGCTGGCGCTCGCCGAGATGATTCCGCGGCGCACGGGCGCGATCGTCAATATCTCGTCCGGTGCCGCCATCGGACCCGGACGCGGCCCCTATCCGGACCCGGCGATCGGCGCGCGCGGCGGGACGTGCTACGGCGCGGAGAAGGCGGCGCTCGAACGCTTCTCGCAGGGCCTCGCCGCGGAGGTCTATCAGTACGGCGTCTCGGTCACGTGCGTGTCGCCCTCACAGATCGTGCCGACGCCGGGCACCGTCTATCACCGTCTCGTCAAGAGCATCGACGACCCGCGGGGCGAGCCGCCGGACCTGATGGCGAAGGCGGCGCTCCTGCTCGCGACCGAGCCGCTCGAGAAGGTCTCAGGGCGCGTGACGTACAGCCAGCAGATTCTCAAAGAGTTTGGCTGGATCTCTGATGCCCGCGGGCGCGGCGTCGAAATGCCCGGTAGCGGTTACTCGCAGATCTAGCTCGAGTCTATTCTTCTCGCGTGAGCGCGTGTGAGCCGAGCGGGTGGCGCCGGGCACGCCCCGCCGGGGCGGCTCCGTCACCCGCTCGCCCGATTCGCAGCTCTTTCGAGCTGCGCGCGGGACGAGGGGGTCCCACTCCGCCGCCCCGGCGGGGCGTGCCCGGCGCCACCCGCTCGGCTCCAGATGCTTCCGCGCCAGAATGGTTTCGGGCTAGCGATGCGACTGGCGCCCGGAGTGCGCCAGCTTCGGCGCGCATCACATTTCAGTTAACTGCTCGGGGGATGACGAGGTTGCGGGGGTACGTTTGACGCGCGCGATCGACGGCTGAGAGGTCGATCTCGGCGGTCAGAAACGGTGAATCAGCGCTCGTCTCCAGGAGGATCTCGCCTTCGGGGGAGACGAGCCAGCTTCGGCCCGCGAACGCGTCGATGTCGTACGAGCGGCGATTCGTCGAGGCGACGAAGCAGCCGGCCATGATCGCGGCCAGGCAGGCTGCCATGGGCCACCGCCGGTGCCCGCCGGTCGCCCGCGGCGCCGCGATGAGCTGACCGCCCTGCTGGCCGATTTCCCAGGCCGCCTGACTGAACAAGAGCTCGGTACAGAGCTGGAATCCGACCTTCACCGACCCTGCGCTCTCCGGCGGAAATTCGCGGTCGCCGCGATCGAACCAGCTGGCCTCCCAGCCGTCGGGCTCGTCCGGCAGGTAGTACTTCGCGCGCGCGCCTCGATATCCGCCGTCCTGCGTCCACGCGAAGGCCTGGTTGAGACGTTTGCCCCGGAGCTCGACGGGACGTGACGCGAGCACCGTGCCGGTGTGGAGCTCGCCGAGCCGCGCCACCATCGTGTCGTGAGCGGCCAGCGCCGAGCGCCAGGCGGCGAGATCGACCGTGCGCTTCCTGAACATCTCCCAGTCGCAGAACGGCATCTCCGGCAGCACCACGACGTCGGTGGGGCTCGCGCGCAGATAGCGGACCAGGTCCGTCCACGCGGCGTCTCTGCGCGCGGTCTCGTCGGGGAGCTCGCACACCGTGATCCTCAATGGGTCTTCGCTCGCTACCGCCGGGAGCCCCCGAGGATCCCGCCGAGGACGCCGCGCAGGATCTGCCGGCCGATCTGGCTGCCGACGGTGCGCGCGGCCTGCTTGGCCATCGCTTCCACCATGCCCTGGCGACGCGTCGTGCCCCAGAGGATGTCGCTCACCTGCGTGCCGAGCGTGGACTCGTCCTTCGCCGGAGCCGGCTCCTGCCTCGGGGCCCGATCCTGCGAGGGCGCGGCTTCCCGCGGCGGAGCCGCGCTCGGGCGCGCGGCCGGCGCATCGGCCGAGACGCTGCGCTTGCCGAGGATCTCGTACGCCGACTCGCGATTCACGCGGGTGTCGTACTTACCGGCGATCGGGCTCTTCGCGCGGACCGTCGTGCGCTCGTCAGGCGTGATCGCGCCCATCCGGCAGCGCGGCGGGCAAATCATCGTGCGCTCCACTGGCATCGGCACGCCCTTGTCCTGGAGCATCGACACGAGCGCCTCGCCGACGGCGAGCTCGGCGATGGCCTTGGCGACGTTGAGCTTGGGGTTCGCGACGAACGTCTCGGCGGCGGTGCGCACGGCCTTCTGGTCGCGCGGGGTGTAGGCGCGCAGCGCGTGCTGGACCCGGTTGCCGAGCTGGCCGAGGATCTCGTTGGGGACGTCGTCGGGGAACTGCGAGCAGAAGTACACGCCCACGCCCTTGGACCGGATGATCCGGACGACCTGCTCGACGCGCTGGCGCAGCGACGTCGGCGCATCGTCAAAGAGCAAGTGGGCCTCGTCGAAGAAGAACACCAGCTCGGGCTTGTCGAGATCGCCGACCTCCGGGAGATTCTCGAAGAGCTCCGAGAGGAGCCAGAGAAGGAAGCTCGAGTAGAGCCGTGGCTTCAAGATGAGCTGGTCGGCCGCGAGGATGTTGACGATGCCGCGGCCGCTCGTATCTGTGCGCATCAGGTCCTTCAGGTCGAGCGCCGGCTCGCCGAACAGCGCTTCCCCGCCCTCCCGCTCGAGCCCGAGCAGCGCGCGCTGGATGGCGGCGATGGATTGGGTGCTGATCAGCCCGTATTTCGTCGAGATCTCCTTGCGATTGTCGGCGACGAAGCCGAGGAGCGCGCGCAGGTCGTCGAGATCGAGCAGCAAGAGGCCGCGGTCGTCTGCGAGCTTGAAGGCGATCTCGAGCATGCCCTCCTGTGTGTCGTTGATCTCGAGCATGCGACCCAGCAGGCTCGGGCCGACCTCGCTGACCGTCGCGCGGACGGGATGTCCCGCCTTGCCGTAGAGATCCCAGAACACCACCGGGCTGGCTTCGTTCGTGTAGCCCTGGATGCCGATCTGCGCGACGCGCTGCTGAATCTTCTCGTTCGGCGTGCCGGCCATCGCCAGGCCGGCGACGTCACCCTTCACGTCGGCCATGAACACCGGCACGCCCCGGCGCGAGAAGCCTTCCGCCATCACCATCAGCGAGATCGTCTTGCCGGTGCCGGTGGCGCCCGCGACCAGGCCGTGACGGTTGCCGTATCTCGGCAGCAGATGGACCGGCCGTTCACCTTTCCCGATGAGTATGTCGTCCACGCCGGGCCCCTTTCTAGAGCCGCGCCTCGGCCCGCGACGGCCTGCGGCGCACACATCTGTTCGCTCTGCCGCCGCACATCCATCCGCGCCAATCGGCTCGAGATACGCTCGCGCTACATTGGTAACACAGCGCCGGCGCCGCCACGCGTCCCGTATAATGGCGAGGCCCTGGGGGAGGTGTGACGTGTCCGAGAACGCCGATCGTGACGACCGCCGTGACGCCAGGAGCTGGCTCGACGCCCTGACGAAGAAAGAGGAGCAAAAGCTCATCGAGCTCCTGCGCCAGAGGTACCCGGAGCGCGGCGACGATCGTCGCCGCAAGAAGGAGTAGCCGAGCGCCGGGCATGGACTGGCAAAAGGAGCTGGACGAGCTGAGGCGCCGCGAGGAGCTCGCCTCGCAGCTGGGCGGGCCCGAGCGCGTGAAGCGCCAGCACGACGGCGGGCGTCTGACGATCCTCGAGCGCGTCGCCAAGCTCGCTGATCCCGGCAGCTTCCACGAGATCGGCAAGATCGCCGGCAGCGCCCGCTATGACGCGAACAACGACCTGGTCGCCTTCACGCCGTCGAACTTCGTGTTCGGCCGCGCCGAGGTCGACGGCCGGCCGGTCGTGATCGGCGGCGACGACTTCACCGTGCGCGGCGGGTCGGCCGACGCGACCATCAAGGGCAAGCACAACCAGTGCGAGCGAATGGCCCACGACCTGCGCCTGCCGCTGATCCGGCTCGTCGAGGGCTCGGGCGGCGGTGGGTCGGTCAAGACGATCGAGACGACGGGCCGAGCCAACGTGCCCGGAGTCGATGGCTGGGAGTGGGTCGTCAATAATATGGCGACGATCCCGCGCGTGGCGCTCGGCCTCGGCTCGGTCGCGGGCCTCGGCGCCGCCCACCTCGCCGCCGCGCACTACTCGGTCATGGTGAAGAACCTGTCGGCCCTGTTCGTCGCCGGCCCGCCGGTGGTCGAGCGTCTGGGTCAGAAGCTCACCAAGAACGAGCTCGGCGGCTGGGAGATCCAGCTCAAGGCCGGCGCCGTGGACGACGCCGTCGACAGCGAGGAAGAGGCGTTCGCCTGCGCGCGCCGCTTCTTGTCGTACTTCCCGTCGTCGATCGACGACCTGCCGCCCCGTGGACCGCGCGGGGACGACCCGCAGCGTCGTGATCCGTGGCTCTTCGAGGCGATCCCGCACGACCCGCGAAAGCCGTACAAGATGCGGCGCATCGTCGAATCGGTCGTCGACCGGGGCTCGTTCTTCGAGGTGGCACCGCTCTACGGCCGCTCCGTCATCACCGGGTACGCGCGGCTCGACGGCTGGCCCGTCGCGCTGATGGCGAGCGATCCCTACTTCTACGGGGGCGCGTGGCCGGCCGACACCTGCCAGAAGGTCGAGCGCTTCCTCGACATCGCGCAGACGTTCCATTTACCGGTGGTCTACCTGGTCGACTGCCCCGGATTTCTGATCGGGCTCGACGCGGAGAAGTCCGGGACGATCAAGCAGGGCGTCCGCGCGATGTCTGCGATGTGGCAGACGACGATCCCCTGGTGCGCCGTGATCGTCCGCAACTCGTTCGGCGTCGCCGGCGCCGCGCACAGAAACCAGAGCCGCTACTGCATGCGCTACGCGTGGCCCTCGGGCCGCTGGGGCTCCTTGCCGCTCGAGGGCGGCATCGAGGCCGCCTATCGCGCCGACCTCGACGCGGCGCCGGACCGGAAGGCGAAGATGGCCGAGATCGAGGAGCGGCTGAACAAGCTCCGCTCCCCGTTCCGCTCGGCCGAGACCTTCTGGATCGAGGAGATCGTCGACCCGCGCGAGACGCGGCCGCTCCTCTGCGAGTTCGCCAACCTCACCGCCCCGCTGAGGCGGACGGGCCCCTCGACCTTCGGCATGCGCGGGTAGCTTCGGAGTGGCCTGATGGCCGACAGCAAGCGCAAGCCGCACACGCTCTCTTCCGAGTTCACGCGGATTCTCTGCATCTCGGCCCACCCGGACGACAACGAGTTCACGATCGCCGGCAGCGTCGCCCGCTGGGCGCGTGAGGGACGCGACGTCGTGTTCTGTCTGGTCACGACCGGCGGCTCCGGCACCAACGAGCACACGCCCGACAACACCGGGCTGATCCCGATCCGCGAGCGCGAGTCGTGGGCCGCCGCCAAGATCCTCGGCGTGAAGGACATCGTCTTTCTCGGGTATCAGGACGGCATCGTCGAGCCGACCATCGCGCTGCGGCGCGACCTCACGCGTGTCATCCGACGGATCCGGCCTCACGTGGTCATCTGCGGCGACCCGACGATGCGCTGGTACGGCAACGAGTACCTCAACCATCCCGATCACCGCGCGGTCGCGAGCGCCGCGCTCGACGCGGTCTTCCCGTCTTCAGAGACGCGCGTGATCTTCCAGGAGCTCCTCGCGGAAGGCCTCGAGCCGCACAAGGTGAAGGAGGTCTTCATCAGCGGCGCCGTCCCGGCCGACACCTACGTCGACATCACCGACACGCTCGCGCTCAAGTGCCAGGCACTCAAGGCGCACCTCTCGCAGGTGGGAAAGGGCGAGTGGGTCGACGAGCTCTTGCGCGCGTGGGCTCTGCGCGATGGCAAGGAAGTCGGCGTCACCCACGCCGAGGGCTTCAAGCGCATGGCGCTGTGGCGGGGGGACGTCTAGACGGCGCACCACCTACACGTGAAGCCCGGAGGCGTCGAGCAGATCGCGCAGCTCGTTCACGTTCACCCAACCGCCGCGGCTGTAGACGATCCGGACCGGGTGGCCGGCGTCGAGGACGCGCGAGAGGAGATCGGATAGCCGCGCGGTCGCCAGGGTGCCGTCGGCTCGGGCGGCCGCGATCGCGGCGCGGAGCCAGCGGGCGCCGTCGGGGCCCAGGTGGAGGAGCCCGATCCAGACGCCGTGGCTCTCGCCCGGGGTCACCCCGTCGCCGATCGCGCGGAGGATCACGCCCTCGAAGGTGAACCGGCCCGTGTCCGGACGGTCGCCGTGCACGCGGTCCGGCTCGTCGGCGCCGGCCAGCGCGCTGTCCACGGCGAGCGTGATGCCTTCCGCTGCCTCCTCCAGGATGGCCTGCACGATGTAGCGTTTCAGCACAATGTCGCCGAAGGCGACGAGGGTGCCCGCACCGAGCTCTTCCTCCGCCAGCGACAGCGAGTAGGCTTCACCGGTGGTCGCATAGTCGGGGTTGTCGACGAAGCGGGCGCCGGCCACGTCCACGGCCTCCGCGCGGTGGCCGCGCACGACGACCGCCGCGCGGCTGCCGAGGCTCGCGAAATCGTCGAGGAGACGAGCGAGGATCGGCCGGCCCTGCACCTTCAGCATCGCCTTGGGGAGGGCCGCAGCGAGGCCGCCGAAGTCGTCGCCGGCGCCGGCCGCCAAAACGACCGCGGTGAGTGACGCGGTGCGGGCTGCGGGCAGGTACCGGCGCTCGGCCTCTTCGAGCTCGTGATCACCCTGGAGTCGGAAGACCTCCGGGAGCGGCGCCACCCGGGGCTCGACGTCGAGCAGCGACTGCTCCCGGGCGAGCTGGCGTGCCGTCGCCTGCATGCCGCCGATCGACGCGCGCACGAGGTGATTGGCCCAGATCACCACGCTCACGCGCCGGGCCCGAAAGTCCTCGGTGGGTGTGCGCCCGTACTTCGTCGGCACCAGCGCGATGGGTGAGCAGTCGGAGTCTTGCTGACTGTCCTTGCCCGCCTTGATCTTGCCGCAGAACTCGTCGACGTCGGCCAGGGGCTGGAGCTCGGCACGCAGGAAAGAGTTCGTCTTCGGGAAGAGCTTGTCCTCGATGGTGACGCCGGCCACTCCCGCCTGCTCGAGCTTGCGCACGAGCCGGCGCATGTTGTTGAAGTTTCCGTAGCCGGTGTCGCCGTCCAGCAGGATCGGGATCGAGGTCGCATCGGCCATGAAGGCGACGTGGTCGGTCACCTGCGACCACGAGAGCTCGTTGTTGTCCCTGACGCCGAAGGCGGCCGAGATCGAGAGCCCGCTGCCCCAGATCCCCTCGAACCCAGCCTCCTCCGCGATACGCGCAGAGAGCCCGCTGTGGGCCTCCATGAGGAAGGCGATCTCGGGACGGGTGACGAGCTGACGCAGTCGTGTCGTCTTGCGCATCGAAGACTCCTGACTCGGCCTCAGCCCGCGAGGACGCTCGCGCGGAAGCGGTCGCGGATCGCCGCGGGCGTGAACGGGATGCGCGGCGCCTCGGCCTCTTCGCGGGTGACCTTGACGAGGATGAAGTGCGGGCCCTCGCTCGCGAGGGCGGCTTGCATGGCGGCCTCGACCTCGCCGGCCGCGACGACGGCGACGGCGGTACGATAGCCGGCGGCGACCGCGAGACGGTCGAGCCGGACCTGGTGCGAGAGGGACGCCTGGTTGCCCGTGGAGCCGTAGACCCCGTTGTCGAACACGCAGTGAACCAGGTTCGCCGGCCGGCGGGCCCCGACCTGGGCGAGGATGCCCAGGTTCATGAGTAGGTTGCCGTCGCCGTCGAAGACGACAGCGCGGTGATGTGGCCGGGCCAGCGCGAGACCGAGGCCGATGGCGGACGCCAGGCCCATCGAGCCGATCATGTAAAAGTTCTGGGGCCGGTCGCCGAGCGAGAACGACTCGCGGCAGATGTAGCCGTTGGCGTGGACGAGTGGCTCACGGCCGAGCGGCTTGAGGGCGGCGCCGAGCGCGGCCAGGCGCGAGATACGC
>Ga0066709_100000468_pt1 | contig 21745 bp, 20 predicted proteins | sample GraSoiAngelo_158_FD_79665 | JGI IMG/M metagenome (GOLD analysis project Ga0066709, IMG submission 79665) | Grasslands soil microbial communities from the Angelo Coastal Reserve, California, USA - 14_1009_16_30cm | ecosystem: Environmental > Terrestrial > Soil > Grasslands | place: USA...
AGCTGATGGTCGCCGTCCGCGAGGAGGTCGAGCGGGCCGAGTCGGAGCTGGCGGAATCGCTGGCGGCACTCGAGGAGATCGGTGTCGTCGTGAAGGACATCGACGCGGGGTTGATCGACTTCCCCTCCGTGCGGGAGGGCCAGGACGTGTTTCTGTGCTGGCAGGTGGGCGAGCCGGATGTGATGTGGTGGCACGGTCGCGAGGACGGATTCCGGGGACGGAAGCCGATTTGACACCCGCGGTCGTGACGGCGGTGGCCGGGGCTACCATCGCGTCATGCGTCCGCCCCGCCCCGGCACGCGCGACGACGATCTCGACCTTCTCCTCCGCCTTCGCCGCCGGCGGCTGCGTCGCCGGCGAAGACCGCTGGGTCTGCTCATCGCGTGCGCGGCCGTTCTCGTGTGCGCGGTTGTCGCGACGACCGCGGCGGCGGTGTTCGCGTTCGGCCCGGCGTGTGACCTGAGCGATCTGAAGCCGGTCACGATCGGCCAGAACTCGTTCGTCTACGCCGCCGACGGGTCGTTGCTCGGCGCCATCCCGGCCGAGCGCAATCGTCAACCCATTCGTCTCTCGCACATGAGCCGTTGGCTGACGAAGGCGACGGTCGCCATCGAGGACCGGCGCTTCTACGAGCACGGCGGGCTCGATCCGACGGGAATCATCCGGGCCGTCTGGGCAAACATCCGCGCCCGCGAGCTCGTGCAGGGCGGGTCGACCATCACCCAGCAGCTCGTGCGGAACCTCTACATCTCCCGCGAGCGGACGGTGAAGCGGAAGCTCAAGGAGGCGTGTCTCGCGATCAAGCTGAACGAGAAGTGGTCGAAGCGTCGCATCCTGACCACGTATCTGAACCAGGTGTATTTCGGCAGCCTCGCGTATGGCGCCGAGGCGGCTGCGCAGACCTACTTCTCGCGGCCGGCGCGGTCGCTCACGCTGCCCCAGGCAGCCCTTCTCGCCGGCTTGATCAAGGCACCGTCCGCCTTCGATCCCTTCGCGGCGCCTGCGCAGGCGCTCGCGCGCCGCACCCAGGTGCTCGACGCCATGCTGCGGACGCACGCCATCGACCAGGAGCAGCACGACTGGGCGGTGACGCGGCCGCTGGGCCTCGATCCGGGCCGTCTCTATACGAGGATCCGCGAGCCCTACTTCTTCGGCTACGTGCGCGACCAGCTGATTGCCACCTACGGCGCCGAGACGGTGCGCTCGGGCGGCTTGAAGGTGTACACGACGATCGAGCCGCGCTACCAGCGGCTCGCAGAGCAGGCGATCCGCCGGGTACTCGACGCGCGGACGGACCCGGCCGCGGCGATCGTCTCGATCCAGCCGGCGACGGGCGCGATCCGCGCCATGGCCGCCGTGATCCCCGGACGTCGCAACAACCAGTTCAACCTGCTGTCCCAGGCTCGCCGCCAACCGGGCTCGACGTTCAAGACCTTCGTGCTCACCGCTGCCGTGCACATGGGCATCGACCCGATGACGACGTACTACGTGTCCGCTCCGTTCACCTACAGGCCGGTCGCCAACGGCAACTGTGACGACGGGTCCTGGTGGTGCGTCAAGACCTATGACTCGTCGTACGTCGGCTGGACGTCGGTCGAGCGCGCGACGCTGCGGTCGGACAACACCGTGTATGCCCAGCTGACGCTCGACGTCACTCCCGCTCGGGTTGCGGCGATGGCCAAGCGTCTCGGCGTTGCGACACCGCTCGACGTGCACGGGGCCTACGTCCCCGCGCTCGGCCTCGGCTCGGTTGCCGTCTCCCCGCTCGACATGGCAGCCGGGTATGCGACGATCGCCGCCGGCGGCGTGCGGGCGGAGCCAACGGCCATCCGGAAGGTCGTGCTCGCGAACGGCAGCGTCGACACCCGCGCCGGCGAGGGCCACTCGAAGCGGACGCGGGTTCTTCCCGACGGCGAGGCGGCGATCGTGACCAAGATCCTCGAGGAGAACGTCCAGTACGGCACCGGGACACGGGCTGCAATCGGACGACCCGTCGCAGGGAAGACGGGCACCACGACGGACAACGCCGACGCCTGGTTTGTCGGCTACGTGCCCCAGCTCGACACGGCGGTCTGGGTCGGCTATCCGGGCGGTGAGATCCCCATGCAGAACGTGCACGGGATCGCGGTCTCGGGCGGGAGCTTCCCCGCCGAGATCTGGAAGCTGTACATGGAGCAGGCGCTGGCGAAGGTCCCCGTTGTCGATTTCCGGCAGCCCTCGAAATGGCCGACGTGGAAGCCGTTCCACCGGGGACCGTATGCGCTCGGCTACGACCCGTACGCGACGCCGACGGTCGAGATCGACACGACGCCACCCAAGGCAACCGTTCCGGCGGGCGCACATTGACGCGCGACTGAGGCGCGACCGGGTCGCGCTGATCGCGGGCGCCGCCGTGCTCGTCCTCGTCGTGCGGTGTTGCATTCTCGCCTGGCGTTCACGGTCGCCGGTCGTCCCGCGTGAAGGAGGCACGGCCGTCCAGGGAACGGCGTGGACGTTCGCCCTGCTGCTCACGGCCGCGTTCGTCGGCTATCTCGTCGCACTCGCGCTGCTGCGGCGAGCTCCGCTTCGGCTGGCCGTTGTCGGTGTGATCGCTGCGGCTATCCAGCTCGCGCCGCTGGGCGCGCCGCTCCTGCTCTCGACGGATGCCTGGACCTACTGGGACTACGGTCGCGTTGCCGCGGTGCACGGGGGCAACCCGTACGTCGACCACCCCAGCTCGTATCCGGATGATCCGGCGCTCGGGAAGATGGGCGCGCGCTGGCGCGACAAGACATCGGTCTACGGGCCTGCCTTTACGCTGGCGTCCGAGGGGGTGGCTCACGCGGCGGGCTCCTCGGCCGGTGCAGCAGCCTGGGCGTACAAGGTGATCGCAGCGCTTGCGGCGCTTGCGTCGGCAGGTCTGGCCGCGTCGCTGGCCCAGCGCCGTGCGCTCGCGGCTGCCTTCGTCGGCTGGAACCCGATCCTCGCCGTGCATATGGCGGGCGGCGGCCACAACGACGCCTGGCTCGGCCTGCTCGTGCTGGGAGCGATCACACTCGCGGCGTTGCGCAGCGCAGCCCTGGCCGGGATCTCTTGGGCGCTCGCGGTCACCGTGAAATGGGTACCGCTCGTGTTTCTCGCGCTCCAGCTGCTCGAGGCACGCGCACGCCGGCGGCGCGTGGGTCTCGCCGGCATGATCGCGGCCGCTGCAGCCGTGAGTGCACTTGCGAGCTGGCGGTACGGATGGCGGTGGCTCGCCGCTCTGGCGCCGCTCGCGGACAACGCGCGTCTGGAGACCCGCTACTCCTTCCCGCATCGGGTGCAGAGCGTCGGCGTACCGCGCGACGTCGCGCTCGCCGTCGCCGTGGCGATTCTCGCAGTGGGTCTGGCCTGGCTGGCGCGGCGTGCCGCACGAGGTCGCGCACGGATCGCGCTGTCGGCCTGCCTGTTGCTGGTCACGACGCCGTACCTCGCCGTCTGGTACCTCGGCTGGGCGGTACCGCTGGCCGCTGCCGACGAGGACGACCGTCTGGCGAGAGTCATCGTGTTGGGGCTTTGCGCTTACCTCCTGCCCCAGACGATTCCGCTCTGAGCGCATTTCTGCCGGGGCACCCCAACCCACCACCCACCTTCAATTCTATTCTGACAACACGCACGCCGCTGCGCGAAAGTGCGCCGATTCACCGCGCCGTTCAGTCGCGGTGCAGGACAAGGATCCCCTTCCTCGCGAAGACCACCTGCCAGTGATCAGTGCGCCTGAGGCGGCGAAGCGCACGTAGACCGCGTCGATGGTCGACGTTGTCGTCGCCGTAGCTCATGCGCAGCGTGTCGACGGCGATCCAGCGGGCCTCCCGCAGGGTGGGGAAGTTGAACACGCGGCGCCGTGCGGACAGATGCGCGCCCATCGTGTTGGTCGCGGACACCGGTGCACCGGCGGGTATCAGCCGCACGGCAGCGTCGGCCGCGTGGTTTCGCGCCGTGATGCGGTACTGCGACGCTCCGACCTTTTGGCCGAGAGGAATGTGACTCCAGAGTGGCAGCGGGCCGTAGACGACGGTGGCCACGATGGACACGACGAGGGTGCCGCGTGCGACCGCGCCGACGGCGTCCGCTCCGCGGTCTCGCAGGCGCGCCGCACCGAAGATGGCCGCCACGACGAGGCCGGGGATCGCCCCGGCCGTGTAGTGGAAGTGGATCGACGTCTGCGTGCGGACGTCGGAGAGGACGTTCAGCCCGATCTCGGGCAGGGCCGTCAGTGCGATCCAGGGACTGAGCAGCGAGAGGAACGCCAGCGGGACGAGCAGGTGGAACACGTACTGGAGGTCGCGCGCCTCCGACAGCGCGCTGAGCGTCGTCGTGGGGTCGGTGAATGCCGTCTTGACGATCCCGGTCGGCGATCCGCCGACCTCGGCGTACCGACCCTGGAACGGCGAGCCCCCTCCGGGGGCGAAGTGCGGCACGATCACCGTGATCGCGACGAGCGAGCAGGCCGCCCCAACGGCGGCGATGCCGAGGCCAGCGGGCCGGCGCCGTGCGAGCGCGTACCACAGACCCATCGCGGCGACGACGAAGCCGATGTGCTCCTTCGTGAGGCATGCGAGGCCTCCGAAGACGGCGAACGGCAGCACGCGATCCTCGTCCAGAAACCAGAAGCCGGTCAGCAGGAGCGGCGTGGCGAAGGCGACAGGGTGGAAGTCGTCCACCACGAGCCACTGAGTCGGTGGATAGAGCAGGTACGCGAGCGCGAAGGCGAGTCCCGCCCATTCCGATCCGAGGTGCCTGCGTCCCAGCAGGAACACGGGGATCGCACCGGCCGCGACGGCGAGCGCCTGAACCAAGAGGAGCATCGTGGGGCTCGGCCACACCCGCCAGAGCGGTGCCAGAGCGGCCACGATCGGATCGAAGTGCGCACCCAGCCGGGAAATCTGGCGTCCCTGCTCGTCGGTCATCTGGAGGAAGTGACCGTGGGCCGTCGACCACACCGCCTGGGTCAGGTTGCCCAGATCGAAGCGACCGCTCCAGAACGCCCCGTGCCGGATCTCGGCCAGCCCCGCGAACCCGCCTGCGAAGCCCGCCGTCGCCACCGCGAGCAAGACACGCGGGGACATTGCGACGCGAACGGTCACGACGTCACCCGCTCGAACACGGCGCGCCAGCGCTGCCCGAGGACGGCTTCGCTCGCGGTGCGCTCGTAGGTCGCGCGTCCTGCTGCGCCGACGGTCGCGGCGAGCTCGCGATCGGAGGCAAGCCGCCGCACGGCGTCCGCGAGCGCCTGCGCGTCCCCCGGGGGAACGAGCAGCGCATCGATGCCGTCGGTGAGGAGCTCGCGGGCAGCCGGCGTGTCGGCCGTGACCAGCGGGACGGCGCACGCAAGTGCCTGGTACGCCTTGTTCGGGATCACCCGCGCCGCCTTCGGCGACGAGGCGAAGATCCCCAGCGCGCAGCCGGCCGCGTGCAGCTCGCCGGGCAGACGCTCGTAGTCGACCCACGGAATGTGCGTGACGTTGGCGGGTGCCGACTCGAGCCGGCGGTCGAGCTGACCGCTGCCGACGATCCGGAAGGGGATGTCCGCGACGAGCCGCGCCGCGGCGAGGATCGTCTCGAGCCCGTGCAGCGGGATCAGCTTGCCGACGAAGAGCACATGAAAGGGGCCGTCCGGCGCCCGGCCGGGTCCGAACAGGCGCTCCTCGGCGCCGACGAAGCACACGTCGAGGCGCTCGGGCGGGAGGCCGAAACGCTCCTCGTAGAAGGCCGCCTGTGCCGCCGTGTCCGCGACGACGAGATCGGCCCGTGTGAAGGCGGCGCGGTCGACGGCGAGCAATGCGCGTGCGGCGGGCGACCGGGGCCGAAAGCGGCCACGGTCGGTGACGAGGGTGTCGTAGAGCGACACCAGCGGGTCGAACACCACCGGCCGGCCGCGCGCCGCGCGCCGCGCGGAGAACACGTCGAGGTGACCCGGGTACCCGATCAGGAGCGCGTCGGCGCCCCCGTCGTCTCGAGTACGGAGCCGTAGCTCGGCCGCCAGGAGCCTGGACAAGGTCGCAGGCCCCGCCGACCAGGCATCGCGCCGGTCGTCCCAGACGGCGGCGTGCCGCTCCACCACGTCGACCCCGGCGCTGCGCAGACACGCGCGGACCTGGGCGTTGCGCGGGTAGTGGCGCTGGTACGTCCCGAACGCGAGCACGCGCACGGCGCGGTCGGCTAGCGGAGAACCTCGTCGACGACCTGGCCGGCGCGCTCGCGCTCACCCGAGCGCTCCTCGTTGTGACTCGTGATCAGCTCGGTCAAGAGACCGAGCGAGAGGAACTGCATCCCCACCACGACGAGCAGTACCCCGAGTGTGAGCAGCGGGCGGCCGCCGATCGAGGCGCCGGTGATCTTGAGGACGGTCAGATAGACGAGGATCGCGCTGCCGCCGGCGAGCAGCGCCAGCCCGAGACCGCCGAAGAGATGGAGCGGTCGATGCCGGTAGCGGCCGACGAACGTGACGGTGAGCAGGTCGAGAAAGCCGCGAACGTAGCGCTCGACTCCGTAGCGTGAACGACCGTATTCGCGGGGCCGGGGGTTGACGGGGATCTCGGCGATACGGAAGCCGCGGTAGTGGGCGAGCACCGGGATGTAGCGGTGGAGCTCCCCGTACAGCCGGAGGCCGTGCACCACCTCCGCCCTGTAGGCCTTGAGTCCGCAGTTCATGTCGTGCAGGCGCAGACCGGACATCCGTCCGGCCACGGCGTTGAAGATGCGCGACAGGATGCGTCTCGAGAGCGGGTCGCGACGATGCGCCTTCCAGCCTGAGACCAGATCGAAGCCCTCGTCGAGCTTCACCAGCAGGCGCGGAATCTCCTCGGGATCGTCCTGCCGGTCACCGTCGATGGTGACGACGATCTCGCCCGTCGCCTCGGCGAAGCCGGCGGCCAGGGCGGCCGCCTTGCCGAAGTTGCGGCGGAGCCGGACGACGCGGACATTGTCATGGACGTCGTGCAGCCGAGTCAGCCTCGCGAACGTCCCGTCGGTCGAGCCGTCGTCGACGAAGATGACCTCCCACGTGGTGTCGAGCGGAGCGAGCGCGTCCGCGAGCTCGTCCAGGAGAGGCTCGACGCTCTGCTCTTCGTCGTGAACGGGGACAACGACCGAGATCACGGCTGCGAGCGTACCCCGCCACGCGCCGCGGGGCGACATGGGTAGCGTTGCCGGCGTGAGCGACCTCGTCACCATCGACGACGCGCTCGAGGCAATCCTGGCGCGGGCACACCCCCTCGAGCCTGAGCGGCTGCCGCTGCTCGAGGCCCACGGTCGCGTTCTTGCGCAGACCGCTGTCGCGACAACCGACCTGCCGCCCTTCCCGAGCTCGGCCATGGACGGCTTCGCCGTCCGCGCGGCTGACACCCCCGGGCGCCTCTCGGTGGTCGGCAGCTCAGCCGCGGGGAGGCCCTCGAGCGCCTCGCTTGCCCCCGGCGCGACGATCGCCATCGCCACCGGCGCAGTCGTGCCGGAGGGCGCCGACGCCGTCGTTCCGATCGAGCTTGTTCGCCATGAAGACAACAGCGTAGAGGTGCCCTCGGCTGTTGCCGTTGGCGCCAACGTGCGTCCCCGCGGGGGAGACGTCGGCGCAGGTGACGACGTCGTCTTGGCCGGCGCTCGTGTCGGCGCGGCGCAGATCGGCGCGCTGGCGGCTGCCGGGGTGACCGAGCTCGAGTGTGCACGCCGTCCGCGTGTGCGGCTGCTGAGCACCGGGACGGAGCTCAGACGACCAGGCGAGCCGCTCGGCCGCGGCGAGATCTACGAGTCGAACGCACCCATGCTGGATGCCGCGCTCCGCGGCGCCGGCGCCGTGGTCGAGGTGCTGCCGCCCGCCGAGGACGATCCCGGGGCGCTGCGCGTGACGTTCGCGGATGGGTTGGCTGCGGACGTCCTCGTCACGTCGGGGGGCGTCTCCGTCGGTGCCCACGACCTCGTGCGCAGCACCGGTCGCGAGCTCGGCGTCGACGAGGTCTTCTGGGGTGTTGCCATGCGTCCCGGGAAACCGCTGTTCTTCGGCGTGCGTGACGGCACCCTCGTGTTCGGGCTGCCCGGCAACCCAGTCTCGTCACTGGTCGCGGCGATGCTGTTCGTTCGGCCGGCGGTGCTCGCGCTCCAGGGTGCGAGCGACCCCGGGCCGGACTGGGCAGGCGGCACTATCGCCACCCCGGCTCGCAGGGCACCGCTGCGAGACGATCTCCTGCGTGCCCGCAGCACCGTCACGCCCGACGGGGTGGTACTCACACCTGTCGCCGGCCAGGAGTCGCACATGATCACCCGGGCGGCGCTGGCGGATGCCCTCGTCCACGTGCCGCGCGGTGACGGTGAGCTCGCTGCCGGTACGAGGGTGCGCTACCTGCGTCTGGACTGAACCGTGAGCGCCACTCGTCTGACGCTCTCGCGAATCACCCCGCGCGGCGGCCGTGCCATGCCGCCCGCGTACGGGCCATACCGGCCGACCGCGAGCGCCCCCAGCTGCGCCGCCACCGCCCCCCAGGCGAGCGACAGTGCGAAGGTCGTCCACGGCACGTACCCGTCACCGACCAGCTGCAGCAGGTAGAGCGGCGTTCGCGCTCCCAGCCGAAAGCGGTCGCCGATCGAGATCGCCACCAACAGCGCGCCCGCAAGACCGGTGCCGAAGAGCAGGTCACGCAGCCACGGGCGCCGTGAGATCTGCGGCAGCCACAGCCACGCATACAGCGACGGGACGAGGAACACCAGCGCCAGCGGATGCGCGATCGCCACCAGCACGCCTACCGCCCCGAGACCTGTGAGCGCCGCCGTATAGCCCGCCAACTGGTCGTGGACGCGCATCGGCGGGCGAGGGACAGAGCGTCGCCGCGACACGAACCACACCAGCAGCCCGGCGCAGGTCAGCGCGACGAGCCCTGTCACCGGCCAGTCGGTGGCCGTCCTGCCGAGGGGCGGCAGCGGTCGCGCGGGACCGCTCGGGAAGACGCCGAGCAGGGTTCCCAGGCCGACGAGCGCTCCGAGCACGCCCCAGAAGCCGAGCCGCCTGCGCAAGGCCCGGAACGCGGGGCCGAGCGGGGCACCGAGCCTGTGCGTCCGTGCGATCAGGTCGGTGACACCGACCAGGAACGGGACGAGCAGGGCGATCATCACGAGGGCCAGGGCCCAGCCGCGCAGGACGCGTCCGTGCAGGTAGACGGCCGATGCCGTTCCCTCCGCAAGCTCTCCCGAGCCGTCCAGCGACGTCAGCAGGTTTTGCGCGGCAGCGCCGAACTGGGTCAGCCGGCTGCCGTTGACCAACCCGAGACGATCGACGATGTCGCTGCGACCGCTGTCGTCCGAGGTCGTCAGGCGCACAGCAGACACGCGCGCGCCAAGAAACGGCGCCTGGTCACCGAACCCGAACGGCAGACCGAGATCGACCAGCTGACGGAGGAGCCCCGGGAGCCGCGGGCGCTGACCGATCTGCTCGCGCACGCGGGCGAGGGCGGTTCGCACGAGCGCCGGCGCGGGCGAACGACCGCCGTCGCCGCCGACGTCGATCCGCGGCACGCTGCTGCCCGCCAGGCCGTCGAGGATGACTGCGGCCAGCAGGTCGTGGCGGAGCGGCGACCGCGTGACGAAGCGCCGCGCGCCGGCACCGCCCCAGACTCCGGCGTCGGTCGAGAGGAACACGAGCGTATGGAGCGGTTTCAGCTGCTGCGAGGAACCGCTGCGGGCATAGGAGCGTGCGAGCTGGATCAGCGTGGCCGTGCCCGTGGCGTCGTCGTTGGCGCCCGTGCCGAGGCCGCTCGTGTCGCGGTGCGCCGCAAAGACGATCGTCCCCTTCGCGGTGCCGGGCACCACCACGGCGAGGTTTCGCAGCTCGACGGCGCCGAGGCCAGGGACGTGCTCCCGCCACACGTCCGCCTCGGTTGTCAGCCCGTACTGCGCGAGCGTCGTCGTGAACCAGTTCGCCGCGCCCTGGTCGTTGGCGCTACCCGGCACGCGGCTGGGGAAGCTCCGGACGAGATCCTTCGTCACCGAGAGCGCGGCGGCGCCGTCGAACGAGGGCGGCAGCGTCGGTGCAGGCAGGGGGCCGCCGCGCGACACGGTGAGGGCGGCGATCGCCAGCGGCAGGACGAGCACGAGCGTCGATGTGCGCACGAGGCGCCCGTTGACGGGGCGTTCGAGGGAGCCGCGGCGCGGTCTCCTGCGGAGCTCTCGGAGACGAGCCGCCTGCATTGCCGGGCTATAGTAGGCCTGCGGCAGGCAGACGCGTGCGCTACGCGAACGACGCAGGGATGCCCGACTCCTCGACCATTCTCCTCGTCGATGACGAGGATTCGATCCAGACACTCCTGACGTATCCGCTCGAGCGGGACGGCTATCGCGTCGTACAGGCCCGGGACGGCGACGAGGCGCTGCGGCTGTTCCGGGAGCAGGCGATCGACCTCGTGGTGCTGGATCTGATGCTGCCGAAGGTGGACGGTCTCGAGGTGTGCCGCCGCATGCGGGCCGAGAGCACCGTGCCGATCGTGATGCTCACTGCCCGCGACGACGAGCTCGACACGGTGCTCGGTCTCGAGCTCGGCGCCGACGACTACATCACCAAGCCGTTCTCGATCCGGGAGTTCAGGAGCCGCGTGAAGGCGCTCCTACGGCGCGCCGCGATACCGCCGCCGAGCGCCCGTGCCGAGGAGGTGATAGACCACGGCGACCTCCGCGTCGACATGAGGCGCCGAGCCGTCGACGTGCGAGGGGCACCGGCCCAGCTCACGTTCGTCGAGTTCGAGCTCCTGGCGCTGCTCGCGGCGCACCCCGGTGTCGTGTGGACGCGACGACAGCTGCTCGAGCGCCTTCGCGGCGGTGCCGACTACCGGGAGCCGCGAACGATCGACGTCCACGTCCGGCACCTGCGCGAGAAGATCGAGGCGCGGCCGCACGAGCCGGAGCTGATTCTCACCGTCCGTGGCGTCGGCTACCGCTACCGCGACCTGTGAGGTTGCCGGGCGGGATACGCGTCCGTCTCGCGATCGGCCTGCTCGTCATCGTCGGCGGCGCCCTGCTCGCGGCCTACCTGATCGTCGTGCCCTCACTCGAGAACCGCCTCGTCAACGCCAAGCTGAGCGGTCTCGAAAAGTCGGCGGGCCGGCTCGCGAACGTCAGCGGCTTCTCCGCCGGGAACCTCTATCTGTGGCAGGACACGGCGAGCGTGGTCTCCGTGGCCACGAACGCCCGGGTCGTCGTCTTCAGCCCCCTTGCGGCACAGCCGGCGACGCTCACGGTGGGCGCCGACTCGACCGGTGTCTCGGCCGGCGGCATCGCGAAGGACGCCGTCGCGCTGCGCGCCTACCTCCGGGGTCAGGCGGCGAGCGACGAATCTGTCGAGCACGGCCGAGTCACGCGCGCAGGCGTCGAGTATGCGGAGGTTGCCGTTGCGCGCCGGGACGGGGTCGTGGTGCTGTTCTCGTCCTCGCTCTCGGACACGCTCGCCACCGTGCACGTGATCCAGCGGCGACTCGGCTATGCCGCGATCGTCGCTCTGGCGATCGCGCTCGCTCTCGGCAGTGCAGCCGCCGCATTCCATGCCCGGCGGATCAGGAGGCTCGAACAGGCGGCCGAGCGTATTGCCCAGGGCGCGTTCGACGAGCCCGTCACCGACACGGGCGACGACGAGCTCGGCGAGCTGGCCCACACCTTCGAGCGAATGCGTGTGCAGCTGTCGAGGCTCGACTCGGCACGGCGTGCCTTCGTCGCCACCGCCTCGCACGAGCTGCGGACGCCGCTGTTCGCCCTGGGCGGCTTCATCGAGCTGCTCGAGGACGAGGATCTCGACGACGAGACCCGCCGCGAGTTTCTAGCCACCATGCGCGAGCAGGTCGACCGCCTGACCAAGCTGGCGACGGACCTGCTCGACCTCTCACGCGTCGATGCGGGGGGTCTGGCGGTGGAGCGCGTCGCCGTCGACCTCGGGGAGCTGGCACGAGCGCTCGGTGGCGAGCTGCGCGGTCTGGCGGAGCGGACGGGGCATACGCTCGAGGTCGAAGTCGCCGACGACGCGTGGGCGATCGGCGACGAGGAGCGGATTGCGCAGATCGGCCGCGCGCTGGCCGGGAACGCCCTCACCCACACGCCCGACCGCACGCGCGTCGTCCTACGGGCGCGCGCGGGCGACGAACACGTCTGGCTCGAAGTGGAGGACGACGGCCCCGGGATTCCCGTCGACCAGCTCGAGCGGGTCTTCGACCGGTTCTACCGCGTCGAGGCGGGAATTGCGCCGGGCACCGGGCTCGGGCTGGCGATCGCCCGTGAGCTCGCCACGCTCATGGGGGGACGGGTGCGCGCCGCGTCGCGGCCGGGTCGGACGGTCTTCACGCTCGAACTGGCACGGACGCCGGCGCTCGACCGTGTCGAGCGTGTTGCCGTCTCGCACTGACGCTCACACTGACGCCCATTTCCACGTGAAAACTCGTGGGGAACCCATGGTTCCCCACGAACCCCTCCTTCTCGTTCACTCAACGGTGATCTGGCGGCGGGCCTCTCGGCCGTCATGCCGGCCTTCGGCCGCATCGGTCACTGCATTGAAGTCCACTTCCCTGATGCCTGTTGGTCAGCCGACCTCACGCGTCGACTACGAGCGATCGGCGAGGGTAAACGGCGCGAATGGCCGCTCGTCGTTGGCCGATCCGTTGCGCTGGTCAGCGACCCGATCTGCAGATTGGGCCGCCGAGGAACTGCAAGTACGATGGCCCGCGTGGGTGCCACGCTCCCGCTGTGCGCGCAGAACCGGGCCGGTCGCCCGTGAGCACGACGCCGTCCTCGCTCCGACGCGAGCTTCGCGTCGTCAACCCCGCCACCCTGGAGGACGTCGGGCTCGTCGCCACCACCGAGCCCGAGGGCGTGGGCGAGATCGTCGCCGAGGCCCGGTATGCCCAGGAGCAGTGGGCGCGGCAGCCGTTCGCCGTCCGCACCCGGCTCCTGCGGGACGCCGCACGCGCTCTGCTCGAGAGCATGGACGAGATCGCGGCCACGATCGTCGCCGAGACGGGCAAGCCGACGCTCGAGGCGATCACGACGGAGGTGTTCGTCTCGCTCGACACGCTGGCGTGGCTCGCGCGCCACGCCGGGCAGGTGTTGCGGCGCGAGCGCGTGCCCTTCAGGCAACCGCATCTGCTGCACAAGCGCGGCTGGCTGTCGTACGAGCCCCTCGGCGTCGTCGCGATCGTCTCGCCGTGGAACTTCCCGTTCTCGATCCCGTTCACCCAGGCCGCCACGGCCGTCGCGGCGGGTAACGCCGCCGTCGTCAAGCCGGCGGAGCTCACTCCCTTGTCGGGGGCATGGGTGGAGGAGATCTTCCGCCGCGCCGGTGCGCCGACCGGCCTTGTCAGGGTCGTCCAGGGGACCGGGGAAACCGTCGGCGATACGCTCGTTCGCTCGCGCGGGATCGGACGCATCGTGTTCACGGGGTCGCCGGCCGTCGGCAGGGCCGTCGCCGTCAACGCAGCCGAGCGTCTGTGCCCGGTGACCCTCGAGCTGGGCGGCAAGGACCCGATGCTCGTGCTCGGCGACGCCGACCTCGATCGTGCCGTCGAAGGCGCGCTCTGGGGCTCGTTCTCCAACTGTGGCCAGATCTGTTCCGGTGTCGAGCGGATCTACGTCGAGGGCGATCTCTTCGACCCGTTCGTCAGTCGCCTGCTGGATCGCGCGGCTGCACTCACGATCGGAGACGGCAGCAATGCGGACGTCGAGCTCGGGCCGCTCGTCAGCGAGGAGCAGCGGTCGCATGTCGAGGATCTGGTCGCCGACGCCGTCGCGGCGGGCGCGGTTCTCGTTGCGGGAGGCGGCCGGCCGGATGTCGGTCTGCCCGGGTGGTTCCACGAGCCGACCATCCTCGTGGGCGAGCCCGATGCTCGCATCAGCGGCGAAGAGATCTTCGGCCCGGTCGTCACTATTGTCAAGATAGACAACGCAGAGGACGGCATCCGGCGCTCGAATGCGTCGACGTACGGTCTCGGGGCCAGCGTCTGGACCCGCGACCGTGCCAAGGCCCGCGCCGTGGCGAGCCGTCTCGAGGCCGGCTCTGTCTGGACGAACGACGTTGCCTACTCGTACGGGGCATGCCAGGCGCCGTGGGGCGGCCGCAAGGAGTCCGGGTTCGGGCGGACGCACGCGCAACACGGGCTCCGCGAGCTCTCTCATGTCAAGTTCAGCGACGCCGACTCCGGCAGGGTCTCGCCGCCGTGGTGGTTCCCGTACGACGACCGCGCAGCCGACGGCTTCCGTGCTGCGGCGGGGGTCGTGTACGGGCGCGGCGCTGCAGCGCGCGCCCGCGTGCTGTGGCGGCAGCGGCGGGGCCTCGTCGCGCTGGGTCGGCGCGCGCTCGGGCGCAGATGAGCGATCTCTCTCACGTGGACGAGACCGGCGGTGTCCGCATGGTCGACGTGGGTGCGAAACCCGTGACGCGACGCCGTGCCGTTGCCTCCGCGACGGTACGGATGGCGGCCGGCACGGTTGCCCGCCTGACGCAGCTGCCAAAGGGCGACGCGCTCGTGACGGCCCAGATTGCCGGGATCATGGCCGCCAAGCGAACCCATGAGCTCATCCCGCTCTGCCATCCCCTGCCGATCTCGTCGGTTGACGTCCGGCTCACCCTCGGAGACGAGTCGGTGGAGATCGAGGCTGCGGTGGAGACGACCGCGCAGACGGGCGTCGAGATGGAGGCGCTGCTGGCGGCGTCAGTGGCGGCGTTGACCGTCTACGACATGGCGAAGGCGGTCGACAAGGGGATGGTCGTCACGGAGGTGACGCTCGTCTCGAAGACCAAGGACGCCGTCTCGTGAGAGCCGCCGTCCTCACAGTCTCCGACGGGGTGCACGAAGGCACGCGCGACGACCGCAGCGGCGACCTTCTCGCCGAGCTGCTCGGGGCGGAGGGATTCGACGTGGAGCGGCGGGTCGTTCCCGACGATGCCGCGGCCATCGCCGGCGCGATCCGGGAACTGGCGGAGGCTGCCGACGTTGTTCTCACCACCGGCGGCACCGGCTTCGCTCCGCGGGACGTCACCCCCGAGGCGACGGCAAGCGTCCTCGATCGCGATGCCCCCGGGGTGGCAGAGGCGATCCGCGCCGATGCGCGTGAGCGCACGCCACACGCGTTGCTTTCACGTGGCCGGGCCGGATTGCGTGGAGCGACGCTGGTCGTCAACCTGCCCGGCTCGCCGGGCGGTTGCCGGGACGGGTTCGCTGTGCTGCTGCCCGCTCTCAAGCACGCGATCGACCTGGCCGCCGGCGATTCCGCGACGGAGCATCGGCAGACGTGACCGCCGCCGCCGTGCAGCTGCCGCGCCTGTTTGCGCGGCTGGTCAAGCTCGAACACACCGTCTTTGCGCTCCCGTTTGCCTACACCGGCGCCTTCCTGGCCGAGCGAGCCGTGCCGTCCGCGCACGACCTGCTCTGGATCACGCTGGCGATGGTCGGCGCACGGACGGCCGCCATGGGCCTGAACAGGCTGATCGACGCCGAGGTCGACGCCCGCAACCTGCGCACGGCGCAACGGGAGCTTCCATCGGGCGCCCTCTCTCGCGGCCAGGTCGTCGCCCTGTGCGTGGCCGCGCTCGCGCTCTTCGTCATCGCCGCCTTCGAGCTCGACCCCGTGGTGCGCTGGCTCTGGCCGATCCCGGTGGCGCTGTTCGGCGTGTACCCGTACCTCAAGCGCATCACCTGGCTGTGCCATCTCTGGCTCGGCGCCTGCCTCGGCCTGGCCCCCGTCGGTGCCTGGCTCGCCGTGGCCGGCTCGGCTCCCTGGGAGGCGTGGACGCTGGCGGGCGCGGTGGTGCTCTGGGTTGCCGGCTTCGACATGTTCTACGCGCTCTTCGATCTCGATCACGATCGCGGCGAAGGTCTGCACTCCTGGGCGACCAAGTGGGGTGTGACGGGCGTCTTTGCAGGCGCGCGCGCGTTCCATCTCGGCGCCGTCGCCCTCCTCGCCGCCACGGGGGCGGGGCTCGGCACGGGTGCGTGGTACTGGCTGGGCGTCGGGGTGGTCGCCTGTCTTCTCGTCTACGAGCATCTGCTCGTGCGGCCGAACGACCTCAGGCGGCTCGACGCCGCCTTCTTCACGGTCAACGGGGTCATCTCGCTCGTCTTCTTCGTCTTCGTCCTGCTGGACTCCGTGTGAGCCTCGCGTGCTGATCCGCGCCCGGGACGTCGAGAAGCGCTACGGACGCGCCTGGGCGTTGCGGGCAGTCTCGTTCGAGGTCGACGAGGGTGGCTGCCTCCTCGTGACAGGACCGAACGGAAGCGGCAAGACCACACTGCTGCGGCTCGTGTGCGGTCTCGCGGCCCCCACGGGCGGTGTCCTCGAGGTCGGGGTCGACCGTGCCGGGCTCGGGTTCGTGGGGCACGAGCCGCTCGTCTACCGCGATCTGACCGCACTCGAGAATCTCGAGCTCTACGGGCGCCTCTACCGCGTGCCGGAGCGCCGCGAGCGTACCGGCATGCTGCTCGAGCGATTCGGGCTCTGGGACGCGCGAAACCAGCGCGTCTCGGGCTACTCGCGCGGGATGACGCAGCGGCTCGCGCTCTGCCGTGCGCTGCTCCACGATCCCCAGCTGGTCGTGCTCGACGAGCCGTACACGGCACTCGACGACGAGGGCGCCGGTGTTCTCGACCGCGAGCTGGAGATGCTCGCGGAAGAGCGCACGCTCGTCGTCTCGACCCACGACGCCGGTCGCATCGATGCGCTGGCGGACACGAGGCTGGCGCTGGCATGAGCACCTATGCCGCCGATGTCGCGGCCCTCGCGCGCAAGGATCTCCGGCTCGAGCTGCGGGCACGGGACACGCTGCCGGCGATGTTGTTGTTCGTGCTGGCGACACTCGTCGTCTTCCATTTCGCGCTGCCCGCCGGCACCGGACACGAGCCCGCCTACGGGCTGCTGTGGGTTGCGCTCGTGTTCACGGCGCTCCTCGGTCTCGGCCGGGCCTGGGTGCCCGAGCGCGAGAACGCCGCGCTCGACGGACTCGTGCTCGCGCCCTGCGACCGGAGCGCCATCTGGCTCGGCAAGGCGCTCGCGACTCTCACCTTTCTCGTCGCCGCCGAGGTCGTGGCGCTGCCCGCCTTTGCGCTCTTCTTCGCCCCGCTCCGCGGCACAGCGCTCGCCGGCGTCGCCCTCGCGGACATCGGGATCTGCACCGTCGGGTCGCTCGTCTCGGCGATGGCCGCCTCCAGCCGAACGCGCGAACTGATCCTGCCCCTCCTTTTCCTGCCGCTAGCGATCCCCCTGATCGTGGGCGGGGTCGGCTCGAGCGTCTCGCCGCACGGCGGCAAATACCTGCTCTTTCTCGCGCTCTACGACGGGGTGTTCTCCATACTGTCGTGGGCGTCCTTCGAATATGTCGTGACCGAATGAGCGTTGCTAAGAGCCTTCCGGCACGGGCCTTCGGCGCGGTCGGGCTGATGGCTGCCGCGATGGTGATGGTCTTCTTCGTCGCCCCCGAGGACGCCGATCAGGGCATCTCCCAGAAGATCTTCTACTTCCACGTGCCGATCGCGCTCACGGCCTACGCGTGCTTCGGCACGGGCGCCTGGAAGGCACTGCGTCTGCTCTGGACGCGCGAGGAGCGCTATGACCTCGAGAGCTACACGGCCGTGCACCAGGGAACGATCTTCGGGGCGCTGACACTGATCACGGGCTCGATCTGGGCCAAGGCGTCGTGGGGCATCTGGTGGACGTGGAGCTCCAACCAGCTCGTCCTCTTTCTCGTCCTGTTTCTCTTCTACTGCGCGTACTTCATGCTGCGGTTCTCGCTCGAGCCGGGGCCGAGGCGGGCACGCCTGTCGGCGGTGTACGCGGTCTTCGGTGTGGCGCTGATTCCCGTCAGCTTCCTCGCCATCAGGCTTGCCAACGACTTCATCCACCCCACCGTCTTCACCCGCCACGGCGCGCAGATGACACACACGATGTTCGCCGCGTTCTGCGTCTCGTGGGCAGCGCTGTTGGCGCTCGCGCATGTCATGTATCGCATCGAGCTACTCGGCAAGCGCATCGACGCCAACCTGCGCGATCTCCGCGAGGCGCTGACCGCCGCATGAGCTCGGGCGAGAAATACGTTGCGGCGGTCTACGCCGTCGTGCTGCTCGCGGTGCTCGTGTGGGTCGCGATCATCGGCGCCAAGCTCGTGCGCCTCGACCGCGAGACCGCGGAGCTCGCCGCGTTGGCGCGCCGCACCGGCCCGGGACGGTCGTCGGACGATGGCTGAGCTCCTCGTCTGGCCCGCGCTGGTGGCGTACGGGGAGGCCGCGCTGGCGTATGCCGGTGGGCTCGGCACCCCGCTGCTCCGCGGCAGGCTCGCCATCTGGGGCGTCCGGCTCGGCTGGCTCGCCCAGACGGGGCTGCTGGTCGTGCAGGCCTTGCGGGCGGACGGCTTTCCATGGGGCACCTGGGCCGGGGCGCTCAACCTGTTCGTCTGGCTGGTCGTCGGCGCGTACCTGATGTGGGGCTGCAATGTGCGCTTCCGCCTCCTCGGCGCGCTTGTCATGCCCCCTGCCGCCGCGCTGCTCATTGCGTCGTGGGCGGGCGGCGGTACCGGCATCAAGGGCGGTGTTCACTCCAGCGCCTTGCTCGGCGCCCACGTCGGCCTGATGCTCGCGGGTTTGGCCGGCCTCACGATCGCCGCGGCGATGTCGGCCCTGTACCTCTGGGAGGAGCGGAGCTTGAAGCGACGCGACTCGCGGCTCTTCCGTTTGCGGATGCCGCCGCTCGAGACGCTGGACCGCCTTGCGGCCAGGGTCGCCGCCGTCTCGCTCGGGCTTCTCTCCGGCGGCATCGTTCTCGGGCTCGCCCGCCTGCGCTCAGGGGAGTTCGACGCGGCGATGGCGGTGACGCTCGTCCTCTGGCTGCTCGTGGCGACCGTGCTCGCTCTTCGCCGCGAGGTCGGGCTTCGCGGCCGGCGCGCCGCGACGCTGCTGACCGGCGTCGTCGCCTTCGTCGCCGTTGTCCTTCCCATCACCCATTTCGCCTCATGACCGGGACGGGCCGCAGATCGTGAAGCTCGCCCTCGTCGGTGTCTCGCACCATCGCGCCGCTGTCGAGCTGCGCGAGAGGGTTGCAGTCGAGCTCGAAGGGGCGGCGGCGCTCGCGCGGTCGGTTGCCGGTGACGACGAGGCTGTCGTCCTCTCGACCTGTAACCGCACGGAGATCTACGTCGCTGCCGCCGAGGATCGCGAGCTCGAGGCCCGTGCGACCAGCGCCCTCCTCGAGCTGGCGGGTGAGCGCGGAGAGGAGATCGCTCCCGTGCTGTACCGGCTGGCCGACGAGTCTGCCGCGCTGCACCTCTTCCGCGTCGCTGCCGGGCTCGACTCGCTCGTCCCGGGAGAGGGAGAGATCCTCGGGCAGGTGAAGTCCGCCTTCGAGGCCGGCGCGACCGGGCCGCTGCTCGATCGTGTCTTCCGCCAGGCGCTGCACGCAGGTCGGCGGGCGCGTGTCGAGACTGCGATCGGAGAGAGCCCAGCCTCGGTTCCGGCTGCCGCGGCGGCCCTGGCGCAGCAGGTGTTCGACGATCTGCACGGCCGCCGCGTCGTTCTCGTCGGTGCCGGCAAGATGAGCGAGCTGACCGCGCGCAACCTGCTCTCGCGGGGCGCCCGGATCGCGGTCGTCGCAAACCGCACTGCCGCGCACGGCGACGAGCTGGCCGGGCGGCTGTCGGCGCGGGCAGTGGATCTCGAGGGGATCGGCGCGCAGCTCCGCGACGCCGACGTCGTCGTCGCCTCGACGAGTGCGCCGGGCTTCGTTCTCACGACGGGGACTCTCGGAGGCGATCTGCGCGCTCGCCGGGGAAGGCCGCTGCTGTTCGTCGATCTCGCCGTTCCACGCGACGTCGATCCGGATCTGGCGGCCTTCGACGGCTGCTTCGTGTACGACATCGACGACCTCGAAGCCGTCGTCGAGGCGTCGCTCGCCGGTCGGCGGGCCGAAGCTGCGCGGGCCGAGCGCGTCGTGGCCGCCGAGGCGGAACGTTTCCAGGAATGGCAGGCGTCGCTCGCCGTCGTCCCGGCGATCGCGTCGCTGCGTGCGCGCGCAGAGGAGATTCGCACTGCCGAGCTGGCGAAGGCCGAAGGCAGGCTCGGCAGGCTCTCCGAGAGCGAGCGGCGGCTGGTCGAGTCTGTGACGTCGCAGATCGTCAACAAGCTGCTGCATCTCCCGACGGTGAGGCTGAAGCAGGCAGCCGCTGCGGCCGACGGGCTCATCTATGCTGATGTCGTGCGGCACTTGTTCGGGCTCGAAGGGGAGGAGGGCGGGCCACGGTGACGGCGACGCCCGCCTACACGCGTCCGCTGCCCGTGCAGGCACCGACCGTCTTCGTCCGGATTCGGCGTCGCGGTCTTGCCGAGTGCGGTCGCTCGCGCACCGCGTCGACTCGTCGCTGCCGTGCTGCTTCGCGTCGGTACACGCGGCAGTAGGCTCGCGCTCACCCAGGCCGAGCGCGCAGCGGAAGCGGTGCGACGGCCGGGTGTGGAGATCGCACTCGTTCCGATCACGACGAGTGGAGACCGCGACCGGACGCGACCGTTCGGTGAGATCGGCAGCCGCGGCGTCTTCGTCAAGGAGCTCGAGGAGGCGCTTCTCGAGCGTCGCATCGACGTCGCCGTCCACTCCGCCAAGGACATGACCTCTGTCGATGCCGACGGCCTCGAGGTCGGCGCCTACACACCGCGCGAGGACCCTCGCGACGCCCTCTGCGGTGCGGGCGAGCTCCGGCCGGGAATGCGGATCGGCACGGCTTCGGCGCGACGCCGCGCGCAGCTGCTGGCGCTCGAGCCGTCGCTGCTGATCGAGCCTTTGCGCGGCAACATCGACACGCGACTTCGCAAGCGAAGGGAACGGGGTCTCGACGCGGTCGTCCTTGCGGCATGCGGGCTCGACCGGCTCGGCGTGGCGTCCGAGATCGGCTACCGGTTCGATCCCGAGGAGCTGCTTCCCGAGGCCGGGCAGGGCGCTCTCGCGCTCCAGGTTCGGGCAGGGGAGACCGACCTCGTCGCCGCGGCGGACGATGCGGCAACACGATGCAGTGTGGAGCTCGAGCGGCGATGCGTCGCTCGCATCGGTGGTGGCTGCCTGGCGCCGGTCGCTGCACACCACGACGGCACGGTGTTGAGAGCGCTGGTGGCCGACGAGGACGGCTCCTGGGTGGCGCGGGCACGCGGACACGATCCCGACGCCTTGGCAGCAGAGCTCGTCGCCGCAGCGGCGGCGCACGCGCGACACGGATCGTCGTCACACGCTCGAGGGAGCAGTCCGGCGATCTCGTGCAGTTGCTTGCGGAGCGCGGGTATGAGGTCGACGTGTGTCCGCTGATCGAGATCTCGCTGCTCGGCGACGATCCGATCGACGTCTCCGGCTACGACTGGGTCGTGATCACCAGCGCGAACGGAGCAGCCGAGCTGCGACGTCGCATGGTCGGCACGCCGCGGCGGGTCGCAGCCATCGGCCGAGCCACCGCCGACGTCTTCGGCGAGGTCGACCTGATCCCGGAGACGGCGACGCAGGAGGGACTGCTCGCCGAGCTTCCTCGGCCGGCCGGTCGCGTGCTCTTCGCGGGAGCGGAGGGCGCTCGCCGGCTGATCGTGGAGACCCTGGGCGCCGACTTCCTGCCGCTCTACACCACGCGCGAGCTGCGGCCGGCGAATGTGCCGTCCGGTGATCTGGCGGTCGTCGCGTCGCCCTCCGCTGCCCGCGCGCTCGCGTCGCTGGAGGCCGGGCTGCCCGTCGTCTCGATAGGGCCCGAGACGACTCGGGC
>Ga0066709_100000470_pt1 | contig 21713 bp, 19 predicted proteins | sample GraSoiAngelo_158_FD_79665 | JGI IMG/M metagenome (GOLD analysis project Ga0066709, IMG submission 79665) | Grasslands soil microbial communities from the Angelo Coastal Reserve, California, USA - 14_1009_16_30cm | ecosystem: Environmental > Terrestrial > Soil > Grasslands | place: USA...
GGCCGGACGTGCGCCGCGCCGATGCCGCGGCGCTTTCCCATCGCGACGACGAGGATCTCCGCCTCGCGGGTGATCGACGGGAGGTCCTGGGTTCCGGAGTGGCAGAGCGTCACGGTGGCATTCATGCCGGGGCTCCGCTCGGAGAGAAAGACCGACAGCGGCCGGCCCACGATGCGGCTTCTACCGATTACAACCGCGCGCTTGCCGCCCAGGTCGCCCACGTGCCGCCCGAGCATCTCGACGATTCCCAGCGGCGTCGCGGGGCGGTGCCCCGGCAGCCCGCTCACCCACCGCCCGACGTTCCAGGGGTGGAGCCCGTCCAGGTCCTTCTCCGGCGAGACGTCTTCCAGATGCCGCTCTTCGTGAAGCTGGGCGGGAAGCGGAAGCTGGAGGATCACGCCGTGGACGCTCGGATCGGAGCTCAGCGATTTGAGACGCGAGCGGACCTGGTCCTCGCTCGAATCGCCCGGAAGGCGGGTGATCGTGGCGCGCGCGCCCAGCTCCTCCGCGGCGGCGACCTTCGAGCGGACGTAGGGGTTGCCGCCGGGGGGCTCCCCGACGGTGACGATCGCGAGCCCGGGCGTGATGCCCTGCGATTTGAGGCGATCGAAGCGAACGCGCACCTGGGCGCGGATCTCGGCGGCAATGGGAGCGCCCGCGAGGAGCACCGCCGTCATCGCGATGCTCACGCCACCGTGGCCCGGGGTGCCGGCTCAAGGGAGAGCGAGAGGCGCTCGATATGGCGGCACCGGCCGGTCGTTTCATCGATGTCGAGGTGGACCCCGTTGAGCCGCACGTCGCCCACGGCCGGCTCGAAGCGGGTCGGCAGGAGCGTCAGGAACTTCTGGATCGCCTGCTCCTTCCGCACGCCGATGACCGAGTCGAACGGCCCGGTCATGCCGGCGTCCGTGATATAGCCCGTGCCCTTCGGCAAGATCCGCTCATCCGCGGTCTGGATGTGGGTGTGGGTGCCGAGGAGCGCCGACACGCGCCCGTCCAGATACCATCCGAGGGCGATTTTCTCCGCCGTCGCCTCGGCGTGGAAATCGACGATCACGACGTTCGCCTCCTCGCGGAGGACGGCGACCTCCCGGTCCGCGACGCGAAACGGGTCTTCCAGCTCCCGCATGAACACCCGTCCCATTAGATTCAGAACCCCGACCTTCACGCCCGCCTTCGTCGTGAACATGCGGGAGCCCGAGCCCGGGACGCCGGGCGGATAATTGTGCGGGCGCAGCAGCAGCGGCTCTTCGGTCAAGAGCGGCAACGACTCGCGGCGATCCCAGATGTGGTTCCCGCTCGTCATGCACTCGACGCCCAGTCCCTTGAGCTCCACCAGGATGTCCTTCGTGACGCCGAACCCGGCGGCCGCGTTCTCGACATTGGCCACGACGAAGTCGATTCCCATCGAGGAGACGATCTCGGGCATGAGATCACGGACGGCCTTCCGGCCGGGCGAACCGTAGATGTCGGCGATGAAGAGAACGTTCATGGCGCCTTACTTGGCGTACTCCATGGCGCGGGTCTCGCGGATGACGACGACCTTGATCTGTCCCGGATACTGAAGCTCCCGCTCCACGCGGCGCGCGACGTCCGCGGCGAGCTGGACGGCCCGGGCATCGTCCACGTTCTTGGGCTCGACCATGATCCGCACTTCCCTGCCCGCTTGAATCGCGTACGACTTCTCGACGCCGGGGAAGCTGTCCGCGATCTTCTCGAGCGCTTCCAGCCGCTTGACGTAGTTCTCGATGCTCTCCCGGCGCGCGCCGGGCCTCGCTCCCGAGACCGCGTCGGCCGCCATGACGAGGACCGCGTAGAGGTTCTCGGCGGTGGGATCGTGGTGGTGATAGCCGACCGCGCGCACCACGTCGTCCGGCTCGCCGTACTTCTTCGCGAAGTCCATCGAGATCTGCGCGTGGGCCCCTTCGACCTCGTGCGTCACGGCCTTGCCGAGATCGTGGAGGAGGCCCGCCCGCTTCGCCAGCTGAACGTCGAAGCCGAGCTGGGCCGCCATGATGCCGCAGATCCAGGCGACCTCTTTCGAGTGTTGAAGGATGTTCTGACCGTACGAGGTCCGGTATTGGAGGCGGCCGAGGAGCTTCACGATCTCCGGGTGCATCGAGTGGACGCCGACCTCGAGCACGGCGGCCTCGCCCAGCTCGATGATCTGGTCCTCGACCTCCTTCTGGACCTTGGCGACGATCTCCTCGATCCGCGCCGGGTGGATCCGTCCGTCGGTCACGAGCTTCTGGAGGGAGCGCTTCGCGATCTCGCGGCGCACCGGGTCGAACCCAGACAGGATGACGGCCTCCGGCGTGTCGTCGATGATGACGTCGATGCCGGTCGCGGTCTCGAAGGCGCGGATGTTCCGCCCCTCGCGGCCGATGATTCGTCCCTTCATCTCGTCGTTCGGGAGGTGGACGACCGAGACGGTGGTCTCGGCCGAGTGGTCGGCCGCGCAGCGCTGGATCGCCAGGGTCACGATCTCCCGCGCCTCCTTCTCCGCGTTGCGCGTCGTTTCCTCGCGGATCTCCTGAAGCCTCTTCGCGGCCTCGGACTTCGCCTCATTCTCCATGTTGGCGATGAGCTGAGACTTCGCCTCGTCGGCCGTCATGCCGCTGATCCGCTGGAGGCGCGCGTTCTGCTCCCCCAGCACGCGGGTGAGCTCGCGGTCCCGTTCCACGAGGGACTCGCCCTTCACTTCGAGGTCGCGCTCGAGCTTCTTCTGCTCGCGCTCCTTCTTGTCCAGAACCTCGGCCCGCCGGTTCAGATTCGATTCCAGGTCGTGCAGGGCACGCTCGGACTTCTGGATTTCCGATTTCTGCCCCTGTACCTCCCGGTCCAGCTTCGCCTTCTCCCGGAACCATTCGTCCTTGGCCTCGAGGAGCGCGCTCTTCTTCTGGTTTTCCGCTTCACGCTCGGCCTCGCGGACGATCTTCGCCGCGAGCTGCTCCGCGTTGTAGACCTTGCCCTCGCCGATCCGACGGTGCGCCACCCATCCCAGAAGGAAGGCGACGGCCGCGGCGGCGAGCGTGATCAGCAGCACCATCCACGGGGTAAGCGTCATGGGATCAACCTCCCTATATAAAAAAGCGCCCCGCCGATGCCGTGGGTACGAGATTTTTGAACCTGGATATCTCCAGGTGGGCGCCCTAGCTCCGGGTTCGCGTCGTCCGCATTACGCGGACCACCACTCCGCCGGATGTTCAGGCCCCCGTCTCTTGAGTTGTGGCTCAAAAATATCTGGCACATCACGAGCATGGCAGGGTGCCGTTTCCACTCTATGTTTGGTTTGCGCTACTCGATAGTCCTCCGGGTCACCGGGTGGTCGTCGCGTTCGATCGATTCACTTTTCGCTCAGGGTCTCGCTCAGAATGCGCCCCCACTCCTTGGCGCGGTCCCTCAATTCGTTGTCTCGACGCGTCCGCTCATCTCGTTCGCGGAACAGCTCGTCGGCGATGTTGAGCGATGCTAGGATCGCGAGCTTCGTCTGGCTCCCGGCGGGGAGGCGCTGCTCCAGCTCGCGCATCTTCCCGTCCACGTAGGCGGCGACCACCTGGATGTAGTCCGGATCGGCGCCCCGGATCTTGTACTCGCTGCCGAAGATCGTCACGCTCTGCGTGTTGGGTTCGGTCGTCATCGCGATCCCTCTGATCGATCGTTGCTGCGACGGCCCCGGAAATACCCGGACCGACCGTGGCTCCTCAAGCGTGGACCGCCTTCTGCAGCAGCTCCAGCTTGGTTAACATCTCCTCGACGCGCCGCGCAACCGCCCGGCGCTCGTCGAGAAGGGTGCTCCGTTCCTCTTCCAATGCCTTGAGACGCGGCCTCAGGTCATCCGCGTGCTTCGCCGCGGCGGGGACCATGGAGCGAAGTCGCCCCTGTAGCTCCTTGTTCTCGGCCTCAAGCCGCCGCTTTTCCTCGCGGAGCCGGGCGACGAGCCCGACCGCCGCCTGAATTCTCTCTTCCAGCTTGTCCAGGTCCACCGTCATGACGGGACTCCTCCGGACCGCCGCGCGGTAGCTCCTCCGCGAAGCGTGGCTCCGAATTTTGTCTGTAGCGCGCGAACGATGGCTTCCATCAGCCCGTCGACCTCTCGATCCAAGAGCGTCCGATCGGGCGCCCGAAATTCCAAAGCGTAGGCCATGCTCTTCTTTCCAGCACCGACCGGCCCCCCTTCAAAGACATCGAAGAGCCGGACTTCCTCCATTTGGGCGCCGCCGGCCGCCCGGATCGCGTCCTCCAGATCGGCGTGATGCGTGTCGGCCGGGACGATGACCGCGAGGTCCCGCTTGGACGCCGGGTAGCGGGCCACCGGCCGGTACCCCCGCTTCGCGGGTACCACCGCGGCCAAGGCGGCTACATCCAACACCGCCGCCCACGCTGGGCGATTCAGGCCCAGTGCCGACGCCAGCGAAGGGGCCACCTCGCCGAGACGGCCCAACCGCCGTTCCGACGCTCGAATCGAGGCGCCGGTGCCGACCTTCCAACAAGGTTCATGGTAGGCGTCGGTGCGGAACGAGTCAATTCCCAAAGCCCGGAGCAGCGCCTCCACGGCGCCCTTCAGCTCGAGATAGCGATCCTCCTCCGCGCCGGGATGATCCCACTCGTCGGATTTCCCCGCGAGGATGAGGGCCGCCTCGTGACGCTCGGAGCCGAGGGGTGGCGGGCTCGCCCGAAACACCTTTCCGACCTCCGCCAAGCGGACCTCGCGGATGCCGTGGTGCAGGTTGCGCGCGGCGGCCCCGATCAGCCCGGGAAGAAGTCCCACCCGAAGATGCTTCAGCTCTCTGCTCTTTGGATTCTGAATCTCCCAGATCTCCGAGTCCTCGAGGCCGTGGCGCGCCTCCGGCGGGATCTCCCCCACGAGAACCGGGCTCAAGGCTTCGTGGAATCCGAAGCCGCGCGCCAGGTCGGCGAGGCGGTTGTCGAATGGGGCCGCGCCCGCCTCCGGCTGATACGCCGTGGACACGGCCCGGAGGCGGCGGGGGATCGCGTCGTAGCCGATGACCCGGCCCACCTCTTCGATCAGGTCTTCCTCGATCTCAATATCGAGCCTATGGGAAGGAACCCGGAACGAGGCGACCTCGTCGCCGTCCTGTTTCTTCCACGGGCCCGCCCCCTCGATCCCGAGGGATCGGAGCGCCTGGGTTGCTTTGTCCTTTTCAACCGCAACTCCGAGGAGCTGGGCGAGGCGCCGGAGCGAAAGCGCAATTTGGGGGCGCTCGGCGCGTCCTGGCCAGAGATCGACGCGGTCGCGGACGACCTTGCCGCCTGCGACGTCCGCGAGAATCCGGGCCGTCGCGTCGAGAGCCGTCGCGACCCCTTCGGGATCGACGCCCTGCGCGAACCGATCGGCGGCGTCGCTCGCGATGCCGAGCGAGCGCGCGGTCGCCCGCGTGAGGGCGGGATCGAACTGGGCGCTCTCCAGAACGACGGCAGTCGTCGCGTCGGTCACGCCGGATGGGAGCCCGCCCATCACGCCAGCCAGACCCATCGGCACCCTCGAATCGGCGATCACGAGATGTGCGGGGGTCAGCGCGACCTCGCGACCGTCCAGGAGGGTCAACCGCTCCCCGGCTTTCGCCCGTCGAACCCGGATCGCGTTCCCCCCGACGTTCGCCGCGTCGAACGCGTGGATGGGCTGACCAAATTCGCGAAGCACGTAGTTGGTCGCATCGACGACGTTGTTGATGCTGCGGAAGCCGCTGGCCTGGAGGCGGCGGCTCAGCCAGTCGGGCGAGGGGCCCACCTTGAGCCCCGTCACCACGCGGGCCATGTAGCGAAGGCAGTCGGCCGGGTTCTCGATCTTCACCTCGGGGAGCGCCCCGGCGCCCTCCGCGCGAAGCGCGGGTGCCGGCTTCAGCCCCGCGCCTCGGGCGGAGGCGACCTCTCTCGCGATGCCCACGACGCACATGCAGTCGGTCCGGTTCGCCGTGATCTCCACGTCGATCGCCGGATCCGCCGATCCCGTAACCGAAGCGAGCGGCGCCCCGACGGGAGGATTCCCGGGGACAACCCAGATCCCCTCCGACTCGTCGCTCAGCCCAAGCTCACGCTCGGAGCAGATCATCCCCCGCGATTCGACGCCGCGGATCTTGGTCTTGCGGAGCTTCGTGCCGTCCGGGAGGCGGCTCCCGACCTGGGCGACCGCGACGCGCTGTCCGGCCGCGACGTTCGGCGCGCCGCAGACGATCGAAAGGCGCTCCGACCCGATGTCGACCGTGCAGAGACTCAGCCGATCCGCGTCCGGGTGCCGCGCGACCTCGACGACGCTCCCCACCACGATGCCAGGATCGAACGAGGCCCCTCGCTCCAGCGATTGGACCGGAAGCCCTCGCATGGCGAGCAGGTGGGCGAGATCCTCGGGGCGGTCCGGAAGCTCCACCCAATCCTCGAGCCACTTCCATGTGATCTTCACCGGCTCACCTCAGAACTCGCGCAGGAAGCGGATATCGTTCTCGTAGAAGAGCCGAACGTCGGGCACCCCATGCCGGAGCATCACCAGGCGCTCGATGCCGCCCCCGAACGCGAATCCCGTCCACCGGCTGGGATCGTAGCCCACCGCGCGGAACACATTCGGATGCACCATTCCCGCGCCGAGCACTTCGAGCCAGCCGCCCGAGAGCGGCCCGCAAACGGAGCAGCCCTTCCCCGCGCAGAAAAGGCAGCGGACGTCGACCACGGCGCCCGGCTCGACGAACGGATAGAAGGACGGGGCGAACCGGATCTCGGTCTTCGGCCCGAAGAACTCCTTGAAGAACCGGTCGAGCGTCCCCTTCAGATCGGCCATGCTCACGCCCTCGTCGACGTAGAGGCCCTCGATCTGGTGGAACTCCACAAAATGCGTCGCGTCGACGGCCTCGTTCCGATATGCCCGGCCCGGGCAGATGATCCGTACCGGCGGCTGCGTCTTCTCCATCACCCGGATCTGAACCGAGGAGGTGTGCGTTCGAAGGAGGACGTCGGGCCGGAGATAGAACGTGTCGGTCTCGGCGCGCGCGGGGTGCCCTTTGGGCATATTGAGCGCGCCGAAATTATGACGCTCGTCCTCCACGTCGGGGCCTTCCGCGACGGAGAAGCCGAGACCTCGGAAGATCTCCTCGATCTCCTGGATCACGGATTGAATGATGTGGCGGTGACCCACGGGCGGACGGCGGCCAGGCAGGGTCACGTCGCGCGAGGCATCGGGGGCGCTGCCCGCCTGCACGCGCGCTTCGGCCTCGGCGAGGAGCGCCTCCAGGCGGCCGCGCGCTTCGTTTGCCCGAGCCCCTGCTCGCGCCCGGGCGTCCGGCTCGAGGTCCTTCAGCCCGCGGAGAATTTGCGTGAGCTCGCTCTTCCGGCCGAGGTAGCGCACGCGCACGGCCTCGAGGTCCGCGGAGGTCGCGGCCCCGGAAAGCGCACGCTCACCCTCGGCTCGGAGGGCGTCGATCCGCTCGATCACGGGCAATGTCTTCGCTTAGGCTGCGGCGTGCGCCTGCTTCGCTACCTCGGCCAGACGGGCGAACGCCTGGGCGTCGCGGACCGCGAGGTCGGCAAGAACCTTTCGGTCGATTTCGACCTGGGCCGTCTTGAGGCCCCGGATGAACGCGTTGTAGGAGAGCCCATGGGCCCGAGCGGCCGCGTTGATCCGGATGATCCAGAGCTTGCGGAACTCACGCTTCTTGGCGCGGCGATCGCGATAAGCGAACTGCAGGCTCCGCATGAGGGTCTCGCGGGCCGTCTGGTAGAGCTTGCGGCGACCCCCGCGGTTCCCCTTCACCGCGATCATTACCTTGCGGCGGCGCTTGCGCCCCGGTACGACTGTTTTGGTGCGTGGCATGGTACGTTCCTCGTGGCCGGCCGAAGCCTAACGCTTCAACCGCCGTAGGGTAGGAGCTTTTGAATGTGCTTGCGCTCGGTCGGTTCCGCGATGGCCGAAGCGCCCAGGCGCCGTTTCCGCTTGCGCGATTTGAGTCCCAGGTGGTGCCGCGCGAAGGCGTGCCCGCGCTTGATCTTTCCTGAGCCGGTCCGCTTGAACCGCTTCGCGGCGGCCCGGTTCGTCTTCATCTTCGGCATCTTCGCTCCTCTAGGGTTTCGTCGACGGCTGTTTCGGCGCACCCGCGGCGGCGTTCTGCTTCGCCAGGCCGGCGGCCGATGGTTGCTTCACCGAGCCGCCCGACGATGGCTGCTTCGTCGAGCCGGTGGCGGATGACTGCTTCGTGGAGCCGGCGACGCCGGCCGGTTTCTTCTCCGGCGCTCGTCCGGCCAACGGACGAGGCACCATAAGGAGAACAAGGCTCCGTCCTTCCATACGGGCGGGGATTTCCACGTGCCCCACGCCCTCGAGATCCTTGATCACCTTCTCCAAGAGTCGATGGCCGGCTTGTGGGTGGGCGAGCTCGCGGCCTCGGAATGTCACCGTGAACTTCACCTTGTCGTGCAATTCCAGGAACCGGCGCCCGTGCTCGACCTTGAACCGGTAATCGTGCTCTTCGATCTTCGGGCGGAGCTTCACTTCCTTCAGGTGCGTGACGTGCTGCTTTCGCTTCGCCTTCTGCTGCTTCTTGTTCTGCTCGTACTTGAACTTTCCGAAGTCCATCACGCGGCAAACCGGAGGCTTGGCGGTGGGCGAAACCTCGACGAGGTCCAGCTGGCGCTCCTGGGCGTAGGCGAGCGCTTCGCGGATGCCCAAGATTCCTACCTGCTCGCCGTCCGGCCCGATGACGCGGACCGACGGAATCCGGATGCGATCATTGACCCGGACTTCCTTGGTTGTGGCGATAGTTTTCTCCCTCCTCTAGTCGGGGCTTGAAGATCCTATGGCAGGGGGCGCGCGGCTCGGGCGAGGGACGGCGTGGGGGCGCGTTAGCGCCTTACCCGTCTGCGTGCGGCCAGGGCTTTCGCGATGGCGCATCGCCTTACGAACCCCGGTAGCATTGCGCCTCGGGGTGAGAAGCCGGCGGCTCCTGCTTGGAACTCAACGACTCGGGAGTCTACGTTCTCGCGGCGATCTCGGCAACGAGTTTTTCCACGAACGCGCCCAGCGGGACGCTTCCCTCGTTGCCCTTCTTCCGGCTCCGGACCGAGACCGCGCGGCTCTCGACCTCCTGCTTCCCGAGCACGAGCATGTAGGGGATCTTGAGGAGCTCGGCGTCCCGGATCTTGGACCCCATCTTCTCCTCCCGGATGTCGGCCTCGACCCGGACTCCGCGCTCGAGCAGCAGCGTGCGGATCTCCTCGGCGTACGGGATCTGGGCGTCGGCGATCGTGATCAGCTGGACCTGCACGGGGGCGATCCAGACCGGGAAATCGCCGGCATAGTGCTCGATCAAGGTCGCGAAGAACCGTTCCATGGAGCCGAGAAGCGCCCGATGGATCATGTAGACGGGGTGGTCGTGGCCGTCGGGCCCGACGAACTGGATGTCGAAGCGCCTGGGGAAATTGAAGTCGAACTGGATCGTCGAGCACTGCCACGGACGGCCGAGCGCGTCGGTCAGCTTGATGTCGATCTTCGGGCCGTAGAAGACCGCCTCCCCCACCGCGCGGTGGTACTGAAGGCCGGCCCCCTTCACGACGCGCTCGAGCGCGCCCTCGGCCAGGTCCCACTCCTCGTCCGAGCCTAAGTAATCCTTCTTCCGCTCCGGATCGCGAACGCTCAGATCGACCTGGTAGTCGTGAAATCCGAACGTATCGAGCATGAAGCGGGCGAAGTCGAGGACCCCTTGGAGCTCGCGCTCGACCTGATCGGGCGTGCAGAAGAGATGCGCGTCATCCTGCGTGAACCCCCGGACGCGCGCGAGCCCGTGAAGCACGCCGGACTTCTCGAACCGGTAGACCGTGCCCAGCTCCGCGATCCGGATCGGCAGCTCGCGGTACGAGTGTTTCTTCCGCTTGTAGATGAGGACGTGGAACGGGCAGTTCATCGGCTTGAGCACGTACTCCTTCTTGTCGACCTCCAGGAAGTACATGTTCTCGCGGTAGAAGTCAGTGTGCCCCGATTGCTGCCAGAGGTCGACCTGGGCGATATGCGGCGTGTTGACGATCGAGTAGCCGCGCTTCAGGTGCTCCGTTTTCCAGAAGTCCTCGATCACGCGCCTCATGGCAGCGCCGTGCGGGTGCCAGAAGATCAGCCCGCCGCCGGCGTCCTCCTGGACGCTGTAGAGGTCCAGGGTGGCGCCGATTTTCCGATGGTCGCGGAGCTTCGCCTGCTCCAGCCGCTCGAGGTGCTCCTTCAGCCGGTCCTTGGTCGGGAACGCGGTCCCGTAGATCCGCTGGAGCATGGGCCGGTTCGAGTCGCCCCTCCAGTACGCGCCGGCGACGCTCAAGAGCTTGAAGTGCCGCAGCATCTTGGTGCGAGGGACGTGCGGCCCCCGGCAAAGGTCCGTGAAGAAGGAGTGCGTGTAGGTGCTCAGCTTGGAATCCGCGATACCTTCGATGAGCTCGACCTTGAACGGCTCCTCCCGAAACCGGCTGAGCGCTTCCTCCCGCGTCAGCTCCCCGCGCTGGAATTGGTGGTTCTCGTCGGCGATCGCGTGCATCGACTCCTCGATCCGAGCGAGGTCGTCGGGCTGGAAGGGGCGGTCCACCTGGAAGTCGTAGTAGAAGCCCTCCTCGATGGCGGGCCCGATCGCGAGGTTCGCCTCCGGGAAGAGCTTCACCACGGCCGAGGCCATGAGGTGCGCGGTCGAGTGGCGGAGCACGGAGAGACCTTCCGCGCTCTCCACGGGAACGAGCTCCACGCGCCCCGATTCGCGAATGGGGGTGTGGAAGTCGACCAGGCGTCCGTTCAGCTTGGCCACGACGCCGAGGCGAAACGCCTCCTGGTATTGCTCGTGGAACAGCGCCCCCAGCGTGGTGCCGGGCTCCGCCTGAAGGCTGCGGCTATCGACTTCGATCTGAATCAACGGTTGGGATTCCCGATACGAATTGTGGAGGTGGTGGGCGATAGAGGACTTGAACCTCTGACCTCCTGCATGTCAAGCAGGCACTCTAACCAGCTGAGCTAATCGCCCGTCAATACTGTTGTTGGCGCAACGAAACGCCCGCCGAGTGTAGCCGACCGCCGCTCCCTGTCAAGGCGCTTGAGCGCCGGGCTTGTCGGGCAGCACCTCGTAGACGAGCGCCTTGGGGCTCTCGAACACCCTCGCGAACCCTGGCACCTGTCCCTCCGTCCAGAACGGGCGAATGCCCTGCGCCCGCATCCGGAGCTCGATGCCGGAAACCAGGAGAAATCGCACGTGCTCTTTCAAGGCGTACGCGCGAATCTCGGCTGGCGAGCCGACTTCCGGAATCGGCACGAATCGCATCTTCGCCATGAAGGCGGCGTGTGGTTTCCGAGCAAGGAGCGCTTGGCCGGGGCCTTGCTCGCGTAGAAAATCGACGACCGGGAGGAGCTCGTAAGGGCCAACGCCCACGCGCTCCTTGTTCCCCGGATCCTCGGTCCACTGGTAGGCCTGGGCCACGGTCGGGATCCAGAGCAGAAGGAACAGGACCGTCCGGAGCGGAAAGGAGCGCTCCACGGCCGCGATCCGTTTCCCCAGGGCCGGAGAGACGAACGGCCAGGCCGCGAGCAGGAGCCAGAACGCGAGCAGCGGAAGCGAGAACCGCGCTCCGTAGAACACCGGGATCAAGGTCAGGAAGTAGAGAGCCCAGAGGAGCGCGTACCCTCCGAAGCGCCGTCCGGGGCGCTCGATCAGAAGCAGCACCCCGCCGATGACCGCGATGATGCTCCATGCGGGGGCGATCAGCTCGCTCAGATCCCGCTGCAGGTGGTCGAAGGTGTTTTTCACCATTACCGTGGCGAATCGACCCGGGTTCTGCCGCACGATGTCCAGGAACGACCCGATCTTGTGGCCGCCGCCATAGAAATACTTGTCCCAGTCCCCCTCGCCGTACACCGCGTACCCCACGTTGATGTAGTTCGAGTTGGTGAGCGGATTCCCCGTGTGCACGGCGTTGACGACCAACCAGGGAAGCGCCGCGGCGAAGAAGCCGGCCGTCCAGATCCCGGCCCGTCGAAGGCGGATAGCGGCCGGTCCCTCCGCCGTCCGGACAAGCAGCAGGAGCGCGAGCGCGCCGGGCCACAGGAAGAGACCGTTGTACCTGGTCGAGAACGCCCAGCCGCCGAGCAGCCCTGACGCGAGAATTTCCCGGCCGCGTGGATTCGAGCGACACAGGAGGAGCGCCATCGATCCGAGCGCGATCGCGAAGAAGAACATGTCGGTCCCGATCTCGTACGTATTGATCAGGAAGCTGTGATTGCCGAGCAGGAGCAGGACGCTCGCCAGCGCGACGCCGGGACCGAGCAGGCTTCGGTGGATGCGGTAGAGGAGCGCGGCGGCCGCCACGGCGGAGAGGAGCCCGAGAACTTGCGCCGCGCGGAAGGTATCGAATCCCAAGAGGGACACGAGCGCGACCGCGGCCGGGTAACCCCAGCCCTTCGAGTCGTAGTTATCGATGTTGATCCGACCCTGGAGGAGATCGCGTGCCGCGGAGCCGTACTTCCAGTAGAAGTCGGTCTCGACGCCGTAATTTCCGATGCGGTGTACGATGAACGCCTTGACGCCCCAGTAGATCGCGAAGACCGCGATCGCGGTGTAGGCGATCCAGCGGGTCCATCGATACGACGCGCCGGGCGCTCCCGAGTCGGCCTGCGTCCTGGGCCGCTCCGGCTTCCCCTTCGGTGCGCGCCCGCCGCGCCGGGCGGGGGCCGCCATCAGAACCTCCGACCCACCGCTTCCGCGATCAGGCGGATCTGCGCCGTCAGAGCCGCGAACTGTTCGGGGTACAGCGACTGCTGGCCATCGCAGATCGCCTGCTCGGGCGCGTAGTGAACCTCGACGAGGAGGCCATCGGCGCCTGCGGCGATCGCCGCGCGGGCGAGCGGAACCACCTTGTCCCTCACTCCGGCGGCGTGGCTCGGATCCACGATGACCGGCAGGTGGCTGATCGCCTTCGCGACCGCCACGGCGTTCAGGTCGAGCGTGTTCCGGGTGTAGGTCTCATAGGCGCGCACGCCGCGCTCGCAGACGATCACGCGGTCGTTCCCGCCGGAGATGACGTACTCCGCGCTCATGAGCCACTCGTCCACGGTCGCCGCCAACCCACGCTTGATCAGGACGGGGCGCTCGACCTTCCCCAGCTCGCGAAGGAGCGCGTAGTTCTGCATGTTCCTCGCGCCCACCTGGAAGATATCCACGTAGCGATCCATGAGGGAGATCTGGCTCTTGTCCATGATCTCGGAGATGACCAGGAGCCCTTGGGAGTCCGCGACCCGGCGGATGAGCTTGAGCCCCTCCTCTCCGAGGCCTTGAAACGAGTAGGGCGAAGTGCGCGGCTTGAACGCGCCGCCGCGCATGACGGTCGCTCCCGCCGAGCGCACCGCCGCGGCCGTTCGCACCATCTGCTCCTCGGACTCGATCGTGCACGGCCCCGCCATGATCACGACCGAAGGGCCGCCGATATCCACGTTGCCGATCCGGATCACGCTCGTGGTTTCGCGAAAGCTGCGACTGGCGAGCTTGAACGGCTCCGGAATCGGACGCGCCTCCGCGACCCCAGGGAGGGCGCGAATCTCCTCGAGCGGCGGCATGCTTCCCTCTCCGACCGCGGCCATTACAACGCGAGGAGAGGATGGCGCGAGCACGATCTGAAATCCAAGCTCACGCATGCGTGACTCGACCGCGTGCCGCTGCTCCGGCGTGGCATCGGGCCGTAGGATGATGACCATGGGCTCCTCAAGCGCAGAAACGCCCATCGCCTGGCCTTCGGCAATGGGCGGGGGTCTCGGGGCACAGGCCGTAGGCTAACACTGTTGCCGGGAGCGGGTCAAACCCCGTCGGGCTGGGGATCGTCCTCGGCCGCGTAGAGTGAGAAGGCGATCCACTTCCCCGCGGGGGCCTTCAAGAGGCGAAGGATCATTTCGCGGTCGACGGGCTTCGGGCCGATCACGGGTCCGGCATAGCGGATCCGCATCCGAATCGCACGCGTCTCGAGGAGGGTCTCGGAATCGTTCAGCACGCCGGGCCTCGAGAGGGCGATCGCCCGGAGCGCGTTTCGGTAAATGACCTCGACGCGGGCCGCGCGACGGACCTCGTCGAATTGCGCATCCTTGTCGCCCCCTCCCGGCTGGGCCCAGAGCGATTCCGCCCGTTGGTGGGTGGCGGACGCCGAGGACGTCAGGGAGTCGAGCAGCGAAATCGGGACGCGCCGTGCGGGGCCCAAGCGGAGCACGTTTCCGCCTTGCACGGACTGGAGCGACACGATGCAGGTGGCTCTCTCTCGCAATTCCGCGAGATCCTTCCCCGCCATCGCCGCGACGAAACGCTCCGCCGCGAGCCGGGCCTCGTGAACGTCCTGGGGCTCCCGGGCACAGCCCGCGGCGATCGAGAGCCCGAAGAGGACGAGCGGGAGGAGGACTAGAGCCCGATCGCGGACAGGCACCCTACCTCTTGATGGTGCGCGCCTGGGACCGGCCGGGGGTCTTGATGCCGCGCGCTTGGTTGTAGAGGCGCCGCATGTTCAGGAAGTGGACCTCATTGTAGAATTCGGCATCCTCGTACGGGCCGAGGTAGGCCCAGTCCTTGACCGCGTTCAAGCTCGTGCCCCACGCCGCCACGCGGGCAGCCTTGTCGTACGAATCGGTCAAGTAGCCGCGGGTGAATCTCACCTCCTCGACGGGATCCGCCAAGACCCCGTGCCCCGGGATCAGCTTGTCGAAGACGAACGCCTTCGACATGAGGGAGTCCACCGACGCGATCCATCCCAGACGATCAAAATTGGGATCGAGCAGCAACGGGATGGCCTTGTTCGATATGAGGTCGCCCGCAAAGAGCACCTTTTGCTTCGGGAGGTAGACGATCAAATCGTTCGACGTGTGCGCGGGCTTCCCCAGCCAAAGGATCTCTACCTTGCGATCCACGGGGCCAAGGAACTTCTTCCGATCGACGCGTAGAGACGGCTTGGACGCCTTGGTGGTCGAATCGATCTTCGCGGCGACCTTCGACTGGGCGATGATCGTGGCCCCGGAAGCCGCGAAGTAGGCGTTCCCTCCGATGTGGTCTCCGTGAGCATGGGTGTTCACGACGTATTGCACCGGCTTCGGCCCCGATCGGGCCCGGATCGTATCCGCGAGAGCAGCCGCGGTCCGCTCATCGAGCCCGCTGTCGATCAGGAGGGGCCCGCCGGGAAGCTCGACCCAGCCGGTCCAGACATAGTTCACCTTCGCCGCGTAGACGCCAGGCGCGAGCGAATGGACCTCGATCGTGATGACCGAGTCCGGAGGCGCCTTCTGCTTGGTGGGAGGCTCCGCTCCTGGGAGGTAGGTCGTCTGGGCGTGGACCGGGCCCGCGAGCAGGCCGAGCAGAAGGAGCGGGAGGAGATGGCGCACTGGCACGGGACGACGGGGCGTGAAGCGGATCATGATCCTCCTCTGGACGTAGGCCGCGCTGGTGTCTCGATGTCTACCCCGTTCGCGCCGGCGGGGTCCAGCCTGTGAGTATACAACGGTGTGGGGCCGAGCGGTCGCCGGGATCGGGCACCGACCGAGTGTGGTGCCCCCGGGGTGAGTCGAACACCCGGCCAACGGTTTAGGAAACCGCTGCTCTATCCGTCTGAGCTACGGGGGCAAATTCCCGCCAGTATCACTCGCCGGCGCACGCCGCGCAACGCTTCCGATCGCCCGAAAGCGGACTCTCCCGGTGCCAAAAGTATCCAAGTAGTCCATTATCGCGGCCACGGTCGCGGAGATCGTTTCGTCATCACACGCTCGGGATCGACCTGAACAGCACGCCCTCCATCTCCCAACGGACAGACTCCGGCGGCGACGCGCTTTCGGCTGCTTTCGCGCTCGCCGCGCTCTTCCTCCACCTGACCTGCCTCACGCAATACGGCTGGTTCCGCGACGAGCTCTATTACATGGCGAGCACGCGTCACCTCGCATGGGGCTACGTGGATCACCCCCCGCTCTCGATCGCTCTCCTCGCCCTCGTACGATCCCTGTTCGGCGAATCCCTCGCAGCCATCCGGGTCGTGGCCGCACTGCTGGGCGCAGTCACCGTGTTCCTGACGGGAAGGCTGGCGCGTGCGGCCGGCGGACGAGGGTTCGCGCAGGGACTGGCCTGCCTGTGCGCGCTGCTCGCGCCCGTGTACCTCGCCGTCGGGCACTTCTACTCGATGAACGCGATCGAGATGGCGCTCTGGCCGGCCGCTTCCCTCCTCCTGCTCCGCGCCCTCCGCACCGGCCGCACCCTCGACTGGGCCATCCTCGGGAGCATCCTCGGCCTCGGTCTCCTGAACAAGATCAGCGCGTCCTGGCTCGGACTCGGGATCGGGTCGGGGCTCCTGCTCACGGCGCATCGACGCGCGCTCCGGACATCGGGACCCTGGCTTGCAGCCGGGATCGCCGCGCTGATCTTCCTGCCTCATGCGCTCTGGCAGGTGGCGAATCACTATCCGACGCTCGAGTTCATGCGAAACGCGACCGCGCAGAAGATGGCCCGCGTCGGTTCCCTGGATTTCTTCCAAGGCCAAGTACTGACCATGGGCCCCGGCAATGCCCCGGTGTGGATCGCGGGACTCCTGTTCGTTTTCTTGGCACGCTCGGGGAAGCCGTGGCGGCTGTTCGGGTGGCTGTGGCTCTCGATCTGCCTGCTGCTCCTCGCCGGCGGCCGGAGCCGCGCGAGCTACCTGAGCCCCGCCTACCCGGCGCTCTTTGCGGCGGGCGGCGTGGCATGGGAGCGCTGGCTCTCGAGCGGACTCGCGCGCTGGGCACGCCCGGTCCTCGTGGCGCTGGTTGCCCTGCTCGGAGTCCTCGCCGCGCCGTTCGCGCTGCCGGTGTTGCCGGTCCGGAGCTTTCTTCGCTATCAGGCGGCGTCAGGCATGACGCCTAAGACCGAGGAGCGCCAACAGGTCGGCCCCCTGTCGCAGCACTACGCCGATATGTTCGGCTGGGAGGAGATCGCGGCGATGGTGGCGCGCGCCTGGGAGAGCTTGACCCCGGAGGAACGACAGCACGCGCGCGTGTTCGCCCAGAACTATGGCGAGGCGGGCGCGGTCGACGTGCTCGACCGCCGCTTGGGCCTTCCCCCGACTCTGAGCGGGCACAATAGCTACTGGCTCTGGGGTCCGGAGGGATGGGACGGCCGCGTGCTGATTATTATCGGCGGAGATCCCGCCGATAACGCGCAATGGTTCGATTCGGTCCAGCAGGTGGGCACGGTCGACTCGACGCTCGCGATGCCTTACGAACGCGGGATCGGAGTCTCCATCGGCCGCCGCCTGAAGATGCCGGTCGCCGAGGCCTGGCCGAAGCTCAGGAAATTCATCTGACGACGACGCGGCGTTGTTATGAACGCTTGGTGGTCCTCGTGCCAAGCAAAGCGGCGAGATCGCAGGTCACCAGATCGCCGATACGTTCGACCGTGAGATCGGCTTCGGGGTATGCGCAGAGGTTTTTCGGGTCGTGGGCGTAGTGTCCCTGGCGCGGAAACACCGTCGTCAGGCGATCGCCCCAGATTTCTTTCATCGCAGCGAGGATGCGCAGCTTGTCATCGACCATGACAAGTGCCGGGCCGGATAGAGCGCCGCGACGGCGTCGAGCATCTGCTCCTTGTGAACATAGATCAACACCCGGCCTTCCACCGCGGCCCAGAGGCCGGAGCGCTGGATCTTTCGCGGTTGGAACACGACGTCGCCGTCCGACAAGATCACCGTCGGTCCCCAGGTGCGCAGATGGCGGACGACGTCGAGAGCGCCGGGATACAGCCGGCCTGCGAACGGATAGTCGACCAGGAACGACGACATCAGGAGCAGCCGCGTGTTGCTCACATCCCCCAGGCGATAGCGTTGCAAGGCGCCCAAGTAGTCGGCGTACCCGAGCTCCGCGCGAAGTTGTTCGAAGATCGCCCAGTACCGGTCACGGTTAGCGGGCCCGAACTCTGCCGCAAGGTGATCGCGGAGATCGTCATTCACGCGATCGTTATCGAGCAGCGTGTTGTCGCAGTCGATGAGGAAAACGACGTCTTCGAGGGTGGCCACGTCGCCGTAGGATAGCCCCTCACGCCCTGTCTTGGAAGACCGCCGCGCTGTGGCTCTCGGGCAGAAAGGCGTACACCCGATTCGAGTCCTCGTCGTGCGCGAGGGTATGCGCGCCGCGCTCGGTGGGAACGACCTCGATCGTCTTCCACGCGTCGATGTCGATGACGTCGATGACACCGGGGTCCCCGATCGCCACGTAGAGATGCGCGAGCGACCGGTTCAGGAAGACGACGTCCGGCGCACCGGTCAGCTTCAGCGTCCCCAACACCTCCCCCGATTTGGAGTCGAGCGAGACGAGATCGCCCTCGTCGCACGCGCAGAGAAGTCGGTGCCCCGACGGATCGAGCTCCAGCCCGTGCGGCCCTCGTGCGGGGATGTCGAGGTAGCGCTCCCCCTGCTCGGGGTTCGCCGGACCGATGACCGCGATCCGGGGCGGATCCGCGATATTGACGAAGAACAACCGCTGCTCGGGATCGAAAATCGCCCAGCGGGTGCGCCCGGGCATGGGATAGGTCGCGAGCGGACGCCCCGCCCGGACGTCGACGAGGGTCACGCTCGGGGGATGCCCGCCGCCGGGATCCCCCACGTTCGCGCACAGCAACACGCCGTGTTCGGGGTCGTAGGCCAGCCCGTTCGGGCGATGCCCCACCACGACCTTGATCGGAGCGTCCTCGGAAGCCGCCGACATGATCGCGACGGTGTTCTCGCCGCGGTTGGAGGTGAAGAGCAGACCCTCCCCTTCGTGCACGAGCGCTCCCGCGACCCCCTTCAGCCCGTCTATGGAGCCGAAGTAACGGCCCCCCTTGATGTCGATCACGTCCACCGCGTCGTTCGCGGTGTGCGCCACGTAGAGACGGCCCAGGCGGCGATCCGTCGCGGCGTGATCGAAGCCTCCCTCGCCCCGATGGGCCGGCAGCTCGACGTGGTCCAGGAGCGTCAGTCCGCCGAGTCCCACCGCGCCCTTCTTCACCGGGAGACGCCTTCCGCGTCGCGCTCCCGAACCATCTGTTGGCAGTAGGCGTAGAGCGCGTCGTAGACGATCCACTCGGCCGCGTTCAGGGCGAGATCATCCTTGTAGCCGAGGCCGCGAAAGCCTTCGGCGACCGCCTTGAGCCCCGCGGACTCAGGCTGATTCCAGAGGGAATTGTCGGTATCGGCCCCGTTCACGATTCTCGCGAGCAGGACGAGTGCCGGATCGGACGTGAGCCCGTGTTTCTTGATGATCGCGTCGAAGGAGCACTCCTTGCCGTGATGCCCAAGCTCCACGCCTTTCACGTCGTAGGGCGTGGCCTTCTCCCGCTCCGCAACGGCCATCACCTGATCGGCGGGGACGAACAGAAACTCCGCCTCCGGATCCAGGAACTTGCGAATAAGCCACGGGCAGGCCACCCGGTCGACATGCACGTTCTCTCGTGTCACCCATTTCATGACGATTTCCTCCGAATGACTCGTAGAGATTCTTGAACAGCTGTGCTACGGGGCTTTACGTGTGGGGCAGACTCAGCGAACGACCAGACGCGGAGAAGCGATCAGCGAAGCAGAACCATCTTCCTCGAGACACTGACGCCGGCCGCCTTGAGCTGCTGGAAGTAGACACCGGCCGGGAGCGCGCTCGCGTCGAAGGGGAATTGGTACCGTCGCTGGGCCTCCGCGACGCCGTCGAACAGCGTCGCCACCACCGCCCCCCGGACGTCGAAGATTCGAAGGGACGCGTGACCTCGCGTGGGCAGCGCGAATTCCAGCACGCTGCCCAACCGGAAGGGGTTGGGACGCGCGCCCAGCAGCATTGCGCGAGAAACCGGCACGAGCGGAGGGCCCTCGACGGCCGTGACCGAATCGTTGGTGCGGAGGCGGCTCCTCGGGATGATCTCTTTGAGCTGGCTCGGGCTCGACCACGAGAGATGGACTTCCCCTTCCTGGGTGTTGTCGAAGAAATCCATCTGGAGGTTGTAGAACTGGCCCGCCGTGAGAGCGACGCTGCCCGAATCTTCTCGGAGTGCCTGGTGGGTCCATCGATCGATGATGAGCTGGTTGTTGATCCAGAGGCGATTCCCGTCGTCGCTTTTCGCGTAGAAGCGATACGTCTCGGTGTAGCGGGGCGACACCTGCCCCGTCCATTCCACCGAATAGGTATCGTTGCCGATCCGGGGATCCGGAGACCCAAATCCCCAGTTGAAGTCGATGGTCGAATCGACCCGTGAGAACTTGAAGCCCGTGAACTCTAGATTGTCATAGTAGTTGCCCGTCAGCCCGGGCTGGTACGTGACCGTGCTGGCACTCACGGTGACATAGGCCGCCTTTTGGGCCGTCACGACGCCGTTCGATCCCGTCACGTCGAGCCGGACGTCGTAGGTACCGGCCGCGGCGTACAGATGATTCGGACTCTGGGTGGAGCTGGTGGTTCCGTCCCCAAAGTTCCAGACCCACGCCGAGGGGCCAGGCACGGTCGACAAATCAGTGAATTGCACCGAGAGCGGCGCTAGGCCGCTCCTCGGAGACCCCGAAAAGTCCGCCACCCCCGCGCTCACGGTGCGGAGCCGATCGACGGGGATGATCTGCTTCGGCTGGCTCGGGCTCGACCAGGAGAGATGGACGATGGCATCCTGGGTATCGTCGAAGTATTCATACTTGATGTCGTAGTACTGCCCCGCGGTGAGCGTGATGAAGCCAGAATCCTCTTGGAGGGCCTGATTGACCCATCGATCGATGACGAGCTGGCCGTTGACCCAGAGGCGCGCGCCGTCATCGGTATTCGAGTAAAAGGTGTAGGTCTCCGTATAGAGCGGCGACACCTGGCCCGTCCAGCGGACCGAGAACTGGTCGTCCCCCATCAGCGGGCTCGGCGAGCCGAGCCCCCAGTCGAAGTCGACGGTGGGATCGACGCGCGTCAGCGCGAGAGCGGTGAAATCCATATTGTCGTAGTAATTTCCCGTGAGGCCCGGCACGTAGGAGAACGTTCCTGCCGTAATGTAGTTCGACTTCTCAGCCACGACGATGCCGTTCGTTCCGGTCACGCTCAACCGTACGTCGTACACACCCGCCGCGTACGTATGGGAAGGATTCCGCAAGGTGCTCGTCGCGCCGTCCCCAAAGTCCCAGAACCACGCGGAGGCGCCGGGTACGTCCGACAAGTCGGTGAACTGCACCGCGAGCGGCGGGGGGCCGCTCGTTGGCGTCGCCGAGAAGTTGACGGCGCCGCGGTATTTGATCCGGAGGACGTTGGCCCCGGGATCGATCGGGGTTGTCGCCCCAAGGTCCTTGTAGAGATCGGTCAGATAGAGGCCGTCGGGGCCGGCGGCAAGTCCGACGGCCGTCGCCTGTCCGGTCCCGGTGTAGTGAATGAGCGGTGTCGGCCCACTCACGTAGTTTCCTCCGGGCCCGACGACAAACTCGACGACACGTTTGTTAGCGTTCGTCCCGGTGGCGTAGGTCGCCCCGGACTCCGTCACGAATCCGTGGTCTTGCTTGCTGGCCGGGAAACCGCTCCCTCCGAACGTGGACGGCTGGATCCAGGCGACATTCACGGGGGCTGAGACCTGGACCCAGTTGTAGATCGCGTTGGTGGTCATGCTGGCGTCGCTGCCGTCCCAGCCATAGCTCGTGCCGCGAGTTACCTTGGCGAACCGGTCGTTCACCGACGGCCCATTCTCCACCTCGTAATGCGAGTTGTCCGCGGCACGCCAGGTGCCCCCGAA
>Ga0066709_100000471_pt1 | contig 21711 bp, 20 predicted proteins | sample GraSoiAngelo_158_FD_79665 | JGI IMG/M metagenome (GOLD analysis project Ga0066709, IMG submission 79665) | Grasslands soil microbial communities from the Angelo Coastal Reserve, California, USA - 14_1009_16_30cm | ecosystem: Environmental > Terrestrial > Soil > Grasslands | place: USA...
CGCGGCGCAAGTGCGCGACCACCTCCGATGGTCCTCGTGCCAGCACCCCGTGGGGTCGACCTGCGCGGCGGCCCGTGACGGACCCATTCGCGGCCGCAGACGCTTCGGCCTCGAGCGACCGAGGGTCAGGCCGCGCGGCTGGCGACGTCCTGCTCGCGGCGCAAACGTTCCCGCGCCACGACGCCGAGGCCCAGCCCGAACAGGAACCAGAGCCACATCGCGACCTGTGGGCTCTCGAGCGTCGGGTCGAAGTAGGCGTTCACGAGGATGGCGACGACACCCGCGATCGCGAAGCCCATGACGCCGCGCGTGAAGCGCAGATCGTGCGAGGTTGCGCGGCGTACGGCGCGGATCATCGTGGTGAACCACGCGATCCAGAGCGCGATCCAAATCGTCAGCCCGACGCCCCCCATGCGCGCCAGGACGTCGAGATGGCTGTTGTGCGGGCTGCGAAGCGGGCCCTCCCGCCTCTCGCCCTCGAAGCCCATCTTCGCGGCGAGGTTCTCACCGAAGCCCCATCCTGTCGTCAGCTTGTTGGACCGACGCGTCTCCTTGAGCAACGACGACCAGAGTTGGTCACGCCATTGCGCGGTGTCGCTGAGCTCGCTGTTCCCACCACCGGTGAGGCTGCCGAGGTTCATGGCGAGCTGCGTCACGGAGATGGGACGCGGGCGGGCGGGGATCTTGAAATCCACGGCCCATGCGAGCCCGACGATGAGCACGAGCGGCACCACCAGTGCGGCGATCATCTGACGACGCCTGCTCGACATGAGCAACATCACGACCACCGTCGCAGCGGCGGCGATCAGCCCGCTGCGGCTCTGCGTGGCGGTCATCGCGACGAGCAGGCTCGCCAAGACGGTGAGGAGGACGCGTTTGCGCCGTCCGAGGCCTTCGACCGGCACGAGCAAGAGGAAGGCGAGCGCCATCGCCCCGCCCACGGCGATGTTGCCCGACTTGTGGGCGAACCACGACACCACGGGGGCGTCGGGCATGTAGGGGCCGCCGGGCCGCGCGTCCAGCTGGATGGCGGGGATGCTCCACAGCAGCAGCCACGGGAGCAAGCGGCAGTACGAACCCGCCCACAGCCTGGGGAGATGCGGCAGGCTCACGACCAGCCCGGCCACCACGATGCCGAAGATGGCGTAGTACCAGAGTGCGGCATCACGCACCGCGTCGACGTGGTACGTGCCGACGTACGGCACCGTCCGGACCAGGCCCCACAGGACGAACACCAGCAGCAACGTGCTCGGGATCCGGTTCTTGAGACCGGGAAGAACGGTGTGCGTGGCGGAGGCGGTGACGATCAACGCCAGACCGACCATCAACTCGCCCTGGAACAGCGGCACACCGGGAAAATGGAGCCACGCGAAGGTGCGATCGAACAGCGCGTAGCCGGCGAGGACGATCGGCAACAGGCGCAACAACAGGTTGACCACCCGTCGTCCCCGCGGGACCTGAGCGTGGGCAACCGTCGACGGCGACATCGGCAACGGTCGCGGGGGAGAAGCCTCGACGGGGCGCGGCGGAGCCAGGAGACCGGTGCGCACGGGAGTGTCAGCCACGACTCGAGGTCTCGTGGACGAACAACCCGTCGGCGGCACCGCGGAGCACCGACGCGTAGACGTCGAGGAGACCGGTCAGGCTGGCCTCCTCGGTGTACTGCCGCTCGAAGCTCGCGCGGGCCCGTGCGCCGGCAACGTCGACGGCCGCGTCGTCGTCCAGCACCGCCAGCGCGCCGGCCCATGCCCATTCGTCGCCGGCGCCCGCGGTCCACGCCGGCCCGAGCTCTCGGACCAGCTCGGCCGGTCCGCCATGGTCCGACGCGAGCACTGGCAGACCCGCGGCCATCGCCTCGATGACCGCGCGGGGGAGGTTCTCGTAGCAGACCGATGGGAACACGAGCGCCCTCGCGCCGAGGAGCAGGTGAGCGACCTCGGCCTGCGTCTGCCAACCCGCGAAGCGGACGCCCTCCACGCGGCGCGCCTCGAGTCGTTCGCGCAGCGGACCGTCGCCGACCATCACCAGCTCGAGCCTCGACGCACCGCGCGCCGCCCACGCGTCGAGCAGGGTGTCGACACCTTTCTCGTGCGAGAGACGGCCGACGAACAGCACCGATCGCGAGCTCGACGGTGCCGCGGTTCGTGCGCCGGGGTCGTCGACCCCGTGGGGCTTGACCGCGATGGCCTCCGCGGGGATGCCTCCGGCGACGAGCTTCTCCCGCAGGAACCACGAGGGCGCGACGAAACGATCGACACCTGTCGACCACGTGCGACGGGCACGGGCGAGCGCGATGGTCGAGGCGGCGAAGGCCGAGGCCACGACCGAGTCGCGGTAGCAGCGGTGCTGCACGCCGCGCCAGGGGTGGGTGCCGATGCAGTCCTCGCACGGACGTCCGTCGCGGAACAGCAGCGCGTTGGCGCAGAAGAGTCGATAGTTGTGCAGCGTCATCACGACCGGCACGCCGCTCTGCTTCAGGGCCTGCACCACCGACGGCGAGAGCGAGTACCAGGTGTTGTGGATGTGAGCCACGTCGGGACGGTGTGACACGACAAGCCGCTTCACCGCCCGCGCGCTCATCGGGTTCGACGGCGAGAGCACCAGCGCGCCCGCGGCCGCGAGCGCGCCGCTGGGGTTGGACACGTGGTGCTCGACGACCTCGTGACCGGCGGCGCGTAGGAGACGGGTCTCGTCGCGCACGACCGAGTCCTCACCGCCGGCCTCGCGGTAGCGGTTGTGGAGCTGGAGGATCCTCACGGACTTGTTGTCGACGGGTACACGCGGGGGGTTGACCTCACGCCACGCGGTCCACCGACGTTGGCAGCAGCTCGAGCATGGCTCGCCGGTAGCGGCGCGTCGTCGGCGTGCCCCGATCCGTGGTGCGCTCCAGGTAGCTGCGGACGTGTTGCGGCGCCTGGCGAGGGTCGATCTCGAGCGCCTCGAGGTAGCGCCATCCCGGCGAGGCATCGGCGGTGAGCAGGCGGACGGCGTCCGCGGGCTCGTGTGACCCGAGGAGGACACCCTTCGAGGTGACGAAGTGGGCGAGGTCGTACAGCGGGTCGAGCTCGAAGCGGCTCGACTCCCAGTCGACCAGCCCGATGCCGTCCAGGGTTCGCAGGAGGTTCCAGGGCGCGAAGTCGCCGTGCACGACCGGACCGTGCCGCTCCGAGCCCCGAGCCAGGGCGACCGCGATCACCAGCGCCTCCTCGAGATCGATGTCGCGCCCGTCGGGGGTCAACGCGAGCGCCTCGGTGGCCATGGCCAGGTGGCCCCGCCACTGGCCCACCCAGCGCACGGCGGGAACGACCACGCCCGGGATCGCGCCGTGGAGGCGCTGGAGCGCGTCGCTCTCGTGGGCCAGGACGCTGTCGCGGCCGGCTGCGACCTTGACGACCACGCACAACCGCCCGCGTTCGGTCAGTCCGAACGTCGCGCGCCCGGACCGTCTCGACCGCACGGCCGCGCCGCCGTCGGGGGTCACGCCCACGAGCTCGCACAGCTCGCGGGCCTCGTCGCCCGGGTCCGCGGACGCGCGCCCGATGCCATGGGTCATGGCGAACAACGAGATCGTGGTCGCGATGCGCGCTCGCAGCCGGCGAGGTCGGTACAGCGACCGGAAGGCGAGGGCCCCGCTCCTGCCGGCGGTGGCGGACAAGTCGAAACGCCGAGGTACCAGGAGGCCCTTCTTCCAGGTCAGGGTCTGGATGCCCGGCGAACGCGTGGGGGTCGCCATCGTCAGCCGTCGTTCCCGGCCGCGGCGCGGCAACCGCCGGTCGCCATGCTCGTTCTCAACGACTTCGCCACTTCCATGCCCCCCGAGCGCTCCTGCGCGAACTGCGCGATACGGGCGCGTCTTCCGCCTGCTCCTTCGCGGACCTCACAACGGAGAGAAGTGTGGCGTGTACTCAGCGTGACGTCAACGGGTCGCGAGGCGGGTTCATGGACCGTTTCGGGTCCTCCTGACGCGGTGGGCGATTAGGTCACTTGGCCTATAGCGGCGGTCCCGCGGGTCTGCCATCTTTCGTACACGCCCCGTGGTGATTCGACTTCGGTGCGTAGGAATATCGAGGACCCGCTCAGGAGGGAAGCCCCCCGCCCAGGCGCCGCGAGGCGGCGGCTTGGCCGGGCCGAGCCCGCCGCCGCGGGCGTGATCCCAAGGGGGGGTGGGCAGGTGCTGTCATCGAACGATCCGGAACGGTCCGGCGACAACGAGGTCGTCCTGCAGGGGCCGTGGCTGGTCGCCATGGACGGCGGCCGGGCAAGGCGCGACGAGCGGGAAGGCAGCGAAGCGCTCCGCCGGGTCACCCGCTACGAGCGCTTCGTCAAGCCCGTGATGGACCGCGCGGTGGGCACGGTGCTCCTGCTGGCCGTGCTCCCAACCTTGCTGTTGGTGGCGCTGGCCGTGCGAGCTCTGCTCGGGCGCAGCGTGATCTTCAAGCAACGACGGGTGGGTCGGGGCGGGCGCGTCTTCACGATGTACAAGTTCCGCACCATGCACCCGGACCGGCGCATGGCGCGGCTGCGGGTCGCGCCCGAGCGTCGTCTGACGCACAAGCACCCCCAAGATCCGCGGCTCACGGCGCTCGGTCGGTTCCTCCGCAAGTGGAGCCTCGACGAGCTGCCCCAGCTGTGGAACGTGGCGCGCGGTGACATGAGCCTCATCGGGCCCCGCCCCGAGCTGGTCGACATCGTCGACCGGTACGAGAGCTGGCAGCACGAGCGCCATGCGGTGAAGCCCGGGCTGACCGGGCTCTGGCAGGTCCTGGCCCGCGGCGACGGGCCGATGCACGAGAACACGCACCTCGACCTCGCGTATGTGCGGCAGGTGCGCTTCACGACCGATTGCAAGATCCTTCTCCACACGATTCCGGCGCTCCTGGGCCGGAGAACAGGATTCTGAGATGAGTGACAAGACACGTGTACTGGTGACCGGCGCCGGTGGCTTCATCGGTAACCACCTCGTCGACTACCTCAAGGCGCGCGGCTACTGGGTGCGCGGTGTCGACATCAAAGAACCGGAGTTCAGCGATTCCAACGCGGACGAGTTCGAGCTGCTCGACCTGCGCCTGTGGGACGCGTGCCTGCAGGCGACGAGGGGCGTCGACCACGTCTACGCGCTCGCGGCCGACATGGGCGGCATGGGGTTCATCTCGCGCTTCCACGGCACGATCCTGAGGAACAACGGCCTGATCGACCTGCACACGATCGAGGCGGCGCGCGTGAACGGCGTGTCGCGCTACCTCTACACGTCGTCCGCGTGCATCTATCCCGAGAGCCTCCAGGTCGACGCCAACGTCACTCCGCTCAAGGAGGACGACGCGTTTCCTGCCGAGCCCCAGGACGCGTACGGCTGGGAGAAGATCATGGGCGAGAAGCTCTGCGAGTACTTCTCCCAAGAGTTCGAGATGACCACCAGGACGGTGCGCTTCCACAACATCTACGGCCCGTACGGGACGTTCGAGGGAGGGCGCGAGAAGGCGCCCGCCGCAATGTGTCGCAAGGTGGCGCTCGCCGAGGACGGCGGCTCGATCGAGATGTGGGGCGACGGCGAGCAGACCCGTTCGTTCTGCTACGTCGACGACTGCGTCGAAGGCATCTACCGGCTCATGCATTCCGACTACGGGCAGCCTCTCAACCTCGGCACCGACCACATGGTGACGATCAACGAGCTGGCCGGGATGGTCATGGACGTGGCCGGCAAGTCGGTCTCGATCGTCCACATCGACGGACCGCAGGGCGTGCGGGGCCGAAACTCCGACAACACGCGGCTGCGGGAGGTGCTCGGTTGGGAGCCGAGCATCAAGCTCGAGGACGGGTTGGCCGAAACCTATCGATGGATCGAGAAGCAGGTGGCCGGGCGCTAGCCGGGCTCCGCCGCTCCTCGCCTCGACGACCATGATCCCTCGCTTCGACGTCCTCGGCGTGCACGTGAACGCCATCGACATCCCCACTGCCACCGACGAGATCGGCCGCTGGATCGACCGACGCGAGCCGCATTACGTGTGCGTGACCGGAGTGCACGGCGTCATGGAGTCGCAGTCCGACGCCGAGCTCCTGGCCATCCACAACCGCTCGGGCCTCACCACGCCGGACGGGATGCCGATGGTGTGGGCCGGCAAGTGGGCCGGCCTCGCCGTCGAGCGCGTGTACGGCCCGGACCTGATGCTCGCCCTGTGCGAGCGGGCGGTCGAGTCGGGCTGGACGTCGTACTTCTACGGTGGCGCCGAGGGCGTGGCCGACCGGCTCGCGCACGAGCTCACCGCCCGGTTCCCGGGCCTACGCGTCGCCGGCACCTACTCGCCGCCCTTCCGCCCGCTGAGCCCGACCGAGGACATCGAGGTCGTGGAGCGGATCAACGCGGCGGCACCCGACCTCGTCTACGTGGGGCTCAGCACGCCGAAGCAGGAACGCTGGATGGCCGCGCACGTCGGGCTGCTGCACGCTCCCGCGCTGCTCGGTGTCGGTGCTGCGTTCGACATCCACGCGGGGACGCTGCGGCAGGCCCCGCGCTGGATGCAGCGGTCGGGCACGGAGTGGCTCTTCCGTTTGGCCGTCGAGCCCCGACGGCTGTGGCGGCGTTACCTCAGCAACAATCCCAGATTCGCGGTGCGTCTGATGACGCACCCCCCGCGCCCGATGACGACGGCACGGATCGACCAGGAAGTCCAGGTGCACGCATGACCGATACCTCGCCGTTCGAACCGTCGCTCGTCGGCGCCATCTGGCGCGACCGCCGGCTGGTTGTCCTGGTGCTGCTCGTTTCGTTCGGCCTCGCCATCGCCTACGCGGTCACCCGGCCCGTGCGGTACACCGCCGCCGCCTCGGTGCTGGTCGAGGACCCGCGCGACCAGGCCGGCGGCGATCCGCCCGAGCGCTATGTCGCGGACCAGGCCGCGGTGCTCCGCTCGTCGAACGTGGCGCGAGAGGCGGTACGGATCGATCGGGCGCGCAAGACCCCGGTCGGGCTGCCCACGGCCTTCTACCTCAAGCACGTGACGATGACCCTGTCGGCGCGCGACAGCAACCTCATCCGCGTGAGCCTCTCGACCTCGACGGCCACGACCGCCAAGCTGGGCGTCGACAACGTCGTGCAGGCGTACAAGAGCGTCCTGCGCACCAACGCGATCACGAAGTTCGAAGGGACGCTCGGCCAGATCGACGCCGAGCTGGCGAGGATCGACGGCGAGCTCACCGCCCTCACCGCGCAGCTCAAGGCGATCCCCGCCCCGACGGGCCCGCTCCTCGACGGCCTCGACGTGCAACAGCGTCAGCTGCTCGACCGCCAGGACGCGCTGCGAGTCGAGCATGCATCGATCGACACTCAAGTCGACCAGGCCACGCGGACGGTCTCGCTCTACGACCCGCCCCAGAAGGCGACCAAGGCCGGCCTGATGAGCTCGGCCCGCACCCTCGTCCTCGCGCTCGTGCTCGGCGGGATCATCGCGGGCCTGGCCGCGTACGTCCGAGCGACCCGCAAGCCGACGTTCTTCCGCGCCAACGAGCCGGAGCTGGTGCTCGGCGCTCCGTTGCTGGCCGACGTGCCCGCGTTCGCGTCGCATTCGTCGACGGGTGTGCTGCCCGTCGTCGACCGGCCCGTGTCGCCCGCCGCGCACGCGTACCGGTATGCGGCGGCGTCGATCGACATCCAGCGCGTGTCGTCCGGCATACGGCGCCTCACCGTGACCTCGGCGAGTGAGGACGGCGGCCGCAGCACCGCCACCGCCAACATCGCGCTCGCACTGGCCGCGAGCGGGGTGCACACCCTCGTGATGGACGGCGACCTCGAGTCGCAGGGTCTCAGTCGCCTTCTGCGGAGCGACTTCGCGGACCACCCCGGGTGGCTCGACCTCGTCGCCGGGCGATCAGGTCTCAGCGATGTCATCGTGCAGGTTCCGGCGGCCAACGCCGAGGGCCTCCCGCTCGACCTCCTCACCGCGGGCAAGACGCGCACGTCGGCGGCCGAGTTCTTCGGTGCCGACAACTCGCGTCGGCTGCTCGAGGTGCTACTGGCCGAGCTCGCGGACCGCTACGAAGTCGTCATCGTCGACGCGCCTCCCCTCCTGCAGGTCACCCACGCCGCCACCCTCGCCGGCGGAGCGGACAGCGTGCTCGTCGTCGTGAGCCACGGTGGCGCTCTGGCCGACCAGGAGGAGATCGGCCGGCGGCTGCGGCTGATCGGCCGCGCGCCCATCGGCTACCTCTACATCCACCCCGCGAGCAAGCGGCGCGTGGCGGGCGGCGTCCGTCGCAAGCCCGCGGTCCCGGCCGCGATCGCCGACGCGCCTGCGGGGCTCGCCGTGGCCGCCGCGCGTCGAGGCGTGCGACCGGCAATCGTTGCCGCGGGGGCGTCGTGGACGTGCTCGTGCGGCCGCGACAACCCACCCGCGTTCGCCAACTGCCCGCGCTGTGGACGTCCTCAGTCGGACTCTCTCGCCCGTCAGCACACGGCGGGCGGCTGAGTCGAGCCACTCACCGGTGCGCGTCGGCGAGCACGTGGGCTGAGCCGGCAGGTCGCGGCTACAAGAACCCGGCGCGTGGTGGTGGCCAGGCGCGCGTCGTGGCCTCGCCCACCACCCGGCTGCGGTCGACGGGCCCGAACGACCGACTGTCGCTCGAGTTGGGCCGGTTGTCGCCCATGAGGAACAGCTGGTCCTTGTCGAGATGCACCGGAGGGAAGTCGCTGGTGACCACGCCCGGCCTGAGGTAGGGCTCGTTCAGGGGCTCGCCGTCGATGAACACCCTGCCCTCGCGGCCCTCCACCGTCTCGCCGGGACGGCCGACCACCCGCTTGATGAAGGTGTCGTCTCCCGGCTGGCGGACACCGATCGCGGCCAGGATCCCGTGCAGCACCCGCAGCGGGAGCGCGGCGTGGTCCTCGGGGGCGGGAAGGGGCGGATGGAACACGACCACGTCGCCCCGCTTCGGGGACTGCAGGCGATAGGCGAGCTTGGACACGATCACACGGTCGCCCACCTCCAGCTTCGGCTCCATCGAGGCGGAGGGGATGTAGAAGGCCTGGGCGACGTAGCTCTTGAGGAAGAAGGCGGCGAGCATCGGCACCGCGACCAGGAGCATGATCTCGCCCGCGACGCGGCGGGCGCGGGTGCGTCCCGCGTCCTTCGGCTCGGGTCGCGTCTCGGGGGGCGCCTCGGGTCGCGTCTCGGGGGGCGCGCCCGGCTCGGGGAGGGCGATGGCGGCAACGTCGCGGGCGCGTTCGGCGAACCACCGGGTGGCCTCGGCGCGCACCAGCCTCGAGTCCGCTTCGGCCTGACGCACGAGCTCGCGAACCTCGCGCTGGGCGTCGTCGAGCAGGCGGGCCCGCTCTGCGGTGGCCGCGGCCACCAGGCGCTCGACCTCCTCGCGTCCCTGCGCGAGGGTCTCCGCCAGCAGCCGCGCTGCCTCCGCGCGGCCTTCGGCGAGGGCGGCCGCGGTGAGACGCTCGGCTTCGGCGCGTGCCTCGATGAGCATGCGCGCCACTTCGTTCTGGGCCTGGACCCTGTGCTCCTCCGCGCTCGCCGCGGCCTCCGCGAGCAGCCGCTCGGCCTGGTTCACGGAAACCTCGAGCACCGCCGCTTGCTTCTGCTCGAGCTCGGCGCGGAACGCTTCCTCGCGGGCCCGGCGCTCGGCCGCTGCCTCCGCCTCGCGGCGACGGGCCTCGCGCTCGGCCTCGGCGGCAGCGGCGGCGACCGCGCGGTCGCGTACCTCGCGTGCGTGGGCGGCTGCCTCCTCGCGGAGCTCACGCGCCCGGGTCTCGGCTGCGGCGACCGCCGCGAGGTGCGCCTCTTCCGTCTCGGCCTGCCGGCGCTCGGCCTCGGCGTCGGCCTCGGCCAGCACCTCGTCGCGGATGCGGCGGGCGTCGCCGATGATCGCGTCGCGCGCCTGTTCGGCCTCGGCGATGAGGCGGCTCGCCTGGGTCTCGACCTCCGCCAGCGTGTCGTCCCGCAAGCGCTGCGAGACGACGCGCGCGTCACGCATGACGCGGGCGGCGTCGGCCAGCAGCCGGTCGCAGTCGGCCAGCGCGTCGTCGCGGCGGCGGGGTTCTTCCCCGCCGTTCACGCCCACCTGGTCGTTCTCGGCGTCGGCAGTTTCCCGCTTGACTGCGTCGTCATCGGGTGGCGCGACCACACCTAGAGGATGACGCGTGGCGGAGGGGTGTGGGGGAATCCCTGTCATCCCGTTGGGCTTCTCGCTCCGGCGAGCGGTCGCTCAGCGCCGGCCCCGGTGCTCTCCCATCCGCTTCAGGATGAGCTGGCGCCTGCGCTGCAGGTCTCTGGCGGTGATGCTCTCCACCTCGCTCGTCAGGCCCATCGACGCCCGCACGCCGTCGAGGTCGACGCGAAGGGCACGCGGGTCGAGGCCCACGTCGCGGGTGATCTGCTCGCCGTGGACGCGGGCGAAGTAGGTGGCGATGTAGGTCACCTCGCCCAGCAGGTCGACGTCGGGGGCCAGGAGGGTGATCGCCGAGGAGAGGAACAGCAGGTCCTTCACGAAGAGCATGAGCTCCTTCGGAAGGTGGGCACCGTACCCGAGCAGCGACTTGGTCAGCTCACGCATCTCCTGCACCAGCTCGTCGGCCGACATCGTCGTCGGGTCCTTGGCCGGCCGGTCGAGGCCGAGGTCGTGCACGACCGCGTCGAGGTCGGTGCCCTCGGGCAGCGCGCCGAGGTCGACGAGCGCACCGAGCTGCATCCGCACGTCGTTGATGGTGCCGCCCATGAGGAGGCGGAGGAACGCCAGCCGGCGGCGCTCGTCGAGCCGGCCGGTGATGCCGTAGTCGAGCAGGGCGACCCGTCCGTCGGCCATCACGAAGAGGTTCCCGCCGTGCAGGTCGCCGTGGAAGACGCCGAACAACACCGCCCCCTCCAGCACGGCCACGAGCCCGGCACGCACGACCGCCGAGGTGTCGATGCCCGCCGCATGCATGCCGGCGACGTCGTCGAACGCGAAGCCGTCGAGTCGCTCCATCACCAGCACGCGCCTCGTCACGAGTGTGGGATGAGGCCGGGGGACGACGAGTGAGCGTTGGTCGGTGGCCGCGAGCACGCGCGCGATGTCGAGCATGTTCTCTGCTTCGAGCCGGAAGTCGAGCTCCTCGACGATGGTCTCGGCGAACAGCTCGACGAGCGCCGGCGGGTTGGCGAGTGCGCTGACGGGGATGCGCCCGACGAGTAGCGGCGCGAGCCACGCCATGGCTGCCAGGTCGCGCCGGACGAGACGCTCGACCGACGGCCGCTGCACCTTGACGACCACGTGCTCGCCGGTCAGGAGCGTGGCGGCGTGTACCTGCGCGATCGACGCGGCCGCGAGCGGCCTTTCGTCGACGTTCGCGAACACCGCATGCAACGGCCGGCCCAGCTCCGATTCGATGATGTCGCGGACGTCGACCCATCGCTCCGGCGGCACCTTGTCGCGCAGCAGCCGGAACTCGTTCACCAACTCCTCGGGGAAGATGCCGTCGCCCGACGAGACGATCTGGCCCAGCTTCACGTAGGTCGGGCCGAGGCGCTCGAACGCCCGCCGCAGCCGGCGGGACAGGCCCGCGCGCGACGTGGGCCCGCCGGTGCCCCGTTCGATGCGGGCCCACGCTGCGAGCGCGAGGCCCACCCGTCCGGCGACGGCGACCACCCGTCCGCCCGGTGGCACCCGACGGGCGCGCAGGAGGCGCGGCACCTCGGAATGGGTGGCGGCCCGGATGCGCTCGATGTTGTGCCTCCACGCCATCGCGGGCGGGTCGACGACCCACGGCCCGCCCTCGCGGAAGGCGCCCAGTCGGAGATCGGAGGTCGCGTCGTAGCTGATGTGATCGTTGCTCATGCGTTGGTCGCGACCGTACCGAGGGTCTCGGCCAAGTGAGGAACCGGCCTTGTAGCGTCGCTCGCCGATGCGCCCGAAGCGACTCTCGGTCTCTCAGGCCCGCCGGGTAGCCCTCGGCGCCCAGGGCTTCGCGGCCGCAGCGCCCGCGGGTCGCGTCGACCGCCGGCATCTGCAGCGCCTGATGGGGCGGCTCCGCGTGTTACAGATCGACTCGATCAACGTCGTCGTTCGTTCGCACTACCTGCCCGTGTTCTCCCGGCTCGGCGCCTACGAACGCGACCTGATCGACCGCGAGGCATATCGCCGACGGACGCTCTTCGAGTACTGGGCGCACGAGGCCTCGCTGGTGCCGGTGGCCCTCCACCCGCTGCTGCGGTGGCGCATGGCACGGGGTGAGGCGTGGGGCCGGATGGCCCGCATGGCCGACGAGAAGCCGGGCTACGTGCAGGCGGTGCTCGACGAGGTGACCGACCGGGGCCCGATCGCGGCGTCCGAGCTCAGCGAGCCGGGTGTGAGGCGGGGGCCCTGGTGGGGCTGGGGCGACGGCAAGGCCACGATGGAGTGGCTGTTCTGGACCGGCCAGGTCGCGGTGGCCGAGCGTCGCAACTTCGAGCGGCGCTACGACCTGCCCGAGCGGGTGCTCCCCCCTGAGGTGCTGGCCCTGCCCACGCCGCCCGTCGAGGAGGCCCACCGCCGCCTCCTGGCCCAGGCCGCGGCCGCGATCGGGGTGGGCACGGCCGCCGACCTGGCCGACTACTTCCGCATCCGGGTTCCCGAAGCCCGGCCCCGACTGGCCGAGCTGGTCGAGGCCGGGGAGCTGGTGCCGGCCGAGGTCGAGGGGTGGGAGCGGCCCGCCTACCTGCACGTCCACGCTCGCCTGCCGCGTCGGATCGACGGGTGCGCCTTGCTCTCACCGTTCGACTCGCTCGTGTTCGAGCGGTCACGCACCGAGCGCCTTTTCGGCTTCCGCTTGCGGCTGGAGGTGTACGTCCCATCCGCCCAACGGGTGCACGGCTATTACGTCCTGCCGTTGCTCCTGGGCGAGCGCCTCATGGGCCGGGTCGACGTCAAGGCCGATCGGCGCCGCCGGGTGCTGCTCGTGCCCGGGGCGTTCGCGGAGCCGGACGCCGACAGCAGGGAGCTGGTCGGGCCGCTCGTGGGTGAGCTGGTCCGCCTGGCGGGATGGCTGGGGCTGGACGACATCGAGGTCGGCGAACGGGGCGACCTGGCCGGTGGGCTACGGGAATGCCTGGGCGGGGGCGGCCGTTGTTTATGAGCCAAGCTCTCCGCCTCTTTGGAAGTGATGCAACATGCAGGAACAGAAGCTGATGTGGCGCCAACAGGCAGCCTGTCGCGACTCTGACACCAACATCTTCTTTCCCGACTCCGACGCCCAGGCCGGTCCCGCGCTCGCGATCTGCGCCGAGTGCCCCGTACGCGACGCATGTCTCGAGTTCGCCCTGACCACCAACCAGCCCGACGGCATCTGGGGCGGCGCCACCGAGACGCAACGTCGCCGCCTGCGCCGCCGCCGCCGGCAGGCTGCCTGACCGAGCCCGGCTCGCGCCGGTCGAGCGTTTGCCGGGGTCAGGCCTGCAAGGGAAGCAGCTCGCCGGCCATCTCCGCGAGCTCGTCGGACCACGACGACGGCTCCTCGGCGGGCACGAGCACGAACTTCGAGAAGCCGCCCGCGATGAAGCGCTCGATGGTGGCGCGCACCGCGGGCAGGTTCGCGGGAATCAGCTCAGCCGGGTCGACGCCGGGCCGGCGTGCCGCAACGGCGCGCGCCAGGCGCTCGGGGAGCTCCCGCCGGGTGTAGATGACGAGGGCCCCGAAGTGCTCGGGGTCGATGGCGCGGCCCGCATCGGCTGCCGCCTTCTCGACCACGACGCGACCGGCGATCGCGTCGGCGGGGGTGCAGAAGCTCGGCAGCCAACCGTCGCCTTGGCGCCCGACGCGGCGCAACTCGCTGGGCGCGATGCCGCCGAGCCACACGTCGGGCGGCGACTGCGCGGGTCGGGGTCGCACGGTGAGGTTGCGGTAGGTGAAGCGCGGTCCGTGGTGATCGACGGAGTCCTCGGTCCACAGCCTGCGGATCAGCGGCAGGGCCTCGTCGAACCACGCCGCCCGTTCCTCGCGCGCCACCCCGAATGCCTGCTGCTCGTTCGGGTCGACCACGCCGAGCCCGAACGCGGGGAGCAGGCGACCAGCGGACAACCGGTCGAGGCTCGCCAGCGCCTTCGCTACCAGCACCGGGTTGCGTCCGGGCAGCACCATCACGCTCGTGCCGAGCTTGAGCCGGGTGGTGCGGCCCGCCGCGAACGCCAGCCCGACGACGGGGTCGAACGCGGTGCCCGTGATCCGCTCGGAGAGCCAGAGCGAGTCGAACCTCAGTCGCTCGAGCTCGTCGACGAATCCGGCGAACCGCTCCTGGTCGACAACGGTCTGTGTGCCGAGGCCGTACCCGATGCGAACCTTCACACGTCTCCTCTCCCCACGACCCTCTTTCTTGTCGTAGCCGGCCGTCCTGAGGACGGCTGAGTACGACGAGAAGCGAGCTCGTGCGTCAGTACCGGAAGCCCTCGCGCGGCATGCCGTCGATCATCCCCAGCGAGAAGTAGTGCTCCCAGCCCAGCAGGTGGCGCAGGAACGGCGTCGCCCGCTCGAGCACCTCGGGTCGCAGCGAGACGAAGAAGTTCTCCTGCTGCCGCATGAACGGGCGGCAGTAGTAGGCGAGGATGCCGTGCCGGCGCTCGGATGCGGTGACGTTGGCGCCCGTCTGGTGCCACAGCCTTCCCTCGAACACCATCACCGTGCCGGCGGGCGCGCACACGGGGACCGTCTCGCTGACCGGGTCGTCGGTGCCGTAGTCGGGGCCGCGGCCCCGCCGATGGCTGCCGGGCACGATCCGCGTGGCGCCGTTGTCCGCGGTGAAGTCGTCGAGCATCCACATGGCGTTGGCCACGAGGGGATACGGCGGCCACGGGTTGGGCACGAAGCTCTGGTCCGCGTGCAGGAACATCGGCGTGCCCCCCGGTCCCGCGATGTTGGCGTCGATGTTCGAGAGCAGGAAGTCGGAGTCGAGCAGGTGCGCCATGAACCGGCACACGAGCGGGTCCTGCGCGAGCTCCTCGAACACCTCGCCCTTGTTGAGCAGGTTCCACACCCGCTGGTTCGATCCTGCGTCGTAGACGTAGTCGGTGCCGTCGGCGATCTCGGCCTCGGCCTGCTCGGCCAGGCGCGTCTTGATCGCAGTGAGCCGCGCCTCGTCGAGCGCACCCTCGACGAGGCAGTAACCGTGCTCGGCCAGGTCGGCCTGAGCCCGTTGGAAATCTGTGGTGAGGGTGGCGGTCACCGGGGAGACAGGGGGGAGTGCGCCGCGTGCAGCGTCTTGATTACCGACGCGGCGATGCCAGCGCCGTCGAGGCCCAACTCGGCGAGGATCTGGGCCGGCTTGGCCTGCGGGATGTAGCGGTCGGGCGTGCCCAGCACGAGCACCGGAGGCGATTGGCGGCTCTCGTCGAGGTCGGCGATTGCGTCGGCCATGGCCGCCCCGGCTCCGCCGTCGCGCACGCCGTCCTCCGCGGTCACGACGAGCGGGTGACGGGCCGCGTCGCAGATCATGTCGGGGTCGAGCGGCTTGACGACGCGCACGTCCCAGACCGTCGCGCTCACCCCCTGCTCGTCGAGCAGGAGCGCGGCGTCCTCGGCCGCCTCGAGCAACTTCCCGACCGCGAGGATGCAAACGTCGTCGCCCTGACGGACGCGGCGAGCGGTCAGCCCGGAGCCGACCTGCTCGAGCGGGACGCGCCGCGCTGCGCCGTTCGGGAAACGAATGGCGGACGGGCCGCTCGTGATCGCCAGCGCCTCACCCAACATCACCTGGAGCTCCTGGGCCGACGACGGGGCGAAGATCGTCATGCCCGGCACCCGGAGGAGCAACGCCATGTCGAGCACGCCGTGGTGGGAGGGCCCGTTGTCTCCGGTGATGCCCGCCCGGTCGAGGCAGAACACGACGGGTTGGTGATGGAGGCCGACGTCGAGGTTGGCCTGGTCGAACGCACGGGTGAGGAATGTCGAGTAGATGGCCACCACCGGGCGCAGGCCACCCATGGCCATTCCCGCGGCCGCGGTGACCGCGTGCTGCTCGGCGATGCCCACGTCGAAGAACCGGTCGGGGAAGCGCGCCTGGAAGGGGATGAGCCCGGTCGGGCTCGGCATGGCCGCGGTGATGGCGACCACGCGTTTGTCGCGCTCGGCTGCGGCGATGATCGCCTCGGAGAACGCTTCGGTGTAGCCCGTCGGGGCCCAGGGCGGTGGGCCGGTGACGGGGTCGAAGATGGGCGCGTCGTGCAGGCACTTGTCCTCGTCGTCCTCCGCGAACGCGTAGCCCTTTCCCTTCTGGGTGATGACGTGCACGATGATCGGACCGTTGTGGTCCTTCACCGAGCGCAGGACGTGCTCCATCTCATCCACGTCGTGCCCGTCGACGGGGCCGACGTAGCGCACGCCGAGCGCCTCGAAGAAGTTCTGCGGCTCGAGGAACTCACGGAACGCGGCGCGCAGGCCCTGCACGCCCAATTGCAGGTGCTCACCGATGACGGGCACCTCGCCGAGGACGTGTTCGATGCGATCGCGGTTGCGCACGTACGACGGCTTGAGGCGAAGGTTGGTGAGGCCGTGGCTCAGGCGCGAGATCGTCGGCGCGTACGAGCGGCCGTTGTCGTTCAGCACGATCACCACGCGGCGTCCGCTGTGTCCCAGGTTGTTGATGCCTTCGTAGGCCATGCCGCCGGTCATCGATCCGTCGCCGATGACCGCGACGACCCGCCGCTCGGCTTCGGCCCCGCTCAGGTGCAGCGCGGTGGCAACACCGTGCGCGTAGCTGAGGATGGTTGACGCGTGACTGTTCTCGACCCAATCGTGCTCGGATTCTTCGCGCGACGGGTAGCCCGAGAGCCCGCCGGCCTGGCGCAGGGTGTCGAACCGGTCGCGTCGTCCGGTGAGGATCTTGTGCACGTACGCCTGATGGCCCGTGTCCCAGAGGAGGATGTCGCGGGGCGAGTCGAAGACCCGGTGGAGCGCGAGCGTGAGCTCGACCACGCCGAGGTTGGAGCCGAGGTGACCACCGGTGACGGATGTCGCCTGCACGATGAAGCTGCGGATCTCGGTGGCGAGCGTGCTCAGCTCGTCGTGGTCGAGACCTCGGAGGTCGGCGGGCCTGTGGATCGTCTCTAGCAGCATCTCGTCGGCGTCCCCCCTCTTACGAAACGGTAGCCCGACCCTGACCGATAGGTTCAACGCCCGGCTCATGTCTCGCTTCCAGTATCTACTGCTGATGGCTGCCTGCCTCGTCGTCACGTTCTGTTGCCGACCGTCGCCCTGTTCTTCGTGTGGGATGCCATCGCGGTGGCCCGGGACATCTGGCAGTACAACCCACGGTACGTCACGGGATGGGACTTCCTGTACTCGGTGGCAGTCGACGAGGTGGTTCTCTTCGTCGTGGTGCCCGTGTGCGCGCTGCGCACCTTCGAAAGCGCTCGAGGGGTGACGGGCCGGTAGGTTGACGACGTGGCGCGCCTCCCGGTCGAACCGCCCCGACCCGAGGGCCCGCGGGTCGTGGGTCAGCGCACCGTGGCCGGGTGGCGGCGCAACCTGGCCCAGCGGGTCGCCGACCTGCTCCAGCGCGACCCCGACCGTCTCGCCCATGCGGTCGAGGTGGGCCTGATCCGGCGGGAGTGGCTCGAGCGCCCCGGTGACGGCCCCCTCTCGACCGCGACCCCCGTCGAGGTGGTCGAGCGCTACCTCCAGGGATCGGTCGAGAAGCGCCCGTCGCTGCTCGCGTCACTGGGCCTCACCGCGATCCAGGTTCTCTCGTCCGGGGCGGAGGACGATGCCGGTGAAGGTTCCAGCGAGCGACTCGCGGTCGCGTTCACCGACCTCGAGAACTTCACCGCGTTCACCTCGCGCGAGGGCGACGAGGCGGCCAGCCGTCTCCTCGCCGATCACCATCGGGCGGTCGGACCACTGGTGCGCGGTCGGGGCGGGAGGGTCGCCAAACGCCTGGGCGACGGCCTGCTTCTCACGTTCCCGGAGCCCGAAGCCGCGGTGCTCGCGTGCCTCGAGCTCGTGGGTTCGAACCCCAAGCCGCTCCGCCTGCGCGCGGGGGTGCACATGGGTGAGCTGGTCGTGACCCGCGACGACGTCATCGGCCATGTCGTCAACGTCGCGGCCCGCGTCACCGAGTCCGCGCGCGGCGGCGAGGTGCTCGTGACCGCCGAGGTGCGCGTCGCGGTGGCCGAGCTCACGTCTCTGCGCTTCGGGCGCTACCGCCGGAAGAGCTACAAGGGCGTGGGCGAGCCCGTGCGCATCAGCCCCGTCATGTGGGCGGCCGACGCACGGTGACCGGCGCGTTCGACCTCACCGACCACGTGGCGCTGATAACCGGCGGCAACAGCGGCATCGGCCTCGGCTACGCCGAGGGCCTGGCGGCGGCGGGCGCGTCGATCGCCATCTGGGGCACCAACGAGGAGAAGAACCTCGCCGCCACGGAGCAACTGCGCAGTCACGGCCGGCCGGTCGTCGGCCTGCGGTGCGACGTGGGCGACGAGGCCCAGGTCGACGATGCGTTCGCGCGCACGGTGGAAGCGCTCGGCCGCGTCGACTCCTGCTTCGCCAACGCGGGAACGAACCGCGCCAGTCCCTTCGTCGACATGACCCTAGACGATTGGCGTGCCGTGCTGCGCGTGAACCTCGACGGCGCGTTCCTCACGTTCCGTGCCGCGGCGCGGCACATGATCGAGCGCGGTGGCGGGGGGAGCCTCGTGGCGACCGGGTCACTCTCGTCGATCGTCGGGCAGCCCCGCGGCGAGCACTACGCGGCGAGCAAGGGCGCGGTGGTCACGCTCGTGAAGTCACTCTCGGTCGAGCTCGCCCGCCACGGCATCCGCGCCAACGCGGTGCTGCCCGGCTGGGTCGACACGGCGCTCGCCGCGCCCGTGCTGCACTGGGACCGTTTCATCGAGCGCGTGCTACCGCGCGTGCCCATGCGCCGATGGGGTTGCCCCGACGACTTCGGCGCCGTCGCCGTCTATCTCGCCAGTCCCGCGTCCGCGTACCACACGGGCGACACGCTCGTCATCGACGGCGGCTACTCGTTGTTCTGACGCTCGCGTCGCCGCGCGGTCAGGTGTCGACGGGCCGAAGCACGGGCCGACGGCGGGCCTGCGCGTTGGTGATGACGACGCCCATGCCGTAGCCGATGGAGAGCGCGACGGCGCCGCCCACCGCGTCGAGCCAGTAGTGGTTGGCGGTGACGACGATCGAGAACGTGGTGGCGAGCGGATAGAACGCGATGAGCACCTTCATCCAGGTGCGGGGCACCGTGGAGATGAAGACGAGGGCGCACCATGCGGACCAGCCGAAGTGCAGGCTCGGCATCGCTGCGTACTGGTTGGAGATCTTGTGCATCGCGCCTGAATCGAACGACCAGAGGCTGCCGTAGACGTGGAGCGTGTCGACGAAGCGGAACGACCCGGGCAGCAGGCGAGGAGGCAGGAGCGGATAGAGCGCGAAGCCGACCAGCGCCACCGCGGTCGTGCATGCCAGTGCGTTGCGCCACCTCTGGTAGCGCTCAGGGAACCGGCGGAAGAGCCAGAGCAGCGCGCCGATGGTGACGAAGAAGTGGAAGGTGCCGTAGAAGAGGTTCCAGAACTCGATGAAGCCGTGGTAGTCGAGGAACGCCTTCTGCACCGAACGCTCGTTGAAGATGTGCAGCCAGCGCTCGACATCGATGACCGAGCGGGCGTGGCTGAGCGCGTGGGCCTTTGAAACCGACGCTGATCCCTGCAGGTTCCGCACGACCGAGTAGACGATGTAGAACGCGATGATGTAGAGGACCTCGCGCCACCAGCGCAGGCCGAGCGCTCGTCGCATGGCGGTCGGATCGCCGCGCGGCTCGCCCTCGAGCGTCGCGCTCGCGGATGTCGAGCCCGAAGGGGCAGAGCGGGAAGCTGCGGGCCAGCTCACGAGGGAGCCGGAACCGACCTGGCCCGCGCACCGACCGCGAACGCGGGGGCGCCGAGCAGGCTCACGGCCAGGTTCATGGCATAGAAGAGCAGTCCGAGGGCGATGGCCTGGGCCTGGGTGACGTCGAACGGGTGCAGGAAGAGCACCAGTGCACCTTCGCGCACCCCGAGCCCACTGAACGTGACGGGCAGCACCTGGGCGATGGCCACGACCGGGAAGAACGCGAGCAGGACGGTGAGTCCGATGTCGATGCCGAGCGCCTCGGCTGCCGTCCAGGCGGCGAGGACGACGGTGAACTGGTACACGAAGCCGGCGGCCAGCACGCCGGCCGCGGCTGCGGGATGGTGGCGGAAGCGGTCGACGCCCAGGTGAACCGCGCCGACGAAGCGCAGCCAGCCCGGGTTGTCGGCGTGGCGCCCGAGGAGCCGCGGATGGGCGGCAACGAGCACGATGCCGGCGAGCAGCACCAGCGTGCCCGCCGCGAGAGCGACGGCCACCCGGGTCGCGCTGCCCTTGTGCAGCAGCGCGGGCTGCAGGGCCATCGCGACCAGCGTCATCACGGGCAGGACGATCCAACCGCTCAGGCGCTCGAGCACGACCGACGCGAACGTCGGGGGCGGCTCACCGTTCTCCACGGACAGGCGTGTGACACGCAGCACGTCGCCTCCGATCGTCGAGGGCAGGAAGTTCCCGACGAAGAGACCCGCGAGGTAGTGCCTGAGCAGCGTCGGCAGCCGGGCGGGGATCTCGAGCGCGGCGAGCACCCGTTGCCAGCGCAGCGTCGAGAGGACGACCGAGGCGCCGGTGACGAGGAGGCCCGCGATCACCCACGTGAGCGTCGACGCCTGATGACGGGGCAGCAGCGAGGAGATGTCGAGACGCGTCAGGAGGTACGCCAGCATGGCCACGCTGACCGTAAGCCGAAGGGCGAGGAGGGTCGTCCGTCGGCGACCCCGTGCGAGACGTCCGGCGATCCATCCAGCCTAGGCCCGACCCGAACGGTGCGCGACCCCATACGCTGTGCCGATGGCGACGAATGCGAGAGAGGTCCGGCTCGGCGACGTGCGGTTGACGATCGCGGAGGCGGGCGTCGGCGGTCGGCCGATCCTGCTGGTGCACGGCTTCACGGGGGCCAAGGAGGACTTCACCGACTTCCTCGAGCCCTTGGCCGAGCGCGGATGGCATGCAGTCGCCCCCGACCTGCGCGGCCACGGGGTGAGCGATCATCCCGGCGACGAGGCGAGCTACTCGCTCGAGATCATCGCGGCCGACCTGCTGGCACTCGCGGATGCGCTCGGGTGGGAGAGCTTCGTCCTGCTGGGCCACTCGATGGGCGGGATGGTCGCCCAGCAATTGCTGCTCGCCCGGCCCGAGCGGGTGGACGCGCTCGCGCTGATGGACACGACCCACGGCCCGATCGACTGGGTCGAGCCGGACACGCGCGAGCTCGCCGCTGCGATCGTCCGCGAGCAGGGCATCCCGGCGTTGATGGAGGCGCTGAAGCTCCTGCGCGACGAGGACCCGCTCATGACACCGGCCTTCCTGCGACTGCTCCACGAGAAGCCCGGCTACAGCGAGTTCTGCGACGCCAAGCTGCTCGCGTCCTCTCCGGCCATGTGGCTGTCGATGTCGGAGTCCCTGCTCAGCCAACCCGACCGCCTCGACCGGCTGGCCGACGTCGACCTGCCGACGCTGCTGATCGTCGGCGAGCAGGACACACCGTTCGTCGCCCATGCGGAGCGCATGGCGAAGACGATCCCCGGCGCCCGGCTGGCGATCATTCCCGAGGCCGGGCACTCGCCGCAGTTCGAGAACACCGACGCATGGTGGGCGGTGCTGAGCTCGTTCCTCGAGGACGTGGTGTGACGC
>Ga0066709_100000472_pt1 | contig 21709 bp, 21 predicted proteins | sample GraSoiAngelo_158_FD_79665 | JGI IMG/M metagenome (GOLD analysis project Ga0066709, IMG submission 79665) | Grasslands soil microbial communities from the Angelo Coastal Reserve, California, USA - 14_1009_16_30cm | ecosystem: Environmental > Terrestrial > Soil > Grasslands | place: USA...
GGCAACTGCGCGGCCATCTTCGACGCGATGCTGCGCGACAAGGACCGCCCCACGATCTTTCTGGGCCTCGCCGGGTCGTTGATCGCGGCCGGAATGCGGCAGGTCTTGACCGACCTGATCGAGCAGAACATGGTCGACGTCGTCGTCTCGACCGGCGCGATCATTTCGCAGGACCTCTACCAGGCTCGAGGCGGCCGCCACTATCACGGCAGCGTCGACGCGGACGACAAGGAGCTGCGCGACCTCTACATCGACCGGCTCTACGACACGTTCATCGACGAAGAGAAGTACTGGAAGACGGATCTCGCGGTCTCGCAGTTCGCCGACTCGCTCGCGGGGAAGACGCTCTCCTCCCGCGCGTTCCTCGCCCTTCTGGCGGAGAAAGCCCGCAAGGACCCGGGCTCGATCCTGGGTGCTTGCGCGCGGCGCGGCGTGCCGCTCTTCGTCCCCGCGTTGAACGACTCGTCCATCGGCATCGGCCTGACCGAGCACTACCACCGGATGAAGAAACTCGGACGGCAGCCGATGACCATTTCCTCGATCCGCGACAACTACGAGCTGACCCAGATCGTCGTGCAGAGCCCGGCCACCGCGGCGCTGTACATCTCCGGAGGCGTGCCGAAGAACTACATCAACGACTCGATCGTGATGTCCTACATCTTCGGGATCGACACCGGCGGCCATCGCTACGCCATCCAGGTGACGACTGACGCTCCACACTGGGGCGGCCTAGGCGGCTCGACCCTGTCGGAGGCGACGTCGTGGGGCAAGGTGTCGAAAAAGGCGTCCCACGAGATGGCGTTCGTCGAGACGTCGGTCGCGCTGCCGCTCCTGTACGGCTACGCGCTCCAGAAGAACGCGGCGCGCGGGCGGAAGAGGCTACGTTTCGAGTGGAAGGACGATGAGCTGAGAAAGGTGAGCCGCGTCTGAAAGATGCGGCTCATCCCGAGGGCCGAGAGGCCCGAGGGATCCATTGAATTCGAGAGATCCCTCGCTGCGCTCGGGATGACAGACCGGGAACTACAGAACTTCCCCTCGCAGCGGGATCTCGATCACCGAGCGCTCCTTGTCGGAGGTGAAGAGCTTGACCATCCCTTCGACGGCGCCCTTCTTGACCCGGTCGCTCGCCTTGACGACGATCGTGTAGGACACGCCGTCCTGCGTCGGCACGACGTCGGTGATGAAGCCGGGGACGGTCACTTCCGCGCGGACCACCTTGACCGGGACGGCCGGCTTGTTGTTGGTCACGATGATGTTGCGCGTGATCGGGTCCTTGCCCGCGGTGAAGTTGCCGAAATTGACGGTCACCGGCGTGACCGAAACGCGCGGCCGCACGATTCCGGAGACCGGAATCTCGACCGTCGGCTGCTGGGTAACGCCGGTCGCGATCCGGATCGGGGCGTTCAGCAGCCCCTCGGGAGCGTCCGGCTGCACATTGACGTGGACCTTGAACTGCTCGCCGGGGCGACCCGGGATCTTGTCCTTGTCACCGGCCGGCAGGATCTCCGCCTTGACGTACGGCTGGGAGGTCTCGGCGATCGTGGGCCGGAAGCCCTTCTCCTCCGAGATGAGAACGACGTCCTGAGCCGCCGAATCCCCCTTGATGACGGAAAAGCGGACGAACGGCTGGGGCACGACGTCCACGAACGGCTTGACCATCGCCTTGATGAAGAGGTTCAACTGGGGCCGTTCGGGGTCGTTGGAAATCACGAGCACCGACTTGGAGATCGGTCCCGAGAAGCTCTTGGTGTCGACGCTCGACTGGATCTTTCCTTCCGCGCCCGGCTTGATGATCTTGTCGAACGACGCGACCGTGCATCCGCAGGAGGGGCGGGCGTCGGAGATCATCAGGTCCGAGCCGCCCGTGTTCTTGACGACGAAGGTGGCCTCCACCATCTGGCCCTTGGCGACCGTGCCGGCGTCCTTCGTCTCGGGTGAGATTTCGATCTTGGGCGCGGCGGCGGACGATTTCGCGGCAGCCGGCTTGGCGGCGGGCGCCTTCTGCGCCCGGGCAGAGGCAACGACGAACAGACCCGCGGCCGCGAGGCAGGCCAACCTTCCGATCTGACGCATTTCCGATCCTCCCCTTTCCGACATGGTGCTTTAGAGTATGCCGAACCCGTCAAACTCGGGTCGACCGGCGGAAATTCCAGAATCCGGCGCTTTGCCGGCGATTCCCGCCTCTTACGAAGGGCCATGGCGGAACCGAAAACCATCCACCTCGTGCCGATCGGAGGCACGGCCATGACGCCGCTCGCCGCGCTCCTCGCCGAGGAGGGCCATCGCGTCTCGGGAAGCGCACTCGACCTGTATCCGCCGATGTCCACGCTGCTCGACTCCCTCCAAATTCCGGTCGCGCGGGGGTTTGCGCCCGAGCACGTGCCCGCCGGCTGCGACTGCGTGGTCGTCGGGAACGCCGCGCTCCGCGACAACGTCGAGGCCGCCGAGGCGCGCCGCCGAGAAATCCCCGTCCTCTCGATGCCACAGGCCATCCGGGAGCACCTGCTGTCGGGGAAGACCTCGGCCGTGGTCACCGGGACCCACGGCAAGACCACGACCTCGGCGCTGACCGCCTGGCTGCTGCTCGACTCCGGGCGCGACCCCGGGTTCCTGATCGGGGGAGAGATGCAGAACCTGGGGCGCGGCTATCGCCGCGGAAACGGTCCCGTCTTCGTCCTGGAGGGGGACGAGTACAACGCGGCGTTCTTCGACCGCGGGCCGAAGTTCCTCCACTACGAGCCACGGCATCTCTTCGTGGGCAACATCGAGTACGACCACGCGGACCTGTTTCCCGACCTCGCCTCCGTGGTCCAGGCGTTTCGCGGGGTCGTCGCGATCGTGCCGCCCGAAGGGACGGTCGTCGCCAACGTGGATGACGAGCGGGTCTGCGGCATTCTGCCGGCCGCCCGCGCCCGCGTCGTTCGAGTGTCGCTGTCCGAGCCGGACGCCGATTTCTCCGCGTCGGACGTCGAATCGGACCCGGAGGGGACGCGTTTCCGGCTCCGCGAGTCGGGGCGCGACGCCGGGGAGCTCGCTTCCCCGCTCGTCGGAACGCACAACCTGAGGAACGCCCTGGGCGCGATCGCGCTCGCGCGCGGACTTGGGCTTTCGGTCGAAGAGATCGCGCGGGCTCTTCCGCGGTTCGCGGGCGTCCGTCGAAGGCTCGAGGTCAAGGGGGAAAAGAACGGAATCGTCGTCGTGGACGATTTCGCGCACCACCCGACCGCCGTCGCCGGAACGATCGCGGCGGCGCGCACCCGCTGGCCGGGACGCAGGATCTGGGCGCTCTTCGAGCCGCGCTCGAACACCGCGGGTCGGAAGCTCTTCGAGGAGGACTACGGGGATGCGTTCTCCGCCGCCGACGCGCTCGTGATCGGCCCGATCTTCCACGCCAAGCGCCTGAAGCCGGAGGAGCGCATCGACCGCCGAGCCGTGCTCGACCGGTTCACGACGAACGGCAAGCCCGCGTACGCGCCCGAGAGCCTCGACGAGATCCCCGGAATCCTGCGCCGCGAGGCGCGCGCCGGAGACGTGCTGCTCCTGATGTCGTCGGGCGCCTTCGGGGGCCTGCCGGAGACATTGCTCGGAGAGCTCTAAGTGAAGGCGCTGTGGCTTTTCGCGGCGCTGCTCGCTCCGGCCGCGGTCGAGAACCCGCGACCGGCGGTCGTACTGGCCGCACGGGGCCTGCGCGTCCTGGTCCTCGAGCGGGACGATCAGGACCCTGATGCATGGACGGCCATCCGGGACCTGGGAGCGAACGTGGTCGCAATCCTGCGGCCGCCGAGCCCGGAGACCAACGAACTGGCCGGCGCCTCGGGGCTCTCTTATCTCGCGTTCCTGACCACGGACGAGATCGCGCTTCTCTCCCGCGACGTCGCGAGAATCGAAGATATCCGGTCGGAGCGCAACCTCGCCGGCTTCTATTTCTGGGACTCCCAGGCGACCGAAGGATTCACGACGCCCGAGTCGCAGCAACAGGCGTACTCGACCTTGAAGCTCCTCTTTCCCGACAAGCTCGTTCTCTATCCAACGAGACTCGATCCGATCGCCTGGAGTCCCGACTATCTCGATCGCTACTTTCGTCCGCAGTTCACCGACCTCGTGACCCCGTACTTCTACCCGGTCGGGACGACGGTCCTGGGGAACGCGCGCGAAGAGGACGCGTGGCCGGACCGCCTCGGCGGACTCCTGTCCGCTCTGGCCGCACGGGTCCCTCCGGGCAAGGGTCTCCTTCCCGTTCTCCAGGGTTTCGAGCAAGAGGGCTATCCGGTGAGCAGCCATTTCCTTGCCGACCAGTTCGCCGTGTATCGAAGCTTCTGGCCGAATCTTTCCAACGCGATCGTTTTCGCCTGGAAGATCGCGGCACCTGGACCGCTCGCCGAGATCGCCGGCCGGCCGGATCTTCAGACAGGCGTCTGCAACTTTTTCCGCTCTCTTTCGCGCGCATCCGGCTGTCGCTCGAAACGCGAGGTCCCGTGGAGAGCCGGAGGCTGATTCAGACCGCGCGGCGGGCTTCTGCGACGACCCCGTTTACCAGCACCCCGATTCTTTCGATCTCGACCTCGACGCGATCGCCGGGAGAGAGCGACCCGACGCCGGCGGGGGTCCCGGTCAGGATCAGGTCGCCGGGGAGGAGCGTCATCATGCGGGAGACGTATGCGAGGAGGAACGCCGGCGAAAAGACCATGCTCGACGTTCGCGACGACTGCCTGACTTCGCCGTTGACGCGCGTCTCGATCGCCAGGTCGGAGGGGTCGAAGCCCGAGACGATCGCCGGCCCGATCGGGCAGAACGTGTCGAAGGACTTCGCCCGCGCGAACTGGCCGTCTTTCTTCTGAAGGTCGCGCGCCGTCACGTCGTTGGCGCAGCAGAATCCGGCGAGCGCCTCGAGCCATCGCTCCTGCGGCCAGCCCTTGATCCGCCGGCCGACGACGAGCGCGAGCTCCCCTTCGTAGTCGACGCGCGCGGACTCGCGAGGCAGCACGATCTCCCCGCCGTCCGTGACGAGAGACGACGGCGCCTTGAGAAATAGAAGCGGCTCCTCGTCCGGGACCGCGTTTCCGAGCTCCGCCGCGTGGTCGCGGTAGTTGCGGCCGACGGCGACGATCTTGGATGGAGGCGGCGGCGCGTCCGGAGAGCCGAAGCGGACGACTCTCAGAGCCTCACTCCTGCCACGCTTCCTCGGTCAGCTGCCCGCGGAAGACCTCCCGCGCGTCCCCCATGAGCCGGATCGCCGTGAAGACGGTCCCCTCCTTCCGCGCGCCCACGACCAGATCCACGCCGCTCTTCGTCCCGCAAGTGACCGGCAGCTCGGCGTGCCCTCGCAGCGCGGCCACGAGGGCCGACCCGACCACGCCGGAGCCGCAGGACAGCGTCTCGGCCTCGACCCCGCGCTCCCACGTCCGCACCTCGATCCGCTGCGGTCCCGCGATCCGGACGAAGTTGACGTTGGCCCCCTCGCGCAGGAGCGGATGGCGGCGCAGCGGCGGCCCCACCGTCTCGATCGGCAGAGTCGCCAGGTCGTCGCGGACGAAGATCACCAGGTGAGGGACCCCGACGTGGATCGGCATTCCCTTCGCCGGCAGCCCCGCCGTCGCGTAGCGGTCCGGTTTCTGTGGATCGAGGAGGATCGGCTGATCCGGCACGAGCACGTCCGGGAGCGCCAGGGTGACGGCCTCGCCGCTGACCCGCGCGCCGATGTTCCCCCAGCCCGTCTCGAGCTCGAGCTCCTGGTCCGCCGCCAGACGGCGCGTCACCGCGTAGCGCGCGGCGCAGCGCGTCCCGTTCGCGCAGAACGACGCGAGGCCGCCGTCGGCGTTGTAGTAGTCGAGGTGGACCCGGCCGTCCTGGCCGCCCGACAGAAACAGCGCGCCGTCGGCGCCGACCGAGAGGCCGCGGCGGCACAGGCGCGCGATGCGGCGGCGCTCCTCGTCCGAGAGCGAGCGACCGTCCGCCTCGAAGAGGAGGAAGTCGTTTCCTCCGCCGGCCATCTTGACGAAGCGCTCGGGCATTGCCACGCGCGAAGTCTAAAACGTCTCCGCGACCGCTTCGGGCGACGCGGGGCTCGAGTTGCCGGCGGAATCGACGGCGACGACGGTGTAGCGGTATCGCTTCGCCGGCTCGACCGCGGTGTCCGTGTAGAACGCGTCGGTGATCGGCTTGTCGGTCAGCCGGACCGCGGGCGCGTCTGCCTCCGCGCGGAAGACGACGTAGCCCGCGAGGTCGGGCGCCGCGACCGGGTCCCACAGCAGCCGCACCAGGCCGGCCTCGGGAAGCGCGTCCAGCCTCGCCGGCGCGGCGGGAGGATAGACGTCGCGGTAATCGACGCCGTCTTCGAGCGCCGGCACGCCCTCGACTTTCGGCTTTCCGGGCAGCGTCGCGCGGATCGTGTAGACCGGCTTCGTGCCGTACGCCGCGCCCGTGTCGACGTACACGGTCCCGTCCAACGGGTCCGCGTTCAGCGGCGACGCGTACTCTTCTTCGGCCAGCGGGCGGCGATACACGCGGTATCCCCCAACCTTGGTTGGCCGGCCGAGCAGGTCGACTTCGGGCGGCACCCACTCGATGCAGATTCGCCCCTCCGCGGGCGTGACGCGAACGATCGTGGGAGCTCCCGGCGGAACGTCCGGAGAAATGGACGCGATGTTGGAGAGCGGGCTCCGTTCTCCGCCGCGCCGCACCGAGACGACCGCGTACGCGAGCGACGCGGGAGGCTTGGCCGCGGAGAGGAGCGGGTAGAGCGGATCCCGGTACACGACCGCCGCGCCCCGGGTGTGCTCCGCGATCGCCGCAACGGCGAGGAGGTCCACCCGCTTCGCCTCGCGAAAGAACGCCGACTCCGCGAGGCGCACGTTGGCCGCCTCCCGGCGCGCCGCCGAGCCGGGCGCCTGGTCTCCGGCCGGCGCGGGGCCGCGCGGCGCCGGCGGACGCGTGGTCACGAGCGCGGGGGACGGGTCGACGACCCGGTAGATCTCGAACGACGCGACGTCGCGAAGCGGGTCCCCGTTCATCAGCCGGTCGGGATACGTGAAGGTCAGGACGGCATCCGAGCCCTCCTGCTCGACCGCGAGATCGCGGATCGCGGCGGGGCCGCGCGGCAGCGGCGGCTGCGGGTCCCCCTTTTTTCCGCACGCCGCGGCGAGCGGAAAGAGCAATGCGACGAGCGCGGCTCGGCCGGGAAGCCGCCTTCTAAAGGACGTAACGGGACAGGTCCTCGTCGCGGACCAGGTCGGCGAGCGCGGCGCGGACGTCCTCCACTCCGATCGAGATGGCGCGGCCCGCGTTTTCCGGTCCCGCGAACGAGATGTCTTCGAGGAGCCGCTCGAGGATCGTGTGCAGGCGCCGGGCCCCGATGTTCTCGAGCGCGCGGTTGACGCGCTCGGCGTCGCGCGCGATCTCGCGGACCGCGTCGTCCGAGAAAGTCAGGTCGACCTCCTCCGCGGAGAGGAGCGCCCGATACTGCTTCAGGAGAGCGTTCTCCGGCTCGGTCAGGATTCGGACGAAATCCCCTTCGGTGAGCGAGTCGAGCTCCACGCGGATCGGGAAACGACCCTGGAGCTCCGGGATCAAGTCGGACGGCTTGGAGACGTGGAAAGCGCCCGCCGCGATGAAGAGGATGTGGTCCGTCTTGACGAAACCGTACTTGGTGTTGACGACCGTGCCCTCGACGATGGGGAGCAGGTCGCGCTGGACGCCTTCTCGCGACACGTCGGGGCCGCTCCTGCCGGACTCGCGGCCGGCCACCTTGTCGATCTCGTCCAAGAACACGATGCCGTTCGACTGCGCGCGGTCGACCGCCTCGCGCGCGACCTGACCGGCGTCGACCAGGCGACCCTCCTCCTCCGCCTGGAGGATCTCGCGCGCGTCCTTGACCGTCGTCTTGCGCCGCTTCTTCTTGCCGCCGAAGAGGCCCGGCAGCATCTCCTTGACGTTGATGTCCATCTCCTCGACGCCCTTGTCGGTGACGATCTCGAAGGACGGAAACGTCTTGTCCATCACCTCGACCTCGACCAGGCGCTCTTCGAGCCGCCCTTCGCGAAGAAGCTGTCGCAGCCGGTTGCGCGCCTCCTCGATGTCGGAGTCGGAGAACGACGGCATCAGGAGCTCCACCAGCCGCTGCTCCGTGCGCGCTTTCGCGCGGTCGCGGATCTCCGCGGTCCTCTCGTCGCGCACCATCTGGACGGCGACCTCGGTCAGGTCGCGGATGATGGATTCCACGTCGCGCCCGACGTAGCCGACCTCCGTGAACTTGGAGGCTTCGACCTTGAGAAACGGCGCGTCTGCCAGCCGGGCGAGCCGGCGGGCGATCTCCGTCTTGCCGACGCCGGTCGGTCCGATCATCAGGATGTTCTTCGGGAGAATTTCCCGCGACATCTCGGGATCGAGCTGCTGCCGGCGCCACCGGTTCCGCAGCGCGATCGCGACGGCGCGCTTGGCGCGCGCCTGGCCGATGACGTACTTGTCGAGCTCCCCGACGATCTCGCGGGGCGTCCGGGCCCCCGGCGGGGACGCCGCCTGGCGCGGGGCCGCGGCCGTCTCGCCCGGCGCGGTCTCGCCGGGCATCAGGAAGACCACCTCAGAGCTCCTCCAGCGTGATGCTGTCGTTCGTGTAAATGTCGATCTGGCTCGCGATCGAGAGCGACTCCCGCGCGACGTCCGCCGCCGAAAGGTCCGGGCAATGCTTGCGGAGCGCCCGCGCGGCGGCGAGCGCGTAGGGGCCGCCGGAGCCCACCGCGAGAATCCCCTCCTCCGGAGAGATGAGGTCTCCCGTGCCGGAGAGCAGCAGCGAAGAGTTGCGGTCCGCGACGATCAGGAGCGCTTCGAGCTGGCGCAGCATCTTGTCGGTCCGCCAGTCCTTCGCGAGCTCGATCGCGGCGCGCTCCAGGTTCCCGCGATACTCGTCGAGCTTCGCTTCGAAACGCGAAAAGAGGGCGAACGCGTCGGCCGAGGAGCCCGCGAAACCCGCGAGAACGTCGCCCCCCGCGAGCCGGCGGATCTTGGCCGCGGTCTTCTTCATGATCGTCGTGCCGAGCGTGACCTGCCCGTCCGACGCCATCGCCACTTTGCCGTTGAGCCGCACGCAGACGATCGTCGTGGAGTGCCATTTTTCGCCCGGATTCATTCGAAAATGAGGATACCGCGTTTTTCTCACGCCTTCGGGTGCGACCGGCGATAGACCTCCTTCAGCCGCGCGGCGTCCAAGTGCGTGTACTTCTGCGTGGTCGAGAGGGACGCGTGACCGAGGAGCTCCTGGATCGCGCGCAGGTCCGCGCCGGCTTCCAGCAGGTGCGTCGCGAACGAGTGACGAAGAGCGTGGGGCGAAATCTCCGCGGGAAGCCCGGCCGCGCGGAGCCGCCGTTTCAGGAGGCGCGCCATCGAGCGCGTCGTCAGTCGCCCGCCGCGCGCGTTGACGAAGAGCGGCTCGCCGTCGTCGGACTCGCCGGCGCGGCTCCCGCGCCGCGTCTCCGCCCGCGCCGGCAGGTATGCCGTGAGCGCGTCGCCTGCTTCTTCGCCGAAGGGCGCGATCCGCTCCTTGTTTCCCTTTCCGACCACGCGCAGCACGCGCGACGCGAAGTCCACGTCTTCGAGGTCGAGGCCCGCCGCCTCCGAGACGCGGAGTCCCGTCGCGTAGAGGAGCTCGAAGAGCGCCCGGTCGCGCTCCGGGAAAGGACCATCCTCCTCGGCCGTCAGGAGGCGCTCCGTGTCGGGCAGCGTCATCGCGCGCGGAAGGGTCCGGGGGAGCCGGGGAGACGGGAGAGCTCGCGCGGGATTCTTCTCGAGGTGGCCCTCGCGGCACGCCCATCGAAAGAACGAGCGCAGGGTGGAGAGATGGCGCGCGAGCGACCGGCTCGCGAGCCGCGCGCGGTGGAGCGATGCCAGGTACGAACGCACCGCGAGAGAGTCGACGCGGGAGAGCGGGGTCGAGGAGGCGCTGCCCGCGCCGAAGTCCCGCTCCCAGAAGGTCGCGAACCGGTCGAGGTCACTGCGATAAGCCCGGACGGTCCGCTCCGAAAACCGCCGCGCGTCCGCGATGTATCCCTCGAACTCGTCGACCGCGCACGCGATCGTGATCACTCCGAAAGAGTGTAGCCGAGCCCCTGTCATTCCGAGGAGTGCGGCGACGAGGAACCCGTTGTCCTGAGGAGCGCAGCGACGAAGGATCCCGACCTTGTTTGGAAGAGATCCCTCGCTTCGCTCGGGATGACGGAGAGGGTCTTACAATCCCGCCGCCGTGGAGCTGCGCCCGTTCCGCTCGGTCCGCTACTCGCGCGCGACGATCGCGGAACAGGGACTGGCTTCGCTGATCGCGCCGCCCGACGCGGACGCGGATTCCGCTGCGCCCGGGAACATCGCGCGCGTCACGGCCGGCGATCCGGGAGCGGCCGCCGCGAACCTCCAGAACTGGCTCGCCGGAGGCATTCTCGACAAGGAGCGCCGGCCCGGCCTCTGGAACTACCGCCAGACGTTCGTGCACGAGGGCGCGACGCTCGTGCGCGACGCACTCGTCGGTCTCGTACGGCTGGAACCGGCCGGAAAGAGCTCGCTCCTCCGCCTGGAAGAACCGGATCCGGAGCGGCGCGAGAGGTCGCTCGCACTCCGCCGAACGCTGCGGGCCGATTTCACGCCCGCGCTCTTTCTGACCCGCGCGCCGCTCTCGGGACGGCTCGCGACGACCCGCCGGCCGGACCTGACGGCGCTCGACTCCGGGGGAGTCCGCCACGACGCGTACCGCATCACGGATTACGCCGCGCACGTCGAGCTGCAGGGTCTGGTCAAGAACGTCGAGGCGATCCTGGCGGAAGGAGAGGACGCCTTCGAGGCGGCGCTCGAGTACTCGCGGGATCCGGCGGCGACGAAGTTCAGCGGCGCGAAATACAAGCTCTGCGCGATCCTGGAAGCCGATTCGCCGGGTCTCGTCGTCCGGCCGGTCCACCGGCTGATTCGCGGGCTGCCCGACTGGAATCCCGACCACCTCGTCTACGCCGCGAGCGACTTCTTCGAGACGCGCGACTTCTCTTCCGCCGGCGAAGCGGTCGCGGCGCTGGAAGAGCTCTCGCGATTGCGCCCGGCATTCGTTCTGGTCGCCTTCCCGCAAAAATCGACGCTCTTCGTCCTCCGCGACCGGCCGGACGCGCTGCCGTGGCCGGCGGAGCGGTCGGAGGCGTGGCGGAATCTCGACGCGACGGCGCTCGAGATCGCGCTGTTTTCCCGCCTCCTCGGGACCGACGGCGAAGCTCTCGCGCGCGCCGGCAACCTCTCCTTCACGACCGACGGCGGGGCAGCGGTCGCCGTCGTCGAGAAACGCGACGCGCAGGGCGCCGTTCTGATGCGTCCGATGACGTTCTCGGAGATCGAGACGATCGCACACGCCGGCGAGCGGCTGCCCCGCCACGCCGCGAGCTTCGATCCGAATTTTTTCTCGGGCCTCTTCGGCTTCTCCCTCGAAGACCCGGTCTACTGAAACTCCGCTAGAACCGCGCCTGGATCCCTCCGAGCAGGTTTTGTCTCGCGGTCAGTTGGATGCCGTTCACGCGCTGGTATACCGGAATCTGCACGACCCAGTACGCCGCGATCCCGCCGGGCAGGCCGACGCGCAGGCCGGGGCTGACGAAGATCGAGGTCCGCCCGGTGTGGTTCGGGTCCTCTCCCGTATCTCCGACAGAGTCCTTTCCGCGGAAGTCGGCGTTGACCTGGGCGATCAACTGCAGCTTCGTGAACAGCGGATAGTTCAACCCGGCGTTGACGAGGAGCTCGTCGCCCATGCGGTAGCTCTCCGTCCCGCTTCCGTTTCGGCGATAGGTGGCGCCTGCGAAGAACGGCATCACGGATGCGTTTCCCAGGAGCCCGTGGGAGAGCGAGGGAACCGGAAGCTGGGTCTGGAAGACGAAACCCCCGAAGACGTCGATCGACCCGGATCCCGGAGCGAGCGTCACCTCGGCGGCTTCCGCTTCCGAGTTCTCCGGACGCCGCGCGCCCGTCGGAAACTTGACGGAAAGCGTGGTCCAGAGTTTCGTGCCGAGCCGGTACCGGCCGCTGACCGCGACGTCGCCCAGGTCGCTGAAGTGCCAGGTCTCGAGCTGCGCGCTCTCCTCCTCGATGTGCTCGTGGTAGCGCGAGACGAACGGGACGAACGCCGAGAGGACGAGCTGATCGCTGATCGCATAGTTGGCGAGGAATCCGATTCCCCGGTTGACCGTCCGGATCTCGTCGTGAGTGGATGGGACCTCGCCGACGAACCCCTTGTGGGTGCCGATTCGAACCTGGTCCTGGTCGATGTATTGAAAGGAAAAGTCGAGCGTGAACTGCCGCGGTAGCGGCAGGTTCAGAGACTGCGGATCCATCGGACACGTCGCGGAGCCGCAGTTCGCGCGCAGTGAAGCCCGAACCAGGAACATCGCCGCTGCCGTCCAGGCTGCGTGAAGAATCGGAGTCGAGCTCCGGTGACGCATTGGCCGAACCTCCCCATCGAATGAAAAACGCCAGGCCGCCCGCTCCCGCGCGGGAACGGTCGGACGCCGGTCGACGAAACGGTCGGTTCAGCCCCGGGGAGGGGGATCGGAGGGATCGTCCGGCAGCGACGCCGACGCGGCGACGTCGAGAAAACCGAGGAGGCCCGCGTCGGACGGAACGGGAAGGGCCGGCGCGGAGGGCAGCACGATCCGGGCGGTAGAGACCGAGATCGCCGCGGAGTCTTCGGGCGGACACTGCTTGAGCGAGCAGCCCGTGGCCATCCGGCTGCAGGCGCCGAACATTCCATCGGGGCAGCAACACGATGGACGCTCGGACCGCGGCAGCCAGCGCGGCGCAAACACGCCCGCCAGCAGCGCGGCAACCACGAGCGCTTTCAGGGACTTCACGGGAACCGAAAGTCTACTTCGCCTTCTTCTTGCCGAAACCGCGCACGTCGTTCTTGACGAGGCCCTCGATCTGCTCCTTCGTGAGCTTCTTGCCGAAAGGCGGCATGTCCTCGCCGCCGTTGGTGACGACCTTGATCAGGTCCGCGTCCGATTTCTCCGCCTGGAACTCGGGGTCGGTCATGTCCTGCGCCATGAGCTGTTTCCCCTTCGGCGTGTTCGCCGTGCCGTCCTCGCCGTGGCACTTGGCGCAGTACTCCTTGAAGAGCGCGGAAGGATGGTCCTCGGTCGCGTAGAGCACGAGGCCGAACGAGACGAGGCCGCCGAAGACGAGCGCCGGGAGCGTTCGACCGATCTTCATCCCTTCCTCGCTTTCTCGAGGTCCCGGAGCAGGTGCTCCGGCTCCCACATCTGTCCATAGTAGATGCTCGCCAGCCGGCCGGACGGATCGACCACCGCCGCCGCCTGAGCGTGGACGATCTGCCCCTGGTCCGGGTAATAGATCATCCCGAAGCTCGTCGCGACCTTCGCCACCTCTTTCGGATCGCCCGTCAGGAATTTCCAGCGACCAGGCTCGGCGCCCAGGTGCTTCGCGTAGTCCGCCAGGACCTTCGGGGTGTCGTGCTCCGGGTCGACGGTGATCGTCACGAGCCGACCGAATCCCTTCTCCTTCAGCATGGCGTCCAGCTTCGCGAACTTGGTCGCGGTCAGCGGGCACGCGGTCGCGATAGGGCACCGCGTGTAGAGGAAGGTCACGGCGACCGGCTGGCCGCGCAATTGAGAAAAGCGGACGGTGTGCCCGGTCTGATCGGTCAGCGCGAAATCGGGAATCTGGTCTCCGACCGCGACGCCGCGGTTCGGCTCGGGCGTGACGACCGCCGCGACGGGGGACGAGCCGGGCGTGGGAGTCGGCACGAAGCCCTTCGTCAGGATCTCCTCGAGCCAGTAGTTTCCGCGATCGACGATGAGGCGCGCCTCGACGCGGTCGCCGGGATGCAGGATCTCGAAAACCTCCGGGTCGTCGCGCACCGGGAAGCTCATCGTCATGGCGTCCATCAACCCGGGCACGGCCTCGTGCGCGACCGTGACTTCCTTCTTCGCTGGGTCCACGCTCCGCACGATTCCGCGGAAGGGGTAACGGCGCGCGCCCGACGAAGAGGCGGAGGGGGACGCGGACGGAGCCGCCGACGCGGCCGTGCCGCCGCGCCGGGCGCAGCCGGCCGGCGCGAGCAGCAGGAGCGCGATCAAGGGAAGTGCGAACGTCTGTTTCACGACGCTCTTCAATACGCGCGGGAACCGAGGGTATTTCCGGACTAAGGAACTTCGAAGGTGAGCGACGCCCAGAGGCTCTCCCACTCGGCGCCGGACTCGGCCGGGGCCGGGACCATGTGCACGGCCTTGACGAGCCAGACTCCGGCGCGCGGCAGGTCGAATCGAACGCGTCCCGCTCCATCGGTCCGCGCGGAGAGGCGCTTCTCCGGTTCGTCGCGGTTCAAGGCGAAAACGAGCGCCCCCGCGAGAGGCTTGCCCTCGTAGAGAAGGCGCACCTTGAGCGCTCCCCCCGCGGAAGTCAGCTTTTTCGGCCCAGTGTCCGGAATCAGCTCGAGGCGGAATCCCAGAACAGTGTCGAAGCCGGTCGTCCCGCCGCCTCCCGCGTCCAGAACCGCCTTCGCGCAGCGCGAGTAGATCTCCTTCGAGGCTTTCTGCGAGTCGCCCTTCCGCGCGCGCTCTTCGATCACGCTCTCGAGCCCTTCCTCCTTCAGGTACGCCTCGAACTTGTCCGCCGGGAGCTCGAGGGAGGACGGACTGCTCCGGTAACCGGCGACAACGTATCCCGGCGTCCCGATCCGTGCCCTTCCCGCCGGGTCGCGTCCCGCGATTCCCTCGATCTGCGTCTCCGCGCCGGACGGAGAGACCAGGACGAACTTCACGATCTTCTCGTTCATACGCGGGACCGGGTCGCCCCGGAAGCCCTGTCCGACGCGCAGCGCCAGCCCGACCGTCGAGCCGACCTCGGGCCGAAAAGTCGTCGGCTCGATCCAGAAGTCGTGCGCGAAAAGCGAACCCGCCGCGAAAAAGAGAACGACCCCCCAGATGGGGGGTGGGGGTCTCCACTTGCCACATCGAGGGTCAGGTCGCCACATTGCCGAGAAACGTCGCGAGTCGCTTCGGATCCAGGTTCCCCCCGCTCCAGATCACTCCGACGCGCCGGCCTGTGAAATCCGCCTTCCGGTGGCGCACGGCGGCCGCTCCCGCGATCCCGGAAGGCTCGACCAGGACCTTCATGCGCTCGAGGGTCCACGAGAGCGTCTCGATCATCTCGTCGTCGGATACGAGGAGGACCCGCGAGACGGTTTTCTGGATGATCGGAAAAGTCAACCGCCCGACGCACGACACCTGCAGACCGTCGGCGATCGTGCGCGGCACCGGGATCGAGACCCGCTCCCCCTTCGCGAGCGACTGCGCGACGTCGTCGCCGGTCTCCGGCTCGACGCCGTAAACCGCGATCTCCGGTCGCAGGTGTTTCGCCGCGGTCGCCGAGCCCGCGATGAGACCGCCGCCCGAGACCGGGACGAGCAGAAAGTCGAGGTCCGGGACTTCTTCGAGGAGCTCCGCCGCCGCCGTTCCCGCCCCCGCCATGACGAGCGGATCGTCGAACGGCGGAACGAGCAGTGCGCTCCGCTCGCGGACGAGGCGCTCGCCGATCTCCTCCCGATCGCCCGCGTACCGGTCGTACTGGATGATCTCCGCGCCGTAGCCGCGCGTGGCGGCCAGCTTCGCGGCGGGAGCGTCGTCCGGCATCACGAGCGTCGCCTTCACCCCGAGGAGCTTCGAGACGAGCGCGACCGCCTGCGCGTGGTTGCCCGAAGAGTACGCGACGACTTCGGGGAAGCTCCGCCTTTCCTGCTCCGCCCGGATCTTGTTGTACGCGCCGCGGAACTTGAAGGCGCCGGCGCGCTGCAGGTTCTCCGCCTTGAAGAAGACGGTCGCGCCGCAGGCCTCGTCGAACTGCCGCGACCGCATCACCGGCGTTCGATGCGCGACACCCGCGATCCGCCGCCGAGCGTCCGCGATGTCGTTCCAGGAGAGGACGTCGGGAGACGGAAGACGGGAAATGGGAGACGTCCGGGAGGAGGCCGTCACGACGCGGCCACCGTTTCCCGCGCGGCGGTCGCCTCCTTCCACTGTGAAATCCCCGCCAGCGCGCGATCCACCATCTGCTGCCGGCGCACCGCCTTGTCGCGGACCGGCGAGTGCGACGTGTCCTCGATCAGCCCGAACGTCACGTTCATCGGCTCGAAAGTCGCGGTCCGGGGCCGCTCGGAGCAGTGCCGCGCGAGTGACCCGATCGCCGTCGTGTACGGGATCGGAACCGGCTCCCGGCCTTCCAGGAGCTGCGCGATCGTGATGCCGACGGCGAGGCCGGTCGCCGCGCTCTCGACGTACCCCTCGACTCCGGTGATCTGGCCGGCGAAGAAGAGGCGCGGCTCGCGGCGCATCCGCCAGAACCGGTCGAGGTGCGCCGGCGCGTGAATGTACGTGTTGCGGTGGAGCATCCCGTAGCGCACGAACGCCGCGTTCTCGAGACCCGGGATTCTCCGGAAGACACGCTGCTGCTCCGCGACCTTCAGCTTCGTCTGGAAGCCGACCAGGTTGTAGTGCTCCTTCGCGAGGTCGTCCTGCCGGAGCTGGACGACGGCCCAGGGGATCCGGCCCGTGCGCGGGTCGGGCAGACCCATCGGCTTCATGGGCCCGTGGCGGAGCGTCTCGACGCCGCGCTCCGCCATCACCTCGATCGGGAGGCATCCTTCGAAGTAGATCCCCTTCTCGAAATCCTTGACCGGCACGATCTCGGCGGATAGGAGGTTGGCGACGAAACCCTCGTATTCCTCGCGAGTCAGCGGGCAGTTCCAATAGTCCTCGCCCGACCCTTTTCCGTACCGGGAGAGCGGGTACATCTTCGAGAAGTCGAGCGACGAGGCCGCCACGATCGGCGCCATCGAATCGTAGAAGTAGAGGTCCTCGGTGCCGAGGAGCTCCCCGATCGCGCGGTCCAGCGCGTCCGAGGTGAGGGGCCCGGTCGCGAGGACCGCATGACCGGCAGAGGGGATCGTCGACACTTCCTCCCGGACGATCTCGATCTCGGGCCGCGACGCGATCGACTCCGTGACGAGACGCGAGAACTCGTCGCGGTCCATCGCGAGGGCGTCCCCGGCCGGGACCGCCGCCGCCCGGGCGCAGCGGATCACCAGGGAGTCGAGGAGCTCCATTTCGCGCTTCAGGAGGCCGACCGCGTTTCTCGGGTTGTCCGAGCGGAAGGAGTTGGAGCAGACGAGCTCGGCGCATCGCTCGGTCTGGTGCGCGGCGGTCCGGACCTTCGGCCGCATTTCGAAGAGGCGCACCCGGTGGCCGCGCCGGGCGAGCTGCCAGGCGCACTCGGAGCCCGCCAGCCCCGCGCCGACGACCGTGACGGCGTCTTTCATGAACGCCGCGATTCTACCGGCCGCTCGCCGGGCGCGATTTCCGGGACGCGATCGGAATCACGAACCGGATCGACGTCAGCCGCGCCGAGAACGCGGCGACCTTGTTGTCCACGAGGCCGCACGCGAGACCCGTCCGCTGCACGTCCGTCCAGGAGTAGGGAAAGGAGAGCTCGTTTGAGAACGGTTTCTTCGGAAACACGACCCAGAGCGACCCCGCGGGAGCGAGCCGGACCTCGAGGTCCCGGAAGAAGGCGCCGAGAGATCCCTCCGACGGCACCTCCGCCATCAGCCACTCCCGGGGGCCCGCCGGCCACCTCTCGACCCGATCTATGAGAGGACCGAAGATCTCGCGCAGCGCTTTCCGGAACTCGGCGGATTCGCCGCGCGCATAGGCCGGGCGGTCGCCGGGAAGCGCGAATTTCTCCCAGGGCGTTTTCATGAAAAGCTGAACCTAACGCAAATCATCGAGTGGCAGCCTGACCCCCAATGTGGCAAGTGGAGACCTGACCCCCAATGTTTCGCGAAGATCTCTATCCCGACGAGTACTTCGACCGGCTCCATCGGGTCACGCTCTTCGCGGCGCCGGAGCGCAAGTGGCGCGAGCGGGACCGCGACATCCTCTCGCTGACGATGCCCTCTTCCGAGATGACGGTGCTCGACCTCGGGAGCGCTCTGGGCGACGTCTGCTTCCTTCTCGCGCCGCGCGTGAAGGAGGCAATCGGAGTCGACGCTTCTCCCCGCGCGATCGAGCTCGCCGAAAAGCGGCGGAGAGAGCGCGGCCTCGCCAACGTGCGTTTCGTCGCCGGCGACGTCGCGGAGCTGTCTGCGCTCCCGGCCGCGTCGGTCGACGTCGCGGGCGCGTTCGATCTTCTCGAGCACGTCGACGACGACACGGTTCGCCGGATGCTCCGATCGCTCCCGCGCGTCCTGAAGCCGTCCGGCGTCTTCGTCGCGTACACGCCGAACCGGGAGCATTACGTCGAGCGACTGAAGGCACGGAACCTCGTCTTGAAGCAGTTCCCCGAGCACATTGCGGTCCGGCGGCCCCGGGAGATCCGACGGCTGCTCGAAAGCGAAGGCTGGCGCGTCCGGTCGCTCCAGTACTCGACCGCGCCGTTTCCCGTCCTCCGCTGGCTCGAGCGAGGACTGTCGCGGCTGCCGGTCGTGGGCGCGCTCTTCCGATACCGCATCCTTCTCCGGGCCTCCCCTCCCGCGGCGATACACTGACTGTTTCCATGCGGGCTTCGGTCGTCATCCCCTGCCGCAACGCGGAGCGCACCGTGAGCGACGCCGTCCAGTCGGCGCTCGGGCAGACCGAGCCGCCGGTGGAGGTGCTGGTCGTCGACGACGCCTCGACGGACGGCTCGGCGGCGGCCGCCCGACGCGCCGGAGCGCGCGTGATCGTCAACAGCCGCCGGAGGAACGCGGGCGGAGCGCGAAACGCGGGGATCGCCGCCGCGAAAGGAGACGCCTTCGCTTTCCTCGACGCGGATGCGATCGCGCCGGAAAATTGGCTGGAGCTCGCCCGCCGGGCGTTCGAAAGCGATCCGGAGATCGTGGCGGTCGGCGGACGGATCGCCAACGGACGCCCGGAACGGTGGGGCGAGCTCGACTGGTTCCTGAACCACTCGGAGTGGATCCGCGCCGGACGGCCGGGCGCCCGCGCGAACATCCCGACGATGGCGATCGTGTACCGCCGCGACGCCGTCGAAGACACGCGGTTCCCCGAGACGAATTCCGGAGAAGACACGTCTTTCGCGCTCGCGGTCGCCGCGCGCGGCGGGAAGCTCTGGTACGAGCCGGGCATCGTCGTGACGCATCGCCACGAACGGCTGACTGCCTGCACGTTCCGCGAGAAGCAGGTGGCGTGCGGTCGCACCATCTACCGAACCCGCGTGCGTCTCGATCGGCCCGGCCGCTTCCTCGTGAAGTGGCCCGCGCTCCTCTTCTTGTTTCCGCACCTGTGGCTGACGGTCGCGCGGATGTCCCGGGCGGGCTACGCCGGCAGGGCCCTGGCGCTCTTCCCGTGGCTCGTGGCCGGAGAAGTACACCGCATCCGGGGATTCTTCGAAGCGCGGAAGGAGTCGCGAGAGCGCAAAGGCGACGTCGGCTCGTTGACCGAGAAGAGCGCGTGACGCTCGCCCGCTTCCGACAGGGCCTCTCGCTCGCCCGCGACTGGATCGCGCCGGGCCCGCCCCTTGCCCAGTGGACGCACTTCGTGACCTCGGTATGCAATGCGCGCTGCGCGCACTGCTTCTACCCGATCAACGCCGGAAAGAACGAGCTCACGCTGGAAGAGATCGAGCGATTCGCCGCCACGCTGCCGCCGATCCGGCTGCTGCTCATCTCGGGCGGGGAGCCATTCCTGCGCCGCGACCTGCCGGAGGTCATCCGGGCGTATTCCGAGCGCTGCGGCGTCTTCAACGTCGGCATTCCGACGAACGGCTTCGCGGCCGCCGAAATCGGCGGGATGGTCGAGCGGATCTGCGCGTCGTCGCCGGCGCTCGGCGTCGGCGTCTCCGTCTCGATCGACGGGTTCCGCGAGTTCCACGACCGGGTGCGCGCCGTGCCCGGGCTCTATGACCGCGCGTTCCAGAGCCTCGAGTCTCTGCTCGACCTCGCGCGCTCCGTCCCGAATCTGACCGTCGGCGTCACGACCGTCTTCATGCGCGACAACCAGGCGGAGCTGGAGAAGTTCTGCGATTTCGTCTGGAAACGGTATCGACCCAGCCACCACTCCCTCGGCTTCATCCGCGGCGACCCGTACGATCCGCGCCTGAAGGACGGGCTCGACGTCGACCTCTACGAGAGGCTGTCCCGCCGGATCGATTCGCGCTATCCGCCGGACGAGGCGCGCTCCGGCTGGCGCGGCGCGCGCACCCGCGCCCGGCGAGAGATCAACCGCCGCCGCTTCGAGTACGTCGCGCGGCAGGCGCGCGGGGGGGGCTTCGAGAGGTTCTGCTTCGCCGGAGAGCGCGAGTTCGTCCTGACCGAGGACGGCACGATTTACGGCTGCGAGCTGATCGGAACGCCTCTGGGGAACGTGCGCGAAGCGGGATACGACTTCGCGCGGATCCGGGGCGGCGTCGAGGTCGAGCGCTTCGTCTCGGAGAAGCACGACCGGCTCTGCCGCTGCACGCACGAGTGCAACGCGCGGACGATGATCCTCTTCGACCGGGCCAATGCGCTGCCGGTCCTGGCCGCGATGGCGGGTTTCGAGACCTCGAGGGCGGAGCCCTCGTGAGCCGCGGCCGGAACGGGCTCCGCCTTCATTCGCTCAAGTACATGCTCGAGCTGACCAGCCGTTGCAACCTGCGCTGCGGGATGTGCCCGATGGACGTCTTGACGCGGCCGTTCGAAGACGCGCCCTGGGACATGGTCGAGGACGTCGCGCGCCAGATGAAAGACCTGGGCTTGAAGATGCGCTACTTGCACGAGATGGGCGAGCCGTTCCTCTACAAGAAGCTCCCGGAGGCGATCGACCTCTTTCCGGGAGTCTGCGTCTCGACGAACGCGACCCTTCTAACGGAGGAATGGGGCAGGAAGATCCTTTCGAGCTCGCTCTCGAAGATCCGCCTCTGCATCGACACGCTGAAACCCGACGTCTATCCGATCGTTCGAAAGGGCGGCCGGTTCGACGCCGTCGTCGAGAACATCCGCCGCTTCCTGGAGATGTCGAAGGGCAAGAAGATCACGGTCGAGATCCAGCGCATGATCACGACCCAGACCCACGACGAGTCGGTCAAGGACTTCCGGGAGTTTTTCCGACTCGACAAATACCCGCAGGCCGTCGTCATCCAGAAGACGTGCGAAGGACTCGACACGTCCGAGGTCACCGAGCTACACCAGGCCTACTACGGCTGCTTCCAGGGAACGCCCTACCAGTGGTTTGTCATCCTCTGCAACGGCGACGTCACCCACTGCTGCTACGACTACGACGGAACACAGAAGCTCGGCAACGTGCGGGAGAGCTCGATCGCCGAGATCGCGTCGTCCCCGTTCCTCGACACGATCGAGGAAGGTTTCCGCGCCCACGACTTCGGCAAGCTTCCCCGCTGCGCGGAATGCTTCAAGAACCCGGCGGCGAAGCCGCCGCTGACCGATCGGATCTGGCGGTACGCCCAGGCATTCCCCTGGAAGGATCCGTTCCGCCGGCTGCTCAACCTGCCGAATGGAGAGAACTAGCCGGGAAGATCCCCGCCGCGACAATATACGTATATGTACGATAATATCGTACGTATGACCGGCAAGTTGACTCTGAGCGTCGATCCGGAGGTCATCCGGAGGGCCAAGCGGGAAGCCAAAAAATACGGGACGTCCGTATCACGCATGGTCGAGGTCTACCTCGACCTCGTCTCACGGACTCCGGAA